>Ga0209155_1000155_pt1 | contig 29197 bp, 33 predicted proteins | sample GraSoiAngelo_122_FD_185879 | JGI IMG/M metagenome (GOLD analysis project Ga0209155, IMG submission 185879) | Grasslands soil microbial communities from the Angelo Coastal Reserve, California, USA - 14_0927_02_20cm (SPAdes) (version 2) | ecosystem: Environmental > Terrestrial > Soil > Grasslands ... | reverse complement strand
CCACAAGCCCGGGGTACATAGTGCAGCCGACATCAAGACTCCGGCGCGGTTCGGGGCGGTTCGGCCGTTATGCAGCACGCGCATGGCTACCCTGCGCCGACGAGATGGGATAAATTCGTGTTACAGATTGTTAGAGAACTGTCATCAGAGAGACATCGGAAGCGACCCAATTCGGACAGACCGGCGTCAATTGTGACAAGGAATAAACCTAAGCTTCAGGAGAGCCCGCGCGTCATGAACCTCGCCGCCATCAAATGCAGCTTTGCCGAATCCTTTGTGCCCGTGCGCTCGGTCGATAGTCAGATCCGTGCCTTTTTGGCCGGTGAAGGCGAGGGCGAGGAGCTGTTGCACTCGATTTACGATCATGTGCTGGACGAGCCGGTCCCCGAGCGGCTGACCGCGCTCCTAAAGCCCTGAGTTCTCGGCTTACCCAGCAACGGCCCGGCATTCCCGGGCCGTTTTCATTTGCGGCCGAGCGCGCACCCTGATCTTTGGAGCGGCTGGCGGGGCGTTCCTTTTTGTGCGTGGTTACGATAACGTTACAGCCTAATTGCGGGCCGCCCGACGGCGCGCGCACGGGGGAAACGACTGGATGACCACGACCACAGTGCGGTACGCCAGCGCTGAGCCGCGTATCAATTTGCCGTTTATCATCGGCGCCTCGTCGGTGGGGACGCTGATTGAGTGGTACGATTTCTACCTCTACGGCGTGCTGGCGCTGTTCTTCAGCAAGCATTTCTTCGCGCCCTCGGTCGATCCGAACCTGGCGTTCATCCTGAGCCTGTTCGTGTTCTGGACCGGCTTTCTGGTGCGGCCGTTCGGCGCGATCGTGTTCGGCCATCTCGGCGACCTGATCGGCCGCAAATTCACCTTTATGCTGACCCTGCTGCTGATGGGCGCGGCGACCTTCGTGGTCGGCTTGCTGCCGGGCTATGAGACGATCGGCATCCTGGCGCCAATCCTGCTCGTCGCGATGCGCGTGCTGCAGGGCCTGGCCCTCGGCGGCGAGTACGGTGGCGCGGCGACCTACATCGCCGAGCACTCGCCGGACGGTCAGCGCGGCTTCTACACGTCATGGATTCAGACGACCGCGACGATGGGCATCGTGCTCGCCTTGCTGGTGATCCTGATCTGCCGCCTCGGCTTTGGCGACCAGACGTTTGGCGATTGGGGCTGGCGGGTACCGTTCCTGATCTCCGCGATCCTGGTCGGCCTGTCGATCTACATCCGCCTGAAGCTTGAGGAATCGCCGCTCTATGCCCGCCTCAAGGAACAGGGCAAAGCCTCGCACAACCCGGCCCTGGAAAGCTTCAGCAGCGGCAAGAACTGGGGGCTGATCCTGTTCGCGCTGTTCGGCGCCACCGCCCCCGAGGGCGTCGTCTGGTACACCGGCCAGTTCTACGCGCTGTTCTATATGACGACCGTGCTCAAGATCAGCTACGTCACGGTCTACATCGTCATGATGATCGCGATGACCGCAGCCGCGCCGTTTTTCATCGTCTTCGGCGCGCTCTCCGACCGGGTCGGTCGGCGCAACATCATGACCGCGGGGTTTGCGCTCGCCGTCGTCACGTTTTGGCCGGTATTCACCTTATTCGACACGTTCAAGGACAACCCGGTCGTACTGACGGTGCTGGTGTTCTATCTCGTGATCCTGGTGACGATGGTGTACGGGCCGATCGCCGCCTTCCTGGTCGAGCTGTTCCCGGCCCGCATCCGCTACACCTCGATGTCGCTGCCGTATCACGTCGGGAACGGCGTCTTCGGCGGGCTCGTACCCGCGGCCGGCGCCTCGATCGCGGCCTTGACCGGAATCGCGCTGAGCGGGCTGGCTTATCCGATGGCGATCGCGGCGATCGGTGTCGTGGTCAGCCTCAGTTTCCGGCGCGAGCCAACCCACCACGTGAAGATCTGGGACGAGGTCGGAGGCGCACCGCCCCTTGTTCCCGACCAACCCTGACCGGCTGGTTCCTCAAGCAACAGCGGGCCGGGGTCTCACCCCGGCCCGTTGCGTTTCAAGACCCATTGCCCTCAGGCCGATTGCGGGCGGCGCAGCATCGGGCCGAGATCGCGCCCGCCAAAGAGGTGCAGGTGGAAATGCGGCACCTCCTGGTGCGCAGCCGCGCCGTGGTTCGCGAGCATGCGGTACCCGCCCTCGCTGACCCCTTCCTGCCGCGCGATATGACCGATCGCCCGGATGAAGGCAGCGAGCTCGGTGTCCGACGCTTTCTGCGAGAAATCGTCGACCGAGATGTATTGGCCTTTCGGGATCACGACGATATGGGTCGGCGCCTGCGGATTGATGTCGTGAAAGGCGAGGACGTGCTCGTCCTCATAGACCTTCCGGCAGGGCAATTCGCCGCGAAGGATGCGGGCGAAAACGTTATTCGGGTCGTAGGACAAGGCACCCTCGGCGCTGTGTTATTGCGATCCCTCGCGGGAGCAATAACACAGCGCGGAGAGGAAGCTCACATGCCGGCGAGACGGAACCCGCCGTAATCGTCGCGCGCTTCGTTGGAGTCGTGATTGATAAAGCCGAGCGTGGCGTAGGGCCTGCCCTGCCGGATGTTCCAGTCGGCATAATTCATCGTGCCGGCCCAGGCGGTCGAGTTCGTCAGCCAGGCATATTGCGCGAGGCCGCGTCCCTTCAGCGATTCGCAAACCGCGCCCGAACCATAGACGCCGACCTTGTACTCCGGCCGGCCGGCGCCCGCCGCCGCGAGCCCGTTCGTGATGCCGCGGAAATACTGGTCGATCGGGACGATGTCGGCGCCGCGCGCGTCGAAATCGACCGCAAAATAGATCGCGCTGCCGCCCGGCTGACCGACCGCCTTCGCCTGCTGCGCGGCCTGCATGGCGTCCCAATAGCCGCGCGCATAGCTGAAATAATCGCGGTGATGCGAGTGCGACTCAAAGACCGCAACGACATTCAATCCGAGCGCCGATAACGCTTTCGCCTCATTCGCGCTCAGCGCCGGCCAGCGCGAGCCCGGCGTGCGGTAATAGCGGGCGACAAAGTCGAGCCCGTTGCTCTTGATATATTGCGCGACGCGTCCGGCATCGGTCGCCAGATCTACGCCTTGCGAGCGGGCAGGGATGCGCGGTTGCTGAGCTATCGGCACCGGATCCGCGTTGGTGCATCCCACGAGAAGCAACAGCGGGAGGCAAAGTGCGAGCTTTTTGATCTTCAACGTCCTTGCTCCATCTGAACATTCGTAACCAGACGACGCGACATCCCCAATCGGACTCGGTCGGGCAACTTTCAGGTGTATTTAAGTAGAAATGATGACGTGTCCCGTCAAAGAATTCTACCCGCCCTAAGGTTTATTCGTAGTTAAGTCCCGGTGCGGTATGCCTTGCGGTAAGTCAATTCGACGGCGATTCGCCAGGGAACGTGGTTAAGGCGTGGTTAAGGCCCCGCCCGGCTCGTCTACTGGGGGCTCAACTCGGCCCGCACAAGCTGGCGCAGGGTGTCGATTGGCAGCGGCTGGCCGTTGCGCTGGATGTACCAGAAGGCCCAGCCGTTACAGGCCGCCGCTCCCTGAACCAGGGCTCCCACGGAGTGGATCGAGCCGCGATGCTCGGCCGAGATGAGGCTGCCATCCGCCCGCACCCGCGCTTGATGTCGGCGCGTCTGGTCGAACAATACCTCGCCCGGACGGATCAGCCCCCGCTCGATGAGATTGCCGAACGGGATGCGCGGGGCCTCGCGCCGCGATTCGAGCGCCAGCGCCTCGCTTGCCGCCGGGCTGACTTCCGCGATGCGCCGGCGCGCGATGACGGCGTAGGCCGGGTCGCGCTCGATCCCGATAAACCGCCGGCCGAGCCGCCTGGCGACCGCACCCGTGGTGCCGGTGCCGAAAAACGGGTCGAGCACGATATCGCCGGGCCGGGTCGAGGCGAGCAGCACGCGGTGCAACAGCGCCTCGGGCTTCTGCGTCGGATGCGCCTTTTTTCCATCGCCGTCGCGCAGGCGTTCCGGCCCGCCGCATAGCGGGATGAGCCAGTCGCTGCGCATCTGTAGCGCCTGCTCATCCGCGTTGAGCGCCTTCATCGCCTCGTAATTGAAGGTGTAGCGCGCCTCGCGCGACGTCGCGCACCACAGCAATGTTTCGTGCGCGTTGGTAAAGCGGCGGCCGCGGAAATTCGGCATCGGGTTGGTCTTGCGCCAGATGACGTCGTTGAGGATCCAGAAGCCGAGATCCTGCAATACCGCGCCGATGCGGAAGATGTTGTGGTAGGTGCCGATGACCCAAACCGCCCCGTTGGGCTTAAGGAGGCGACGGCATTCGCCGAGCCAGGAACGCGTGAAATCGTCGTAAGCGGCGAAATCGGCGAATTTGTCCCAATCCGCCTCGACACCGTCGACCCGGCTGTTATTTGGCCGGTGCAGATCGCCGCTGAGCTGCAGGTTATAAGGCGGGTCGGCGAAGACGAGGTCGATCGAGGCGGCCGGCAGCTGCGCCATCGCCGCGAGGCAATCGCCGGTGATGATGTCGTCGAGCGGCAACCGCGCGGCTTCAACCATGGCGTGCAATCTGAGCGCGGCCGCGGAATCCGTCAATTCCGGCCGTCTATTCGGTGGTTTTGGCTCAGTCGTCGGCGGCGGCGAGGGGCGCGGCTTCGAGCAGGGTCAGCAAATCGGCCGTCCCGGCGAGCGCCAGACGCACCGGCTCAAAGGAGCGACGGTGGTGCGGCGTCACGCCGAGCCGGCCGATGCCGTCGAAATGCTCGGCGGTCGAATAGCCGACATTGGTGTGCCAGCCATAACCCGGATAGCGGCCGGCCAGGGCGCGCATCGCCTTGTCGCGCGTCACCTTGGCGATGACCGAGGCGGCGGCGATCGAGAAGCTTAAGGCATCGCCCTTGACGACCGTCTTGACTGCGCAGGACAGCGGCGGCGGGACATTGCCGTCGACCAGCGCGATATCGGGCACGAGCCCCAGTGCGGCGACGGCGCGGCGCATCGCGAGGAGGCTTGCGCGCAGGATGTTGATGCGGTCGATCTCGCGGGTGCTGGCTGCCCCGACACCGATTTTGGCGCAGCGCAGCAAGGCATCGAAGCAGGCTTCCCGCGCCTCGCGGGTCATCGCCTTCGAATCGTCGAGCTCGCGGCGCACCATGCCGCGAAACCGCTGCCGGTCGAGGATCACCGCGGCGGCGACGACCGGCCCCGCGAGCGGCCCGCGCCCGGCCTCGTCGACGCCGCACACCACCCCCGCGCAGCCGCGTTCGATCGCGAAATCGGGCATCGCCTTCGCCCTCCCCCCAGGGCCCCCGCCCAGGGTCTCCCCCGAGCCGCTTGTGCCACGCGGCCGGGGCCGACGCAAGGGCGACCCGGTCGCCGGGAATTGGGAATAAAGCATGAACATTATTATTGACCGCGGATCCGATTTCATGGTTTGTTCTCCCGTTCGCATTCAACCCGCCCGGGAGAGACCCCCATGAAATGGATGCTTTTCGCCGCTTCCGCCGCGATTGCTGCCGGCCTTTGGCTGCCCGGCCCCGTGACCATGAGTTACGCCGCCCAACCGGCAGCGCCGGCGGAAACCGCCGCCCCTCTCCCCGCGACAGGTGAGGACAAGATCACCTTCGACCAGTACCGCGAATGGCGCCTGCGCTTTATCGAACGCCGGCAGACGCAGCTCGCCGCCCAGTTGGCGGCTGCCGAACTACAGCCGCGCCAGCGCGCCCGGCTCGACCAGACAAAGGCGTATTACGACTGGTTTGCCGGGCTCAGCGACGCCGAGCGGGACCGCCGCTTCCGCGAGCGGTTCGATCAGATGGACTCGAACCATGACGGCGTCGTCGATCCCGCGGAGCGAGCCGCTTGGCACGATAAGCAGCGCGCCTTTTTCGGCCGGGGCCGGACCGCCGCCGCCGAACCCGCCGCCGCGCGCCAGCCGCGCTAGCCGGCTGTCACCTGTATTCAGCCTGCAAAAACAGGCGGAACCGGTGAGATCGCCGAACCTCTCCCGCAATCGCGGGAGAGGTTGTTGGCACGCGGCCAACGCGATGGGCACAGCCAAAAAGCCGTCGCGTTTATCTGGCTGCTTCCTGAATTGAAAAACCGAGAAAATTCAATGGGATCGTCAAAGCCGTCGCTGCATTTGGCTGCTTTTCGGAGTCGAAACCTTGGAAAATCAATGACATCGTCCTGATCTTTTTCGATTCGCGCGCGAGACACGGGGGGTGTCGCACTGTGTTATTGTGGGCAGCCTTCGTTCCGCTCTCTCTCCCGAGGAGGCATCGCCGCGATGACAAACTTCAAGGATTGGCTGCCGCAGGGTGTCATTCCCGCGGTATTGCTGCCGTTCAAACCCGATTTCTCGATCGACGCGGCCGCCTATCGAAAGCACCTGCGCGATGTCGCCGCTGTCCCGGGCCTTTCGGCGCTGACCGTCAACGGCCATTCCTGTGAGGTGCACGCCTGCAACCTCGACGAGCAGCGCGAGGTCATGCGCCTCACGATGGATGAACTCGGCGACCGCTTGCCGATTATCGCCGGTGTTTACGCCGACGGCAGTCTAGAGGCCGCGCGCATCGCCCGGCATGCCGAGGCCGACGGCGCGACCGCGCTTCTTGTCTTTCCACCCCAAAGCATGAGCATGGGCGGGCAATTGCGGCCGGAGATGGCACTGGCGCATTTCTCGACCATCGCGGCCGCGACGAGCCTACCCCTGATCTGCTTCAATTATTCGCTGGCGGGCGGGCTCGGCTATCCGCCCGAGACCTTGCTGCGCCTCGTCGAGGCCGTGCCGTCGATCCGCGCGGTCAAGGATTGGTGCGGCGATCCAATGCAGCACGAACGCAATATCCGCGCGCTGCAGAACCTGCCGCGGCCTGTCACGGTGCTGACGACGCATAGCGCCTGGCTGATGAGTTCGCTCGTGCTCGGCTGTAGCGGACTTCTGTCCGGTGCCGGCAGCGTGATCGCCGATCTGCAGGTCGCGTTGTTCGAGGCGGTGCGCGCGGCTGATCTCCCCCGGGCGCGCGCGATCAACGACCGCATCTTCCCGATCGTGCAGGCCTTCTACGCGCCGCCCTTCCTCGATATGCATAACCGCATGAAGGAGATGCTGCATCTCCTCGGCCGGCTGCCTCCGGCGGTGGTCCGCCCGCCGCTTGTCAAATTGCCGGCGCCGGAAATCGAGCGGTTGAAGCAAGCGATCGCCGCCGCCGGGCTCTCCCGCGAGGCGCAACCGGCGCTCGCCGCCGAATAGGCCGCGGCCTTTGCCGGTCGATAGCGGCCTGGCCGGGCTCGTCGCCGCGGAGACAGTGCTGAGTTACAGCGACGGCGCGCGCGGCATTCTCTGGGTGCGCGGCCACACGCTCGCCGATCTCGCCGCCAATCTCGGCTATGACGGCGCGGTCGGGCTGTTGTGGGAGGGTTTCGCCGGCGAGGGGCTGAGCCGCGAAATCATGCGCGCCCGTCTCGCCGAGGGACGTGCGAAGGCTTTTGCGCGGCTCGGCGAGTGGCTCGACCGTGCCACCGGCCGGCCGCCGGTCGAGGCCGTGCGGCTGGCATTGGCCAGTCTGCCGGACGACAGCGCCCCGGCCGACATCCTCGCGACCTTGCCGGTCGCGATCGCCGCGCTGTTGCGCCGGCGCCAAGGGGCGGCGCCGCTTGCCCCCGACCCGGCGCGCGGCACTGCCGACGATCTGCTGCGCATGACGCACGGCAAGCCGGTCAGTCCGGCATTGGCGGCGGCGCTCGACACTTATTTCTGCGCCGTCATCGATAACGGCCTCAATACCTCGGCCTTCACCGCGCGCCTCATCGCGTCGAGCCGCGCCTCGCTTGTCTCGGCGGCGCTCGGCGCCTATTGCGCCTTCACCGGGCCCTTGCATGGTGGCGCTCCCGGCCCGACCCTCGACATGCTCGATGAAGCCGCCGCCAGCGGCGATGTCGCCGCCTGGGCCGAGAAGAAACTCGCTGCCGGCGAGCGGCTGATCGGCTTCGGCCACCGCGTCTTCCGCCTTGGCGATCCCCGGGCCACCCTGTTGCGGCAGGCTCTGGAGCGGCTCGGCGACAGCTTGGGACCTGGCGCCGGGCGGCTCGCCTTCGCCGCCGAGGTCGAGCGCGCCGTCGGCGCCGCCTTCGCGCGATTGAAGCCGGGCCGGCCGCCACTCAACCCGAATGTCGAGATCAACGCGGCGCTCCTGCTCGATGCCGTCGGCTTCCCGCGCGACGCCTTTATGCCGGTCTTTGCCGTGGCCCGTGCCGCGGGGTGGGTCGCGCATGCGATGGAGCAGCAGAAGGGAGGGCGGCTGGTCCGCCCGTCATCGGCCTATATCGGGCCGGTTCCGCCCAACGCACCCGCCGATTGGCGGGGCTCGGCTCAGTCAAACGACCAGCGATAGCCGACTGTCGGGTATTGCCGCACCGTCGGGGTTATCCCGAGCGTGGGGCCCGTGTAGGGCGCCTTGGCTTCCGTACCGGGAGCGGTCTTGCTTTTGGGGATGACCTGTTCGGTACTGACGATCTGTTGCGAGATCTGCGGCACGGCATCGAGGTTGATGACGCAATCGCGCGTCTGCTTCGCCGGGCACCCCGCCTCGGAACCGCCACTCGACAGCAGCGGCACAATTCCGAGAAGGACCAAGATAGGAGCCTTGACCATCACCGCCTCGTCGGGTGGAGGAAACCCGATCAAGACATTGTTAATCATAAAGGACGGGCAAAGCCAGTGCCAAATAAACCGCTGCGCTTATCCTGTCCGCGCGGTGATCGCTCTGCAATGATCAAATCAGGCCGTAACGTCGGGGTGCGTAAGCGGAGGCAAGGGTGAAAGCGTCTCTTTCTATCTTCCCACTGTCAGCAACCGCCGCGAGATTGAGGCGGGTCTGGCCGGCATGCGGCCCGAGCTTTATCAACGAATGCTGCGCGACATCTCGGAGCAGGTGCAGCTGGCCGACGATCTCGGCTACCACTCGGTCAGCTTTACCGAGCATCACTTTCACCTCGAAGGCTTTGAGGTTCCAATATCCCGGTTCTGCTCGATCTTTACTTACCCGCACGCTCGAAAAGCTGCGCCGCCGGCTGCCGATCGACTGGGTGTTTTGCTACACCTATAACAGCCTCGTGCCGCATGACGTGCTGATGAAGGCGATCGAGCGCTTCTGGACCGAGGTCATGCCGCGCGTCGCGCGAAGGCATACGCCGATTGGTGCGCCGATTCGGGGCAAGACACGCCGGCAGGCGCGCGCGCCCGCCGCATTGCACCCATCGGCCAAACCCCCTAACGTCAGTTCTCCCGGTTTGTTATCAATTACCTGTAAATCATTCGCGGCCACGGTGAACAGTGCGGCGCAAGCACATTAATCCAGGGGTGAAGAATGCACCGGTCCGGGAACCCACGATTTGACTGCGCCGTTTCCACCGGCGGAGCGCGCGGGCCGCGCGTCGATCACCCTTCAAGCGAGGGCGTCGTGTTGATCTCCCCCCTGGCCGAAACAAATCGCAAGTCGGCCTCCCACCGCTATGCGTTGGCTGTCGCCGTTTTTCTTTTGATTGCGGCCGCCGCGCCGCAGGTCAGCCGGGCTCAAAATTCGGCCGGCCCGACCGCGACGCTGACCCCCGTCGCATTACCGACCGATGCAGGCGGCGCGCCGCCGCCGGTCGCGGCTCCTGCCGCGCCGCCGGTGCCTCAGACCGAGATCCAGGCGCGTCTCGAGCGCTCCGGCCTAGCCGTAGCCGGCGAGCATCTGCACCTGGCGCTGCTGCGCCGCTTCTACGCCGCCCATAATTACGAGCCGGTATGGGACAGCCATCAGGCCCAAGCCACCGCGCTGACGCAGGTAATCACGCGCGCGGGTGAGCACGGTCTCGACCCCGAACTCTTTCACGCGACGGCCCTCCGCAATGCCGCCTCGTTGCCCGCAACCGATCGCGACCTGCTGCTGTCCGACGCATTCCTGGCTTATGCGGATGCGCTGGCGCGCGGCGTGCTGCCGGTCGAGCTACGGATGGATGATGAGGATCTGAAGCCGGAGCCGGTTGATGCTGCGATGGCGCTCGATAGCGCGATCAACAGCGCCGACCCGGCCGCGGCGATCGAGGCCTTGGCGCCGAACACGCCCGAATATCAGGCGATGCGCCGCGCTCTGCAGTCGTACCAGAGCGCCGCAGCGGCGCCAGCGAGCTCCCAACCCGTGCATGTTGCGCCCGGCCAGCGGCAACCAAAACCGACGTCGAGCCCTGCCGCCTATCAGAGCCGCGTGCGCGAGATCGCGGTCAATCTCGAGCGGCTGCGCTGGCTGCCCCGCTCGATGCCGGCGGAGCGCGTCTGGGTCAATACCGCCAACGCGCAGCTCACTCTTTATCGCGGCAATCGCCCGGTCTTTACGACGCGGGTCGTCGTCGGCGAGACCGACAAGCAGACGCCCGAAGTCCAGGCGACAATCGGCAGCGTGCTCTTCAACCCGCCCTGGAACGTGCCGCGCTCGATCGCCGCGAAGGAGATCTATCCGAAGCTCAGCGCCAATCCCGATTACTTGGCGCAGCACCATATGATCATCCGCAAGGGTGGGCTGATCCAGCAGCTGCCCGGCGAAAAGAGCGCTCTCGGTCAAGTCAAGTTCGAGATGCCGAATCGCTTCGATGTGTATCTCCATGATACGCCGTTGAAGAATCTGTTCAGCTCCGACAGCCGGCGGCGCAGCCATGGCTGCGTTCGGGTGCAGAACCCGCGCGAGCTGGCGTCATTGTTGCTGCAGCGGCCGATGGAGACGATCGAGCAGCGCATCGCGCTGGGACATACCAACAGCCTGTCCTTGCCCGCGCCGGTGCCGGTGTTCTTTGTCTACCAGACCGCCTTTGTCGACCAGAACGGCGCCCTGGAATTCCGCCCGGACGTCTATCAGCGCGACGAGGAAGTCTGGGCCCACCTGCACCGGGCAACCCAGGCGCCGGTCGCCGAGCGCGAGCAGGCGGGGCAGCGCCGCGGCTGAACGCCTCTGATCCTCGATCAACTTAAAGGCGAAAAAAGCGCGCGACACGCGGCTTTGTATACTTAATTTTGCGTTAGAGGCTTGTTTGAGGCGCGGGCCAATGCTATGGCGTCCCTCGGGGAATTTGGGGGAAACAGCCAGTGCAATTGTCTTCCGTGCTGAGCCGGCGTCGTGTCGTGGGCGCTGCCGCTGCCGCGACGGCCGTTGCGTTTGTCACGCCGGTCCCGGCGCTCTCCTTCGCACCGCGCTCGGTGTCTCTTTACAATACTCACACCGGCGAATGGGTCCGTACTGTTTACTGGGCGGACGGCCATTACATCCGTGAGGCGGTGCGCGACATCAACTGGGTGTTGCGCGACCACTATACGGATGAGGTCCGGCCGATGAACGCCGGCGTCCTCGACCTTCTCGGCATGACGCGCGACCGGCTGGAGACCAATCAGCCGTTCCTGGTGGTCAGCGGCTATCGCTCACCCGCCACCAACCACAAGCTGTACCTGCGCCATAACGGCGTCGCCAGCAACAGCTATCACATCCATGGGATGGCCATCGATCTGCGCTGCGAAGGGCGCAGCCTGCCGCATCTCCGGGCGGCAGCGGCGAGCCTCCGCGGCGGTGGCGTCGGATACTACCCGCGCTCCGATTTCGTGCATGTCGATTGCGGGCCGGTGCGCTACTGGTAAGCGCCTCCGAGCCCGTCACGCATTAGGATCTCCGGTAGTCTCTTCGGCCGGGCGCGCGCATAGCGGAACCGGCTGTTGTCGCAACGCGTTTGTAGCAGCAACACAGGCTGCAACCGGACGCTGCGATGCTTGGCACCATACTGATCATCATCCTGATCCTGATCCTACTCGGCTCGCTGCCGAGCTGGCCGTATAGCGGGGGATGGGGCTATTACCCGAGCGGCGGCGCCGGCCTCATCCTGCTGATCGTCATCATCCTGCTGGTCGTCGGTCGAATTTAGGCGGGCTTTCGGTCGCGGTTGCGCCGCAACCCTTCGACGCGCAACGGCAAGGGAGCGCCCAGCCACAGCGCGTGGATCGTGTGGTCGTCGTAGGCGTCCTCGGTCTGCGGATGCACGAGTACGCTGAGCCCGCCGCGGTTCAGCATCAGCCACGGGACAATGCGCGGGAATTCGGCAGCGGGGAACGCGGCCTGATACATCGGCACGGGATGCGGCCCAACGGGCTCGTCGCGCCAGCGGCCGAGCTCGACACCGAAGCGGTTGCCGATCGCCTCGCGCAGCCGCTCGGCAATCGGACGGGTTTCGGCATCGTAGTAGATGTGCGCGTGGTAGCCCTGGGTCGCGCTGAGATCAACAAACTCTTCCGCCATCCTGATCTCCTCAGCCGCCTGGGGCGGCGCTGGGCGTACCGGCGCTTGGCAATGTCTCCGAACCCGGGCCGAGCGCGCACTGCATCAACACCGTGTCAATCCAACGGCCGAACTTGAACCCGATCGCCGGGAAGACGCCGATGTGGGTAAAGCCCAGCGCTTCGTGCAGGCGGATCGAGGCGACCGTCTCGCGGCCACCGATCACGGCGATCATCTGGCGGTAGCCGAGTTCGGTGCAGCGTTCGATCAAGGGCGCGAGCAGCCGGCGGCCGATCCCGCGCCCCACTTCGCCGGCATCGATATAGATCGAGTCCTCGAGCGTGTAGCGGTAGCCAATACGGGGACGGAACGGACCGGCATAGCAATAGCCGACGATCCGTCCTTCGCGCTCGGCGACGAGATACGGCAAGCCGCGCGCCACGATGTCGCCGCGGCGGCGGGCAATTTCCTCGACGCTCGGCGGCACTTCCTCGAACGATGCGAGGCCGTGCAGCACGTGATGCCCATAAATCGCGGTGATCGCGGCAACGTCCTCGTCGCGCGAGGGGCGGATCGTGTAATCGGCGCCTTGCATTCGCGCGCGGTCAAATGACCCGGATCGGCTTGCCGTCGAGATAGCCGAGGATGTTCCCGACGATCTGCGGGTAGGAGCTGCGGTAGTTCTCCTCGGTCACGTAGCCGATATGCGGCGTCAGGATGACGTTCGGCGCGGTCCGCAGCGGGTGATTGAGCGGCAACGGCTCCTGGTCGTAGACATCGAGACCTGCATAGGCGAGCCGGCTTCCCTTCAGCGCCTCGATGACCGCAGCCGTATCGCAGATCGGTCCGCGCGAGGTGTTGACGAGGATCGAGCTCGGCTTCATCAGCCCAATCTCGCGGGCGCCGACAAGACCACGGCTCCGGTCGCTCAGCACGAGATGCACGGACAGAATGTCAGCGCGGCGGAACAGCTCGTCTTTCTCGACGCGCTCGACACCCTGCTCGGCAGCCTTCTCGGCGGTCAGGTTCTGACTCCAGGCGATCGCCTTCATGCCGAAAGCAAGGCCGACGCGCGCGACCGCGCTGCCGAGCCGGCCTAGCCCCAACAGTCCGAGCGTCTTGCCGGCGACGCGATGACCGATACGCGTCTGCCAACCGCCATGACGCATAAAGGCGTGATCTTCGGCGATGCGTCGCGCCGCGCCGAGGATGAGGCCCCAGGCGAGCTCGGCCGTATCCTCGTTACCGCCACCCGGTCCGCCGGTGCCGCACACCGTGACGCCGCGGTCGCGGAGCGCTGCCATGTCGAACGAGGCGTTGCGCATGCCGGTGGTGATCAGCAGTTTGAGCTTCGGCAGGCGGTCGACGATGCTTTTCGGGAACGCGGTGCGCTCACGCATCGCCGCGACGATCTCGCTGTCGGCGAGCGAGCGCACGACATCCTCGGCATCGGCGAACGGAAAGCGCTCCACGGCGATCTCGATGCCGCGGGCGCGCACCGGCGCCCAATCCGCCATATCGAGCGCGACGCCCTGATAATCATCGAGAATGCTGAGCCGCATGACGTGACCCCTGAAACGAGGATGGGTTTCGCTTCGCTCAACCCATCCTACAGAACCATCCCTGTCAAGCGAGCAGCGGCTGGTAGCGGTCGAGGACGCGCAGGATCTCGTCGGGGCCCTCGTCGGGGATCTCGATCACCGCGCGGTCGATGCCGGCCTCCTCGTATTCGCGCAGCGTCCCTTTTTCCGGCGGGGCGCGGAACACCGAGGTGGACAGCGTCTTGGGGTCGCGCCCCTTCTCCTCGGCCATCCGGTGCAGCCGCGCGAGCTGTTCCTTGATCTCATACCCGCGGCCGGGGCGCGGGAACCAGCCATCGCAATACTCGACGACGCGGCGCAGCGTGTAATCAGTCTCGCCGCCGAGGATGATCGGCGGGTGTGGTTTCTGCAGCGGCTTCGGCCACGACCACACCTTGTCGAAATTCACCGTCTCGCCGTGATATTCGGCTTCCTCCTCGGTCCACAACGCCTTCATCGCGAGGATACGCTCGCGCATCAGCTTGAAGCGCGTGTTGTAGCGGGCGCCGTGGTTCTCCATCTCCTCGACATTCCAGCCGCCGCCGATCCCGAAGATGAAGCGGCCGCCCGACAATTGATCGAGGCTGGCGACGCATTTCGCCGTGACGATCGGATCGCGCTCGGGAATGAGCGCGATGCCGGTGCCGAGCATCAGCTTTCGGGTCGCCGCCGCGGCGAAGGACAGCGCGACGAACGGATCATGGGTATGGGCGTAGCGCTTCGGCAATTCGCCGCCGCTCGGGAACGGCGTCTTGCGGCTGACCGGGATGTGGGTATGCTCGGGGACGAATAGCGATTCGAAGCCGCGGTCCTCCAGCGCGCGCGCTAGCTCGACGATGTTGATGCCGTAATCGGCGGGAAAGTAAAAAACCCCGATCTTCACCTCTTGTCCTCCAATAAGTCGGCGCGGCCAGCTTCAGGCGGCCCCGCTCGCGGCCGGTGCGCGCAACGGCGCCACCCCGGCGCTCTCGCGCGGCGACAACGCTTCTTCGATCACTTGCGCCGCGGGGCCAGAGAGACCGGCTCTGGCCGGCACGGTCTGTAATGTCAGCGCGCCCGAGGCGAAATTGATGCCCTTCTCGGCGAACACCCGATAAATCCGCTTCAGATATTCGCGCTGGATCCAGCTCGGCTTCAGCGGCCGCGCGGTGAATTTGAACCGGAACACGACCGCATTGTCGGCGACCTCGGCAATTCCCTGCATTTTGAGCGGCAGGATAACCTCCGAGGCGACTTCCGGGCTTTCCTGCTGCATTGCGAGGCCGATCTGCTTCGCGGTCTTGCGGACGAGCTCGATATCCGTGCCGGGCTCCAGACGAAGGTTGAACTTTATGGTCGCGAAGTCGCGGCTGAGATTGGTCACCGCGCCGAGCTGGCCGTAGGGGATCGTGTGCAGCGGGCCGTTGTGATGGCGCAGCTTGACCGAGCGCACGCCAAGCGATTCGACGGTGCCCTTGAGACGTCCGGTATCGATGTACTCACCGACCCGGAAGGCGTCGTCCCACATGTAGAACAGACCGGAGATGATGTCGCGGACGAGCGACTGCGAACCGAAGGACACTGCCAATCCGAACACGCCCGCGCCGGCGATCAGCGGCGCGGTGTCGACGCCGAGCCGCGATAATACGATCAATACCGCCAAGACCCCGATCGCGACGCCGAAAAAAGCGCGCATTATCGGCAGGATTGTCTGCAGCCGCGAAGCCGGGGTCGACTCCTCTTCGTCATCGACCGTGCCCGGCAGCTTTGGCCCGCCCGGCATGTCCTGCAGATTGCGGTCGATCGCGAGCCGGGTCAGCTCCCAGATGAGATAGGCGACAAACAACGTCCCGACGGCCGCAGTCACCGTATGCATTGCCTGCGCCGCGCTCGTGGCCGTGAGGTCGAGCGCGTCGATCCAGAACGAGGCAAGCGTCAGTATCGCGATCAGCAGCACGATCGCGCGCAGGATGCGATGAAAGCTCAGCGCCACGAAGCGATGAACGCCGGCGGCGCGGCCGTGAGGCGCCTCGCTATCGTGCCAGCCGCGCTCGGTCAGCCGCTCGACCACCATGAGGACGAGCAGGACGCCCAGCGTCGAGACGAAGGCGTGGTAGTAGGCCAAGAGCCCGAGGGATAGCCCGAAGATAAAGAACAGCAAGAGCCCGCCAACGATGGTCAACCCGATGGGCACCCATGCCCGGGCGAGGGCGCCTCGCAATGCCGCGATGATCCCCTCCGAGCGGTGGCCCCGGATCAGCGCCTCGATCGCGCAGCGGGCGCGGATGACCACCCAGGCGTCGAGCGCGCACACCGCAGAGGCGACCACCAGACCGATGACATGCGGCGCGCCGCTGTCCTCATCGGAGAGACCATAGCGGCCAAATCCGACCAGGGCCGTGATCGCCAAGAGGACGACCGAGAGGAAGCGGGACAGGCGCCGCGCCTCGTCTTCCGGAATATCGATGAGCCGCGCAGCCGGCGCGCCGGGGCGCAGCACGATGCGGGGGATCAGCACAAAAATCCGCCAGCGGATCAGCACATTGGCCGCAAGCAGGACCAGGCTCAGCGAGACGCCGACATTCATCAGCCAATGCCGGCTGTAAACGAAAACGACGCCGAACACGGCCAAGCCGAGGGCATCGCAGAGGAGCAGCAACAGCAGATCGCCGACGCTCGGCCCGGCAATCCGCGTCCGCAGCGCACGGCGCAACCGCCAGCTCACGCCGCGCGCCGTCAGCCTTTCGGCCAACAGGGCGAGGCAGGTGGCCAGCGCTACCCAGCCAAGCCCGATCAGTGCACCCAAGGCCGAGCCGTTGCGGTCGAGCGAGCGCCATTCGCGCTCCAGCGCCGACGGCGTATCGGGCAGCATGCTGACATCCGATATCGCCTCGTGCTCGAGGCCCATGATGATGTGCGCGAGCCAGCCGGCGGGTCCGGTGGTCATCTCGCTGGGTTCGGCGGGAACCTCAGCCACGGCGGGCGGAGCCTCAGCCGGCGGAGTTGCTGCATCGGCCGCCCAAGCGATCGGAACCGCAAGCGCGACCCACGCCAGAGCGATGATGAGATAAAAGCGAGCGCCGCGCCGCAGCGCATCGCGCGACAAATGCTTGAGCCGCAGCCCCATGCCGCCGGCCTCCCGCGTGAAACCGGCGGTATTTTAGGCCTATCAGCGAGTCCGGGCGCGGATTTTTTGGCGCGCTTCGAGTGGAGGGAGGGTTCGGGCCGACCGGCCGCCCGAACCCCGATCCCTACGTCAGCACCTCAGCCTTAGCCGCGGTCCTACTGCCGGGCGCGCCGCCGAGCGCCAGCATCGTTGCCCCAGAGCGCCTGATCCTGCCAGCTTGTATGAACCAGAAACGCCAGGCCATAGCCGATCATGCCGGCGATCAGCAGCGCGGTCAGCGGGTATTCATTGACGTTCTGCGTCAGATATTCGCCGGCGCGCTGGCCTTGCCGATAAAGCGCATCGCCGGCCACGCCAGCCTGCTCCCGCGCCCGCCGCGCCAGATCCTGCGCGCTGGCGGCCGGATCGGAGGCGACGGTGCGCGCCTGCTCGCCGAGGTCGCGGGCCATCGTCTTGGCCTGTTCGATCGCCTGATTGGCTGTCGACTTCGCCTGCTGCATCGCCTGATCGGCGGTGCCGCTCTGCTGTTGTCCGCGAGACTGATCGTGCGTTGTCGTGCCAGCACCGGCGTGCTCAGTTCCCGTGTGATGCCGCGTCGCGTTCTCGTCCATTTGCGATGCTCCTGTTTCGCGTAATCCTTCAACTAAAAACATTCGCGGCAAAGAAAGGCTCCCCGCTTCAGTAAAACCGCGAGTTGACGCGCTCTGAAAGGCCGGAACCAACCCGACCGGCACCCGTTCCGTCGGAGAGAATCGCTTATCAATCCGAAGGAGGAACCCGTGTCGAGAACTACGATGACGGCAGCCTTGGCCTTGATGCTGGCCGCGGCCGTGCCGGCTTACGCGCAAACTTCATCCAGCAGCACGTCGTCGCCGAGCACATCGGCCAGCAGCGCGTCGAACTCGCCGACGCACGTCACCGCCACTCAGCTGCAGCCCGGCCAGATCCGCGCCACCCAGATGGATGGCGCCACGGTTTATGACACGCAGAACCAGAAGGTCGGCGATGTAAAAGACATCATTCTCGACCGCGACGGAAAGGTGGCCGCGGTCGTGCTCGATGTCGGCGCGTTTCTTGGCATCGGCGGGAAATACGTCGCCGTCAGCATGAACGATCTGAAGATCACGCAAGACAACAACAGCAACAAGCCGCGCTTCACGGTCGACATGACGAAGGATCAGCTGAAGGCGGCGCAGGCCTACGATCTCAACGGCAACGCTCGCAGCACGAGCAGCGGCAGCACGACGGCCCCATCGAGCCGGTCGAACAGCGGATCGAACACCGGGCCCACGACACCGGGGACGCCGCCAAAGCAGTAAGCGACGAGAAGCAGAGGCGCGCGGCGCGCCGCGCTCCCTCTTGCGCCAGCGGCCCGGATCAGTCCGGGCCGCTTTTTATTACGCCATCACGCGCTGCAAATTGGTGTCGAGCTTGTCGAGAAACTGGTTGGTGGTCAGCCAGGGGTGATCGGCGCGGATCAGAATCGCTAGATCGCGCGTCATATCGCCATGCTCGACGGTCTCGATGCAGACCTTTTCCAAGGCTTCGGCAAAGCGGACGACATCGGGGGTGTTGTCGAAGGTGCCGCGATAACGCAGCCCTCTCGTCCAAGCGAAGATCGAGGCGATCGGGTTGGTCGAGGTTTCCTTGCCCTGCTGGTGCTGACGGTAGTGGCGCGTGACCGTGCCGTGCGCCGCCTCCGTCTCGACGGTGTTGCCGTCCGGGGTCAGCAATACCGAGGTCATCATGCCGAGCGAACCGAAGCCCTGCGCCAGCGTATCGGACTGCACGTCGCCGTCGTAATTCTTGCAGGCCCACACAAAGCCGCCGCTCCACTTCAGCGCCAGCGCGACCATGTCGTCGATCAGGCGGTGCTCGTATGTCAGGTTGCGCTTCTTGAACTCGGCGGCAAACTCAGCGTCGAAGACCTCCTGGAAGAGATCCTTGAAACGCCCGTCATAGGCTTTGAGGATCGTATTCTTTGTTGAGAGATAAACCGGCCACCCGCGCTGCAGCCCGTAATGAAACGATGAGCGGGCAAAGCCCCGGATCGACTCGTCCAAATTGTACATGCCCATCGCGACACCGGCGCCGGGAAAGTTGAAGATCTCCCGGGTGACCGGCGCGCTGCCATCGGCGGGCGCGAAGGTGATCGTCAGCTTGCCGGGGCCGGGCACGACAAAATCCGTCGCGGCGTACTGGTCGGCATAAGCATGGCGGCCGATGACGATCGGCTGGGTCCAGTTCGGCACGAGCCGCGGCACGTTCTTACAGACGATCGGCTCGCGGAAGATCGTGCCCCCGATGATGTTCCGCAATGTGCCGTTCGGTGATCTGTACATGCGCTTCAGGTTGAATTCCTTGACGCGCGCCTCGTCGGGCGTGATGCCGGCGCATTTGATGCCGACCCCGTATTTCTTGATGGCTTCGGCCGCATCGACGGTGATCCTGTCCTCGGTCTCGTCGCGCTTTTCCATGCCGAGGTCGTAGTATTTCAGGTCGATGTCGAGATAGGGCAGGATCAGCTTGCTTTTGATGAAGCTCCACATGATGCGCGCCATCTCGTCGCCGTCGAGCTCGACGACGGGTTTCGCGACCTTGATCTTCGCCATTTGCTGTCACCTCGATGGGGGCCGGCCGGGTCTGGAAAGCGCGCGACGATAAAGGCCGCACGGTCGCGAAGCAAGCCGGCGGCACATTACCTTTGGTCGATTGAAAAGCGGAGAAATCGCCCTGACTTCACGGGCCGGAGCGGCCGATTTACTAACAGCCCCGAGCCGATTGGCAGCGGACTGCTTTCGACCAGAAGAATGACAGGATTGTCACAAGCCGTTTACCGTACGTTTACCTTGACGCTCAAATCGTCTCAGTATCAAGGAAGCAATTTCAATGCCTTAAGATAGATCACCTAATTTTTAGGCAATGCGCGAATCGCCCTGATAGACGCTGCGATCCGGCCGGCTCGACCGTCCTTTTCCCCAACTTTATCCACCTCGCCCGTGGATAGTGTCAGCTTCGATCGAGATTCTCCAAAAGCGGCAATGGCTTGCGTGCTCGCTCCGCGTTCTCATAGCAAATCCGAACGCGTATCGCTTGCTGTGACGGTTCGGCGAAATGCCGCCATCAGCGCCGGCACATCCGCAACGATTTCCACAAGCCGCGGCGCCAGATCGGCGGCGAAGTTATGCGCGACGATATGGTCGAGCAGCGCGCGCAGCGGTTGCCAGTACCCGGCGACATCGACGAGAAAGATCGGCTTGTCGTGCAGCGCGAGCTGACGCCAGGTCAGGATCTCGAAAAACTCATCCAGCGTTCCGATGCCGCCCGGCAACACCGCAAAGGCATCGGCGCGCTCGGCCATGATGCGCTTGCGGTCATGCATCGTCTCGACGACGAGAAGCTCGCCGACTCGCCCATGCGCGAGCTCCCTGTCGCGCAAGGCGGCCGGAATGACGCCGGTGACGCGGCCGCCGCCTGCTAACGCTGCATCCGCGGCGATGCCCATCAAGCCGATATGGCCGCCGCCGAACACCATCGTGATGCCGGCCGCGGCGAAACTATGTCCGAGTTCGGCGGCGGCGGCGCGGTAGCGCTGATCGACGGCGCCCGCCGAACCGCAATAGACGCAAACCGATCGGATCTGCCGTTTGGGATCAATCGTCTGCGGCATAGAGCTCCGCCGCCAGTTGCGGCGCGGCGCGGCCGCGCGCGTGCAAATAGGATTGCCAGAACAGGCAGGCGGCGACCGAGCGCCACGGCGTCCATCTGTCCCCGATTTCGCGCAGCTCGCGCTCACCGAGCCGGTCACCGAGGCCGAGGCAATCGGCGACGGCCAGCTGCAGACCGAGATCGGCGGCCGGCCAGATGTCGGAGCGGCCAAGCGCGAAGATCAGATAAATCTCGGCGCTCCAGCGACCGATCCCCTTCAAAGCGACGAGCGCGGCCAGCGCGTCGCCGTCCGCGGCAGCCGCGAGCCCGTCGAAATCAAACGCGCCGCTGGCGACCGCCTGTGCCAAGCGGCGTCCATAATCCATCTTCTGCCGGCTGAAGCCGCAGGTGCGTAATGTCGCGTCGTCGAGCGCGAGGAACGGCTCCGGCGCGAGCGGATGGCACAGCCCGGAGAGCCGGCGGTGCATCGCGGCGGCGGCATCGATCGAGACTTGCTGCTCAAGAATGATGTGCAAGAGCGTAGGGAAGCCGTTACGCCGCCGGCGGAAGCGCGGCACACCGGCGCGATCGAGGATGGCGCGAAACACCGGCTCGCCGGCGAGCGCCTCGATCCCGTCTTCCAGACGCTGCGGCGCGTAGATCAAGCGCACAAGGTCAGCCCCAAAGCGCGGGCTCCGGCGGGAAGAGCGTGCTGCCGTCATAGCGCAGCCCCGGCGTTCGGTCGGTTGCCAACAGCAGCGGCGCGTCTAGATCGACGACGGCGGCCTGCTGCGCGACAAGCACGGCCGGCGCCATTGCCAGCGAGGTGCCGATCATGCAGCCGACCATGATCGTGAAGCCGCGCGCCCGCGCCGCGGTCGCGAGTTGGAGGGCTTCGGTCAAGCCGCCGGCCTTGTCGAGCTTGATGTTGATCGCGTCGTATTTGCCGATGAGCCGATCGAGATCCGCGGCGGTGTGGCAGGCCTCATCCGCGCAGACCGGGATCGGATGCGGCACCCGCGCCAGAGCCTCATCGTGAGCGGCCGGCAATGGCTGCTCGATCAGCTCGACGCCGAGTTCTGCGAGCGCCGGCATCACCTCGGTCAGATGGCGCTCACTCCAGCCTTCGTTGGCATCGACGATCAGCCGCGCCGCCGGCGCGGCGCGGCGCACCGCGCGTACCCGTTCGACGTCGCCGTCGCCGGTCAGCTTCAGCTTCAGCAGTGGCCGAGTGCGCTGCGCCGCCGCGGCCTCACCCATGCGCTCGGCGGTATCCAGGCCCAGCGTATAGGCGGTCACCAGCGGTCTCAGCGTGCCGATGCCCGCGAGATCGGCAGCCCGGCGGTCGTAGCGCTTGGCGTCGAGATCCCAGAAGGCTGCATCCAGCGCGTTTCGCGCCGCGCCGGGCGGCATTGCCTGCTGCAATTCCTTGCGGTCGAGCCCGGAAAAAACTGCGCCGCGCATGTCCTCTAGGGTCCTCACCACGCTGTCGACGCTCTCGCCGTAGCGCGGATACGGCACGCACTCGCCCCGGCCCCGAACATCGCCATCGAAAATTTCCGCCACCACCACTTCGGCGGTCGTCTTGCTGCCGCGCGAGATCGCGAAGGGCCGGGCCAAAGGCCAGGCACGGCGGGTCACACTGAGACGCTGCGGTGAGGGGGCCATGCCGCGGGTCAGTCGAGTAGATGATTGATGATGGCTCTGACCCCGCTGCGCACCGGATCGACGCAGGGCAGGCCGAGCCTGTCCTCGGTCTCGCGCAGATAATCGCGCGCCGCCGCGGGATCGAGCGAAGCCGTATTGATGCTGAGCCCGATGCAGCGCACCGCCGGGTTGGTCAGCTGCGCCGCCTCGATGTTGCGCTCGATGCAGTGCCGCAGATCGGGCAGCCGATAGTGCGGCAGGCCGCGCATGTGCTTGCGGGTGGGCTCATGGCACATAACGAGTGCGTCGGGTTGGGCGCCGTGGATCAGCCCCAGACTCACCCCGGCGTAGGAGGCGTGAAACAGCGAGCCCTGCCCTTCAATCAGATCCCAGTGATCGGGGTCGTTCGCCGGCGAGAGCCATTCGACCGCACCCGACACGAAATCCGACACGACGGCGTCGATCGAGACGCCGTCGCCGGCGATGAAGATGCCGGTCTGGCCGGTCGCGCGGAAATCCGCCTTGAGACCGCGGGCGCGCATCTCTTTTTCGAGCGCCAGCGCTGTGAACATCTTGCCGATCGAGCAATCCGTGCCGACCGTCAGCAGCCTTTTGCCCGGGCGCTTTTTGCCGTTGCCGATCTCGAATTCGCGGCTTGGATGGCGCACATCCGCGATCTGGCGCCCGAGCCGGGAGGCAGTCTCGCGCAAGACCGTAATGTCGGAGAGCCGATGGTGCAGGCCGCTCGCCAGATCCATGCCGAGCTCGAGCGCCCGGACCAGCAGGCCCTCCCAGCCTTGTCCCAGGACGCCGCCCCGCGTTGTCGTACCGACGACGACTGTCTTGACCCCGGCCGCGGCGGCTTCCTCGATCGTCATGTCGGGGAGCTGCAGATCGGCCTTGCAGCCCGGCATCCGGAGCTGCCCGAGGCAGATCTCCGGCCGCCAGAACGCGATCCCGGCCGCGGTCTTGGCGGCGAGCTGGTCATGGGCGTCGCCGATGAACAGCAGGTATGGAGTGCGCAGGGTCACCGCCCTCACCTTTCGCAGGGGGATGTGCGAGCCGAATGATCTTAGGGAAGCGGGAGCAGCGGTTAAAGGTTTCTCCACGGAACCACTTTTGGGCGCGGTGGTCGTCAGACGAGCCATTCGCAGCCGGAATGGCAGCCATACTCCCGTCAGATTCGGGGGATGATCCTGCCCGGGATGGCGTATTCCGTGCAGCGAGGACGCGAATGCCGCGCGCCGCCATTCGCCAAACTGGCGAGGCGCCGACCGCATCGTTCGAGGAGATCGGGGATGAGCCCGGGCACAGCCTTCCATTTCTTGCATCGCGCGGGTTCCGCCGAAAGCGGCGGCGGCGTATGGGCTCTGGTTATTGCGATCGTGTTTGCGGTCGTGGCGGCGGCCAGCTTCGCGGTCGATCAAAGCGTCACCCTGTCCAACTTTCCCGTCCCGCCGACGCAGACCAGCGGGCGCTGATTGCCGAACGCGTGGCGCGGACCACGAACCGTGATGAACCCGCTGCCCGTGTTGTTTTGCGTCTGCGCGGCGCTGGCCGGGCTCTCCGGCTGCCTATCGCAACGACCGTTCCTGCAGAGCGGCGATATCACCACCGCCGAGGTCGTGTATTCGGGCGATATCGCCAATGCGGTGCCGGTCGCTAAGCAGCATTGCGCAAGCCATGCGCGAGTGCCGCGCCTCGTCGACACGACGCCAGGGATCGCTTATTTCGCCTGCGACCCGCCCTAGCGTGCGGCGGGCCCGCGGGCAAATTTTTCCCGAGCCCTCCCGCTCAAACTGTTTAATATCGCAATCCAGGGTTGATGGAGGGGAGTATGCGGCCGCGGCGAAACCTGGCTTGCGCAGCAATGGGCGCGACCGTGTTGCTGGCCGCCTCGCCAAGCCCGTCATTTGCGGCGGCGCCCTGCGATGAATTCGATCCCGCCGGGCCGGCGCGCAGCATCGTGGTCGCCCTGACCCCCACCGATTTTGTCGATGAAGAGCGCGATGAAATGCGCAGCTTTGTCGAGACCGGCAGCCTGGGCCGCGTCGAAGCTTCGATCGTCTCCTCAGTCCCGCGAGGCGTCGTACACGGTTTCTCCGCCGCGCCGGAGGTCAGCCGCTTCTCCCCCTATTACGCCGAGGCGCTGAAAGGGGTTGCGATCGGGGTCACTGTCCAGCCGAACCGGCGGCCGGTCCGGGTCGTGGTCAGGCTTCGCCAAGTATGCGCCAAATTCTTCCGCAACTCCTTCTTGTACTATTAGCCTACGGTTTTAGACCGGTCCTGCTAGCGCCGCCGCAATCAGCCGGAACCACGGCCGGCCCGGCGAGTTTCCCGGACAGAGGCAAGTCGTCGAGATCGGCGCGTTCCCCCGATGATTGCGCCACCGCGGCTGCTCGGTTCCGACCGGGACGGCCCATCGTCCCTGTCGGCTCGCCGCGGCGAAGGAGCCGCATAGGATGCGATTTTTCGAGCCGCTCTTTCGTGATCGCCGCGATGCCGGGCGACAGCTCGCGGTCGCATTGGCACATTATCGGCAGGACCGGCCGATCGTGCTGGCGCTGCCGCGCGGCGGCGTGCCGGTCGGCTTCGAAGTCGCCAAGGCGCTCGCCGCGCCGCTCGATGTGCTGCTGGTGCGCAAGATCGGCGCGCCAGGGCATGAGGAGCTGGCGCTCGGCGCGATTGTCGACGGTCAGGACCCGCAACTCGTGCTGAACGATGATGTCGTGCGAAGCGTCGCGCCACGCCCGGGCTATATCGAGGCCGAGAAGGCGCGGCAGCTGGCCGAGATCGAACGGCGGCGGCAGAATTACCTCGGCGCCCGGCCGCCGCTCTCGGCGAAGGGGCGGGTCGCGATCGTCATCGACGACGGGATCGCGACGGGCGCCACGGTCAAGGCGGCGTTACGTGGCCTCGCGCGCCACAATCCGGCGCGGCTCGTCCTCACGGTGCCGGTGGCGCCGGCGGAAAGTCTCGCCGAGCTCCGGGCCGAGTGCGACGATATCGTCTGCCTCGCGACCCCCGACCCCTTCTATGCGGTGGGCCCGCATTACCGCGATTTCCGGCAGACCGAAGACGCGGAGGTCATCCGCCTGCTCGAAGAAGCGCGGCAATGGGCGGGCGCGGAGCCGAGCGGCGCGCCGTCGGGATGAGGCGCCGGAGATCCTGGCTGGTCGGATCCGGGCTGGTCGGCTAATTGCTCGCCCAGCTGAGCGCGTGGTTGCACCACGCGCGCAAAGACAGGGCGGGCTGCCACAGCCGGCTCGTCGCGCCGGTCGATCGGCTATCCCCCAGATTGCTGCCGAGATTGTTGCGGGCCCGGGCCAATACCGCGACCACCTGGTCGTGCGTCGTGGTCGGGTGATCGTTGAAGGCTTCGATGCGGCGGAACCGCCGGCCGGCGACCTGACCGATTGCATTAAGGATCGCCGGTTCGAGCACATCGGAGCCGCTGACCGCACGGATGGCGCCGCGGATGCAATACCGCCCGTCATGGCTGCGCAGGGCGCCCTTGCACCAGCGATCGGGCGTCTCCAGCAGATCGATGACCGTATCGAGCTTTTGCAGCGACTCGTTGTAGCCGAAACCGGCCCCGTCAAACGGCATTCCGCGAATCCTCCGCCCTCATGTTGAAGGGGCGTGCACCTGGACAACATTCGTCCGCGGGCGGCGGTTCACCCCGATCGCGAAAAACGAAGTTTTGGCTTATTCGATTTGCTTTATTCAACCGAAGTGAAGCCCAGTTTGAGCTGCAGCCGGATGCCGCCAAGCGCCGTGCCCGAATTGTCGGTGAGGACGACGCCGTGCACCTCGCCTTCGTCGAGCAGCTCGCGCGCGCGCCGGAGCGCTTCATGCTCGGTCGCGAAGGTCTCGGTGCATTCCCCATCCTGATTGCGCCATTTCTTCAGCGCGAGCAGCGTCGTGTCGTAGTAAGAGATGCGATAGTTCATCTCGTGTCCTCAACTCGTGTTACCCCACTTCGCCGGGAATACAGCCGACCCCGATAACAGCGCCGTGAAGGCGCCCACGCGCCCCGCTTAAAAGAGCTCAGGTTTAAAGAAATGCCCCGGCTGCCCCAACGCGACGCGAGGATCCGGGCGTTTCGCGACAGCAGTGTGACGCTCAGGTATCGTTCGGTAACCGGGCCGGGGCAAATGGCGGATCGGCTTCGGCGAAGGCGGTAAAGCTTTCTTCGACCGCCTGTTGCGGCAGATCGCGCGTGATGAACACAATGCGCGTGCGGCGATCCTCGCTCGGCCAGCGCGGCAGCAGTACCGGCGGATGGAACAGGTGCTGTACGCCATGCAATACGACCGGCTGATCCGGCTTTTCGGCGATCGCGACGATCGCCTTGAGGCGCAACAGATCGTCGCCGCGCATTGAGGCGAGCGCATCGAGCCACCCGGACAGCGCGCTCCATGAGATCGGCTTGTCGCGCGTGATGCAGAAGGCGCGGATGCGCGCATCGTGCCGGTTCACATCGTGGTGATCATCATCGTGCGCTTCGTCGTGTTCGGCATGCGCGGCGACGGCTTCGTCACGGAGCCAGCGCTGCACATCGGCGCTCTTTGTCTGCGGATCGAACAGCCCGAGCCCGAACAGCGCGCTCGCATCGATCGCTCCTTGCGCCGCATAAAGCTGCGGCGCGCCGGGATTGAGCGCGGCGAGGCGGGCGCGGAGTGAGTTGACCGAAGCGGTGTCGGCCAGATCGGTCTTGGTGATGATGAGCCGATCGGCGATTGCGGCCTGCTTGATGGCCTCGATCTGGCGGTCGAGCGTGCCGGCGCCGTTGACCGCGTCGACCGTCGTCACGACGCCGTCGATCATGTAGCGCTCGGCGACGATCGGGTCCGAGAGAAGCGCGTGCAATACCGGCGCCGGGTCGGCGAGCCCGGTCGTCTCGATGACGGCGCGCGTGAAATACGGCACCCGCCCCTTGACGCGCTTGACGAAGAGATCGGTCAGCGTGTTGACGATGTCGCCGCGCACCGTGCAGCAGAGACAACCGCTGTTGAGCAAGACGACGTCATCGGTGGCGCTCTCGACCAGGAGATGGTCGAGGCCGATCTCGCCGAACTCGTTGACGATGACGGCGGTCGCCGCCATGCCGGGCTGCTTCAGCACATGGTTGAGCAGCGTCGTTTTGCCGCTGCCGAGAAACCCGGTCAGCACCGTCACCGGGATCCGCGAAGCGGCATCGCTCAACGCCATATCAGGCCTGCTCCGTTGTGCGGCGGCGACTTTCCCGCGAAATCGCGGCATGGTCGAGGCTGACCGGCGAAAAATAGCATTCGAACAGTCCTTCGGGGAAACGCGTGCGGCGTTGCGCCTATAATGGATCAGTGAGGCCGCTCGTTGGCGGCGGGGGTTCGTTGCGGGGGAGCTATGTACCGGCTGTTCTATTGGACCGGTCTCGGGACCTTTTTTGTCTGGGGTGTCTTGTCGGTCTATTCGGCCGTGCACGGGTTCTAGCTTCGCACTCGCGTTCGAGATCTCCGTTGGCCGGGTTTGTCCCAGGCACGGGATCGGTGCTCCAGAAAATCTCCTGACCGTGGCGAGCGCGCCGTTTTATGATGGTGCGAAGAGCCATTCCAGCCGGCGGGTAGGAGCGCATGAGCGACATCTCTCATTTCATCAACGGCAAGCGCGTCCAAGGATCGAGCGGGCGCGGCGGCGACGTGTTCAACCCGGCGACCGGCGAGAAGGTCCGGCGCGTTGCTTTCGCGAGCGCCGCCGATGTCGATGCCGCGGTCAAAGCCGCCGCCGCGGCGTTTCCCGGCTGGGCGGCGACCCCGCCGCTGACGCGCGCGCGGATCCTGTTCAAGTTTCTCGAAATCCTCGCGCGGGAGCACGATGCGCTGGCGCGGGTCATCTCCGAAGAGCACGGCAAAGTCTTCTCGGACGCGCAGGGCGAGATCACTCGCGGTGTCGAGGTGGTCGAGTTCGCCTGCGGCATCCCGCATCTGTTGAAGGGCGAATTCACCGAGCAGGTCGGGCGCGGCATCGACAGCTGGTCGGTGCGCCAGCCGCTCGGCGTTTGCGCCGGCATCACGCCGTTCAATTTCCCGGCGATGGTGCCGATGTGGATGTTTCCGATGGCGATCGCCACCGGCAACACCTTTATCCTGAAGCCGTCCGAGCGCGACCCGTCGGCCGGGCTGCGTATTGCCGAGCTGCTCGCCGAGGCCGGATTGCCGCCCGGTGTCTTCAACGTCGTCAACGGCGACAAGGAAGCGGTCGACGCGATCCTGCAGCACCCCGGGATCGCCGCCGTCAGCTTTGTCGGCTCGACCGCGATCGCCGAATACATCTACACGACCGCCGCCGCGGTCGGGAAACGCGTGCAGGCCTTGGGCGGCGCCAAAAACCACATGGTCGTCATGCCCGATGCCGATCTCGACCAGGCAACCGACGCCTTGATGGGCGCGGCCTATGGCGCGGCCGGCGAGCGCTGCATGGCGGTTTCGGTCGCGGTCGCGGTCGGCGGCGTCGGCGACAGGCTGATGGACAAGCTGGTGCCGCGGGTGCGCGCGCTGAAGATCGGCCCCGGCACCGACCCCGAGGCCGAGATGGGGCCGCTCGTCACAAAGCAGCATTACGACAAGGTGCGCTCCTACATCGATCTCGGCGTCAAGGAAGGCGCCAAGCTCGTCGTCGACGGCCGCGGCCTGAAATTGCAGGGCTACGAGAACGGCTTCTTCATGGGCGGCTCGGTGTTCGACGAGGTCAAGCCCGACATGCGCATCTACAAAGAGGAGATCTTCGGCCCGGTGCTGTCGGTCATGCGCGCGGATACGTTTGACGAGGCGACAACGCTCGCCAGCGAGCATGAATACGGCAACGGCGTCGCGATCTTTACGCGCGACGGCGATGCCGCGCGTGAATTTGCCAGCCGCGTGCAGATCGGCATGGTCGGGGTCAACGTGCCGATCCCGGTGCCGATGGC
>Ga0209155_1000154_pt1 | contig 29324 bp, 25 predicted proteins | sample GraSoiAngelo_122_FD_185879 | JGI IMG/M metagenome (GOLD analysis project Ga0209155, IMG submission 185879) | Grasslands soil microbial communities from the Angelo Coastal Reserve, California, USA - 14_0927_02_20cm (SPAdes) (version 2) | ecosystem: Environmental > Terrestrial > Soil > Grasslands ... | reverse complement strand
CCAGGCGAAACCTGAGCACCACCGCCTGCGCTTCGGGCTCGCTGCTGAGCTCGCGCACCGCGAGCCGCAGGCTGCGTCGCTCCTGGGCCATGCCTGCGGCCACGCACAGTGCACTGTGCTGCGCAAGAGCGGCGGCGAGGCGCAACTCGAGCTCGAGCACCCGCGCGAGCGTTGCGGGCGGTCCGGCTCCCCACAACGGCCCGGTCGGGTGAATCTCCAGCCGCTGGCAGCGGCCGCCGAGGGCGTCATCGGCGCCGTCCACCGGGAAGAAGCTGCCGCGACCGTCGAGGTTGGCGAGGTCGCCGGCCTCGAGATGCTCCCAGCTGCCATCGGTGACGCGCGCCGCAAGCACCGCATTGAACACGGCGCTGCGCGCGGCCGAGAGCACGAAACCCCGCTCCTGCGGCGCGAGACGGCGCAGGTCCTCGCCGGCGCGCGCGAGATTCACGCCATCGCGACCGAAGCGCTGCGGGCCGAAGTAATTCGGTACCCCGCGGCGCGCGAGCTGCCCAAGGCGCAGGGCGAGGCGGTCCGCGAGCCGCGCGCCGTCACCGTCCATGGCGAGCAGGCGCACCACGAAGCGATTGCCGGCGAGCGCGCCGCGCGGGAGCTTGCGCGTGTGGTGATGAGCCTCCAGCACCTCGAGCTCGGGGCTGCGCACCTCGGACCAGCTGACGGCGGCGCGCGGCTGCGGCACCGAGAACCATTGGATGGCGATCGCCCGCCGATCCTTCAGGCCGGCATACCCCACATCGCCCGGCCGACAGCCCGCGAGCCGCGCCAGCTCGCGCGCCACCCACTGGGTGTTGGCGTTGCGCTTGCGCACCCGCAGCAGCAGGTGCTGACCGGAGCCGGCGGGCGCGAAGCCGAGATCCTCCTCGACCACGAAGTCCGCAGGCGTGGCGCGCAGCACCGCCGACGCCAACGGCGCGCCGTGCGCGCGCGGCGGAGCGAGCGCGGCCGCGCGCGCGCCGAGGCCTACCGCCGGCACGCCTACTCCTCGCTCAGCAGCACCACCGCCTGTGCGGCAATGCCCTCCGCGCGGCCGAGGAAGCCCAGGCCCTCGGTGGTGGTCGCCTTGATGTTGACGCGCTGCTCATCGACTTTCAGCAGCTGCGCGATCTGCCGCCGGATGGCCTCGCGATAGGCGGCGATCCTCGGCGCCTGCGCGAGCACCGTGAGGTCCACGTTAGCCACGGCGAGGCGTCGGGTGTGCAACAGAGCGAGCACGCTCACGACGAAACGGCGGCTGTCGGCGCCTTGCCACTGCGGATCGGTATCGCTGAAATGCTGCCCGATGTCCCCCAGGCCCGCGGCGCCCAGCAGCGCATCGCACAGCGCGTGCAGCATCACGTCCCCGTCGGAGTGCGCCACCACGCCGCGCGAGTGCGGGATGCGCACTCCGCCGAGCATGATGAACTCACCGGCACCGAAGGCATGCACGTCGACTCCGAAACCGATCCTCATGAGCTGCCCCCGACCGCCTGGCTGCGGCGCGCCGCCAGCACCGCCGCGGCCAGCACCAGATCCGCGCCGCTGGTGATCTTGAGATTCGTCGCTGCCCCTTCGATGAGCGCCGGGTGCTCGCCCAGCCACTCGAGCGCCTGTGCCTCATCGCTCGGGAAACGCCCCGCCGCGTGCGCCTGATCGAGCGCCGTGCACAGCTGGCGGTAGCGGAACATCTGCGGCGTCAGCGCTCGCCACAGACCCGAGCGGTCCACCGTCTGCGCCGTGTGCACGGTTGCGGCCTCGGCCGTGCTGCGCTCCTCGCGCTTGAGAGTGTCGGCCACGGGGGCCGCGAGCACTCCGCCGACGGGATGCGCGGCGAGCGCCGCGAGCAGCCGCTCGAGATCGGCTGCCGCAAGACACGGCCGCGCGGCATCGTGCACCAGCACCCAGTCATCGGGCCCGGCGCGCCCCTCGAGCTCCGCGAGCGCGCGGCGCACCGACTGGCTGCGCTGCGCACCCCCGCCGACCGAGGTGAGGCTGCTCCCCCGGGCGTGCAGGCGCGCGGCCACCTGCTCCCAGGCGCCATCCCCGCGTGCCAGCGCCACGACAACATGCGCGCAGCGCGCATCGGCGAGAAAGGGCGCGAGCGCCCATTCGATCACGGTGCGTCCTGCGAGCGGCGCGTATTGCTTCGGTCCGTCCGCGCCGAAGCGGCGGCCTGAGCCCGCGGCCGGCATGACGAGCCAGTAACGCATCGGCGCGCTAGGATCCCGCGACTTCAGCGAGCCGCTGCCGTGCGGGTCGGAGGGTGGCTGCTGTCGGCCGCTCGCGCGGGAACCACCTGGTAGAACGTCTCGTTGCGGGCGATCATGCCCAGATCGCTGCGGGCGCGCTCTTCGAGCGCGTCCATGCCGGTCTTGAGGTCACGCACCTCGGCGGCGAGTTGCCGGTTGCGTTCGGCGAGCTGCTCATTGTCCGCCCGCTGCGTCGCCACCGCGCGCTGCAGGCGCTCGACTTCGCGAACTCCGTCCGCGGAGAACCACACCCGGTATTGCAGCAGGATGAGGGCGACAGTCAGCGCAGCGGCGAGCCACTTCATGGGCTCGACAGCCTAGCAGACGGGGCGCCGCGCGCGAAGCGATCACGCCCAAACCCATGCCGCGCCGTGCGTGCCTGGCTGGAAGTGATGGCCCGCTGCGCCGCAGAGCGGCAGCGAGGGGGGAGCGGCAGGCGCCCTCAGATCCGGACCGGGAACGCTTCGCGACCCGCATAACGCACCTCACCGAGCTCGGCTTCGATGCGCAGCAGCTGGTTGTACTTGGCGATGCGATCCGAGCGCGACAGCGAGCCGGTCTTGATCTGCGAGGCGGCGCTCGCAACCGCGAGGTCGGCGATGGTGCTGTCCTCGGTCTCCCCGGAACGATGCGAGATGACCGAGGCGTAGCGCGCCTTGTCGGCCATGTCGATGGCGGCGAGCGTTTCGGTGAGCGTGCCGATCTGATTGGGCTTGATGAGGATGGCGTTGGCGATGTGCCGCTCGATCGCTTCCTTGAGGATCTTCGTGTTGGTCACGAACACATCGTCGCCTATCAGCTCGATCTTCTGCCCCAGCGCGCGTGTCAGCTGCGACCAGCCGTCCCAGTCGGACTCGCTCATGCCGTCCTCGATGATGAGGATCGGATAGCGCTGCGCGAGGTCCGCCAGGTAGCGGGTGAACTCGGCGGCTGAAAAGCGCCGCTGCTCGGACTCGAGCTGGTAGCTGCCGTCCTTGAAGAACTCCGAGCTCGCCGCGTCGAGTGCCAGGTACACATCCGTCCCCGGCCGGTAGCCGGCCTTCTCGATGGCCTGCAGGATGAGCTTGAGCGCGGCCTCGTTCGACTCCAGATTGGGCGCAAAGCCGCCCTCATCCCCCACGGCGGTGGAAAGTCCCCGTTCGGCGAGCAGCCCCTTGAGGGTGTGGAACACCTCTACGCCGTAGCGCAGCGCCTCGCGGAACGTGGGCGCGCCGACCGGAACGACCATGAACTCCTGGATGTCGAGGCTGTTGTTGGCGTGCGCGCCCCCGTTGACGATGTTCATCATCGGCACGGGCATGACCGGCTCGCGGGCGCCGCCGATCAGTGATCCGAGATAGCGGTACAGCGGCAGGCGCGCATCCTTCGCCGCCGCGTGCGCGTTGGCGAGCGACACGCCGAGTATGGCGTTGGCGCCGAGGCGGCTCTTGTTATGCGTGCCGTCGAGCTCGATCATGCGCGTGTCGATCCGCGCCTGGTCGCGCGGGTCCTGGCCCACGAGCGCCGAGCGCAGCTGCGTGTTCACGTGCTGCACCGCCTTGAGCACGCCCTTGCCGGCGTAGCGCTTGCTGTCCCCGTCGCGCAGCTCCACCGCCTCGCGCGTGCCGGTGGAGGCGCCCGAGGGCACCGCCGCCCGGCCGAGTGCGCCGCTGTCCAGGAGCACCTCGGCTTCGACGGTGGGGTTGCCGCGCGAGTCGAGGATCTCGCGGGCGCGGATATCGGTGATGCGGCTCATCGCCTCGACCTCCTCACAGCAGGGACTCCTCGAAGGGCACTCTCTTCACCGCCCGGTCGAGCTCGCACAGCGTGCCGAGGAGCGGCTCCATGCGCTCGAGCGGCCAGGCGTTCGGACCATCCGACAGCGCCTCTTGCGGCTTCGGGTGCGTCTCCATGAACAGCCCCGCCACCCCGGCGGCGACCGCCGCGCGCGCCAGCACCGGAATGAACTCGCGCTGGCCGCCGGAAGAGGAGCCCTGGCCGCCGGGCAGCTGCACCGAGTGGGTGGCGTCGAACACCACCGGGCAACCGGTGGCGCGCAGGATCGACAGCGAGCGCATGTCGGACACCAGGTTGTTGTAGCCGAACGAGAAGCCGCGCTCGCACACCAGGATCGCCTGATTGCCGGTGGAGCGCGCCTTGTCGACGACGTTGCGCATCTCCCACGGCGAGAGGAACTGTCCCTTCTTGATGTTGACGGGCTTGCCCTGCGAGGCGGTGTTGACGATGAAGTTCGTCTGGCGGCACAGGAACGCCGGGGTCTGCAGCACGTCGACCACCGCGGCCACTTCGCCTAGCGGGGTGTCCTCGTGCACGTCGGTCAGCACCGGCACGCCGACCGCGCGGCGCACGCCCTCGAGAACCTTGAGGCCCGCCTCGATCCCCGGGCCGCGGAAGCTGGCGGCGGATGAGCGGTTGGCCTTGTCGTAGGAGGCCTTGAAGATGAAGGGGATGCCGAGCCGGGTAGTGATCTCCTTCAGCCGGCCGGCGATCTCCTGGGTGAGGGCCGCGCCCTCGATGACGCAGGGGCCGGCGATCAGGAACAGCGGCCGCCCGGCTCCGACTTCATGTCCCGTCAGCCGCATGGCTCACGCGTTGTGCGGGCCGCGCCGCGCCGCGCTCATGCGCCCGCCGCCTGCGGCAGCTGCGCGGCGCGCTGCGCGCGCGCCGCCCGCACGAAACCGCTGAACAACGGGTGTCCGTCGCGCGGGGTGGAGGTGAACTCCGGGTGGAACTGCGTCGCCAGGAACCACGGGTGGTTGGGCAGCTCGATCACCTCCACCAGGTTATCGCGCGAGAACCCCGAGAAGCGCATGCCCGACTGCCGGTAGCGGTCGAGGTAGTTGTTGTTGAATTCGTAGCGGTGCCGATGGCGCTCCATGATCAGGTCGCGGCCGAAGATGTCGCGCGCCCGCGTGCCGGCCCCGAGCAGCACTTCCTGGGCTCCCAGGCGCATGGTGCCGCCCTTGGCGCAGCTCTCGTCGCGCGTTTGCGCTCCGCGCACCTGGTCCTGCCACTCCGAGATGAGCGCGATCACCGGGTGCGGGCCGGCGCGGTTGAACTCGGTGCTGTTGGCATCGGCGAGTCCCAGCACGTGGCGGCCGAATTCCACGATCGCCACCTGCATGCCGAGGCAGATCCCCAGGTACGGCACGCCGTGTTCGCGCGCGTAGCGCACCGCCTGGATCTTGCCCTCGATACCGCGCTCGCCGAACCCCCCCGGCACCAGGATCGCGTCCACGCCCTTCAGCGCGTGGGTGCCACGCTGCTCGATATCGGTGGATTCGACGTAGTGGATATTGACGCGCGTGCGGGTCTTCAAGCCACCGTGCATCAGCGCCTCGTGCAATGACAGATAGGAATCGAGGATCTGCACGTACTTGCCGACCATGGCGATGTCGACCTGGCCGTCCGGATTGGACTTGGCGCTCACCACCTGGCGCCACTCGGCCAGATCGGTGGGCGGCACCTGCAGGCGCAGCTTGTCGACGACGATGTCATCGAGCGCCTGCTCGTGCAGCAGGATCGGGATGCGGTAGATATCGTCCGCGTCGACCGCGGAAATCACCGCGCGCTCCTCGACGTTGGTGAACAGGGCAATCTTGCGCCGCTGCTCCTCGGGCAGCGGATGCTTGCAGCGGCACAGCAGCACGTCCGGCTGGATACCGATGCCGCGCAGCTCCTTCACCGAGTGCTGCGTCGGCTTGGTCTTGATCTCGCCCGAGCCGCCCACTATCGGCACCAGCGTCAGGTGCATGAACGCGCAATTGTTGCGGCCGAGCTCGACACCGAGCTGGCGGATGGCCTCGAGAAAGGGCAGCGACTCGATGTCGCCGACGGTGCCGCCGATCTCGACCATGCAGACATCCGAGCCGTCGGCTCCCAGCTTGATGCTGCGCTTGATCTCATCGGTGATGTGCGGGATGACCTGCACGGTGGCGCCGAGGTAATCGCCGCGGCGCTCCTTGGCGATGACGCGCTCGTAGATGCGCCCGGTGGTGAAATTGCTGTTGCGCCCGGTAGTGGTGCGCACGAAACGCTCGTAATGGCCGAGGTCGAGATCGGTCTCGGTGCCGTCCTGGGTGACGAACACCTCGCCGTGCTGAAACGGGCTCATGGTGCCCGGGTCGACGTTGATGTACGGATCGAGCTTGACCATCGCGATCTTGAGGCCGCGGGCCTCGAGAATCGCGCCCAGCGAGGCGGCAGCGATGCCCTTGCCCAACGAGGACACGACGCCACCGGTGACGAATACAAAACGCGTCATATGTAAGTCGGGGAGTTCCCGTCGCACGAGGTCGCGCCCACAAGATCGGCGCAACCACGACGGGCCAGCAGGGTAGCACATCTGCCCGCCCCGATGTGGGCGGGTTCGATCAGGCTGCGCTCCAGAGCAGGCGGGCGCGCCGCCGGCTCGCAGCGCTCGCCTGCACCGACTCATCGAGCCATAAGTCCGCGACTGCAATCAGCCTCTCGGCGGCGAAAATCAGCGGCAGGCGCGCGCGCTGCGCCACCGGCACGCGCGCTTCCTGCAGCAGGCTCTTGAGCGCGCGATGGCGCCCGCCGCGCAGCGGTCGCAGGCGCTCGCCCCCACGGCGCGCGCGGATGATCAGCGTGGCGGGCAGTGCGTCCAGATCCAGCGGTCCGCGCGCATCGCGCTTCAGCGTGAGCCGTCCGCCCGGCCCGGGCAGCGCGCAGCTCCGGCGCCTGCGCCACGGCCAGCTGACTTCCTCGAGGCTCCCGGGCGAGCGGGCCCGAGGGGTCGCGTCGGGCTCGCCGCGCACCCGGTGAGCGGCGCGCAGCGACAGCAGATCCGCCTGGCGCTGCAGCAGCGCGCCCTCCCAGGCCACCACGGGGTGTGCATCGGCGCGCGCCTGCAGCAGCGGACCGGCGATTTCCTCGAGCCGGCTGGCAGGCGGTGGGCGGTAGCCGGCGGCGCTGATCCAGAACCGCAGCGCATTGCGGCGGCGTTCGGGCGGCAGTGCGCGCAGCCGCTTCGCCGACAGCATCGCACCAAAGCTCGCGCGCGCGGCATCGGTGGCACCCAGGGCATCGAGCAGCCGCTGCGCTTCCGCGGCATGGCGCGCCGCGCGCGCGACGGTGGTCGCGGCCGCGGGCCAACGCTCCCGGATCAACGGCAGCACCCGCGTGCGCAGGTAGTTGCGGTCCCGGCGCAGCTCGGCGTTGCCCGGGTCCTCGATCCACTGCAGCCCCTGCGAGCGCACCCAGGCGCTGAGCTCGGCGCGCGACCAGCCCAGGAGCGGGCGCACCAGAGCGCCGCGCGCAAAGGCTGCCCGTGGCGGCATGGCGGCGATGCCGGCGAGACCCGCACCGCGCAGCAGCTGCAGCAGCACGGTCTCGAGCTGATCATCCTCGTGGTGCGCCGTCAGCAGCGCTTCCTCAGGTGCGAGCGCTGCGGCGAGCAGCTCATAGCGCGCGGCACGCGCGGCGGCTTCGGGCGACTCGCCGCGCCGGCGTGCGAGCTTCGCGGTCCGCACCTGCAGCGGCACGCCCAGGGCGCGCGCCACCCGCCGGCAGTGCGCCGCCCAGCGGACCGAGTGCGGATGCAGGCGGTGATCGACGTGCAGGGCGCGCACCTTGAGCGGCCCGCGCGCGAGCTGCGAGAGCGCGGCGAGCAGAGCGGTGGAGTCCGCCCCGCCGCTGAAGGCGACGCACACGGCGACGTCGGGGAAGCCGGGCAGCAGCTGTGCCAGGCGCCGGCCAAGTGAGCGCGGCCCGAAGCCCTCGGTCCCGGGGCGCCGCGCGCGTGGCACGGCCTTACGCCGCGGTTTCGGCAAACACGCCGAAGCCGGCGATCTTTTCCGCGCGGGCGGCGCGCAGCTGGTCCCGCGGCACGGCGTCGAGCTCGTCCAGATAACGGATCAGCGCCGCCTTGAGGCTCGCGGCGGTGGCGGCCGGATCGCGATGCGCGCCCCCGAGAGGCTCCTCGATGACCTCATCCACCAGCCCGAGCTTGTGCAGGCGGTCGGCGGTGAGATTGAGCGATTCGGCGGCCACTTCCTTCTTGTCCTGGCTCTTCCACAGGATGGAGGCGCACCCTTCCGGGGAGATGACCGAGTAGGTGCTGTACTGGAGCATCAGCAGACGGTCGCACACGCCGATGCCGAGCGCGCCGCCCGATCCGCCCTCGCCCGTCACCACGGTCACGATCGGAATCCGCAGCACCGACATCTCGAACAGGTTGCGGGCAATGGCCTCGCTCTGGCCGCGCTCTTCGGCGCCGACGCCGGGGTATGCGCCCTGGGTATCGATCAGCGTCACCAGCGGCAGAGAGAAGCGTTCGGCGAGCCGCATCAGCCGCAGCGCCTTGCGATAGCCTTCGGGCTTGGGCATGCCGTAGTTGCGGCGCACGCGCTCCTTGGTGTCACGACCCTTCTGATGGCCAATGATCATGAGCGCGCGCTCGTCGATGCGCGCCAGCCCGCCGACGATGGCGCCGTCGTCCGCGTACATGCGGTCACCGTGCAGCTCGTTGAACTCGCGGCAGATGGCGTTGAGGTAATCGAGCGTGTAGGGCCGGTGCGGGTGGCGCGCGAGCTGGGTGATCTGCCAGGGCGTGAGACTGGCGAAGATGCTCATCGTGAGCTGCCGGCTCTTGGCCTGCAGCCGGCCGATCTCGTCCTGGATGTTGACTTCGCCGTCCGCAGTCACGTGCCTGAGCTCCTCGATCTTCGCTTCGAGCTCGGCGATCGGTTGTTCGAAATCGAGGAACGAGACGGCCATGCCTGCAGGGTATCCTAACTCAGCGGGCGTCGGCGGAGAATGACGGGCCCGGGCTCGCCGCGGGCGGCCCGTAGATCACCTGCAGCGCGCCGCGCCCGAGCACGCCTTCGAGCTGCTCGAGCAGCTCGCGGCTGGCGCGCACCGACCACTCGCCGCCGAGCGTGAGCGCGCCGCAAGCCTCACGGCCGGTGTATTCGATGGTGATCGGGCACGGCCCCCCACGCCAGGGCGTGAGCATCGTGGCCAGCCGCTCGCACAGCGCGGCAGCGTCGGCGTGCGTGCAGCGGATCACCAGGCGCTGCGCGCACCGCGAGAGCACCTCGTCGAGCTCGCTGATGCGCCGCGCGGACAGCCGCCAGGCGTCGCTGAACTCGTCGAAACGCAACAGCCCCTCGACCAACACCAGCGCGTCCTTGGCGATCAGGTCGCGGTGCTTCTGCCAGGTCTCCTCGAACAGCATGGCCTCGATGCGCCCGGTGCGGTCATCGAGTGTCAGGATCACGCGCGGACCGCGTTTCTTCACCTCATCGATGAGTCCGGCCACGGTGACCGGCCGGCCCGCGCCGAAGCGCCCGCTCTCGAGCCCGGCGACCGGCCGGTCACTCACCAGGTCGCCGATGCGGTGGGACACGAAACGCGCCAGACTCGACTCGCAGCGCGCGAGCGGGTGGCCGGTGAGATACAGGCCGAGTGTCTCGCGCTCCCCCGCCAGGCGCACCGCCTCGCTCCACTCCGGCAACAGCGGGCCGGGCAGCTGCGCCGCGCTCGCGCGCTCCTCGCTCGCGAGCCCGAACAGATCGTTCTGCCCCGCCGCGTGGGCGCGGCTGTTCTGATCGCCGAGGTGCATGGCGGCACTCAAGCGGTCCATGAGCGTCGCGCGGTTGGCGCCCAGGCCGTCGAGGCTCCCGGCGCGCAACAGCGCCTCCAGCGCGCGCCGGTTGACCTTCTGCAGGTCGAGCCGCCGGCAAAGGTCCTCGAGACCCGAGTACACCCCGCGCGCGCTGCGCTCCGCGATCAGCGCCTCGGCCGCTCCCTGACCCACGCCGCGCACCGCGCCCAGCCCATAACGGATGCTGCGCTCGCCGCAGGCGGCGAACTCGTAGCCCGAGGCGTTGACATCCGGCGGCAGCACCGCGAGCCCCAGATCCGTGCATTCCTTGATGAGGGTCACGACCTTGTCGGTGTTACCCATCTCGGCCGACAGCACCGCCGCCATGAAGGCCGCCGGATAGTGCGCCTTCAGGTACGCGGTCTGGTAGGCGAGCAGCGCGTAGGCGGCCGAATGCGACTTGTTGAAACCATAGCCGGCGAACTTCTCCATCAGGTCGAAAATGTGCGTCGCGACCTGCTCACGCACCCCGCGCGCCACCGCGCCGCTGACGAACACGGAGCGCTGCTGCGCCATCTCTGCGGGGCTCTTCTTGCCCATCGCGCGCCGCAGCAGGTCGGCGCCGCCGAGCGTATAGCCCGCCAGCACCTGCGCGATCTGCATCACCTGCTCCTGGTAGAGGATCACCCCGTAGGTGGGCTTGAGGATCGGCTCGAGGCTCGGATGCAGGTAATCGATCGGGCCATCGCTCCTGCCGTGCTTACGGTTGATGAAATCATCCACCATGCCGGACTGCAGCGGGCCGGGCCGGAACAGCGCCACCAGCGCCACGATGTCCTCGAAGCAATCCGGTTGCAGCCGGCGGATGAGATCCTTCATGCCACGCGACTCGAGCTGGAAGACGGCGGTGGTGCGGCAGGACTTGAGCAACGCGTAGGTGGGCGCGTCATCCATGGGCAGCGCGCTCACCGTGAGGGGCGGTGACTGCGGCGGCCGCGCGCAGTTGATGAGCGCCGCGGCGCGCTCGATGATGGTGAGCGTGCGCAGCCCGAGGAAATCGAACTTCACCAGCCCCGCGGCCTCGACGTCGTCCTTGTCGAACTGGGTGACGACGTTGCCGCCGGAGGCATCGCGGTACAGCGGCGCGAAGTCGGTGAGCACGGAAGGGGCGATCACCACGCCGCCGGCGTGCATGCCGGCATTGCGGGTCAGACCCTCCAGCGAGCGCGCCAGGTCGATGAGGTTGCGCACCTCGTCCTCGCTCTGGTACAGGCGCTTGAGCTCCGGCTCCTTCTCCAGCGCGCCATCGAGCGTGATGCCGAGCTCGAAGGGAATGAGCTTGGCGATGCGGTCGACGTAGCCGTAGGCCATGCCGAGCACGCGACCCACGTCGCGCACCACGGCCTTCGCGGCCATGGTGCCGTAGGTGATGATCTGCGACACGCGCTCGCGCCCGTACTTGCCGGCGACGTACTCGATGACCCGGTCGCGGCCGTCCATGCAGAAGTCGATGTCGAAATCGGGCATCGAGACGCGCTCGGGATTCAGGAAGCGCTCGAACAGCAGGTCGTACTTGAGCGGATCGAGGTCGGTGATGCCTAAGCTGTAGGCCACCAGCGAGCCCGCCCCCGAGCCGCGGCCCGGACCCACCGGCACGCCGTGCGCGCGCGCCCAGCCGATGAAATCCGCGACGATGAGAAAATAGCCCGCGAAGCCCATCTGGCAGATGACCTGCAGCTCGCGCTCCAGGCGCTCGCGGTGAGCCGGCGGCGCACCGCCGCCCGCGCTGAAGCGGGCGCCCAGTCCGCGCGCGGCTTGCTCGCGCAGGAATTGCTCGGTGCTCACGCCCGCCGGCAGCGGATATTGCGGCAGGCGCACTTCCCCGAGTGTCAGCGTCAAGCTGCAACGGCGTGCGATCTCCACGGAGTTGGCCAGCGCCTCGGGCACGTCGGCGAACAGCGCCGCCATCTCCTGCGGCGTGCGCAGGTACTGCTGGCGCGAGTAGCGGCGCACACGGCCGGCATCGGCCAGCAGCGTGCCGTCGTGAATGCACACGCGCGCTTCGTGCGATTCGAACTGCTCGGGTCTGAGGAAGCGCACGTCGTTGCTCGCCACCACCGGCGCGCCGCTGCGGGCGGCGAGCGCGAGCGCGCCGGCGATGTAGGTTTCCTCGAAGGGCCGGCCGAGGCGCTGCAGCTCGAGATAGAAGCGCCCGGGAAACAACGTGAGCCACGCGGCGAGCGAGCGCTCGGCGTCGCGCTCGCGGCCATGAATCAGCGCGCGGCCGACGTCGCCCTCGGCGGCGCAGGACAGGCCGATCAGGCCCTCGAGCTCCCCGCTGGACAGCCAAGCGCGCTCGATGCGCGGCGTGCCGCGCTCCTGTCCCTCGAGGTACGCGCGGCTGACGAGGCGCGCCAGGTTGCGGTAGCCCGCCGGCGACTGGCACAGCAGCGTGAGGCGCGTCGGCGGCTGCCGCTCGCCCTCCTCCGCGACCAGCAGGTCCACCCCGACGAGGGGCTTGACGCCCGCCTTGAGCGCCTCGCGGTAGAACTTCACCATCGCGAAGAGATTGCCCTGGTCGGTCACCGCCACGGCCGGCATGCCCGCGGCGGCCACCGCCGCGATGAGCTCCGGCACCCGCACCACGCTGTCGCTGAGGGAGTACTCGGTGTGCAGCCGCAGATGAACGAAACCGTGTGGCATCGGTTAGTCCTGGCGCAGCGGGCTGAACGAGCGGCGGTGCAGGCGCGAGGGCTTGCGCCGCTGCAGGGCGGTGAGGTGCGCGGGGGTGCCGTAGCCTTTGTGCGCTGCGAGCTCGAAGCCCGGATAGCAGGCATCGAGCGCTTCCATCATGGCGTCGCGGTACACCTTCGCCAGGATCGAGGCCGCGCTGATGGCCGCCACCCGCGCATCCCCCGCCACGATGGCCTCGAGCGTGCACGCGAGCGGCAGGTCGGCGAGGCACGGACAGCGGTTGCCGTCGACCCGCACGTGGGTTGGACACACCGGCAGCGCGAGCAGCGCGCGCCGCATGGCGAGCAGCGTCGCCTCCAGTATGTTCAGGCAATCGATCTCGTCGCGATCGGCCCAGCCGATCGCCCACGCCAGGGCGCGGGCACGGATGATGGGTGCGAGCCGCGCGCGTTGCTGCGCCGAGAGGACCTTGGAGTCCGCGAGTCCGCGGATGCGCCGCCGCGGGTCCAGGATCACCGCCGCCGCCACCACCGGTCCGGCGAGCGGCCCGCGGCCGGCCTCGTCGACCCCGGCCACGCGCGCGAGGTCAGGGCATTGCCGCGCCGCCATGCCCTCAGCGCGCGACACGATCCCCACCCGCGCCGCGCCCGGCGCACGCCAGAATCGCCTCCGCCGCCCGCGCGGCGCCGCCGCGGCGCAGGCTGCGATGCACCGCGGCGAATTCTTCCAGCAGCTCACGCACGTGCCCGCAATCCTCGAGCTCCTGCAGCAGCGCCTGCCCGAGCGCCGCGCCGCTCACCTGCTCCTGAAAGAACTCCGGCACCAGGCGCCGGCCGGCGAGCAGGTTCGGTTGCGAAAAGTATCGCACCTTCACCAGCCCCATGGTCCGCAGCAGGAAGGCGGTGAGGGGGCTGACGCGATACGCGACCACCATGGGCCGGGCGCTGAGCAGGCTCTCCAGGCTCGCGGTTCCGGAGGCGACGATGGCCGCATCGCAGGCTGCGAGCGCCGGCTGTGCCTGGCCGTCGAGCAAACGAATCACAGGCGCATCGGGTAGTTGCGCGACTTCCCTCGCAAAGACCTCACGCACCGCGGGGGACGCCATGGGCGCGATGAAGCGATACCCGGGCCGCCGCGCGGCGATGTGGGCGGCGGCGGCGGCGAACGGCGCCGCGAGCCGCGTGACCTCGTTGAGGCGGCTGCCCGGCAGCAGCGCCACCAGCGGGCCCTCACCGCGAATGTCGAGCGCGCGGCGCGCGGCCTCGCGATCGACGGCGAGCGGGATCTGATCCGCCAGCGGATGCCCCACGAACACCGCCGGCACCCCGTGCTGCGCGTAGAACTTCGCCTCGAACGGCAGCAGACACAGCACCAGGTCGCAGGCGGCGCCGATGGTGCGCACCCGCCCCTGCCGCCACGCCCACACCTGCGGACTGACGTACTGCACGGTGTGCAGGCCCGCGCCCCGCAGCGCGCGCGCCAGCCGCAGATTGAACTCCGGCGCGTCGATGCCGATGAAGATATGCGGGCGGGCGGCGCGCAAGCGCCTGAGGAGCGCTGTGCGCAGGCGCAGCAGGCGCGGCAGGTGCCGCAGCACCTCGGTGAGTCCCATGACCGCGAGCTGCTCCGCCCCCCACCAGGCCTCGCAGCCCGCGGCGATCATCTTCGGTCCCGCGACCCCGAAGCAGCTCAGGTCGGGCACGCGCTCGCGCAGCGCCGTGATCAGCGCCGCACCCAGCTGATCCCCGGAATGCTCGCCCGCGACGACGCCGATGCGCAGCGGCTGCGCGGCGGCGGCGCGCGCGCCCGGCGCGCTCATCGCGCCAGGCTGCGCGTGGAGGCGTGGATGAAGTCGACGAACGCGCGGATCTCGGGGCGCCCGTCGGCCTGCGGCGCGAGGCGCGCGAGCGCCTCGGCGAGCTTCAGATCCGAGCGGTACACGATGCGGTAGGCGTCGCGGATGTTGCGGATCTGCTCCTCGGTGAAGCCGCGGCGCTTCAGTCCCTCCGAGTTGACCGCGTGGGGAGCTGCGGGGTTGCCCGCGACCATCACGTACGGCGGGACGTCACGCGTGACGATGGCGCCGCCGGCGAGAAACGCATGCGCACCGATCTTGGTGAACTGATGCACGGCGGTCAGCCCGCCGAGGATCACCCAGTCGCCGATCTCGACGTGACCGCCGAGAGCTGCGCAGTTGGCGAACACGGTGTTGTTGCCCACCACGCAGTCGTGCGCGACGTGCGCGTACGCCATGAACAGGTTATCGCTGCCGACGAGCGTCACGCCCTTGTCGTGGGTCGTGCCGCGGTTCACGGTGCAGCTTTCGCGAAACACATTGCGGTCGCCGATCTGCAGGCGCGTCGGCTCACCCTGGTATTTCTTGTCCTGTGGGGCATCGCCGATCGATGCGAACTGGAAGAAGCGGTTGTCCGCGCCGATGGTGGTCGGCCCGTTGATCACCACATGCGGTCCGACCACCGTACGCGGGCCGATGCGCACCCGCGCACCGACGATGCTGAACGGCCCGATGCTGACGTTGGCCGCGAGCTCGGCCTCGGCCGAGACGATCGCGCGCGCATCGATCACCTCGAGGCCTCCGGTGCCACCATCATCTCGGCGTGCGCCACCTCGTGCGCGCCGACCCTGGCTTCGGTCGCGTAGCGCCAGATCCCCTTGAGGGTGCGCTGCAGCTGCGCCGTGAGGATCAGCTGGTCCCCGGGCACTACCGGGCGACGAAAGCGCGCCTTGTCGATGCCGACGAAGAAAAAGCGCGTCTTGGCGTCGGGGATCACGTTGGCGGTGATGAAGCACAGAATACCCGCCGCCTGCGCCATCGCCTCGATGATGATCACGCCCGGCATGACCGGGCGCCCGGGAAAGTGGCCGGGGAAGTACGGCTCGTTGTAGGTCACGTTCTTCAGTGCGCGGATGCTCTCGCCCGGGCGGCACTCGAGCACCCGGTCGATGAGCAGAAACGGGTAACGATGCGGCAGGCGCTCCAGGATGGCGTGCATGTCGAGTTGCAGCGGCTCAGTCATGATCCTCTTCCTGATCGGACTTAAGTCCGGCGACACGCTCCACAGCGCGCACGCGCTTCTCGAGCAACCCGCTGCGCTTGAAGCGGGCAACCAATCGGCGCCAGGCGTGTGCTTCCTCGACCGGCAGGGTGCCGGAATATACACCCGCTCTCGCGATCGAGTGCGTGACCGCCGAATAGCCGGTGATGACCACGTCGTCGGCGATGGTGAGGTGGCCGGCGAAGCCGGCGCCGCCGCCGATCATGCAGCGCTTGCCGATCGTGGTGCTGCCGGCCACGCCGATGCAGGCGGCGAGCGCACTGTGGGCGCCGATGTGCACGTTGTGCCCGATCTGGATGAGGTTGTCGAGCTTCACACCCTCCTCGATCACGGTGTCGTCGAGGGCGCCGCGGTCGATGGTGGTGTTGGCCCCGATCTCGACGTCCGCTCCGATGCGCACCGCGCCCAGCTGCGGCACCTTGAGCCACACGCCGCGCTCGGGCGCGAAGCCGAAGCCGTCGCCGCCGATCACCACCCCGGGCTGCAGCACGGCGCGCGCACCGATCTGCACGGCGCGGCACAGCGTGACGCGTGCCACCAGCCGCACGTCGGGGCCGAGGCTCACGCCTTCCTCGAGGCTGCAGTACGGACCGATCAAGGCACGCGCGCCCACCACGACGTTGGGCCCGATGAGCGTGTAGGCACCGACCTGCGCGCTCGGATCGATGCGCGCGCTCGCCGCCACCACGGCGCTCGCGTGCACACCGGGCTCGGGCTGCGGCAAGGGGTGCAGGATGGTGGCGACGCGCGCGAAGGTCGCGTAGGGGTTATCGCACAACAGCACCGCGGTCGGACACTCGTCGGCGCTCGCGGGGTTCAGCACCACCGCGCCGGCGCGCGTGGCGGCGAGCTGCGCCCGGTAGCGCGGGTTGGCCAGAAACGCGATCGAGCGCTCATCGGCGTTGCCCAGCGCCGCGACCCGCTCGACGCGCGTGTCCGGATCGCCGCGCAGCTCGCAGCCGAATCGCACCGCCAGCTCCCCGAGCGATACCAACATGGCGAGTCTTTCGATTAGCGCCGGCCGCGGTCCCTGGGGCAGCGCTAGTGCGTCTGCGGCTTGGGCTGCGGCGCCGGCTGCGGCGCCGGCTTGCCCGCCGGAGGCGCCGTGCCGGAGGCCGCATTGCGCGCCTGCAGCGCCGCCAGGACCGCCGGGGTGATGTCGAAGGCGGGTGCCGCGTACACGACGCCCTCGGTGCTCAGGACCACGTCGAAGCTCTGCGCCTTGGCGTACGTGCGCACCTCCTCGCCGAGGGTCTTCTGCAAGCGCGACATCTCCTCGTTGCGGCGCGCGCTGATGTCGTCCTGGAACTCGCTGCGCGCGCGCTCGAAATCCCGCGCGCCGTCGCGCAGCTCCTTCTCGGCGCGCGTGCGCTGCTCGTCGGTCATGGTGGCGCCGTCTTTCTGCAGCTTGTCCTGCTTGGCCTTCAGGGCCTGCTGCTGCGCCTGCAGGGTGCGCTCGCGCGGCGCGAACTCCGTGCGCATGGCATCGAGCATGGCCTTGCCCTGCGGGGACTCCTCGAGGAGCCGCTGCGGGTCGACGACCCCGATCTTGGGCTCGGCCCAGGCCGGCAACGCGGCCAGCGCGCCGCACACTGCGATCAACCCCACCGCCAACTTGGCTCTGATCAGACGCTTCACGGAAGTTCCACCTCGTATGTCATCGTTCGTGACCCGCTTCGGGCCCGAGCGGCGCCCCAGGCCCGATCGTGTAGTATCGCGTACCACCCGCCCGGGCGACTCGATTCTCTCAGAAAGCATTGCCCACCGAGAACTGGAAGCCCTCGGTCTCGTCGCCCCAGCTGCGCCCCAGCGGGTCGGCGTGCTTCGCGTTCAGCGGCACGCCGAAACTGAAGCGGAAAAGCCCGAGCGGCGCCAGCCACTGCACCGCCACGCCGACCGAGCGCTTCAGCGCGTTGGTGCTGAAGCGGTAGCTCTCGGGGGTGCCGGTGTCGGGACCGTAGAACTTGAGCTTGCTGCCGGTCTGGAACACATTGCCGATGTCGAAGAACGCGCTCACGCGCGCGGTCTGCGCCCATTTCGAGGGCATCGGGAAGATGAGCTCGTTCTGGCTGACGATGCGCAGATTGCCGCCATAGGGGTTACCGAACGGGGTGTCCTTGGGACCCAGACGGCTCTCGCGATAACCGCGCACCGAGTCCGGACCGCCGCCGTAGAACTGCCGAAAGGGCGGGATGGCGGTGGTGCTGCCGAGCGGAGCGCCGTAGTCCACGCCGTCGAAGAACGACAGCGCGAACGTGCGCCACAGCGGCACGTACTTCAGGAACTGGTAGTTGCCGATCCAGTACTTGACATCGCTCCCGGGCGCGGTGACCGAGAAGGAGAGCGACTGGCGCATGCCGCGATCCGCGAACAGGGTGCGGTTGCGCGTATCCCAGTCCCAGCCGGCTACCAGCTCGACGCTCTTGAAGTTGGTGCCGTAGAAGACTTCGAAATTGTTGGTGGTGTCGTCGTGGGCGAGGCGGCTGTAGGGATGGCCATTCTGCTGCACCCACTGCTGCGCCTGCAGCGCGCTGCTCGATTGGTTGGTGAGCAGCTGCGAGCTGTCGAAAGCGGCGCCGACGCGGATGTACATGGTCTCGGCGATCGGGTACGCCCAGGTGGGCCCGAAGCTCAGGGTGCGCGAGGAGAAGGTCGACGAGGACGACACGAACTGCGTCACGTCGCTGTAGGTGACCGAGATGGTGCGCTGCAGGTTGTCGATGTTGGTGTACGGGTTGGTGTGCGAGAGGCTGTACACCTTCTGGAAGGCGCCACCGTTCAGGTTGACCGCGATGCGCTCACCCGTGCCGAGGAAGTCGGCGTCCGCGTAGCTGCCGTTCAGCATGAACTTGTAGGTCTCGGAGTAACCGATGCCGCCGGAGAGCTGCGACGCCGGGCCCTCCTCGATCTTGTAGTTCACGTCCACCAGATCCGGGGATCCCGCCACCGGCGTGGTCTCGAACTCCACGCTCTTGACGTACGGCAGGCGCTGGATGCGCTGCTTGGAGCGCTCGAGCGAGGTATTCGACAGCCAGCCGCCCTCGAGCTGGCGCATCTCACGGCGCAGCACCTCGTCGTTGACGCGGTTGGCGCCGCTGAAGCTGATGTTGCGCACGTACACGCGGTTGCCCGGGTCGACGAAGAAGGTGAGCGACACCGTGTGATTGGCATTGTCGGCGGTGGGCACCGGCTCGACCTTGGCGAAGGCATAGCCGTCGCGCCCCATGCGATTCTGCATCAGTTCCTGCGACGAGGTGATCAGCTTGCGGTTGAAGGTCGCGCCCGGGTGTAGCAGCAGCAGCTGCTCGAGCTCGCGCTGCGGCACGACGAACGTGCCCGCCAGCTTGATCTGCGACACCTTGTAGACCTGGCCCTCGTTGATGTTCACGGTGATGAAGATGTCTTCCTTCTCCGGAGCGATTGCCACCTGGGTCGAATCCAGCTGGAAGTTCGCGTAACCGCGATCCATGTAGAAGTTGCGCACCTTCTCCAGGTCACCCTGCAGCGACTCGCGCGAGTAGCGGTCGTCCTGGCGGTACCAGGACAGCCAGTTGGGGGTCTTCAGCTCGAGCGTCTGCAGGATCTCTTTCTGGGGAAATCTGCTGGCGCCCACGATGTTGATCTGGCGGATCTTGGCGCGCGCGCCTTCCTTGATCTCGATCTTGATCTTCACGCGGTTGCCCGCCTCCTCCTCCACGTGCGAGTCGATCTTCACCCCGTACTTGCCGCGGGCGAAATACTGGTCGGTGAGATACTGGGTGACGTCCTCGAGCACCGAGCGGTCGAAGGTCTTGCCGGTCGCGAGCCCGACGTTGCGCAGCGACTTCTGCAGATCCTCGGTCTTGATGTCCTTGTTACCGGTGATCTCGAAGCTCTCGATGGACGGGCGCTCCAGCACCACGACAATGAGCGTGCTGCCGTCGCGGCGCAGCTGCACGTCGCGGAAGAAGCCGGTGGCGTACAGAGCGCGGATCGCCTCGCGCACGCGCTGCGCGGTGAGGTGATCGCCGATGTTCACCGGCAGGTAGTTGTAGACCGTGCCCTCGGAGACGCGCTGCAGACCCTCGACGCGGATGTCGCCGACGGTGAAGTCCGCCGGGCTCGGCGCCGGGCTCGGCGCCGTCTGCGCGAGTGCCAGCGCGCACCACGGCGCCAGCGTCAGGGCGGCAAGGGCACTGCGTGTTTTCATTCTCCGGCCACCGATATCCCCCTTGAGCGCGCCTCAAGCGGTGCGCCCGAACTCTTCCCTTGCGCTATTCGAGGCCCGGAGACTCACGCCTCCGGTGTGAAAACTCCGCTCCCCTGACGGTGCGCTCGCGTCACGGTCAGCCGAACTGGCGCGCGATGTCGTTGTAGAGCGCGACACCCATCAGGACGATGAGCAGGGCGATGCCAACCTGCTGTCCCAGGGCCTGGGCCCGCTCCGACAACGGGCTGCCCTTCAGCCACTCCACCAGCTGGAAGACGATCTGTCCGCCATCCAGGATCGGAATCGGCAACAGGTTGAGGAACCCCAGCGACAGGGAGATGAGCACCAGGAAGCCGAGGAACGCCGCCACGCCCGCCTCGGCCGACTCGCCGGCGAATTCGGCGATCGACAGCGGGCCGCTCAGGTTCTTCAGCGACACGCGTCCCAGCACCATGCGCCAGAACAGCCGCGCCTGCAGCACGCTCATGGTCCAGGCTTCCCCGCCGGCGCGCGCCAGCGCCACCGCGGCGCCGAGCTCGGTGTGCCGCAGCATGCTCTCGGGGTAGCCCCTGCCGGGTGGCTGGGTGACGTGGATGCGCCCGATGCGCTTGCCCGCGACCTGCTCGCTCAGTACCTGCAGCTGCACGCGCTGCGCGATGCCGCGGCGGCGATAGTCGACGGTCACGCGCTCGCCGGGGTGCGCGCTGATGAGCGCGACGATTTCGCGGAAGTCGTGCACCGGCTCACCGTCGATCGCGACGATCTCATCGCCCGCCACGAGACCGGCGCGCGCGGCCGGCCCGTCGGGCATCACCTGTCCCAGCACCGCCGGCAGCGGCGGCGTCCAGAACTGAAAGCCGAGCCCGCGGAACAACTCCGCCGGTTCGGTGAGGCGCCGGCGCTGCTCGGCATCGGGCACGCGCAGTTTCGCGTTGCGCAGCTCGCCGCCGCTGCCGCGCACGCTCAAGGCAGCTTCGCCGCGCGAGCTCATGGCGTCCAGCAGGCCGAACACCACGTCGCGCTCACCCGCCACCGCGGCGCCGTTGATGGCGCGGATTTCATCCCCGCTACGCAGGCCGGCGGCGGCGGCTACCGAGCCCGCGGTCACCTCGCCGACCAGGGGCCTGACCTCGGTGACACCGTTCACCCACAACATGCCCCACAGCAGCAGCACCGCGAACAGGATGTTGAAGGCGGGGCCGGCGAGCAGCACCACGATGCGCTGCCAGGGCGGACGGCGCGTGAAGGAGCGCGCCAGCTCGTGCGGCGCCACCGGACCTTCGCGCTCATCGAGCAGCTTCACGTAGCCGCCGAGCGGCAGCGGGGAGATCCAGTATTCGTGCCCTTCGGGGTGGACGTACTTCCACAGCGGCTTGCCGAAGCCGACGGAGAAGCGCAGCACCTTGAAGCCGAGCCGTCGCGCGACCCAGAAATGGCCGAACTCATGCACCGTGACCAGCAGGCCCACGGCGATCACGAACCACAGCGCGTACCAGACCACACTCATGCGTGAGCGCCTCTCACCGCCGCACTTCTCGTGATGCCGTCGATTCGCTCGCGTGCGCGACTTCTGCCTTCCGCGTCGGCGGCCAGCACGTCGTCGAGCCCGCCGATCGCCCCCCCGGTGCTGCGCTGCACTACGGCTTCAATGACCGTCGCGATGCCCGGAAAGTTCAATCGCCGCTCGAGGAATGCCTGGACCGCGACCTCGTTGGCCGCATTCAGCACCACCGGATCGAGCCCGCCGGCGCGCGCCGCGGCCTGCGCCAGCGCGAGGCACGGGAACCTCGCGGTATCGGGGGCCCGGAACTCGAGCCGCCCCACTGCGAGCAGGTCGAGGAATTGCACCCCGGAGCCGATCCGCTCCGGCCACGCGAGCGCGTGAGCGATCGGCGTGCGCATGTCGGGCGAGGACAGCTGCGCGAGCACCGAGCCGTCGAGGAATTCGACCAGGGAATGCACGATGCTCTGCGGGTGCACGAGTACCTGCACCTGCGCGGGCGTCAGTCCGAACAGCAGGCACGCCTCGATGAACTCCAGCCCCTTGTTCATGAGGGTGGCGGAGTCGACCGAGATCTTGCGGCCCATGACCCAGTTCGGATGCGCGAGGGCGGCTTCCGGCGTGACGGCGGCGAGCGCCTCGCCCGGGGTGTCGCGGAACGGCCCGCCGGAAGCAGTGAGCAGTACGCGCTTCAGCCCCGCTGGCGCCACCCCCGGGGTCACACCCGGTGGCAGGCACTGGAAGATGGCATTGTGCTCGCTGTCGATCGGCAGGAGCGTCGCGCCGGAGCGCTTCACCTCTGCAATCAGCAGCGGACCGGCCATCACCAGGGCCTCCTTGTTGGCGAGCAGCAGGCGCTTGCCGGCGCGCGCCGCCGCCAGCGTGGAGCGCAGGCCGGCCGCGCCGACGATCGCGGCCATTACACACTGCACCTCGGCGGCCTGCGCGATCTCCTCGAGCGCCGCGCCGCCGGCGAGCACGCGCGTGTGCGCGGCCGCCCGCCCGAGCAGCTCGCGCAACTCACGCGCGGCCCGCTCGTCGGCCAGAGCTGCGTAGGCCGGCTGCCAGGCGAGCACCTGCTGCGCGAGCTTCGCGGCGTTGGTGTTGGCGGCGATCGCCACCAGCCGGAAACGATCCGGGTGACGCGCGAGCACATCGAGCGTGCTCTCGCCCACGGAGCCGGTGGAGCCGAGTACGGCGACGCCGATCACCGCACGACTCCGAGCAGCGTCAGCCCGAGCAGCAGCACCGGAGCGGCCCCGGTGAGACTGTCGATGCGGTCCATGACTCCGCCGTGCCCCGGAAACACGCGGCCGCTGTCCTTCACGCCGGCGAAGCGCTTCAGCAGACTCTCGGTGAGGTCACCGATGATCGAAAAGGCGACCGCGGTGAGACACAGCGGCAGGAACGCCGCGAGCGGCACGTGGAACCACCGGCTGCCCGCGACCGCGACCAGCGCGCTCAGCGCAATCCCTCCCAACACTCCCTCCCAGGTCTTGCCCGGCGACACCTCGGGCGCGAGGCGCACGCGCCCGAAGCGGCGGCCGAAAAAGAACGCGCCGATGTCCGCGACCCATACGAGCACGAACGCGAACAGCACCCATTGTGCGCCCTGCGGCAGCGCGAGGCGCAGGCGCACCATGGCGAGCCATGCGGGCACCAGCGCCAGCACGCCGGCGGCGGCCGCCGACCAGGGCGAAACGCGCCGCGGCGCGAACGCGATCCACAGCAGCGCCGTCAGCCACCACAGCACCGCCACGCCGAGCAGCAACTCGCGCCCCGCGGGCGTGGCGCACACGCGCCACGCGCCCGGCAGCAGCGCCGCCACCAGCAGCACGTAGGCGGCGCGCAGCGCCGCACCCGGCAGCAGCAGGAACGCGGACCACTCCCACGCCCCGGCCAGCACCAGCAGCGTCATCACGCCCACGGTCGCGCCCGCAGGCAGCCATAGCACGATGGCGAGCAGTACCACGGCCAGCACCACGGCGGTCGGGACTCGTTTGCGCAGCGCGTCCGTCACGTTGCCTTCAGGCCTTGGCCGCGGAAGCTCGCGCCACGGTGTGCCCGAAGCGCCGCTCGCGGCTGGCGAAGAACGCGAGCGCCTCCTCCAGGTCCGCCACCGCGAAATCAGGCCACAGCCGCGCACTGAAATACAGCTCCGCGTAGGCGATATCCCAGAGCAGGAAGTTGCTGACGCGGTACTCACCGCCGGTGCGAATCAGAAGATCCGCGGGCGGCACTCCCGCGAGCGCGAGCTGCGCGGCGAAGTGGGCCTCGCTGATATCCTCCGGCCGTAGTGCACCACTTGAGCATTCTTTCGCAAGCTTTTGAGTTGCCTGAATAATATCCCAGCGTCCACCGTAACTCACGGCCACCTGCAGCTTGAGCCCGCCGTTGCCGGCGGTGCGCGCCTCCGCGGCCGCGAAGCGCGCTTGCAGCCGCACCGGCAGATCGCGGCGCTCACCGATGAAGCGCAGCCGCACGCCCTTCGCGTGCAGCTCCTCGATCTCGCGCTCGAGCGCTTCCACGAACAGGCCCATGAGACTGCCGACCTCCTGCGCCGGCCGTCCCCAGTTCTCGCTCGAGAAGGCGAACAGCGTGAGGGCCTCCACGCCGCGGCGCGCGCACTCCTCGATACACATGCGCACCGGGGTGAGCCCGGCGCGGTGTCCGGCCGAGCGCGCCAGGCCGCGCGCCGCCGCCCAGCGGCCGTTGCCGTCCATGGTGATCGCGACGTGCCTGGGCGTGAGCTTGGAGGCGGGGGCGACCATCACACCTGCATGACCTCCTTCTCCTTGGCGGCGAGCAGCGCCTCGATGTCGGCGATGTGCTTGTCGGTGAGCTTCTGCACCTCTGTTTCAGCGCGCCGCTCATCGTCCTGCGAGACCAGTTTCTCCTTCAGCATCTCCTTGATGTCGTTCATGACATCGCGGCGCACGTTGCGTACCGCGACGCGGGCGCTCTCCGCGTCGTGCCGCAGTACCTTGCTGATCTCGCGGCGCCGCTCCTCGGTGAGCGGCGGCATGGGAATACGGATCACGGTGCCGGCGGTCATGGGCGTGAGTCCCAGATCGGACTTGAAGATCGCCTTCTCGATCGCCTGCACGCTCGCCTTCTCCCATGGGGAAATGACCAGCGTGCGGCCCTCCTCGACCGCGATGCTCGCCACCTGCTGCAGCGGCACCTCCGAGCCGTAGTAGTCGACCTTCAGGTGCTCGATGAGGCTGGGGTGCGCCCGGCCGGTGCGCAGCTTCTTCAGATCCGCCTGGAAGTTCTGTACGCACTTCACCATGCGCGTGGCGGCGTCTTTCTTGAGGTCTTCGAGCATGGGGCCTTCTCCTCGATGCAGCGCGGCTCACTCGAGCGTCACGGCCGTACCCACGTCCTCGCCGCGTACGATGCGGGTGAGATCCCCGGGATTGTTCAGATTGAACACCCGCAAAGGCAAGCGGTTGTCGCGGCACATGACGATGGCGGTGGCATCCATGACGTTGAGCTTCTCGCTGAGCACGCGGTCGAAGGTCAGGCGCGGGTAGCGCACGGCGGCCGGATTGCGCAGCGGATCCTCCGAATACACGCCGTTCACCTTGGTGGCCTTCAACAGTACGTCGGCGTTGATCTCGATGGCGCGCAGCGCGGCGGCGGTGTCGGTGGTGAAGAACGGGTTGCCGGTGCCGGCGGCGAAGATGGTCACGCGACCCTTCTCCAGGTGCCGCATGGCGCGGCGGCGGATGTAGTCCTCGCACACCTCGTTGATGCGGATCGCGGACATCACCCGGGCGTGCAGACCCAAGCCCTCGAGCGCATCCTGCATGGCGAGCGCATTCATCACCGTGGCGAGCATGCCCATGTGGTCGGCCGCGACCCGGTCCATGCCGGCGCGCGCCAGCCCCGCGCCGCGGAAGATGTTGCCGCCGCCGATCACCACCGCGACCTGCACCTCCATCTGCCTGATGTCCTGCAGCTCCCCGGCGATGCGCCGGATGACCGCCGGATCGATGCCGTAGTCGCCATTGCCCATCAGGGCCTCACCCGAGAGTTTCACCAGGATTCTCGAGTAGCGCGCCTTGGCTTGCGTCATCTCACTACCTCCGCCGATGGAAAAAACCCCGCGCGCGGCGGGGTTTGCGTCCTTGAGCAGTGCCCGCGCTTCAGTGCCTGACCGCAGGTCCGGTGCCCTCCGGTCTCTTCTCGATGCCGGCGCCGACCTCGAAGCGCTCGAACGCCACGACCTGCGCCTTGGCACCCTTTAGCAACTTCTCGATCGTCACGTCCAGGTCCTTGACGAACGGCTGGCCGGCGAGCGTGATCTCGCCCAGGGCCTTGCGCAGCCGGCCCTCGACCATCCTGGCGACGATCTCCGGCGGCTTGCCCTCGCCCTGGGCCTGCTGCGTGAGGATCTCGCGCTCCTTCGCCATGACCTCCGCCGGCACCTGGGCCTGGCTCAGGTAGCGGGGGTTGCTGGCCGCAACGTGCATCGCCAGATCGTAGGCGAGACCCGCCGCGCCACCCTTCAGCGCCACCAGCGCCGCGATGCGCGTGCCGTGCACGTAGGCGCCCAGGTGCTCAGGCGCGCTGAGCACCGCGAAGCGCCGCACGCTGATGTTCTCGCCGATCTTGGCAATGAGCGCGCGCCGGCGCTCCTCGATGCTCTCGCCGGAGGGGAGCTTCGCCTCCCCGAGCGCCGCCAGGCTCGCCGGCTGCGAGGTCAGGGCGCACTCGGCCACCGCCTGGGCGAAGGCGCGGAAGCTCTGCTCGCGGGCGACGAAGTCGGTCTCGCAGTTGATCTCGACCATGGCGGCGGTGCGCGCGTCGGCGGATCGGGCGACGACCACCACCCCCTCGGTGGCCAGCCGCGCCGCTTTCTTGTCGGCCTTGGCGTGGCCCTGCTTGCGCATGAGCTCGGCGGCGGCGTCCAGGTCACCCTTGGCTTCGACGAGCGCCTTCTTGCACTCCATCATGCCCGCGCCGGTGCGCTCGCGCAGCTGCTTGACTGCGTCTGCTGTGATGTTCATGGGCTAACTCTCGGCGCCCGCGGTGCCGCGGCCCTTGCGGCGGCCCGGCGCGGCGGTGGGCCGGCGCGCCACGGCCTCGGGCGCCGGGACCGTGCCGGCGGCCGCCACGGGCTCGACCGCCTCCTCCGCCTCGAGGTCCTCGTCCTCGGCGCCGAGCAGCTCCTCGGCCGCAACCGCCGGTGCCTTGACGGGCGGGAGCTTGCGTCGTGCGGGGGCCTTCTTGCGCACCGTCGCCTGCGGGCGCTGCCGGCCGCGCGCGGCCTTCTTGCGCGGGTTGCCCGCCTCATCGAGCTCGACGAACTCGTCCTCCCCGACCGCGACCTGCGGCACCGACTGCTTGCCCTCGAGCACCGCATCGGCAATGCCGGCGGCATACAGCTGGATGGCGCGCATGGCGTCGTCGTTGCCCGGGATCACGTACTCGATGCCATCGGGCGAGCAGTTGGTGTCGACGATGGCCACCACCGGAATGCCGAGCTTCTTCGCCTCGTGAAGCGCAATGTTCTCGTGCCCGACGTCGACCACGAACAGCGCGTCCGGGAGCGAGTCCATGTGCTTGATGCCGCCGAGACTCCTCTCGAGCTTGTCCATCTCGCGCCGCAACTGGGTGGCCTCCTTCTTGCCGCGCTTCTCCAGCGCACCGGAGGCGGCGAGCTCGGTGATCTCCCCGAGCCGCTTGATGGACTGGCGGATGGTCTTGAAGTTCGTGAGCATGCCGCCCAGCCAGCGCTGGTTCACGAACGGCTGCGCCGCACGCTCGGCTTCCTTCTGGATCGACTCGCGCGCCGAGCGCTTGGTGCCGACGAACAGCACCTTGCCGCCGTCGGCAATCACTGCCTTGATGAACTGCGCAGCTTCCGCGTACATCGGCTGCGTCTTCTCGAGGTTGATGATGTGGATCCTGTTTCGCTCGCCGAAGATGTAGGGAGCCATCTTCGGGTTCCAGAAGCGGGTCTGATGTCCGAAATGGACTCCCGCCTCCAGCATCTGTCGCATGGACACGCCGGGCATGTAAAGACTCCTGTGCGGGTTGAGCCTCCGCGCATCCCCGTGACCATCCTCAAGGCGGGCCGTGAGGCGCGTCCTTCAGGACACCCAGTCACCAAGGTTAACGATGCGCGTGTGGGTTGCGTTGCCAAAAAAGGCCGCGCTTTATACCATGAAGACCTCGTCGGAACAATGTCTTACGCTGCCCGCGACACCCCCTTGGCTTAAGGCGCCGCGACCCCATCTCGCAACCCATGCAAGTCACCATCAAGACCCCCGAGGAACAGGCGAAGATGCGCACCGCCGGGCGCCTCGCCGCCGAGGTGCTCGACATGATCGCGGCGCACGTGGTGCCGGGGGTGACGACCGAGGAGCTCGACCGGCTCTGCCACGACCATATCGTGAACGTGCAGCGCTCGGTGCCGGCGAACCTCAACTACCGCGGCTTTCCCAAGACCATCTGCACCTCGGTGAACCACGTGGTCTGCCACGGCATCCCGAATGACAAGCGCCTGAAGGCCGGCGACATCGTCAATATCGACGTCACCGTGATCCGCGACGGATTCCACGGCGACACCAGCCGCATGTACCTGGTGGGCAAGGCGCCGGCGCACGCGCAACGCCTCTCCGAGACCTGTTTCGCCGCCATGTGGCGCGGCATCGAGACGGTGCGTCCGGGCGCGCGCCTGGGCGACATCGGGCACGCCATCCAGAGCTTCGTCGAGGAGAACGACTACTCGGTGGTGCGCGAGTACTGCGGCCATGGCATCGGGCGTGTCTATCACGAGGACCCGCAGGTGCTGCACTACGGCGAGCCCGGCACCGGGCTCGAGCTCAAGGCGGGCATGACCTTCACCATCGAACCCATGGTGAACGCGGGCAAGCGCCACGTGCGCCTGCTCCCCGACGGCTGGACCGTCATCACCAAGGACCATTCCCTGTCGGCGCAGTGGGAGCACACCGTGCTGGTCACCGACACCGGGTTCGACGTGCTGACTCTTCCCGCGAACGGGGCGCAGCCATAGCTGCGCGCACCATGGGCGCCTCGGACTCAGAGCTGCTCGAGGAAACGCGCCCCGCCACGTCCCCCGCCGTCTCCTGGCCGCTGCTGGCGCGACTGCCGGCACAACTCGCCGCCGCGCACGAGCCGGCCGCCTGGCGTGAGCTGCTGCGCCAGGGGCACGAGGAGCTGAAGGCGCGCTTCATCGCCGAGGAGCCCGTCGAGCACCTGGTGCACGCGCGCGCGGCGCTCATCGACGCGGCGCTGCGCGAGGCCTGGCGCAGGCACTGCGCCGCGCAGGCCGGGACCCTGGTCGCGGTCGGGGGTTACGGCCGCGGCGAGCTGCACCCCGCTTCCGACATCGACATCCTGCTGCTCGTGCCGGCTGCGCCGGACGCGGCGGGGAGCGCCGCCATCGGCACCCTGGTGGCGTTCCTGTGGGACATCGGGCTCGAGGTCGGCCACAGCGTGCGCACCGTGGCGCAGTGCGCCGAGGAATGCGTCGGCGACGTCGGCGTCATGACCACGCTCCTGGAAGCGCGCCTGCTCGCCGGAGATGCGCAACTGCTCGCCGCCATGCGCAGCGCGCTGGCACCCGAGCGCATCTGGCCGGTGAAGCAGTTCTTCGAGGCGAAAGTGCGCGAGCAGGCCGAGCGGCACCTGAAGGCCAACGACACCGCCTACAACCTCGAGCCCAACGTCAAGACGGGCCCCGGGGGGCTGCGCGACATCCAGACCATCGCCTGGGTGGCGAAGCGGCATTTCGGCGCCGACAGCCTCGATGGCCTGGCGACGCACGCGTTCCTCACGCTCGCGGAGCTGCGGCGCCTGCAGCAGGCGCAGGCGTTTCTGTGGAAGGTGCGCTTCGGCCTGCACACCCTCACCGCGCGGCGCGAGGATCGCCTGCTGTTCGATCACCAGATCCGCCTCGCCCGCAGCTTCGGTTACGAGGACGCCTCCTACACGCTCGCGGTCGAGCAGTTCATGCAGCGCTACTACCGCACGGTCATGGACGTGAGCCTGCTGAACGAGCTGCTGCTGCAGCTGT
>Ga0209155_1000152_pt1 | contig 29604 bp, 26 predicted proteins | sample GraSoiAngelo_122_FD_185879 | JGI IMG/M metagenome (GOLD analysis project Ga0209155, IMG submission 185879) | Grasslands soil microbial communities from the Angelo Coastal Reserve, California, USA - 14_0927_02_20cm (SPAdes) (version 2) | ecosystem: Environmental > Terrestrial > Soil > Grasslands ... | reverse complement strand
CTTGCACCCGATCGCCATTGAAGTCGCCCACGGCGACGAAAGTAGGATGAGCTTCGACGGCAAAGTCTAGTCGGGAACTGAACGGTACCGTCTGAGCGAGCGCGGGGGCTGAAACCGTCGACGAGAAGAATAAAGCCGCTGCGACAAGCAGCGATAGTTCGGCCAGCACCCGGGACTTTTCCTTGAACGCGACGACCGACATGACTCCTCCGTGCGGAAACACCTCTACGGGTGCTTGCCGACATGGTCAGCTACGGGTGTTTACGGCCGTCGGTGTTCTGTGTAGTCCTTTCGTCGGTGTTCTGTGTAGTCCTTTCGTCGGTGTTCTGTGTAGTCCTTTCGTCGGTGTTCTGTGTAGTCCTTTCAGTGCACGCGCTACGCGCTTTTTCGGCTGAGCCTGGACTTCGCGCTTGCATGTGCGAGCGGTACATGACAATTCCGGTTTGCGGGAGATAAGTCATCTTCTCCAGAGAGAGCGGCGCGCGCAGCACGTAATGTATTGAGCGAGCTTCTTGCGGCCCTCGGTGTCCCCGGAGGCAACGCGCACGGTGTGCACTTGGTGCAACTCGGTGGCGCAGTCGATCGTCGAATCGGCTCGTTTCGATGTCGTGATGTCGATCGAGCGGCTCGCGGAGATCGGCCGGGTACTCGCCTATCCGAAGATCCACCGCAAGCTGAAATGGGACGAGCAGCGGATCGAGCAGTTCATACGCCAGCTCTACGTCCGGGCCGAAGTCGATCTGCGCTCGACTTCGGTTGAAGTCCCGCGCGATCCCCAGGACTCGCCGATCCTCGCAGCGCTCATCGCTTCCGGCGCCGACGCGCTCGTGAGCGGTGATCGCGACCTGCTCGAGCTGCGCGGGAAATATCCGATCCAGACGCCGGCGGAATTTGTCCGCCGGTTGTAATGATTCCTAGGCGCCGTTGCGAGCTTCAGTAACCGAGCGCGATCGCCCGAGGATAGACGCGCAGACCATCTGAAGAAGTGACGAGACGATATGGAAATCAGGCCGATCAAGACCAAAGCGGATTACCGCGCCGCGCTGAAGGAGATCGGGGCGCTGATGGCGGCGGAACGCAGACACTTCAACCTGGTTCATCGGCATCAGCCGCTCGACCACCGTGTCAACCGACTACCGTACCGCGCGTTTGCGAATCAAGGGAGGGGGGTCGCCGGGGGGTCGCCACGTGATCATGAGAAAACGGATGGTTGCGACACGCGAGCCACGGGTTGCAAGCGTCGCCCAGGAAACAGCGGGTGCGGAGGCGGACGCCGGCGCAGCGCTCGCCAAACTGGGACTTGCGGCCACTGGCGCGCTTGCCCTTGAAGCCTGCGGTGGTGATAGCGGCTCCTCTGGCGGCGGCACACCGCCGCCCGTATTGTCCAGCACACAGGCCTCGCGGTTCCTGTCGCAGTCCGCCATCGGCTACAGCCATGCCGATATCGCGAGCGTCTCCACCTCAGGCATCGATGCCTGGCTAACCGCCCAGTTCGCGATGGCGCGACCGCAGAAGTTCTGGGACTTTCTGGTCACCAACGGCTACGCCGCCTCGACCAACGTCAACACGCTCAATGGCTTCGACCCGATGATCTGGTCGCAGCTCATGGGCGGCAGCGACATCTTGCGCCAGCGCGTGGGATTGGCGCTGCTCGACCAGTGGGTGGTGAGCATCGACGGGTTCGCCAGCAGCTGGCGGCCGTTCGTCATGGCAGCGTACCTCGACGTGCTGTGGGAGAGTGCCTTTAGCAATTATCGAGATCTCATGGAGGGCGTATCCACCAGCGTCGCCATGGGCCTGTACTTGACCTTCCTCGGCAGCGTCAAGGCCAATCCGGCGACCGGGTCGATACCGGATGAAAACTACGCGCGCGAACTTATGCAACTGTTCACCATCGGCCTGTATCAACTCAATATGGACGGCACGCTGGTCATGTCCGGCGGCAATCCCGTGCCCACCTACACACAGACCGACGTCTCGCAGGGCGCGCGGGTGTGGACCGGCTACACCTTCGCCAATACCGACAACACGACGCCGGACCGGATGCAGCTGCCGATGGCGATCAACGCCGCGCAGCATGAAACCGGCGCGACCAGCTTCCTCGGCATCAGTATTCCTGCCGGCACGAGCGGCGCGACCGCACGCGCCACGACACTCGACGGTCTGTTCAATCATCCCAACGTGCCGCCATTCGTCAGCAAGCAGCTGATCCAGCACCTGGTAACCAGCAATCCCTCGCCTGCCTACGTCGGCCGCGTCGCGGCGGTATTCGCCAACAACGGCAGCGGCGTGCGCGGCGATATGAAATCCGTGATCCGCGCGATCCTGACCGACAGCGAGGCCCGTGACGACACCCAGGTGACGAGCTCGAGCTTCGGCAAGCTGCGCGAACCGGTGACGCGGCTGGTCCAGTGGGCGCGGGCGTTCAACGTCACGTCGCCCACCAATTTGTGGCCGTTCGGCAATGTCTCCTCGAGCGCCAACCGAATCGGCGAGAGCCCGGGCCACGCGCCGAGCGTCTTCAACTGGTTCCGGCCCGGGTACACACCCCCGGGCACGACGATCGCGAGCGACGGCCGCGTCGCGCCCGAGTTCCAGATCACCAATGAGCCGTCGATGATCGCCTATATCAACTACCTGCAGTCGGTGATCGTCAATGGCGCGGGTGAGGCCAAGGCAGACTACTCCTCGCTGACCGCGATCGGCTCGGACAGCCAGGCGCTGCTCAACGAGCTCAATCTGGTGCTGGCCGCCGGTCAGATCAGCGCGACGACGATCGCGCAGATGAAGACTGCACTCGACACCATTTCGGCGACCACCAGCGCAGGCCTGAACAATCGCATCTATGCGGCGCTGGTTCTGGTCATGGCCTCCCCCGAGTACCTGGTGCTGCGATGAGGAGAACGCGTATGCCCTCGGACCTATCCCGACGTGCGTTTCTCAAGCGCGCCTCGGCGCTCTCCCTGGCCGGCGCCGCCACGCCGTTCGTCATGAACCTCGCTGCGATGGGCGAAGCCGCCGCGGCTACGGCGACGGACTACAAGGCGCTGGTCTGCGTATTCCTCTATGGCGGCAACGACTACGCCAACACGCTCGTGCCCTATGACAACACGCAATACGGCATCTATCAGGCCCAGCGTCCGGGGCTCGCCTATGCACAGTCGGCGCTGACCGCCACCGCGCTCACGCCCTCGATGCCGCTGCCCAATGGCGCCCAGTACGCGCTCGCGCCGGAACTCGCCAAGCTGCTGCCGCTGTTCAATGCCGGCAATCTGGCGGTGCTGCTGAACGCCGGCACGCTGGTGCAGCCGACAACCAAGGCCCAGTATCAGGCGAAGAGCGTGAGCCTGCCCCCGAAGCTGCTGTCGCACAACGACCAACAGAGCTACTGGCAGGCCTCATCGCCCGAGGGCGCCGGCTCCGGCTGGGGCGGCCGCATCGGCGATCTGTTGCAGTCGGGCAACGGCACGGCCACACTCACCTGCATCAACGTAACCGGCAATGCGGTGTTCCTCACCGGACAGGCGGCCGTGCAGTATTCGGTCACGCCCGCCGGACCCATCGCGCTCAATGCGCGCACCAGCCTGCAGGGATCGACAGCAGCGGCCACCCTGCTGCGGTCGCTGATCAGTGACGGCGGCACGCATGAATTCGAAGCGGCGCTTGGCGGCATCGGGTCGCGTGCACTCGACCTGTACAGCCAGGTGTCGGCTGCTCTGGGCCAGGCACCGGTGACCACGACCGCGTTCCCAACGGCCGCCGACCCGCAGAGTTCGCTGGGCGCGCAGCTGCAACTGGTGGCCAAGCTGATCTCGGTTGGCAGCGAGCTGGGTGCGAAGCGCCAAGTGTTCTTCGTTTCCACCAGCCGTTACGATACGCACGCTGGGCTGGTGACCTTGCATCCGACACTGCTCACCAACCTCGCTGATGCGCTGCGCGCCTTCTATGACACGACGGTGGAGCTCGGTGTGGCTCCGCAGGTAACCACCTTCACCGGCTCCGACTTCGGGCGTGCACTGACGGCCAACAACGATGGCACCGACCACGGCTGGGGCAGCATGCACTTCGCGCTCGGCGGCGCCGTCAGGGGCGGCCGGTATTACGGTATCAATCCGACGCTGGCTAACGGCGGCCCCGATGACATCGGCCAGGGCCGGCTCATCCCGACGCTGTCGGTCGATCAGTATGCGGCGACGCTCGCCAGCTGGTTCGGCGTCTCGAATTCCGATCTGGCGACGGTTGTCCCCAACATCGGCAACTATGCCGGCAGTGCGCTGGGCACGAATGTCGGCTTTGTCTAGACCGCGATAGCGACGGTCTGGATCAACTATCCGTACCGCGTCGTGTACATCCGGTTCATCGGCCTGACGGCGCACTGCTCGGTGGCCCAGGTCGCCGAGCTGGTCGAGGCGCTGAACCGCATCACGGACGAGCGCCATCGCACGAACCGGAGCCTGGCGACGATTGCACGGGAAGCTTTGGAGAAAAAGTCCCCGAATCTCCCCGCGCAAATAAAAAGCGGCTAAGTGTTTTTTCCACTTAACCGCTTGTATTGACTGGCGCGCCCGGCAGGAATTGAACCCACGACCCCCTGGTTCGTAGCCAGGTACTCTATCCAACTGAGCTACGGGCGCGAAACGAGGCGCTCATTATAGCAGGCGGAAACAGGGGTCCCCGATCCCGGGTTGCCCCGCCCCCTCCCATATCGCCCGCGACTGAACCGCCCTACAATGCGGGTTACCAGCGAAAATCGCCCGATCGGTTGAGGATTCATTCATGTCCCGTTCCCGATGCCGGTACTGCGATCAGGACAATCCGGCGGACTCGAAGTTCTGCAGCTCCTGCGGCGGAGCATTGCACCTCCCACCGCACCTTGCATCGTGCCCGCGCTGCGGGGCGGTGAACCCGGCCACAGCGACCGTCTGTTGCTGGTGCAGGAACCAGATGCCGCGGGGAAAGTCTTTGCCGCGCCCGCGCTCTCGAGTGATCGTCGGCACAGCGGCTCTCGCGGCAGTTGCCGTCGTCGGCTACTACACCTACCGCCAGCTCTCGTACGCTGACGCGCCTCAAGCGCCAGCCGCAAGCAGCGATTCGAGCGCGCGCCGCGCTCCTGCCGACGCCGTCTTTCTCGACGGGAATGCGGCAGCCGCCGATCCCAAATCAGCCAGCGCCGACGAAGGCGCCGCGCTCACCGTCCCCGCGACCTCGCCGTTGGGGACCCCGCCTGCCGAACCAACGCGTGCCGCGGCAAGCCCGGCGCGCGCGGCCCGTCAGCCGGTAAAATCAGAGGAAGCGAAAGCTGGCGAGCCGGGGTTGTTTCGCTCGGAAGCGTGCACCGAGGCGAACGCAGCCCTTGGATTGTGTGCAATGAAATCCGCTCAGAAGAAAGACCCGGAAACGGCTGCCGCCGTCGAAGCGGCGATCAAACGTCCCCCAACGACCGGCGCCGGCAGTTCGGGCGGGCAAGAGCCGCCTCGGCCCCAGACGTGCACTGAAGCAGTCGCGGCCCTGGGGCTTTGCACGTCAAGTCCTACACAGAGGAGGGAATGAAATGACCAGGAAACTCATCCGTACGCTCGTGGCGGCGGCCCTATGTCTTCACGGCGGGGCGGCCGTCGCAGCCGCCGACTACAAGATCGTCACCGCCAATGAAAAGGGCACTTATTTTGCGATCGGCGCCGATCTCGCCAAATTCGTGGCTCCCGATGCCACGATCAACCTGGAGGTCTTGCCGACGGCGGGTTCGGCCGCAAACATCAAGCATCTTCGCTACGACCTCGGCGTGAAATTCGCGATCGTCCAGGCCGATGTCTACCAGGCTTTCATCGATCGGGCGGCTCAAGGCAGCAAGGACGCAAGCATCATCATACGTCCGCTCCGCGTGATCCTGCCGCTTTACAACACCGAGATTCACTACATCGTCAGGGCCGACTCTTCGATGAATTATCTGCACGATATCAAGGATGCCAAGATCAACGGCGGCGAGTTGGGCAGCGGCGCCGCGCTCATCACGCATACCCTGTACCGAATGATGTTCAAGGGGCCCATACCGGAGGCGCAAGATAGCTTCCTTCCCAACCAGGAGGCGCTCGTCAAGCTGATCGGCGACAAGAGCGTGGATGTCGTAGTCGTCGCCGCGGGGCAGCCGGCTCCGCTGATCGTCAACATGAAGCCCGAGGCGCAGAAGTTCATCAAGCTGCTGAAGTTCGATCCCAACCACCCCTCGAGCAAGCTTCCGCTCACGGTCTATTCCTACTCCACGGTCCTTGCGAGCAGCTACCCAAACCTGCTGAAGGAAGACTTCACGACGGTCTCGGTGGGAGCCTTCCTGGTCACTTACGACTACAACCTCCAGTTCACCGTGGGGCACCTAATCCGGTTTGCGCGATCCTTGTGCCAGAATTTTCCCGTCCTGCAGGCGCAGGGCCATCCCAAATGGAAAGAAGTCCACTTGAGCTTGCCCGCTCTCGGTCCGGGCTGGATCTATTACCCGCCCACGACGAGAGAGATCCGCGCCTGCATCGCCGCCAAGGCGCCCGCAAAGCCCGCGAGAAAATGCTCGGCGGAGGAGCGCATACTGGGATTCTGCAGCTGATTTTCAGGAACTCGCAGGACCTGACGGGCTGCGCTTACTCCGTCCGCACGGCGTCGAACGTCACCCAGTCCGGACGATCGTCGCCCGCGAGCCGCCCCATGCCCGGCGTGATGGCCAGCTTGGCATCGATGCGCTTTGCGCGCGTTCCGGGAATGAAAGGCTGCGGAACACTGGGAGTCTGCATCTGGAGGATGGCAAAAGGATCGTGAACCACCCCGAATATGATGTTGAGCCGTTGATCACGCACAAAGACGCGGCCGGTCGTGACCGTTTTCGGCGAGAACTTACCCAACAGACCGTGGCTGCCCGTGAGAGCAAAAGTGACATCTTCGTTGGGTCCGACGCTCTTCAGCGCAGCCGCGAGATATGGCGCGAGCTCGTCGAGTTCCTCGCTTGTGAAGATTGGATCGCCCCTCAATTTGACGCTCGCCAGCTTTTGGCGCATCGCGTCAACGGAAATTCCATAGGGGTGAGCGTTGTCCGGGGCGCCGGACTCGATGCGTTCGATGCGCACGAACCCGAGCGGAGGCCGATATTCGTAGCGCAGGACCTCCGCTCCGTCCTCGCCGGTTTTGGAACCCAATGCGCCGCAGGAGCCCAACGCGAGCGCCAGGCTCGCCGCCAAGGCGGCCCGAAGGAAGTTGCACGGAGACACCCTGGACATGGCCAACCGACATCAACCTTTTCTCAAGGCATCATACTTTACGTCGACTCGGTGCGCGCGCTAAAGTAGCGCGCACCGGAGGCATACGGAGTCATGCCCTCGGGATCGGGATATCGGCCCTTTCAACCAAGGAGGTAACCATGCACAAGAAACGACTCATCGCGGCCGTTGTCGGAGGCATGCTCATTGCTCCGGCGGCTTTTGCCCAGATAACTATTTCCGGTACGATAAAGGACGGTCTTGAAATGTACAAACTGGGGGCAGGCAAGGCGGCTACGCCCGCGGCTTCCTACCATTACGAGCCACGCGTTTCCGACCAGTCCTCGCGCATCATCTTTTCCGGCACTCAGGATCTGGGCGGCGGCACGAGGGCGTGGTTCCAGCTGGACAGCCGCTTCCAATCGGACGTCGGCGGCAGCACCCAGACCAATACCGGCTTAACTACGGCTATCAACCTGTGGGCGGGCGGCAATACCGGAGTGGGCCTGGCCGGCGACTGGGGAAAGCTCACGATCGGCCGCTGGGACCTGCACTATCTCGAGTTCATACCCATCGAGTTCGGCTATGCCGGTTCGCTGCAGGACCTTCTGGGCGCCGGCCCCATGGCTCAGGTGAACGGCAGCACCATTGCGAACGGAACCCGCACTCCGAACGTGATCATGTGGGATAGCGCGAACATGGGCGGCGTCACGGCTCGCGTCGCCTACTCCACCGCGTTTGCTACGAATCTCACCGGCGTTTCCAGTGACGAAGGTTCTGGAAAAGGCGGCGCCGGCAGCAGCGGGGGCGCGCTGAACGCTGCCTTGCGTTGGTCCGGCGGCCCGCTAGCGCTCGGCGCCAGCGCTTGGAGCGCGACACCCGAGGGCGCGAGCTCAAGTCCTGCCGGACAGCAGAAATCAGTCCGCGTCTGGGGAGGATATACCTTGCCCATGGGTCTGAAGGTCGGCTTGGGCTTCGACAACTCGCAACGGCGCCAGGCGGCGGGCGAAGCCATGACCAAGCGCAACGCCTTCATGGTGCCGCTCGCCTACAATTTCGGGAGCCATACCGCGTACCTCACCCTTGTCAAGGTGGGCAAGCTGAGCGGTCCGAATGCCGGGGGCGCAACCGATTCCACCGATGCCACAGCGTACGCCCTGGGCTGGGAATATGCGCTGTCGAAGCTCGCCACGTTCGGGGTGTTCTACGCCAAGATCGACAACAAGGCGAACGCCGCCTACAACTTCTTCTCTCTTTCTGCCAACGGCGCAACCGCTGCCGCCGCCGGCGAAAGCGCGGCGCAGCTTTACACCGGCTTCTCGTACCGCTTCTAAAGATAAGCAGCACGGACGGGGGCTCGGTTGGGCCCCTTTTTTTTTGCGTTGGCCTTGCTCGCCGACCGCGGAGTTACAATCCTGCGATCGCTTCGCTAGAGCCCGCATGGACCTCAACTATTCCGCCGAAGAGCTTGCGTTCCGCGACCAGATGCGCGCTTGGCTGGAGGCCAACCTCCCCGACGACCTGCGGCGAAAGGTCGCCGACTACGAGAGATTGTCGAAGGACGATCTGATGCGCTGGCACCGGATCCTCGCCAAGGCGGGCTGGGTCGCGCCGGCCTGGCCCAAGGAATGGGGCGGCACCGGCTGGAACGTGGCGCAGCGCTACATCTTCGAGGAGGAATGCGGCTACGTCGGCACGCCGCCGCTCATCCCGTTCGGCCTGACGATGTGCGCGGCGGTGCTGCTGCGCTTCGGGACCGAGGCGCAGAAGAAACGGTTCCTGCCGCGCATCTACAAGGGCGACGATTTCTGGTGCCAGGGCTATTCCGAGCCCGGCTCCGGTTCAGACCTTGCCTCCCTCAAGACCAAGGCCGCGCGCCACGAGGACCACTACGTAGTAAACGGCCAGAAGACGTGGACCACGCTCGCGCACTACGCCGACTGGATCTTCTGCCTGGTGCGCACCGATGCGAACGCAGAGAAGCGCCAGGAGGGCATATCGTTCCTCCTCATCGACATGAAGACGCCGGGCATTTCGGTGCGGCCGCTGATCCTGATGGACGGGGAGCACGAGGTGAACGAGGTGTTCTTCGACGACGTGAAGGTGCCGGTCGAGAACCGGGTGCACGAGGAGGGCAAGGGCTGGACGGTGGCAAAGTACCTGCTCGGTCACGAACGCCTGACCACCGGCCGCATCGGCGCCTCCAAGCGCGAGCTCGCCAAGCTCAAGGAGATCGCCTCGAAGCAGATGAAAGACGGCAGGCCGCTCATGCGGGATGCTCGCTTTCGCGACAAGGTCTCGCGGCTCGAGGTCGAGCTCACAGCGCTCGAGATTACGAACTTGCGCTTCCTCGACCAGCTGCGCGGCGGCCGCGTCCCAGGCCCCGAAGTATCGATGCTCAAGATCAAGGGCACCGAGATCCAGCAAACGCTGACCGAACTGATGATGCAGGCGCTCGGGCCGCTCGCGCAACCGTTCCGGTCGCTCGACGGGGCCGGCGACTTCGATGAATTCGCGGCCGGGCTGGCGCCCCGCTACTGCAACTTCCGCAAGACCACGATCTACGCCGGCTCGAACGAGATCCAGCGCAACATCATTTCCAAGGCGATTCTGGGGCTATGAACTTCGATTACAACGAAGAACAGCAACTGCTCGCCGACTCGGTGCGGCGCTTCATCCGCGAGGACTACGACTTCGAATCGCGCAAGAAAATCGTCGCCTCGGCCGGGGGATGGAGCGAGCAGGTATGGGGCACCTTCGCCGAGATGGGGCTGCTTGGGCTGCCGTTCTCGCCGGACTACGGCGGGTTCGGCGGCGGCGCCGTCGACCTGATGAGCGTCATGGAATTGTTCGGAGAGGCGCTGGTGGTCGAGCCTTATCTCGCTACCGTCGGCCTCGCGGCACAGTTCGTCGCCAGGACGGGCACTGCGGCGCAGAAAAAACGCATTCTGCCGCAGGTCGTGGCGGGCGAGCTGAAAATGGCGTTTGCGCAGACCGAGAAGGATGCGCGCTACAACCTCGGGCAGGTCGCGACGACGGCGAGGAAAACGGGCGGCGGCTGGCAACTCGACGGCGGGAAATGCGCGGTGATCGGCGGGCCGATCGCCGAGATGCTCGTAGTCTCGGCGCGTTCCGCGGACACGGGCGGCATCAGCCTGTTCCTGGTTGAGCGCGAGGCGAAAGGCGTGGCGCTCAAGCCCTACCGCACCCTGGACGAGTTGCGCGCCGCGGATATTTCGCTCGAGGGCGTGACGTTGGGCGCTGATGCGCTGCTGGGGAAGGAAGGCGGAGCGTTGGCGCTCATCGAGGAAGTCGTGGACTACGCCACCGCGCTCTTATGCGCCGAGGCGGTCGGCGCGATCAAGTACGCGAACGACGCCACGCTCGAATACCTGAAGACGCGCAAGCAGTTCGGGGTACCGATCGGCATGTTCCAGGCGCTGCAGCACCGCGTGGTGGACATGGTGATCAGCTACGAGCAGGCGAAATCCATGGCTTGCCTCGCTTGCACCAAGGCGGACGCGGCGTCCGACGCCCGCGAGCGCGCTCGCTCGATCTCGGCGGCGAAGATCAAGATCGCCGACGCCTGCCGACACGTCAGCCAGGAAGCGGTACAGCTGCATGGCGCCATGGGCATGACCGAGGAGTTGAAAGTGAGCCACAGCTTCCGGCGCCTCACCATGATCGCGCAGCAGTTCGGCGACGCCGATCACCACCTCGAGCGCTTCGCGAAGGCCTGAGATCGGTTTCTTTCCCTCGGCGCGTCGGTCGCGAAACGCGATGAACGAAAAAAACGTACAGGTATTGCTGGCGCGCCGGCCGAAGGACGCAGCGCAGGAGAGCGATTTTCACATCGTCGAGACGGCGGTTCCCGGCATCCGCGACGGGCAATTCCTCGTCCACAACCGTTATCTTTCGCTCGATCCGTACATGCGCGGACGCATGAACGATGCGAAATCGTATGCCAAACCGGTCGGGATCGGCGAGGTGATGGAAGGCGAGGCCGCGGGCGAAGTCATCGCGTCGCGGCACACCGGCTTCAAGCCCGGCGACAAAGTGGTCGCGCGTACCGGGTGGCAGGCTTACGGTGTGAGCGACGGCGCGAACGTGCGCAAGATCGAAAGCACCGACATCCCGATCTCGGCGTACCTAGGCGTCGTCGGCATGCCGGGCCGCACCGCGTACATCGGTCTCATCGACATCGGCCAGCCGAAGAGCGGCGAAACCGTGGTCGTCTCCGCCGCCTCCGGCGCGGTCGGGAGCGCGGTCGGGCAGATCGCGAAGATCAAAGGCTGCCGTGCGGTCGGCATCGCCGGCGGACCCGAAAAGTGCCGCTACGTCGTCGAAGAACTCGGCTTCGACGCGTGCGTGGACTACAAAGCGGGCCGGCTGGCGGATGATCTGGCCCAGGCGACGCCGAACGGCATCGACATCCATTTCGAGAACGTCGGGGGCGAGATCCTCGACACCGTGCTGCGGCGCTTGAACCGCTCCGCGCGCGTCCCGTTGTGCGGACTCATTTCGCAATACGACCTGACCGAGCCCTACGGCCTGAAAAACATCGGGGCCCTCTTGATAAACCGCGTGAAGTTGCAGGGTTTCATCGTTTCGGATCATGCCGCGCGCCACCCGGCCGCGAGCAAGGATCTCGAGCAGTGGCTGCGGGAGGGGCGGCTCAAGTACCGGGAAAGCGTGGTCGAGGGATTGCGCAATGCGCCCAAGGCCTTCATCGGCCTGCTGAGCGGCAAGAATTTCGGCAAACAGCTTATCAGGCTGGTCTAGCGCCCCGACGGATACTGCCATCGTCTATAAAAAATGGCAAAGGAGGAGAAGCCATGTCCGACCGTCATCTTGCCTACTGGCCCAAAAACGTGCCGCGACATCTGGTCATACCGGAGACGAACGTCTTCTACAACCTCGAGGTTTCGGCGCATCGCCATCCGAAGAAACCGTATTTGATCTACTACGATACCTCGATCACCTTCCCCGAGCTGCAAGACGAAGCCGAGCGCATGGCGGGGTTCCTCGAGCGCGAGTGCGGGGTAAAGAAGGGTGATCGCGTGCTGCTCTTCATGCAGAACAGCCCGCAGTTCGTCATCGCGTACTACGCCATCATGCGCGCCAACGCGGTGGTGGTGCCGATCAATACGATGAACTTGACGAACGAGCTGCGCGAGTACGTCGCCGACAGCGGCGCCGAGATGGCGCTCGTCGCCCAGGAGCTCTATCCGCAGGTGAAGCCGCTGATCGGCCGGGAGTTGAAACGCGTCATCGTCGCGGCGTACTCGGACTATTTGAAACAAGCGACCGACCTGCGCATCCCGGAGCTTATCGCGGCGCCGCGCCAGCCCATCGGCGATCCGGCGGTGACGCTATGGAACGACGCCATGGCGCGCGACCTCCGCCCCGGCCCGATCACGGCCCGCCCCGACGATCTCTGCGTCATGCCCTACACCTCCGGCACCACCGGCAGTCCCAAGGGATGCATGCACACGCATCGCACCGTGATGTTCACGCTGGTTGCGGGAGTGCATTGGTTCGGGCCCGACCCCAGCCAGACGACACTCGCAGTGCTGCCGTTCTTCCACGTGACCGGCATGCAGGGCAGCATGAACGGGACGATTTACTCGGGCAACACCATCGTGCTGCTGCCGCGCTGGGATCGCGAGGTGGCGGCGCAACTGATCCAGCGCTACAAGATCACTGCGTGGCAATGCATCCCGACGATGGTGGTGGATTTTCTCGCCGATCCCAAAGTCTTCGACTACGACCTCAAGAGCCTGGAGCGCTTGAGCGGCGGGGGCGCGGCCATGCCCGAGGCCGTCGCCAAGCGGCTGCAAGACAAATTCAATATCGAGTTCGTCGAGGGCTACGGGCTCACGGAAACGATGGCGCCGAGCCACATCAATCCGCCGGAGCGGGCGAAGAAGCAGTGCCTCGGGATACCGATTTTCGACGTCGACGCTCGCGTGGTCGATCTGGACAGCTTCCGCGAGCTGCCCCCCGGCGAGGTCGGCGAGATCATCGTGAACGGGCCGCAGGTGTTGCTCGGCTACTGGAACAATCCGAAAGCGACGGCGGAAGCGTTCGTCGAGATCGACGGCAAGCGTTTCTTCCGCACCGGCGATCTCGCGCGCATGGACGAGGACGGCTACTTCTTCCTGGTCGATCGGCTGAAGCGCATGATCAACGCCTCCGGCTTCAAAGTCTGGCCGGCGGAAGTGGAGAGCATGCTGTATCAGCATCCGGCCGTGCAGGAGGCGTGCATCATTGCCGCGCGCGATCCGCGCCGCGGCGAAACGGTGAAAGCGGTGGTCGTGCTGAAGCCCGATGCGCGCGGCAAAGTATCGGGACAGGACATCATCGATTGGGCGTCAAAGCAGATGGCTGCGTACAAGTATCCGCGCGTCATCGAGTTCGTCGATGCGCTGCCGAAATCGGCCACCGGCAAAGTGCAGTGGCGCCTTCTGCAAGAACAAGAGAACAGCAGGCAGGCGAGCGCGTAGCGGGCGCCGGCCCGCCCGGCAGAGCTAGTTACCCATCACCTCGCCGAACCGCTCCCAGCGCTTGCCGTTGAAGCGCTGCATCTGCACCGACTCGATCGGAGCGTAGTCGTTGTCGCTGGTCGTGATGGTGATCCCAGGCAGCAGCGTATCGATGTACTGGCCTTTCATCGAAGCTGCCTGCTTCATCACGTTTTCGCGCGTCAGGTTGTCGCCGCACTGCTTCAGCACCTGCTCGAGGGTGCGCGCCACGGTGTAGCCGTACATATTCGAGATGTCGTTCAGATCGCCCGCAGGGTAATACTTCTTCATGAAGCTTTCCCACCTCTTCACCGCCGGGTCGTTCGCCCACTGCGCGTCGCTGTAGTCCTTGAGATAGGCGGTGGTGATGATGCCCACCGACTTCTCCAGTCCCGCCGGCGTGAGCACCGCTCCGATCGACGAAGAGACGTTATTGAGATACTGCACCGGCTTCCAGCCGATGTCGTAGGCCTTGCGGATCGCCTGCGCCGCGAACTTCGGAGTGCCCACATTGAAGAAAACGTTGGCACCTGAAGCCTGCAGCTGCACAATCTGCGAGTCCACGGTCGGATCGCTCACCTCGTACGAGACCTCGGCGACGATCGCCTTGGCGGCCTTGTCGCCGAGCCCGTCCTTCAGGCCCTTCAGGTAGTCCTTGCCGTAGTCGTCGTTCTGGTAGAGGACTCCGATCTTGACGTCGGGCTTGGTCTGCAGGATGTTCTTGGCGTAGATGCGCGCCTCGGTCTGGTAGTTCGGCTGCCAACCCATCGTCCAGGGGAAGTTCTTCGGGTCGTTCCACTTCGAGGCGCCCGTCGCGACGTGGAGCTGCGGCACTTTCTTCATGTTCATGTACTTGTGGATCGCCGTGTTCGACGGCGTACCCAGGGTCTGGAACACGAACAGCACGTTGTCCTGCTCTACCAACTTCCTCACCATCTCCACCGTCTTCGGCGGGCTGTAGGCGTCGTCGTACGAAATGAAGTTGATCTTGCGGCCGTTGATGCCGCCCTGGTCGTCGACCATCTTGAAGTACGCCGTGATGGTCTTGCCGATCGTGCCATAGGCCGAGGCCGGGCCGCTGTAGGGATTGGTGTTGCCGATGCGGATCTCGGTGTCGGACGCGCCCGGATCGTATTTCTTCTGCGCGGGGATCGCCGGGGACGCGAGCGCGGCGGCAAACAGTGCTGCGATCGGAACGAGCTTGCTTTTCATGGTGACTTCGTCCTTTGAATTACGCCGGCCACTTCCTCCGGCCGGGCTAGGACCGCTATTTTGCCCCTTTTCGCGTGAATCGCACCAGCAGCGTGCGGACGGCACCGGCGACCCCCGCCGGCATCAGGTACACGAAGCCGATCAAGAACAGGCCGAAGATCGCCCACGGGGCTGCCTTCGAGATCTCGTCAGCAACGTTCGGCACGAACTGGATGAAGAGCGCGCCGTAGAGCGCGCCCGAAATGGACGCGAGCCCGCCGACCACGATCCCGACCAGGAAAACCAGGGAAAGGAATATGGTGAAGCTGTCGGGCGCGACGTACTGCACCGCGATCGCGCCCAGCGCCCCGGCGATGCCTGTGTACATGGCCGACACGCCGAAGGCGAGCGACTTGTAGAGCGCGCTGTTGATGCCCATCGCCTCGGCCGCGATGTGCTGGTCGCGGATCGCGATGAGCGCGCGCCCGACGCGCCCGCGCAGCAGGTTCCATCCGAGCACGAACATCAGCGCCGCCACCGCAAGGGCGAAGAAGTAGAGCCACTGGTCGGAATTCATCCGCAAACCGGCCTCGCCCAGGAACGCGGGCGGCTCGGGCTTGGCGATTACGATGCCCTGCACGCCGCCGGTCCATTTCTCGAGGTGGTGGTACTTGAGGAGCTGCGGCATGGAAACGCCGAGCGCGAAGGTGGCGAGCGCGAGGTAAAGGCCCTCCAGGCGCAGCGCCGGCAGCCCAAAGAGGAATCCGGCCACCAGGCACACCGCGCCCGCCGCGGGAAGGGTCGCCCAGTAGGGCGCGCCGAACCGGTCCATCAGGACGGCGGCGGAATACGCGCCGATCGCGTAGAAGGCGCCGTGCCCGAGCGAGATCTGGCCGTTGTAGCCGGTGAGGATGTTGAGCCCGAGAAGCGCGATCGCGTAGACCAGCACGAGCGTGAGCTGGAACGTGCGGTAGTTGCTGACCACGAAAGGCAGCACGCACGCGATCGCGACGAGCACCACAACGCCGATGGTCGCGCGTCGCGTCATACGCGGCTCACGTTCACCTTGCCGAAGAGTCCCGAAGGCCTCACCAGCAGCACGCCGATGATGAGCCCCAACGCCACCGAGAGCTTGAGGTCGTTGCCGATCACGTAGGCGCCGAGCACGTTCTCGAGCACGCCGACCGCGAAACCGCCGATCACCGCGCCGCCGGGGCTGTCGATGCCGCCGAGCAGCGCCGCGGCGAACGCGTAGAGCAGGATGCCGCCCATCATGTTCGGATCGAGGTACACGATGGGCGCGATCATCATGCCGGCCACCGCGCCGACGGCGGCCGCGAGCCCCCAGCCGAGGGCCAGCATCCAGCCCACGCGAATGCCCACCAGCCGGCTCGATTCCGGGTTCTGCGCCACGGCGCGCATTGCGAGTCCCAGCGGGGTGAAGCGGAAGAAAACATAGAGAAGAACCAGTACCACCAAGGTGACGCCGATTGCGCCGAGCTCGTGCGAGGACATGTACTTGTTGCCGAACAAAGGCTCCTTGGGGAACGGGCTCGGAAAGGTCTTGATGGTGTAGCTGTAGATCCAGCCGGTCGCGCTGTTGAGGATCACAAGCAGCGCGATGAAAACGACCACGATCGCGAGTACCGGCGCGTTCTCGACCGGGCGGATCACCACCCGCTCGATCACCACGCCCACCGCGAACGCGAACAGCACGGTGAGCAGGAAGGCCGGCCAGTAGCCCATGCCGGCGTTGATGAGGCTCCAGGCGATGTAAGTCGAGAACATCGCCATCTCGCCCTGCGCGAAGTTCACCAGGCGCGTCACCTGATAGATCATCACCAGGGCGAGCGCGAGACTGGCATAGATGCCGCCGGTGGCGAGCCCCGACAGGACCTGATGGATGAAGGCGTCCACGGTCTTCCTCGTACCTAGTATCCGAGATACGAACGCCGCACGGCGTCGTCGCGTCTGATCTCATCGGCGGCTCCGGAAAGCACGACGCGTCCGGTCTCGATGAGGTACGCACGGTTGGCGAGGGCTAGCGCCATTGCGGCGTTCTGCTCGACCAGCAGGATGCTCACCCGCTCGCGCTGGTTGACGGTCCGCATGATCTCGAAAAGCTCGCGCACGAGGAGCGGCGCCAGCCCGAACGACGGCTCGTCGAGCAGCAGCAGCTTCGGCCTGAGCATCAGCGCGCGCGATACCGCGAGCATCTGCTGCTCGCCGCCCGAGAGCGTTCCGGCCTGCTGGCGCCGGCGCTCCTTGAGGCGCGGGAAGTACGCGAAGATGCGCGCGAGGTCCGATTCGACCGCGGCCCGGTCCTTGCGCGTGTAAGCGCCCAGCCTCAGATTCTCCTCGGTCGTCAGGTTGACGAAGGTGCCGCGGCCGTCGGGCACGTGGGCGATTCCCAGCCGCACGATGTCCTCGGTCAAGCGGCCGTCGATGCGCGCGCCGCCGAATCGCACATCCCCCTCGGTCTTCACCATGCCGCACAGCGCGCGCAGTGTGGTCGTCTTGCCGGCACCGTTCGCGCCAAGTACCGCGGTGATCGAGCCCTCGTCGATCGCGAAGTCTATGCCGTGCAGCACCCGGGTCGGGCCGTACGAGGCGCGCAGGCCCTTCGCTTCGAGCAGGGCCATCAGTGTGCGCTCCCCAGGTAGGCCTGAATCACTTCCGGGTGGGCACGCACCTCGTCGGGCGTGCCCTCCGCGATCTTGCGCCCGAAGTCGAGCGCTACCACTAGATCGGAGATGCTCATCACCAGGTTCATGTGGTGCTCGACCAGCAGGATGGTCACTCCGAGGCGCTCGCGGATGTCGCGGATCACCGCGCCCAGAACGCCGACTTCCTCGTGGTTGAGGCCGCTCGCCGGTTCGTCGAGCAGCAGCAGGGTCGGGTCGCTCGCGAGGGCCCGCGCGAGCTCGACCCGTTTCTGCGTGCCGATGGGCAGATCCGATACCCTTGTCCCTGCAACCGCCTTGAGGCCGAGGAATTCGATGAGTGCTTGGGCTTTATCGGTCGCTGCGCTCTCGTCGTGCCCCACGCGCGGCAGCCGCAGAGCGTTGGATAGGAAGGCGCTGCGCATGCGGCAGTGATGGCCGACCAGCACGTTGTCGAGCACCGTCATGGTGCCGAACAGCGCCAGGTTCTGGAACGTCCGGCCGATACCGAGCGCAGCGATGCGGTGGCGCGGAACGCGAAGCAGGGACCTTCCGCCGAATACGATGTCGCCGCAGTCGCATTGGTAAAGGCGCGACAGGCAGTTGAAGAGAGTGGTCTTGCCGGCGCCGTTGGGGCCGATCAATCCGACGATGCAATTGGGCGCGACGTCAAACGAAACATCGTCGAGCGCGACGATCCCCCCGAAGCGCACCCCGACCTTATGTACCTGCAACAATGCCTGATCTTTCCGGCTGCGTTTGTGTACTTAAAGATCTGCGCCCCAAGCTCACCGGACAGGAGCAATGAGGCCGCTAGGATCAGATTTGCGATTCCCTTCACAAAACTGGCGGAGAGAGAGGGATTCGAACCCTCGATACGGGGTTAATCCGTATAACGCCTTAGCAGGGCGCCCCCTTCGACCGCTCGGGCATCTCTCCGTGGTTTCCCTGCGAACCAACCTTCTGGTTCGAGGCGAATATAGCATACCGACTTGCCCGCCTGACGCTCGCTCGAGCGGCTTGATCCAGCCTAAGCGCCTTGTGTAGCGGTGCCGCTTTCTCGGCATCTACTTCCTTCCTACGATCCAACTGGTACGGTAATTGCGTGTTCCTCTAGTGCGTGACAGAGACGGATTCTGTCACGGGTCGCAAGTTCAGATAAAGGTAAACCCGGCCGAAAGGCCGGGGGCGCAAAGTCACCGGTCTACAGGGCAAGAAGCCCCACGACAGCGGGATTGCCGGAATGAACGACAAGCCATGGAAGTCGGCGGGATTTCGAAGCCTGCTGGAAGTCATTCCTCCCATCGCTGTCCGGTGTATCCCCAGAGTTTTTCGGTTCTGGTGCCGATGCATTTTCAAGGGACAGGCCGATGAAAAACGTTACCCGAGGATTTTATGCCCCCGGGGGGATTCTGCTCGGATACGGTCGGAATTCGCAACGCGCCTTTCTGGCGCTTCTCCTCACATTCATAGCCGGCTTGACCGCCGGCGCCGCCGTGGCCGATGAGATGAGCCTGCTGGTCAACGGCAAGGCGATTCATATCAATACGCCCGCCGGCAGGAATCTGAACGAAAACAACTGGGGCCTCGGGCTTCAGTACGACTGGGATCTCGCGGATTCAAAGTGGCGACCCTTCGCCACAGTCTCCGGATTCAACGATTCGAACCACAATCCTTCCTACTATGCCGGCGGGGGCGCGCTCCGCCGCTTTCAGTTCGACGGCATGCACGTGGATCTGGGCGCCATCGGGTTCCTGATGACGCGCAAGCACTTCAAGAATGAACGGCCCTTCCCCGGGGTGCTGCCGGTGCTTTCGGTGGGAACCAGAAACATCGCGCTGAACGTGACGTACGTCCCCAGGGTGGAGCCCAAGGGCGTGCCGCTCTTGTTCTTCCAGATCAAGATGAACCTGGGAATTTTTCAGTAGCAGGCACCCGACACGGTATCAGAAGGAGTTCTCCCCTGATCAGCTCGCCTGATCCAGTCCAAACGCCTTGTGCAGGGCCCGCACCGCGAGTTCCATGTATTTTTCGTCGATGACGACCGAAATCTTGATCTCGGAAGTCGAGATCATCTGGATGTTGATGCCCTCTTCGGCGAGAGTGCGGAACATCTGGCTTGCGATTCCGGCGTGGGTACGCATGCCGACGCCCACCATCGAAACCTTGCAGATCTTGTGATCGCCGCGGATGTCGGCGGCTTTGATGTGGACCTTGACCCGCCGGTTGAGCACGTCGAGCGCCTTCTGGTACTCGTTGCGGTGCACGGTGAACGACAAGTCGGTCAGGCCGTCGACGCCGGCGTTCTGGATGATCATGTCGACGTCGATGTTGGCGTCACCGATCGGCCCGAGGATTGCGTAGGCGATTCCGGGTCGATCGGGCACGCCCATGACGGTGATCTTCGCTTCGTCGCGGTTGAAAGCGATTCCTGAAATGACGGCATCTTCCATCTTTGCGTCTTCCTCGAATGTGATCAGCGTGCCCTCGCCCTGTTCCTGGAAGCTGGAGAGCACGCGCAAGGGCACCTTGTACTTGCCGGCGAACTCCACCGATCGGATCTGCAGGATCTTCGAGCCGAGACTCGCCATTTCCAGCATTTCCTCGAATGTCACGGACTTGAGGCGCCGGGCTTCCGGCACGATGCGGGGATCGGTGGTGTAAACTCCGTCCACGTCCGTATAGATCTGGCACTCGTCGGCTTTCAAGGCGGCGGCGAGCGCAACCGCAGTCGTGTCCGATCCACCGCGGCCGAGCGTGGTGACATTGCCCTCGGCATCGACGCCCTGAAAACCGGCGACGACGACAAGCGTTCCTTCGGCAAGGTCTGCGCGCATGCGCTCCTCGTCGATTTTACGAATGCGTGCCTTGGTGTGCGAGCTGTCGGTGAGAATGCTGACCTGTCCCCCGGTGTAGCTGCGCGCCTTGACGCCGCGCTCGAGCAGCGCCATGCACAACAGGCCGATCGTCACCTGCTCGCCGGTCGACACGACGACGTCATACTCGCGCGGATCGGGTTCGCTCTGGATTTCCTTCGCGAGAGCGATGAGCCTGTTGGTTTCTCCGCTCATTGCCGAAACCACGACAACCAGCTGGTGGCCGCCGGCTTTGAAAGCGGCAATCCTACCGGCGACTGCCTTGATCCGTTCGGGGGTGCCCACCGAAGTCCCGCCAAATTTTTGTACGATCAGCGCCATTCCGCCTTCTTTAAAAGTCCTTGAATCTTATCGCAAATTCGCAACAACTGTGAGGATAAGTCGGTCCCACATGGAAACCCATTTCGGCCATGGCACGTTCCATGCTGTTGGCATGGTCAACGCCAACATTTGAAGCGGTACCGGAGCGAACATGAAGCTACTCGACCTCGTCAACCCGCGGGAAATCCGCAGGCGCCTGGGCCTGAACCAAGAGGAATTCTGGACCAAGATCGGCGTAACACAAAGCGGCGGCTCGCGCTACGAAAGCGGCCGTGCCATGCCCAAGCCGGTTCGCCAGCTGCTGCGGCTGGTCCATGTCGAGCGGATCGACCTCAGCCGGATGAAAAAAGAGGACTTCGAGATCATCGACCACCTGAAATCGCAGCATCCGGATCTCTATCAGAGCTTGCGCAAGGCGGTGCGAAGCAAGCGCAGGAAAACCGAGGAATACAAGCACTAGCCCGACATGTCTATCACTGGGCCGGCGGGTTGGGGCGAAGACGCGACAACAGTTGCGCGGTTGGAACGAGGGGAGGTTGATGCGGCGGACTCAGGTCCGCCGCTTTTTTTTCTTCTCATGACTGGTGGAAGCTTTGTCGCCCAAGGCATAATTACCTGATGATTCCGTCAACAGCCTCGGCTTTCAGGTTACCCGCAAAGGGTGCGCTCCTCGCGCTCCTGCTTGTGGGCGCGCTCGGCGGGTGCGGCGGAGGGGCAGAGCAAGAGCCGCTGCCGTGCCACGGATACGGGTGCGAGTTCGATGTCCAAGGCGCGGCTGGAATGCGGCTCAGATATGCCCCCGCAGTCGAGCCCAGCGACGCGCGAGCGAACGTCGCTTTCCTCGAGCAGCTTTACCAGATGGTCGAGAGTTGTGCCGGCATACAGGCGCCGGCGCCGCTCGTGGTGATAGAAAAGGAAGGCACGCTCGTCTCGCCGCTCGACGGCTTGCAGCACCATGGTCTCTACTACTTCGATCCGGATCTGATGCTGATCGACGACGGCGCGTGGACCTTCTGGTCGCTGAAGCATGAAGCGGTGCACTACCTGCTGCAGCACGCTCTAGGCAACAGCGACCCCGACCACACTTCGTCGCTCTTTGCTACCTGCGTCGAACTCCCGTTCGCGATGCCGTAACGGCGTTGGCGGAGGTGTGACTGCCACACTTCGCCCGGAGAACCGCGCCAGTGCTTGATGTGTGTTGTATATCTCTGGGAAGTTACCACATTTTTTACCACACTTTCACCTCGGCTATTCGGGCATGCGCCGCCAGTACAGGCAGGAATCGACACGTTCCGCGCCTGTGTCGCGCGGCATAGAATAATTTATGTTGAACTTGGACCGCTCCGTCACGGCGTTGTCAGAAACGCCGCGCGAGTAGCCGCGACTCAAAAGCGATGGCGGCTACGCAATCCGGGCGTCGCACGAGCGCGGGCGAACGAAGCGCGAACCTTGCGTCTAAAGCGTCGTGTTGCTTGGGCAAACGCTGCGGCGATTGTCAGTTTTCACCGTGAGGCGCAGTGGCTGACCGAAAGCACTGGGCGCCTTCACGTTGTGGATCACATCATCCCGCTCAAGGGCCGCACGGTATCAGGTCTTGATGTCGCGAATAACTTGCGCGTCGTTGAGGCATCCGCTAACGCACACAAGACCAACAAGTGGGAATCACTGGGATGGGAGCGGCCATGTGCCTCGTCGGGCGATGTGCCGCTCGCGTCGGGTGACGCACCGCCCTCGCAGCTTGCCCTGTTCTGAGAGTTTCAGCCGAATGTCCGCTTTGGGTCAACAGCGCCGGATTGGTCCCATTTGTAACAATTCAGCTTTGACCCCGATCGCCGACATGCGAGCAAACATCGATTTGCGACGTGAAGGGCCGAAGCCGACGTAACCCCCAACCCGCTAGTAGGGGTAACCCTCAAGCCTTGGCGCGTTGAGCTTAAACTGATGCGGCTTGCCGTACTCATCGCCAATCGGCATCTTGACCTTCGGCAGACTCTGTTTGTCGAGTACCTGATCTTCCGGAATCACCTTGTTGATGAACAGCAGATAGGCCGTCAACGAGTACACCTCATTGGGAGTCAGAGTCCCCTCCAGCCCGAGTGGCATGCCGCGATTGATGAAATCCCACACTATCGTCGCATGCGGCGCGCGTAGCGGCAGGATGCGCTCCTTTTTCCAGACGGGAACATCGGCGCTTTGTTTCGACTGCAAAATAGGCGCCAACCCCCCTATGCCCGCTGCGCCATGGCAGCCGACGCACCCCTTCTGCGCGTAAACCTGTGCGCCCTCTTTGGCGCTGCCGCGGCCGGGCGGGAGCTCCTCTCCCGTAGGACCGATCGAAATATCCATGCGGCGGATTTCTTCTGCGGTCGGCGTGCGCCCTACGCCATAAGTGGGCGACTGCGCGAACGCGGTACTCCCCAGGAGGCTCCCCAGCAGCAGCGGAATCGTGACAACCCTGAGCAAGTTAAGCGAGCCCATTGGTCACGCTCCCGTCCCTGGCGATTTTCCAGGGCATAACGCTGTTGTCCAGCCCGGGCACCCGGTAGTCCCGCTCGAAGGGTACTTTCCACCAATTGGCGATCTCCTCTCGCATCGCCTGCCTCTGCCCGATCTCGTCGGTGCAGCGCGACAGAATCGCGGTCTCGGTTCCATCCCACTTCCATGGGTAGGCGAATCGGACGTGCGCCATGCGTTGTGGAGTGTTCTTGAACTCGGCGCGGTTCCACTTCTTTCCGCCATCGGTGGATACTTCCACGGTCTTGACGGCGCCGCCGCCGGACCAGGCGAGCCCGCTGATCTCATAGAATCCGGGGCCAGGCAGCCGCTGTGTGCCGGACGGGTACGTGATGACCGACTTGGGCCCGATCTGTTCGCCGAGCGCAAGTTCTTTGTCCTCCGGACGGAGATGCCCGAATTCGTTGTAGTTCATGTAAAACCGGTCGACGAGCTTGATGCGCCGCAGAAACTTGGTGTGGTAGATGCCCTCGAATCCGGGAACCATGATGCGCACGGGAAACCCTTGCTGTGGCCGCAGGGGCTCGCCATTCTGGCCGTAGGCGATGATGCAGTCGTCCATCGCTTTTTCGATGGGAATGCTCGATGCGCCCTTCACTTCCTCGGCGCCTTCAGCGACGAACCATTTCGCGCTGCCTTTCAAGCCGCATTCCTTGAGCAGCGTGGACAGCAGCACTCCTGTCCATTCGGAGCAGCTGGTCATCCCGTGCGTATCCTGCACGGTCTTTTGCTTCCCATTGTGCCGGTTTCCCGCACACTCGATGAAGTGCAACCGGGTGACTGACGGGAAGCGCTTCAATTCGTCCATGGTGAGGGTCAGGGGCCGATCCACCAGTCCGTGTATCGTGAGCGTGTGCTGCTTGGGGTCGATGTCCGGCAGGAAGGAGCCGCGGGTCGTCGCGATATAGTGCAACGACGATGGCGTGATCACGCCAACAGAATCCTGCAACGGCGTGGCCACGTGGAACACTTTGCCAAACACGTCGGGTGACGGCCTGCCGCCGATGGGGTGCTGTACGCGCACCGAGGTCACGTATTTGGAACGCTGGCCGTATTCGATCTGCTCCTTGCTGCCGTGAATCATCGGAGAGGCATTCTCGCTGCCTGGGGTCATCGGATGGTCGTGCTGCGCTTGGGCCTTACCCCCTGTGCCCAACGTGATTCCACCGGCTAACGCGGCGCCGGCCTTGAGGAGCTCCCTGCGGCTGTTTCGTTTCGAATCCATTGGATCCCTCCTTCGAATGTGATCAATGACACAACGACGGAATCACGTCCCGCGGACAAAAGTATATGCCGGCTTGCTAAATCTGCCCAGCGCCAGCCTATTCCAATGAGATTTGAGTCTGGCGCTGATCTCGGTGGCGCACCTCTTACAAAACGGCGCGCCGATCAACGGCTACGCCAGGGCCGCCTTCACCCGCTCGGGCGTCAACGGCAGCTCGCGGATGCGCCTGCCGGTCGCGGCTGCGAACGCATTGGCGATGGCGGCCGCCGTCGGCCCTGGCGCGGCCTCGCCGGCACCGAGCGCGCGTTCGTTCGGCCGGTTGATCAGCACGGTCTCGACCTTGGGCACGTCCGGCATGGTGAGGATCGGATAGTTCATCCAGTCCTCCGACAGGATCCCGTTGCGGTCGAACCGCACGTGCTCGTGCACGGTCCAGCTCATCGACTGGATGACGCCGCCTTCGATCTGGTTGGTCAGCCCGTCGGGATTGATGATCTGCCCGGCATCGGCCGAGGTCCAGATGCGCGGCACCTTGACGATGCCGGCTGTGCGATTCACTTCAACCTCGGCTATCACCGCAATGTAGGCGGCCACGGTCTTGTAGCGCGCATAGCCGATGCCGCGGCCGCGCCGGCCATCACCCTTCTCGCCCGGTTTCCAAGCGGCGGCCTTGGCCACGGCCTCGATCACGGCGCGCTCGCGCTCGTCCTTGATGTGCGCGAGGCGGAACGCCACCGGGTCGATGCCGGCGGCGGCCGCGAGCTCGTCCATGAAGGACTCGATCGCAAACACGTTGGCATAGGCGCCGAGCGTGCGCAGCGCCGAGGTGCGCACCGGATTTTCCATGATCAGGTGGTGCGTGGTGCGCTGGCGCGGGAAATCGTAGAGCGTGATGGCGTTGCGGTCGCCCGCACCGTTCGGCTGCGCGGCATGGCGCGCCGGGCCAGGCCGCTTCGCATCGGCGAGGTACCAGCTCCCCATCAGATTGATGCCGTCGGGATCGCCCGGCCGCATGTTATGGCTCTGGCTCCAGACGTCGAAGGTCCAGCCGACCACGCGGCCACCGGCGACGGCCCCCTTGACCTTCATGGTCATGGCGGCGCCGTAAGGCTCCCACTTGAACTCGTCGTCACGCATCCATTGCAGCCGCACCGGCCGCCCATTGACGGCGCGCGCCAGCATGGCGGCGTCGAAGGCAGCGTCGTCGGCGCCGTTGTGACCGTAGCAGCCGGGGCCTTCGGCGTGGATGCAGCGGATGTCGCGCGGCTGCAGACCGAGCGCCCTGGCGATGGTGGCACGCAGCGGAAAGACGCCCTGGCTGTGGGTCCAGACCGTGAGCTTGCCGTCCTTGAGCTCGGCCACCGCGCAGGAGGGCGCGATCGCGGCATGCGCCTGATAGGGCCGATGGTACGTCGCCTCGAGCACCTTGGCGCCGACCGGCACGGGCGCGTCCTTCTCGCCGATCACCCTGTCCTCGCTGCGCAGGGACATGAGCTGCTCGTACATCTTCGCCGGATCGGGCAGCTCGGAGCCGCCCGACCACTTGGCGAACTCGATCAGCACAAGCCGCGCATTGATGGCCTGCTCCTCGCGCCGCGCCACCACGCCGAGAAAGCTGCCATCACGCACTACCGCGATGACTCCCGGCATGGCCTTGACCCTGGCCTCGTCGAAGCTGTCGAGCCTGGCGCCATAGCGTGGCGGCCGCACCACGCGGCCATGCACCATGCCAGGAAGGCGCAAGTCCTGCACGAAGGCGGCGCCGCCCGTCATCTTGGCCGGGATGTCGATGCGCGGCGCGGACTTGCCGACAATCTTATGCTGCGCGGCCGGCTTCGGCGGCACCTTGGCGGTTGCCTCGCGCTTGAGGTCCGCTTCCGCGGTGAGTTCACCGTAACCGACCTTGCGGCCGTCAGGCGCATGGATGACGCCATCCGTGACCTTGAGCGTGTCAGCGGCGGCGCCGAGCTTCTTGGCGGCGAGGTCAATGAGCAGGGCGCGCACCTCGGCGCCCGCCATACGCAGCGCGGTGCCGCTCTGCTCGATCGACTGGCTACCGGCGGTCTGCCCCTCATTAGGAGTCCGGCCGGTGTCGCCCGAGATCATCGTGACGCGCCCCAGCGGCACCTCGAGCTCCTCGGCAGCGATCTGGGCGAGCGCCGTCACGATGCCCTGCCCGAGCTCGACCTTGCCGGTGAATACGGTGACGCTGCCGTCGGCATTGATGCGCAGCCAGGCATCAAGCGTGCGGTTGGTCTGCAGGCTGCCGGGGAGCCGCGCCGGGTCCTGCCCGAACACTACTTTTGGAACGAGGCTGAATGAGAGGACGATGCCACCGAGGGCGGCGGTGAAGTCGCGGCGCGTCAGGCGGGGAACGTCCATCGTCAGATCCTCCCGTTCTGTCGCGCGGCGCGCAGGACGGCGCGGATGATCCGGTTGTGGGTGCCGCAGCGGCAGAGATTGTCGGCGAGCGCTGCCCGCACGTCCGCCTCCTGGGGTTGCGGATTGCGGTTGAGCAGGTCGGCCGCCGCCATGATCATGCCGCTCGCGCAATAGCCGCACTGAGCCGCCTGCTCATCGATGAAGGCCTTCTGCAGCGGGTGCGGCTTGTCGAGCGTGCCGAGCCCTTCGAGCGTGGTCACCTCGTTTCCCTCGATCGAGCCTACCGGCGTCACGCAGGAGCGACTAGCCGCGCCGTTGACCAGCACCGTGCAGGCGCCGCATTGCGTCAGGCCGCAGCCGTATTTGGCGCCATTGAGCTCGAGATCGTTGCGCAGCACGTAGAGCAGCGGCGTGTCCGGCTCGGCATCGACCGAGCGCGTCGCCCCGTTGACCTTCAGGCTGATGGCCATTGTGGGTCTCCTCGAAGATGGCAGCGCGCGCTGCGCATTTTTCCTTGAATGATTCTATTTTGCGTCGGCGGGGAGTGTCGCGTCGAGGCCCCCGGAGATCGAATTTGAGTGTGGCGGAAGGTGTGAGATTCGAACTCACGAGAGGCTTGCGCCTCTGCCGGTTTTCAAGACCGGTGCCTTAAACCGCTCGGCCAACCTTCCGGCATGCTACGGCAAGTGCCTGTCGGCGCTTGAAATTGTATCACCCGACCCCCACATTACCTCCTGCAATGGCGCCCCGAACACCGTCTCGCTATACTGGGCTGGGTGCGAATCGAGAAACTCGAGCAGGTCTGACCGAGTCTAAAGACGCATCGACGATTCACGGAGGATGAAAATGCAACCTGAACTTCAACCGATTCGGACCGGCAATTCCTTGCCGGCGCAAGACTATGCGGTGCAGCAGCACCGCGTGCTGCGCAACACCTATTGGCTGCTCGCGCTGTCGCTCATTCCCACGGTCATCGGCGCGGCGATCGGAACGAATCTCGACCTCGGGTTCATGCGCGCGAGCCCGATGCTCTCGTTCTTCGCGGTGCTCGCGATCTTCTACGGATGGATTTTCGCGATCGAGCGCAACCGCAACAGCTCGCTCGGCGTCGGCCTGCTCCTCGGGTTCACGCTGTTCATGGGGCTGCTGCTGGGACCATTGCTCCAGTCCGTGCTTGGATTGAAGAACGGCATCCAGCTCGTCGTAATGGCCTTCGGCGGCACTGCCGCAGTCTTCGCCGTGATGGCCGGAATCGCGACGACGACCAAACGCGACTTGAGCGGCATGGCGAATTTCCTCGCGGTGGGCGCGGTCGTCATCATGCTCGCGGTAGTCGCCAACGTCTTCTTCCAGAGCGTGACGGCGTACCTCGTGATCTTGGCGGGCTTCGTGCTGCTCTCGTCGCTCCTGATGCTGTGGCAGATCAACGCGATCGTGCGCGGCGGTGAGACGAACTATGTGTCGGCGACCCTGACGCTGTACGTCTCGATCTACAACCTGTTCTCGAGCCTGCTGCAACTGCTCGGCATCTTCGGCGGCAATCGCGACTGAGGTCTATCCTCCCTCGAAAAAAGGGCGCTCTAGCGCCCTTTTTTATCGATCCCGCTCGAACAGCGCGATCGACTCCACATGCGAGGTGTGCGGAAACATGTTCACCACGCCGGCTGCGGCGAGCCGGTACCCCTGGACGTGAACGAGCACGCCGCTGTCGCGGGCGAGTGTCGCCGGATCGCACGCGACGTAGACGATTCGGGACGGTGACTTCGCGGCGAACGATTTGACCAGCTCGATCGCTCCTTCCCTCGGCGGATCGAGCAGCACCTTGTCGCACGCCGGCAAGCCGGCGCATGCAGCGGCGTCGAAGAGATCCGCGATCGCGAACCGGCAGCGATCGGCGAGGCCGTTGGCTCTGGCGTTCTCTTGCGCGCGTGCGACCAGGCCTGAGCTGCCTTCCACCCCGAGCACCTCGGCGCCGCGGCCTGCGATCGGCAGCGTGAAATTGCCCAGCCCGCAGAAAAAATCGGCGATTCTCTCGCCCGGCCGCGGATCGAGGAGCGACAGCGCCCGGACCACGAGCAGCCGGTTCACCGCGTGGTTGACCTGGGTGAAATCGGTCGGGCCGAACGCGATGCGAAGCCCGTATTCGGGCAGCGCGTAATACAGTCCCGGTGTCGCTAGCGGCCAGAACGGGCGCGCCGAATCGGGCCCTTCGGGCTGCAGCCACAGGTGCACGCCGTGCCGTTCGGCGAGCGACGCGCGCAACCGGTAGGCGCCGCCGTCCGGATAGCGGTTCAGGTCCGCGGCTGCGCGCTCCATCGCCTCGAGCGCCTCCGGAAACGGGCCGAGCGGGCCCTCATTGGACGCGAGCTTGACGACGCGCTCGAGGCCGAGCTCGCGCTGGACCTCCTCGACGGGCTTGCCCGGCTCGTACGGGATCAGGCCCGCGAGCGCAGGCCTGACGAAACCCGCCGTGACGTCGCCCACGCTACGAGCCGCTGGTGAACGAGCCGTCGGACTTCTTGCGCCAGAACAAGAGCGCGGCGACCGTAGCTGCGCCGAGCCCTGCGACGGCGCCCTTGTTCAGCCCGGCGTGGTCGCCCTTGCCCGGAACGGCCTGCTTGGCCTTCCGCTTGCTTGTGGCCTTGGCGATCTGCCACACGCTCCAGCCGA
>Ga0209155_1000150_pt1 | contig 29856 bp, 36 predicted proteins | sample GraSoiAngelo_122_FD_185879 | JGI IMG/M metagenome (GOLD analysis project Ga0209155, IMG submission 185879) | Grasslands soil microbial communities from the Angelo Coastal Reserve, California, USA - 14_0927_02_20cm (SPAdes) (version 2) | ecosystem: Environmental > Terrestrial > Soil > Grasslands ... | reverse complement strand
TGATCGCGGTCATCTTCGAGTTCACGCCTGCCGCAGGCAGGTTTCCCGAGTACATGGATCTGGTCGCCGGGCTGCAGGCCGACCTGGAAAAGGCCGACGGGTTCATCTCGCTCGAGCGCTTCGAGAGCATTACCACGGCGGGCAAGTTCGTCTCGCTGCAGTTCTGGCGCGACGAGGAGGCGGTGGGCAAGTGGCGCAACCTGCAGAAGCACCGCGCGGCCCAGGCGAAGGGCCGCGCCGGCATCTTCGCGTCCTACCGGCTGCGCATCGCGCGGGTGCTGCGCGACTACACCATGGACGAGCGCCGCGAGGCGCCCGCCGACAGCGTAAAGGTGCACGGATAGACCACACTTTCCTTTTCAAGGAAGGCCGCTGGCGCGCCGAGGGCGAATACTGCGACGCCGGCGGCGGCAAATTTGCGGTGTCCGGGGAAAATTCTGTGAAGCACGCGGACGGCCAGTGGCTCTTCGAGGCGGTCCTGCGGCTGCGCGGCGAGCCGACGCGGGTGTACCAGAACCGCTACGACATCGAGCCGTTCTCGCCTGGCGCGCGCTCGACGCACTGGAGCTCGACCCACCCCTCGCTCGGCCCGCTGCGCGGCCGCTTCGTCCTCGCCGGCGACGCGATCCTGTCGTTCTATGCCAGCTCCAGCGGCCGGCACCGCGGCTTCGAATGCCTGCAGCAGCGCGACGCGCGCCGCTACGTAGTGCGCGGTACACTGCTCGAGGAAGACAAGATCCTCTCCACCTGGGCGCTCGATCTCACCCTGGCCAAGTAAATGCCGGTCTACGACATCAGGCAGCTGAAGAAAGAGCTCGTCACGCCGCAGCATTCGAGCGCCTTCGGCAGCCTGATCACCGGCGAGAGAATCGAGCTCGGCGTGCTGCGCTACAAGGCCGGCGAAGGCGCGAAGGAGCACGCGCACCCCCAGGAGCAGATCCTGCTCCTGCTGAAGGGAAGAGCCCGGCTCACGCTCGGCGCCGAGGTGTTCGACCTCGGCCCGGGCCAGGCGGCCCATATTCCACCCCATCTCCCGCACAGCCTGTCGGTGCTCGAGGACGCCGAGGTCGTCAGCGTCAAGAGCATCGTCGGCGGCGCGGGGCACAGGATCTGAGGAGACGCGCATGAAGCGAGAAGCAGCCCTGACCCCCGGCGCGAAGAAGGCCGGCCGCGGCGAATACGTGTTCGATTTCGACCGGCTCGGCCAGATCATGGGCGGCCCCGGCTACTCGCCGGTGTTCGGCGGCTGCGTCGAGGGCGAGCGCATGATCGTGGCGCGGATGCGCGCGCCCGCCGGCAAGATGGGCGATCCGCACTCGCACCCCAACGAGCAGTGGATCTACGTGCTGGAGGGCGAGTTCGAGTTCCGCATCGAAGGGCAGACGCACCGCGTCGGGCCGGGCGGCCTCATCTTCGTGCCCGCCAACAAAATCCACCAGGGCGGGGCCACCGCGGACGCGGACGCGGTCTTTTTTACCTGCAAGGACGCATCACACGGGCTTCACGGCGTCAAAGCTGGCGCAGGTCGGGCAGAGCGAACGGCCGCGCCGACTCGAAAGCGCGCGCAGCGCGCAGCACTCGCGCGTCGGCGTAGCGCGGGCCGACGATCTGCAGGCCGACGGGGAGCCCGGCGCGCGTGAGGCCGCAGGGAACCGACGCCGCCGGCTGCTGGGTCAGGTTGAAGGGATAGCTGAACGGCGTCCAGTCGGTCCAGCGCTTCTGCAGCATCGAGTCGGCGATGTCCTTGCCGGCGTCGAAGGCGACGATCGACAGCGCCGGCGTGAGCAGCAGGTCGTAGTCGCGGTGGAAAAGGTTCATGTGCGCGCCGAGCGCGCCGCGCTTGTGCTGCGCGTCCAGAATTTCCAGCATTGAAAATTTTTTGCCCTGGTCAGCCATGTCGAGCAGACCGGGATCCACGAGTTTCCTTTTTTCAGCTGAAAGATCCTTCAGAAGAAAAGCCGCCCCCGGGAACCACTGTGCGCGGAAGATCGGCTCCGGATTCTCGAAGCCGGGATGTTTTTCCTCGACCCTGGCGCCGAGATCAGCAAACACTTTGACTGCTTCACGCACTAATACTGCGACCTCCCCGTCGACCTTCGCATAACCCAGGTCGGGCGAGAAAGCGATGCGCAGGTCCTGCACGCCGTGCTCGAGAGTGGTGCGGTAATCGCGGGCCTCGTAGGGCAGGGCGTGCCAGTCGCGCGCGTCGGGAAGCGACAGCACGTCGAGCATCAGCGCGGCGTCGGCGACGTTGCGCGCGATCGGCCCGACGTGCGCGACAGTGCCGAAAGGCGACAGCGGCCAGGCCGGAACGCGGCCGAACGAGGGCTTGATGCCGAACAGCCCGGTGAAGGAGCAGGGGATGCGGATCGAGCCGCCGCCGTCGGTGCCGACTGCGAGCGGCCCCATGCCGGCCGCGACCGCCGCCACCGCGCCGCCCGAGGAGCCGCCCGGCGTCTTCGCCGGATTCCACGGATTGCGCGTGATACCGGTGAGCGCGCTGTCGGTGACCGCTTTCCAGCCGAACTCGGGCGTGGTGGTCTTTCCCAGCAGCACCGCGCCGTGCTCGCGCAGCCGCGCCGTCGCCGGCGCATCGTCTTTCCACGGTCCCTTCGGGTCGATCGTCTTCGAGCCGCGCAGCGTCGGCCAGCCTTTGGTCAGGATCAGGTCCTTGATCGAGACCGGGACGCCATCGAGTAGTCCCTTCGGTTCTCCCCTCAACCACCGTGCTTCCGATTCTTCTGCATTCGAAATGGCTTCCTGAGAAAGGAAGCAAAAGGCATTCAATTTAGGGTTCAAATCCTCGATGCGTTTCAATACCGCGCGCGTCACCTCGACCGGCGAGACGTCTTTCTTGCGATACAGATTGACGAGCTCGGCGGCGCCGAGCAAGCAGAGGTCGCTCACCGGCGCTCTGCTTTGGCGCGGGCGAGCGCCTTCTCGCGCCACAGCGGCCAGGCACGCGCGTAGTCCTGCACTGGGTTCGAGGCCTTGACCTCCGCCTCGTCGAGGTAGGTGATCCTTCCCTTCTCCTCCGCAAGAAGCATCGCCTGCATCTGCATGCGGGCGCTCAATTCCAGGTACACGCTGCGGCCGACCGCGCGCGGCAGGCCTTCGCCCACCACCACCGCACCGTGGCCGCGCATCAACGCTGCCGGTTTATTTCCTAATTTCTTTGCCAATGCCTCGCCGAGATGCGGCGTCTTCACCAGCAGATCGGTGCCCTTCTGCACATCGCGGATCTCGAAGTTGGGCAGGCCCTCGCCGACGAAGGCCGCCATGTGGAAGAGCGGCCGCATCGGCACGTCGGTGACGCTGAAAGGCACCACCGAGGGCGAGTGGTTGTGCACCACCGCCATCACTTTGGGCCGGCTCTTGTAGATCTCGCCGTGGATGAAGCGCTCGCGCACCGATTCGCGCCCCTGCGCATCGAGCGGCCGGCTGTCGAGGTCGTACTCCAAGAGATCTTCTTTTTGAACCTTTTCTGGTGCAATGGAACGAGCGAGGTAGTAACGCGTCGGATCGCGCGGCGAGCGCAGGCTCACGTGCCCGTAGGCGTCGATCACGCCGTGCTCGGCCAGGATGCGGTAAGCCGCGACGAGGTCTTCGAGCGGTTCCATCAGTCGGCCTTAATGCCGGCGGCCTTCACTACCCGCTTCCAGCGCGCGAGCTCCATATTCACGAGCCGCCCGAGACGCTCGGGCCTGCCGCCGGCGGCCGCCAGCCCCTGCTTGGCGAGCACGTCCTGGATATCGGCTTGCCGCAGAAGCTGGTTCAGCTCGGCATTCACGCGCTCCACGACCGCACCCGGCGTGCCGGCAGGAGCGAACATCGCGTACCAGGTTTCGACCTCCAGGTCCGGCAAGCCCTGCTCCTTGAGCGTCGGCACGTCGGCGAAAGCAGGCGAGCGCTGCGCGCTCAGGACGGCGAGCATGCGCAGCCTGCCAGATTGCACGTGCGGCGCGACGGTCTGCAGCGCCGAGATCATCGCCTGCACGTGGCCGCCGACGAGATCGGCGATCGCGCCGCCCGCTCCCTTGTACGGAACGTGGATGATGTCCATGCCGGTCTCGAGCTTCAGGAACTCCATGGCGAGGTGCTGAGGTCCGCCGTTTCCAGGCGAAGAGTAGTAGAGCTTGCCGGGCTGGCGGCGCACCAGGTCGACGAACTCGCGCATCGATTTCGCCGGCACCTCCGGGTTGACGTACACCCCGAGCGCGCCGGTCGCGAGGAGCACGACCGGGGTGAAATCCTTGACTGGATCGAACGGCAGCGAGCCGATGAGCGCGGGATTGGTGGCGAACGAGGTCGCCGTCAGGAGCAGCGTGTGACCATCGGGCGGCGCCTTGGCGGCGAGCTCGGCGCCGATGCTGCCGGTCGCGCCCGGTCGATTGTCGGTGACGACCGCGGACTTCCAGCGCTCGGAAAGCTTCGGGCTGAGTACGCGCGACAGGATGTCGGCGCCTGTTCCAGGCGTATACGGGACGATGATATGAACGGGACGATCGGGATAGACGTCCTGGCCGCTGGCAGCCTGGAAGGCGCAGATACCGGCAAATAGAAGAATCCAGGTCTTCATTTACAGGTGACCCGTCGCAATCGCGGCGAGCTCATCGGGTTCGATCGCAAGCCGATTGCCGCGCCAGACGATGTGCAGGTCCGGCCGCAGCAAAATGAGATCGTAGCCGTAAACATCGCGCGCCGCATCGTCGGCGACGTCGAGAACATCGAAGGGCGCGTCATACGCCGCGAAGGACCGTTGCAACGCGGACGCGTCCTCGCCGGTGGCACCGAGGCGAAGCAGCGTGTAGCCGGGCCCGAGGCGATCCTGCAGGGCGACGTGGCCGTCGAGCCAGACATGCGGCAGACGGGCGCCCGGCCAGGTGGTCGGCACATACTCGCGGAACAGGTGCTCGGGCCCGCCCGGCTCCTCCCGGATGATGGGCGAGCCGACATACCGGTAGCCCAGCTCCGCGCCGATCATCTCGTTGGTCTTGCGCTGCTCGATGTCGGCCACTCCGGCGAGATGCTCTCTGGCCGCCTGTCCCTCGGCGGTCCGGTCGCGGATCTCGGGCCGATACTCGCCGCGCCACTTGCGCCGGCCGAGCGAGGCATAGCGCGAGGCGCCGACATTGCGATCGCCGATCTGCCGGCGCTCGATTTCGTAGGAGGCGAGGAGCTTTGGGCCGCCCCAGCCCCGCAGGCTGCCGGCGAGCTTCCATGCGAGATCGACGGCATCGCCGATGCCGGTGTTCATTCCTAATCCTCCGGTCGGGATGACGAGATGGACCGAGTCTCCGGCGAGGAATACGCGGCCTTTGCCGTAGTGGTCCGCGAGGAGCAGGTTCTGCTTCCACTCGCCCACGTAGAGCATGTCGTATTTCACGGGCACGCCGACGGTCCGCTCGAACTGCCGCGCCATGTCCTGGTCCTCGCCGACGATCGCGTGGAGCGTCCAGTGCCGGGTCGAATCCTGCATGATCAGGAGCGTCGCCGAATCGTCGGCGACGTGATAATGCCGCCCTTTGCCGGGACCGTTGCCGATCGGGATGCGCTCGTAGAGATCGTCGCAGCAGTACAGCGCCTGGCGCAGCTGCAGGAGGTTGCCCTCGCCGCGCAAGCCGATGCCGAGCTCGTGACGTACCCGGCTCGCGCCGCCGTCGCAGCCGACGAGATAGGCGGCGCGCAGGCTCGCGACCGGACCGGCGCCGTTGCGGACCCGCGCCGTCACGCCGCTCGCGTCCTGCTCGAGCGACAGGAATTCGCAGCCGTAGCGCACCGTCACGCCCGGCAGCGCCTGCGCCACGGACTTGAGCAGGGGCTCCAGGGTGTACTGGGAAATGAGCTGATACGGCTCGAGCGGCATCGAGCCGTCGGTGCAGGCGTCGATCTGGCCCTGGGCTTCGGCCACCGACGGATACGGCAGGCGCAGCAGCGGCGGCTGGTTCATCGCCAGGATCACGTAGACGTCCATCGGCACGTTGCGGTCCAGCCCGGCGGCGCGGATCTTCCCGGCGAGACCCATGCGCCGGAAGATTTCCATCGTGCGGGCGTTGCAGCGCTCCATCTTGGGGAGGAATTGCGGCGCTTCCTTGCGCTCGATCAGCGTGCAGCGCACGCCTTTCTGGCCGAGATCGATGGCGAGCGTCAGTCCGACCGGCCCGGCGCCGACGATCAAGACCTCGGTATCCGCTCCCATGCCGTTATTATCTATGCGGTGAACCGGGCCGCCCTGATCCTGGAGCAAGCCGCCCGCAAGATCGGCGTCGCAGCGGCCTGGGCCGGGATTCCCCTGATGGTGGTCCTCGCCTGCCTCGAGCCGGTCCTGCGCTGGGCGGGCCTGGGAGGCGATCTGCCTTTCGGCGAGGCGTCCACCGCCGCTTTTTTCGCGCTGACGATGACCTCGTTCGGCTATGCCTACGCCGCGGGCGCGCACGTGCGCCTGGAGGTTCTGAGCCGCCGCTTGTCGCCGCGGGCGCGCGCCGCCATCGAATTGACCGGCGCCGTGCTGATCGTTCTGCCGCTCTGCGCAGTGGTGCTTCTGGACGGGACCGAGTCCGCCTGGCGCTCCTTTCAGCAAGCCGAGCGCTGGGCGGACACGGGTTTGACCCTGCAATGGCTGCTGCGCGCCTGGGTACCCGCCGGCTTTCTCCTCTTGATGCTCGCAGCCATCGCCTCGGCCCTGCGCGCGATCATGACGCTGGCCGCCAGATGAGCTTCCTTTTGCCGGCATTGATGCTGGTCGGTCTCGCAGCGGCGCTTTTCTCCGGGTTGCCGGTGGCGGTCGTCCTCATCGGCGTGGCATTTCTCTTCGCCGGCCTGGGCATCCTGGCCGGGAGCGTGCGCATCGAGGAGATGGGAGCGATTTTCCATCGCGTGTACGGCACGCTGTCGGACCGCGACGAGGTCCTGTACGCCGCCGTTCCGATGCTGCTGTTCATGGGCGCGGTCCTGCACGAGAGCCGGCTGGCAGCAGACCTTCTCTCGGGAGCCGCGCGCCTTTTCGGTCGGGTCCGGGGCGGCCCTGCGCTCGCGACGCTTGCCGTGGCGGCGATCCAGGCGCCGGCAGCCGGAATGGTCGGCGCCTCGACCGGGGCGCTTGCGCTGTACGCCCTGCCCGCACTCAGGCGGCATGGCTACGGCACGCAGGAAGCCGCAGGCCTGGTCGCCGCGGCCGGCACGCTCGGCGTGGTGGCGCCTCCCGGCATCATGCTGTTCTTCGTGGCGGACGCCATCGGTGCCCAGGTGCCGGCGCTGTTCCTCGCCATGCTCGGGCCCTTGGCGCTCTTGCTGGCGCTCTATTTCGCGTATGCCGTGGTGCGCGGCTCGCCCAGGCCCGTTCGGGAAAACGCGGAGGCGGTACGTGCCGTGGATGCCCTGGTCCCGGCGCTGCTCATGATCGGCCTGGTGGTCATCGTGGCGCTAGGCTACGCGACGATTTCCGAAGCCGCAGGCCTCGCGGGGCTCGGTGCAGTGCTTGCCGCAGTGGCACGCGGCAGGATGTCGTGGAGCGCGCTCGACGCCGCGATCCGGCGCACGGCGCTCGTCAGCGCCATGATCTTCTTCATCTTCGTCGGCGCGAGCGTCTTCTCGCTCGTCTTCCGCCTGCTTGGCGGCCAGGCGATGATCTCCGCCGCCGCAGCGGCGCTGGGTTACAGGGGAGCGCTGTCTCTCATCACCGCAATGAGCTTCGTATTCGTGCTCGGCTTTTTCCTGGACTGGCTGGAGATCGTCGTCATCGCGCTGCCCGCCTTGGCGAGCGCCCTCGTCGCGGCCGGCGTCGGCGCGCAATTCGGCAATGCCCAGCTTGCAGCCTGCTGGCTCGGCGCGCTCTTTGCCGTCAACCTGCAGACCTCGTTCCTGACGCCTCCCTTCGGCTACGCGCTATTCCTGGTGCACGGCGCCACCGGGGGCGCGGTGACGATCCCGCAGGTGTGGCGAGGTGCGCTTCCCTACCTGGTCTTGCAGCTCGTCACCCTCGTTGCCGTGGCTGTGATCCCGGAGCTGGCCACCTGGCTCCCGGCCCAAATGCTGGATCTTTCCGTGCCCAAAGGCCCCAAGTTCAATGAGTAAAACGCCAATGAAAGTCATCGCCATCGAGGAGCATTTCATCACGCCGCTGTACCGGGAAAAGGTCGGCGCCAACGAATTCCGCAATTTCTACCTGAAGAGCCGCGGCGAGCAGCTCGGCCACGACATCGTCGAGCAGAACTCCGACCTCGGCGCCGAGCGCCTGGCGCACATGGACGCCGCGGGCGTCGACGTGCAGGTGCTGTCCTTCGGCTCGCCGGGCCCGCAGGCCTTCGGCGCCGAGGTCGCGATCCCCATGGCGCGCGATGCCAACGATCGCCTTTACCAGGCAATCCAGAAGCATCCCGGTCGCTTTGCCGGCTTTGCGGCGCTGCCGACGGCGGACCCGGAAGCCGCGGCGCAGGAGCTCGAGCGTTGCGTGAGCAAGCTCGGCTTCAAGGGCGCGATGATCCACGGGCACACGCGCGGCAGCTTTCTCGACGAGCGCAAGTACTGGACCATCTTCGAGCGCGCGCAGGCGCTCGGCGTGCCGATCTATCTGCACCCGACGCTGCCGCATCCCGCGGTGGTGAAGGCCTACTTCGACGGCTACGAGGAGCTCGCCCGCGCGCCGTGGGGCTTCGCCGTGGACACGAGCTGCCATTTCCTGCGTCTCGTGTTCTCTGGCCTCTTCGATGCCTATCCGCAGCTCAAGATCATCCTTGGCCACCTCGGCGAAGGCCTGCCCTTCGCCATGCATCGCCTGCACGATCATTCCTGGGCGGCGGCGAAGCGCCGCGGGCTGAGAAAAGGCCCGCTCGACTACTTCCGCGAAAACCTCCTGGTGACCACCAGCGGCAACTGGTTCGAGCCGGCGTTCGTGTGCACGCTGCTTGCGCTCGGCGCCGACAACATCCTGTTCGCGATCGACTGGCCTTACGAGGCGAACAAAACCGGAATCGAATTTCTCCGAAAAATTTCCATTTCGGATGGTGACAGGCAAAAAATCGCGCACGGCAACGCGGAGCGGGTGCTGCGGATGTGAGCTTCAGAAAAGGCCCGGAACCCAGCGCTTCACACGCGCCTGGTAATCGACGTAAGGCTGGCCGAAGCGCTCGCGCAGGCGCCTTTCATCGCGCTGCACGCGGAGCTGGAACCATGCCAGCGCGGCGAGCGTGATGAGTGCGCCGAGCAGGGAGCGCAGGCTGAGCGTCAGGCCGAGCAGAAAAATGATATGCCCCAGGTACATCGGGTTGCGGCAATAGGCAAACGGTCCGTTGGTCACCAGGCGCTCGGGCGGCCTGTCCATGCCGGGCCCGCCGCCGCCGCGCCGGACCCGGTATTCGCCGATGAGACGGTACTGCAGGTAGCCCCAGACGAGCAGCGGCAGGAACCAGGGCTCGATGCGCAAGCTCCCGTCATGCAGCAGCAGCTCCCAGCCGATCACGATGAGAGGGTAAAGAACGAACGTGCGGAAGGAGGTGCTGCGTATCACTTGCGGCGCTTCTGCGCCAGCCAGATCACCAGGTCCCAGGCGTTGTGGATGGCGACCACGAGCAGGAGGAGCGTCACGAATGCCAGCATCGGCGTGCCGAGCGCGCCGCCGCGCCAGATGGCGATGGCGGTTGCGACGAGCAGTGCGTAGCCCAGGAAAGGAAGCCCGATATAGAACACCCAGTCCTCGGCGTCGAGCTTCCCCTCGCGCCAGAAATGATGGCCCCGGACCCAGACGAGATAAGCCAGCCCGCCGACGCCGGTCAGCGCGAGCAGCAGCGCGAGCGCTGCCGGCGCGATATGCGGCACCAGCATGAACGCCGAGATGGCGAGCGCGGTGGCGAAGAACACCATGGTCGGCGTCACGAACGCGCGCACGCCGGCCTTGGGGCGCTCAGCGATCGTCTCGGGACTGACGGAGATGACGACGAACATCAGGCCGGTGAGCGCCGCCGCGGAGGTCCCCACGAGGAGATAGAACTCGTGCCAGCCTTCGATCATCGCGGCGGGGTCCATGGCTTGTCCGCCCAGGCCACGCCCATGCGCGCGACCTGGGCATCGATGAGGTAGGGCTTGCCCTCGAGCGAAGCCCTGCGCGCGCGCCCGAGCGCGGCCTTGAGCTGCGCGGGCGATGCGGCGACTTCCGCTTCGACGCCGAAGCCCTTTGCGATCCAGGCCATGTTCATGTCGGGGCTCCCGAGGTAGTCGTGGAAGAAGTGCCCGGTCTGCACCATGCGCCCGCCCGGAACCTTCTCGATGACGCGGCTGTGCGGGCCGCCGTAGGCGTGGTTGTTGTATACCACCGTGATGACAGGCAAGCCGATACGAGCCATGTTCCAGAGCGCGGTAGGGCCGAAGACGAAGGAGCCGTCGCCGACCAGGCAGATCACCTGGCGTTTCGGGCGCGCGAGCTTGACTCCGGCCGCGGTGCCGACGCCCGAGCCGAGGTGCGCTCCGTAGTAGAAGAACAGCTCCCTGCCGCCGTCGGGATTGAAGTCGAAGCCGTGCAAGTTCACCGAGCCGGCTTCGTGCACGATGATCGCGTCGCGGTCGGCGAACTGCGCGAGCTCCCAGGTGACGCGGTCGGCGAGCATCGGGCTGCGCTCCCACTCCGGATTCTTCGCCACCAGCGCGCGCAGCGCCGCCGCCTTGTCGTGAAAGCGGCGTACTTCCTCGCTTCTCTCCCGAATTCTCTTTCTGGTTGAATCGGAAAGCAGCTGCGCGACCGCGGCGGTGAGGTCATCCAGCCCGTAGGCGACGTCGGCGACGAGCGGGACTTCGGTGCTCATCACGTTGCCCATGCTCCAGCTGTCGATGCGCATGTCGATGAACTTCGCGCCGCGGCCGACGATCGGCGCCGGGCTGTTGTGCTGGAGCTTGTTGCCGACGTTGATCACCACGTCTGGATTTTTCGGGAACTCGAGCGTGGCGAGCCGGGCGGCAGGCGGGCTGCCGACCCAAAGCGGATGCGCTTCCGGGAAGCTGGCGAAGACCTGCCGCGCCTGCGTCACCGGCATGCCGAGCAGCTCGGCGAGCTTCACCGCCTTCGCCACGGCCCCGGCTTTGTACACCTCGTCGCCGACGATCATGAGCGGCATGCGCGCTTCGGCGAGCAGCTTCGCCGCGCGCTCGACCTCGGCCGGGTTGGGCCGCACGCGCATGCGCGGATCGACTTTCTCCTGCACGATGACCTCGGCGCGAACGCGCTCGTCGTTGAGGTCCGAATGCCACGACGCGTAGGTCGGGCCATAGGGCGGCGTCCACGCAGCCTTGAAAGCGCGGCGCACCGTCTCGGGAATCATGTCCGCGCGGCGCGCGAGCCAGGCGTACTTGGTGAGCGGCGCGACCAGCTGCTCCTGGTTGGCGACCTCCTCGAAGCCGTCGCGCCCGGCGCGGCCGGTCTGGTCGGTGCGATAGCTGTAGAAGACGAGCGGCGTCTGCTCCTTGAAGGCGTTGAACATCTGGCCCATGGCGTTCGCCAGGCCCACCACCGCCGCCTGCATGACGATGGTCGGCTCGCCGGAGGCCTTCACGTAGCCCGCGGCCATGGCGGCTCCCGGGCCCTCGTGCGGCGTGAGGATGTACTTGAGCTGTGGCCGGTCGACGAGCGCCTCGTAGAAGTGCGCGTCCTCGCTCGCCGAGTTGCCGAAGATGTATTTGACGCCCGAGGCGATGAGCTGCTCGGCGAAGCACTCGGCGCCGGTCCCCTCGACGAGCTTGATTCCATCCGCGCCCTGTGCGCGAGCCGCGGGCACGAGCGATTCGAGCACCGACTCGGCCGCGGCAAGCGAGATCCCGGCGGTGGTCAATCCCTTCAGGAAGCTGCGCCGCGAGATCGAGCTCGACAGGTACCGCGCCACCAGCTCCCTCATTGCGGCCTCCTTGCGTACACCGTGCCGAGATAGTCTGCCATGGCCTTGATCTCCTCCTCGGTCCACAGCGCGCCGCGTCCCACCATGCGGTAGAGCACGCTCTCCCAGCCGCGGCGGTCCTGGCGGTGATCCATCCACATGCCCGCGCTGTGGCATTGGAAGCATTTGGCGAGCAGCGTTTCCTTGCCCGGCGCGTCCGGAAATCCAGGCGCCTTCGGCTTGTCCTGTGCCCACGCGGGGCGCGACAGGAGCAACGCGCCGAGCAGGGCGAACAGGACGCTAGACGAGCGGCACAAAGTCGTATTCACCGATGCCCTGCAACACGAGAAAGGTCGCCGAGCCGTCACCGCCATTGGCGACGAGGTGCGGGCGGCGGGGCTTGACCGAGTACGTGTCGCCGGGGCCGAGCCGGACCTCCTCCTTGGGATCGCGTAGGAAGAGCCTCAGGTTTCCCTTCAGCACGTAGAACGTGTCCTGGACATTGTTGTGATAGTGCCAGGGCACCTTCTGGGACTTCGAGAGCTGGATCTCGGTAATAAGAAAGCCGGGCCGCGCCGCGTGCTCGGCCCGGCGCTCGACTTCATAGAGATGGCTGCCGTCCTTTATCGCTTCCATGGTTGTGCTCCGTTTGCGCTCAATACGTTAACCCAAATCGACGATGAGGTTCGAAAGCCGCTGCGGATCGGCGAGCAGCGCAGCGCTTGGGCCGTAATGGGCGACGCGGCCGCGGTTGAGGACCATCGCGTGGTGCGTGACGCCGAGCGCTACCTTGGCGTGCTGCTCGACGAGGACCAGCGCAAGGGAGTCTTCAGCGATCAGTCTATTGAACACTTTAAGGAGAGATTCAATGATGAGCGGGGCGAGTCCTTCGAGCGGCTCGTCCATCAGCAGCAGCGAGGGATTGCCCATCAGCGCGCGGCCGATGGCGAGCATCTGCTGCTCGCCGCCGGAGATCTGGTTGCCCTGGTTGGAGCGCCGCTCTGCCAGGCGCGGGAAGAGGTCGTAGACGCGCTCGAGCGTCCAGCGCCCGGGACGGGCGGCGACGCCGAGATTTTCCTCGACGCTGAGCGACGCGAAGATCTCGCGTTCCTGCGGTACGAAGCCGACGCCGAGCCGCGCGCGCTGGTAGACCGGCAGGCGCGAAATCGATTTCTCGGAAAGGAGAATTTCCCCCGAGTGGAAAGTGGTATGGCCCATGATGGTCGCGAGCAGCGTGGTCTTGCCGACGCCGTTGCGTCCCAGCACGGCCAGCGCGCCGCGCTCCCGCAGAACGAGGTCGACGTCTTCGAGCACGACGGTCTGGCCGTAGCCCGCCCGCACGCGCTCCAGCTTGAGGGCATCAGCCATGGTGCTGCTCGCCGAGGTAGACGTCATGGACGCGCCGGTCGCGGGCAACTTCCTGCGGCGTGCCTTCCAGCAGCACTTCGCCCTGCACCAGCACCGTGATGCGGCGCGCGAAGCGGAACACCAGGTCCATGTCGTGCTCGATGATCAGGATCGCGATTTCAGGCGGCAGCTTTTCCAGGAGCTGCAGGATCCTCTCGGCCTCTGCAGAGGGCACGCCCGCCGCCGGCTCGTCGAGCAGCAGCACCCTGGGCCGCAGGCCGAGCGCGATCGCGATCTCCACCAGGCGCTGCTTGCCGTAGGGCAGGTCGACGATGGGCGTAGTCAGGTCGCCGGCGAGACCCAGCGTGGCAAGCAGCTGCGTGGATTCCTCTATTATTTCTTTGTAACTCCCTGCAGCGCGCCACATGCGCAGGGCGATGCGGCGGCGCTCGGCGACGGCGAGCGCGACGTTGTCGAGAACCGGCAGGTTGCGGAACAGGCTGTTGATCTGGAAGGTGCGGCCAAGGCCGCGCTTCACGCGCTGCGCCTGCGGCGCCCGGGTCACGTCGTCGCCGCCGAGCAGGATGCGGCCGGAGGAGGGACGCAGCGCCCCCATCAGCATGTTGACGAAGGTGGTCTTGCCGGCGCCGTTGGGCCCGATGAGCGCGTGGCGCTCTCCGGGCCGCAGCCGGAAATCGATGTTCTGCGCGACCGTCAGCGCGCCGAAGCTTTTGCAGAGGCTGCGGGTTTCGAGAACGGCATCCATTTGTCGATCAACCCCAAAATCCCCCCGCGGGCGAAGAGGACCACCGCCACCAGCAGGAGGCCAATGCCCAGATACCAGTATTCGGGAAACTGCTTGGCGAGCAGGTCCTGCGCGATGAGATAGGCCACCGGGCCGATGAACGCGCCGTAAAGGCGGCCGACCCCGCCGAGGATCAGCATCACCAGCAGCTCGCCCGAAGGCTCGAAGCCGAGCACGTTCAGGCCGACGAACTGGTTGGTCTGCGTGAGCAGCGCGCCCGCGACGCCGGCCATCACCGCAGACAGGGTGTACACGCCGACCAGCCGCCAGTAGACCGGCGCGCCGATGGCGTGCATGCGCTGCGTGTTCTCGCGGATGCCGGTGAGCATGGCGCCGAAGGGCGAGTAGATCAGCCTGCGCGCGAGCAGCCAGCCGAGGAACAGCACCGCCAGGCAATAGAGGAAGGCGGTCCTGCCGAACAGATCGAACCTGAAGGCGCCGAGGATCGGCGCCACCACCACCCCCGAGAGGCCGTCGGCGCCGCCGGTGAGCCAGGTCGCCTTGTTGGCGATCTCGAGGATGATCGAGGTAATAGCTAGCGTGAGCATGAGGAGGGTGAGGGCGCGCGTGCGCAGGATCACCGCGCCCGTCAGCGCGCCGAGCAGTCCCGCCGCCGCGGCCGCCGCCGCCATCTGCACGAAGGCGTCGGTGATGCCCAGCTTGGCGCTGACGATGCCGGCGACATACGCGCCGAGCCCGAAGAACGCGCTGTGCCCGAGCGTGATGATGCCGGCGTAGCCGAGGATCAGGTCGAGCGACAGCGCGAACAGGATGTAGATCAGGATGCGCGCGCCGAGCGAGAGGTACTCCGGCAGCAGGAAAAACCCCGCCAGCGCCGCGATCCACGGCAGCCACTCCGGCCAGCGGATGCGCGCATCTACGGTGTATCCGCCACCGTGCATCATGCGCGCGCTCCGAACAGGCCCTGCGGCCGCCACAGCAGGATGGCGATCGTCGCCGCGTAGATGAGGAACGCCCCGAGCTCGGGAATCCAGTACTTGCACGCCGTATCGGCGATGCCGATGAGGAGCGCAGCGACGAACGGGCCGCGCAGCGACCCCAGCCCGCCGACCGCGACGACGATCAGGAAGTACACCAGGTGCTCGAACGGATAGCTCCACTGCACCGGGATGATGTCGGCGCCGAGCGCGCCGCCCAGGCCGGCGAGCCCGCTGCCAAGGGCGAAGGTCAGCGTGAAGAGCTGGCGGGTGTCGATTCCCACCGACTGCGCCATGCCGCGGTTGTCGACCGCCGCGCGCACCATCGCGCCCCAGCGCGTGCGCTCGACGCCGAACCACAGCGCGGCGATCAGCGCCGCGCTGAACACGATGAGAAACACGCGGTAGGTCGGGAAGCCGCGGCCGGCGATGTCGACCTCGCCTTTCATGTACTCGGGCAGGAACACCGGCGGCGCGAGCGTGCCGTAGATCATGCGCGCCACCGCCGCCGCCACGAAGATCAGGCCGATGGTGAAGAGCACCTGCGCCAGCTCGCCAGCGCCGTAGAGCCGCGAATAAAGCAGCCGTTCGAGTACTACGCTGGCCAAGGCCACGGAGACAAAGGCGAGGACCAGCGCGAGCGGGAAAGGCACCCCGAGGCGGCCGAGCGCGGTGGCGAAGACATAGCCCCCGGCCATGGCGAACACGCCGTGCGCCAGGTTGATGAATCCCATCAGGCCCATCGTCACCGACAGGCCGACGGAGATCACGTACAGGATCATGCCGTAAGCGGCGCCGTGGAAGGCGACGCTTACGAGCGAGGAAAGAAACTCCGCCAGGGGCTTACTTCTTCTTCTGCAGCTCTTTCCAGGGGTCCTTCACGCTGGGAAAGGTCTCCAGCTCCACGTTGGCGAGCTGGCCGCCGACCTTGCGCACCTCGCGCAGGTACTCGTTCTGCACGATGTCGCGCGTCTCGGGATCGATCGAGATCGGGCCGCGGGGGCTGTCCGCGTTCTTGTAGCGCTTGAAGATCTCCATCGTCTTTTCCGGATCGAGCTTGCCCTTCTGCGCCTTGATCGCCTCGAAGATCATGGCGGTGCCGTCCCACGAGCCGGCCGACAGGAAGTTGGGCGTCTCGTTCGTGCCGTACTCCTTCTTCCAGGCGGCGACGAAGGCCCTGTTGGCCGGACGCTCCGCGGCGGCGGAGTAATGGAACATGGTCGTCACGCCGAGCGCGATGTCGCCCATGTTGGGCAGCTCCTCGTCGGTGGTGATGTCGCCCGGGCCGATCAGCTTGATGCCGGCCTTGTCGAGGCCGAGGTCGCCGAAGTTCTTCATCACCGCGGTGGCGGTCTTGCCCGCCGGAATGAACACCATCAGGCAGTCGGGCCTGGCGTCCTTCACGCGCTGCATGTACGCCGCCCAGTCGGGGTTCTGCAGCGGCACGCGCACGCTGCCGAGTATCCTGCCGCCGCCTTCGCCGAACGCCTTGGTGAAGGCGTCCTCGGAGTCATGGCCCGGGCCGAAGTCGCTCACCAGCGTGTAGGCGGTCTTGTATTTCCTCGACGCCCACTGGCCGAGCGGGTAGCTGGACTGCCACAGGGTGAACGAAGTGCGCGCGATGTAGGGAGAGCGCGTGGTGATGACCGCCGTGCCGGCGTTCATGATGACGAAGGGCACCTTCGCCTCGGTGGCGATCGGCGCGATGGCCATCGCGTTGGGCGTGAAGATCACGCCGGCGAGCAGGTCCACCTTGTCGCGCACCACCAGCTCCTGCGCGAGCTGCCGCGCCTTGTCCGGGTTCGGCCCGGTGTCGTCGCGCGTCAGCAGCTCGATCTTCACGCCGGGCGGCAGCTCCTTCTCGTGCTGCTTGATATACAGTCGCACGGCGCGCTCCATGTACGGCCCGAGGTTGCCGTTGAGCCCAGAATAGCTGGTGATGAAGCCGATCTTGATGGTCTGCGCAAAGGCGCCCGACGCGGCCAGCGCAAATGCTGCGAAGACAACCGTTTTTAAGAGTCTCATATCCCCCTCCTGCCCGGATTCTAAACGCTCTCGCCTCTCAACAGCCAGATCCCTCCGAGCTCGGGCGGCAGCGCGACCGAGATGCCGACGGTGGCATTCTCGACCGCGAGCCCGGCACGGGAGCAACGCGCCGCGAAGTCCTCCGGATGACGGCAGCCGAGCGCATAGCCGGCGAGCGCCGGCGCGGGCGCGACATCGCCCAGCAGCTTGCCGAGCGCATCGGCGGTGCCGATGCGCACATGGCCGCGTCGGGGCTCGAGTGCCGCCATGTCGCCGTCGGGCCGCGGCAGCAGGCCCGTGAAGCGCGCCCAGCGCGCCGCGGCCTGCGGCGGGTCATCGGCGACGACGAACAGCGCGCGCAGGTCGACCACGCCGTTGGCATGACCGAGATATTCCTTGCGCCAGATGTGCTGCGGAGTGAGGTGCTGCACGTACTGGATGCGGCCCTCCGGCATTTTCCCGCTCGCGGGCCGCACCACCTTGAAGCGCACCGTGTTCGAGTCGAGCTCGCGCTGCAGGTCGACGACAGGCTGCGGCTCGAAGCCATGGTCGGCGAGCCGGCGGCGCTCGCCCTCGGCGTCGGGCGTGCCGAAGCAGGCGAGACGCAAGCCGGGATCGGGCTGCAGCGTCGGCGTCAGGATCTCGATGTAGCCCTGCTCGAGCATCACGCAGCGATTGGCGCCAACGCGGCTTCCCGCGACTTCCTGGACGGAGACCGGGGCCACCACGAAACCCAGCTGCTCGAGCAATCCGGCCGCGGCGTCGAGATCGCGGACGAAATGCGAAACGTGATCGAGAAACAGCTCGCCGGGCGGCGGCCTCTGGAGTTCGGCGGCATCCATGTCACGCTTAGTATGAAACGAAAAGAGATCCCCGAGGCGTCGACACCCCGGGGAGCTTTAGATCCGCGTTCTAGGGGAACGCAGAATCGTGGCCTGGTTTGCAGTCCGCGATCCGCTTGACGTCCTCTGATTGTGCGCCCATCGGAACACTGCGCCACCCACTGCGCCGCCATTACGCGACGGGCAATGGCTATTTTGGACTAATCCCTTTGGACTAATCCTAAGTAATATAAGAACCATGACCGGAGCCGAGGCGGTCGTGGAAATGCTGCGCGCGCACGGCGTCGAGGTGATCTTCGGCCTGTGCGGCGACACCAGCCTCCCGCTGTACGACGCGCTCGCGCGTCAGGGTTCGATCCGGCATGTATTGACCAGGGATGAAAGGCACGCGGCCTACATGGCCGACGGCTACGCGCGCGTCACCGGAAGAGTCGGCGTCTGCGAAGGTCCCTCGGGCGGCGGCGCGACCTACCTCCTTCCCGGCCTCGCCGAGGCGAACGAATCGTCGATCTCGGTTCTCGCCATCAACACGGACATTGCAGTAAGTTCCAGAAACAAATTCACGCTGACTGAGCTCGATCAGCGCTCGCTGATGAAACCGCTGACCAAGTGGAACGCCGTGCTCGATCGCGCCGCCGATATCCCGCGCATGTTCCGCGCCGCCTTCGAGAGCATGACCAGCGGGCGTCCTGGAGCCGCGCACCTCGCGCTTCCCTTCGATGTCCAGAATGGAACCGTCGAGGATGCGGATGTGTGGGCTGATCCCTCGCTTGGAAGTTTTCCCTCCCGCAGGACCGCTCCCGATCCGCAGCTTGTAGAACTTGCTGCAAAATTGCTGCGCAATTCAAAGGCGCCTGTTTTCATCTGCGGCGGTGGCGTGGTGATCTCGCGGGCGGAAAGCGAATTGCTCGAATTGGCGGAGAAGCTTTCCGCCCCGGTCGCCACCAGCATCAGCGGCAAGGGCTCGATCGATGAGCAGCACGCGCTCGCCGCAGGCGTCGTCGGCTCGAACGGCGGCACGCCCGAGACGCGCGCCATCGTCGATGCCGCCGACCTCGTCGTCTTCGTCGGCTGCCGCGCCGGCTCGGTCACCACCGAGCGCTGGCGCCACCCGGCGCCCGGAAAGGCGAAAGTCATCCACATCGACGTCGATCCCGCGGTCCCGGGGACAAACTACCGCGTCGACGTGCCGCTCATCGGGGACGCGCGCCTTTGCCTTGCGGCTTTGAATGAAACGCTGAATGGATTTAAAAATAAGAATCCTTTTTTGATAGAACGGCAAAAGAGCGAGAAATTTGAAAAATTTCGAGCGCTCGCCGAATCCAGTGAAACACCGATAAAACCGGAGCGCGTGGTCGCGGAATTGAGCAAGGCCCTGGATGGCGACGCCATCGTGGTGGCCGATCCCGGCACCCCTTGCCCTTATCTCTCCGCCTACTACGTCGTGCGGGGCACCGGGCGGCGCTACTTCTCGAACCGCGCGCACGGCGCGCTCGGCTACGCGCTCGCGGCATCCGTCGGCGCGCATTACGGCCGCCCGTCGGCGAAGGCGGTGGCGGTGATGGGCGACGGCAGCTTCGGCATGTGCGCGGGCGAGCTGGAGACCGCCGTGCGCCTCAAGCTGCCGATTACCTTCCTGGTGATCTCGAACGCTACCTACGGCTGGATCAAGGCGGGGCAGAAGGCGGGCTACGCCGAGCGTTATTTCTCGGTGGATTTCGGCGTCACCGACCACGCCAAGGTCGCCGCGGCTTTCGGAGTCAGGAGCTGGAGAGTGACTCTTCCGTCCGAGCTGGGTGCGGTGCTGAAAAATGCGCTATCTTCAGCGGAGCCGACGCTGGTAGACATCGTCTGCCAGCCGCTGCAAGAAGCGAAGGCGCCGGTCTCGGAGTGGGTCGCATGATCGAAAGAGGGCATCACGACATGGGCGGGTTGCCGGCCGGCAAGGTGAAGCGCGCCGAGCACGACTACGCCGAATGGGAACGGCGCGTGGACGCCCTCGCCGTGCTGATGGGCGGCAAGGGTGTCACCGTCGACGAGAGGCGCAGGCACATCGAGGCGCTGCCGCCCGAGGCCTACGACAAGCTGAGCTACTACGAGCGCTGGATCGTCGCGCTGACCCAGGCGCTCCTGCAGCGCGGCATCATTACAACCGGGGAGCTGGCGCGCAAGATGACGCAGGTCGAGCGGCGTGGCTGAGCCCCGCTTCAGGCCGGGCGACACGGTGCGGGTCATGAAGGCCTATCCGCTTGGCCATGTGCGCACGCCTTATTACATTCGCGGCCACACTGGTGTTATCGAGCGCGTATGCGGCAGCTTTCCGAATCCGGAAGAGCTGGCGCAGATGCGCGACGGCCTGCCAGCGCAGCCGCTTTACCGGGTGCGTTTCATGCAGAACGAGGTATGGCCTGACTACCGCGGCAATCCGGCGGACGTAGTCGAGATCGAGATTTATCAGCATTGGCTGGAGCCGGCATGAAAGATCAGGGCAAGTACCAGGCGCTGACTTACTTCCAGCTGATGGAGGTGAGCCTGCGCGAGCTGCTGGTGGAGAAGGGCCTGGTCACCGAGCAGCAGGTCGCCGCCACGGTGGAGGACATGCGTCGGCGCACCCCTGAGCGTGGCGCGCGAGTCGTGGCCCACGCCTGGACTCATCACGAATATAAGGCAAGACTGCTGGAAGACGGCACCAGGGCCTGCGAGGAGCTGGGCCTCGACGTGCCCGCGCTCAAGCTGGTCGTGGTCGAGAACACGCCTCAGGTGCACAACGTCATCGTCTGCACGCTGTGCTCCTGCTACCCGCGCATGCTGCTCGGCATTCCTCCGGACTGGTACAAGTCGCGCAACTACCGCTCGCGCATGGTGCGCGAGCCGCGCGCAGTACTAGCGGAGTTCGGGCTGAAGATCCCGCGGCAGACCCGCATCCGGGTGCACGACTCGACCGCCGACATGCGCTACCTGGTGCTGCCGATGCGCCCCGCTGGTACTCGGGGCTGGAGCGAGGAGCGGCTCGCCGCGCTGGTGACGCGCGACTCGATGATCGGCGTTGCGCTCGCGAAGCAACCACGCAGCAAGTAAGTGGCCAAATTCCGGCCACTGGGCGTCGTTCCGCTGGGAGACTGCGCGGCCTACGTCGAGTTCTCGCGCACGCTCGATCTCGAGGTGAACTCGATGGTGCAGCGCCTTGCCGTCGCGCTGCGCTCGCGCGGCCTGCCGTGGCTGCGCGACGTGGTGCCGGCGCTGGGCGGGGTCGCGCTGCATTTCGATCCGGCTTTCGAGGGAAATGTGCTCGAGCTCGCCGCCGAGCTGGCGGCGCAATGCCTGAAGAAAGGCCTGCCCGCGGCGAAGGAATTCGAGAGCGAGATCGAGCTGCCGGTGTGCTACGAAGCCGAGTTCGCGCCCGACATGGACGAAGTGTCGAAAAAGACCGGCCTGGCAGCCGGTGAAGTGGTGAAAACGCACGCCGCCGCGGAATACCGCGTGCTGATGATCGGCTTCGCCCCGGGCCATGCCTACCTCGGCGGGCTCGACGCGCGCCTCGCCGTGCCGCGGCGCGCAACGCCGCGCGCCCAGGTACCGGCCGGCTCGGTGGCGATCGCCAACGAGCAGACGGTGGTCTATCCCTATGCGATCTCCGGCGGCTGGAACGTGATCGGGCGCACGCCGCTCGCCGTGTTCGACGCCGGGCGGCCGCGTCCGAGCCTGTTCGCGCCGGGCGACCGCGTGCGCTTCCGCGCCATCAGCGGGAAGGAATTCGCGCGGATGGCGGAACAGCAGTGAGCATCCATGTCGCGCGGCCGGGGCTGCTCAGCACGGTGCAGGATCTCGGCCGTCACGGCGAGCAGCACCTCGGAGTCTGCCCGGGAGGGGCGATGGACCCGGTGGCGCTGGCGCTCGCCAATGCGCTTGTCGGCAACCCGGTCCACGCGGCGGCGCTCGAGATCACCATCCTCGGGCCGGAGCTGCGCTTCGAGCACGTAACGCTGGTCGCCCTCTGCGGCGCCGAATTCCACGGCGGCCTGCCGCGCAACCGCCCGGTGCTGCTGGCGCCGGGAACGCGCCTGTCGATCGGCCGGGCGATCCGCGGCGCGCGCGCCTATCTGGCCGTGGCGGGCGGGATCGACGTCGCGCCGGTGCTCGGCAGCCGCAGCACCTTCCTGCCCGGCCGCTTCGGCGGGCTGGAAGGACGCGCGCTGCGGCGCGGCGACGTGCTGCCGCTGCGCGAGGACGCGGCGGCGCTGTCGCAGGAGCGCTTCGGGGCGCTGAAAAATACCGACGGCCGCAGCGTGCGCTGGTCGGCGCCGCTGCAGACCGTGCCGGACCGCGAGCCGGTCCTGATGCATGCCATCGAAGGGCAGCATTTCGCGGGCTTCGACGCCGCCTCGCAGCGCGCCTTCTTCGATGCGGTGTGGTACATCGCGCCGGAGTCGAACCGCATGGGGTTTCGCCTCGCCGGCCCGGCGCTCGCGCGCCGCGACGGCGATGAGATACTATCCGGGCCGACCGCGCTCGGCACGGTCCAGGTGCCGGCGAGCGGCGCGCCGATCGCGCTGATGGCGGACCATCAGACGACCGGGGGCTATCCGAGGATCGCCGAGATCGCCTACGCCGACGTGCCGAGACTCGCGCAGCTCGCTCCCGGAGCGACGCTGCACTTCGCGAAGTGCAGCCTCGACACGGCGGTCGAGCTGCGCAGGGACGTCAAAGCGCGCGTCGATGCCGTGCTGCAGAGCATCGCGTGGGAGTTCGGACATTGAAGACGATCGATCTGAACTGCGACATGGGCGAGAGCTACGGCGCCTGGAAAATGGGTAATGATGCAGAAGTGATGCGGTACATCACTTCTGCGAACATCGCCTGCGGCTTTCACGGCGGCGATCCGGCCACCATTCGCAAGACCGTAGCGCTCGCGCTCGAGCGCGGCGTCGCGATCGGCGCTCATCCGTCGCTTCCCGACCGGCAGGGCTTCGGCCGGCGCGTCATGCAGATCAAGCCGCAGGAGATGTACGACCTGGTCGTCTACCAGGCGGGAGCTGTCGAGGCCTTCGCGCGCGCGGCGGGCGCCAGGCTGCATCATGTGAAATGCCACGGCGCGCTCTACAACATGGCGGCGACCGACGAGGCTCTCTCGGAAGCGATGGTGCGGGCGGTCAAGGATCTTGGGGTGATGCTGTATGCCCTGTCGAACAGTAAAAATCATGCAGTTGCGAAAAAGGCTGGCATCCCGGTCGCCGGAGAGGTCTTCGCCGACCGCGGCTATGCCGACGACGGCACGCTCGCGCCGCGCGACCTGCCGGGAGGCCTGATCGAGGACCCCGCCCAGGCGGTGAAGCAGGCGCTGGCGATGATCGAGCAGGGCTATGTCACCAGCCTCTCCGGCCGGCGCATTCCGGTTGCCGCCGACACGCTGTGCCTGCACGGCGACCAGCCCGGCGCCGTGGCGTTTGCCAGGGCGCTCAGACAGGCCTTTTCGGAAAAAGGAATCTCGATTGCCGCTCCCTAAGCTCTTCACCCCCATCCAGCTCGGCGGCGTCACTCTGCCCAACCGCATCGTCGTCTCGCCGATGTGCCAGTACTCCGCCGACGACGGCTGCATGAACGACTGGCATCTCATCCATCTCGGCCATCTCGCTTATTCCGGCGCCGGGCTGCTGATGGTTGAAGCGACGCATGTCACGCGCGAAGGACGCATCACCCACGGCTGCACCGGCCTCTACAGCGATCACAATGAAGCGGCCATGGCGCGGGTGATCGAGGTCTGCAAAAGGCTTAGAAATGCTCCTGTCGGCGTCCAGATCGGACATGCCGGGCGCAAGGGCTCCTCGCAGGTGCCGTGGGAAGGGCGCGAGGCGCTTACCGCGGCGCAGTCGCCGTGGCAGACGGTCGCGCCCTCGCCGATCCCCATGGCGGAGGGCTGGCATGTTCCGCGTGAACTTGAAATCAGCGAAATCAAGATTCTGGTGGAGAATTTCGTCGGCTCCACGCTGCGCGCCAGGCGCATCGGCTTCGACGTGCTCGAGCTGCATTCGGCGCACGGTTACCTGCTGCATCAGTTTCTTTCGCCGCTTTCCAACAAGCGGAAAGACGAGTACGGGCAGAACCGGATGAAATTCCCGCTCGAGGTCGCCGCGGCGGTGCGCGAAGCCTGGCCGAAGGAGCGCGCGCTCGGCGCGCGCATCAGCGCGAACGACTGGGCCGAGGGCGGGCTCGGGCCCGACGACGCGGTGACCTACGCCCGCGAGCTGAAGCGCATCGGCTTCGACTACGTCTGCGTGTCGAGCGCCGCTCTTCTCTCGCATGCGCGCGTCAAGGTCGAGCCGGGCTACCAGGTGCCCTACGCCGCACATGTAAAAAAATCGGTCAACATCAATGTCCGGGCGGTAGGCATGATCGCCGACCCCGAGCAGGCCGAGGAGATCATCGCTTCCGGCAAGGCCGACATGGTCGCCATGGCGCGCGCGTTCCTCGACAACCCGCGCTGGGTCTGGCACGCCGCCGAGCGCTTCGGCGTGAAGCTCGACTACCCGCCGCCCTATGCCCGCAGCCACCCCGAGCTGTGGCCGGGCGCGAAGCTTGCGAGACCGCGGGAAACGGCATGAAACATTAGAGGAGGTGCGACATGACCCTGTGCCCGATCGCCATCGCAGTGACCTGCAAGAAATGTCCCGCCTTTGGCGTCTGCCCCTTGAAAGGCATCATCGGCGATTACAAGAAGCCGGAAGAAACCCAGAGGAAGCCTGACGAAGCGCAGCGCGGCGCAGGTCGAGGGAAGGAGCAATGACGATGCCCATCGCCGCCCTGATCTTCATCCCGATCTGGCTTGGCGCCGCCGCGATCAACATGTGGCTCGGCGTGTCCCGTGCCGGCTTTTCGGTTGCCGAGGAGCTGCCGGTCTTTCTCGCGGTTTTCGCGATTCCCGCTGTGGTGGCCTGGTTTATCTGGTGGAAGTTCTCTTAGCAGAAATGCTGAGATCGAAGAAGCCCAAGCCACTGGCGGTGTGCAATGTCTGCCACGCGCTGACCGATCGCCATGATTTCATCAACAACCGCTGCCACCAGGTGGTCAACGGCAAGCGCTGCTATGGGACCTTCAGGAGCGCCCTTACGGATCTGTGGGACGAGTGCGGGTCCTGCCACGGCGTGGGGATGGTCGGGACCCAGGTGTGCGGCGAGTGCGTGGGGTTCGGCTGGAAGCTCTACGGCTAGCGCGCAGCGAGCGCACCGTAGCTTCGAAGGCGGAGACCGTAGCCAGCATCTCGCCGGCGGGGATCGGGTAGGGCGCCAGTCGCTCCACGGCATCGGCGAACGCCTCCAGCTCCGCCTTCACGGAGTCTTCGGGCGCAAACGCGAGGCGTTCCGCCGGTCGCCCGCTCATCCGCAGCACCAGCTCAGTCTCCCCGAGCACTTCGGCCGAGCCCGAGCTGCCGAAAACATGCACGCGCCAGTAAAACGGCGTCGCGCGCACCGTGGCGAGCGTCCCGCTCATTCCGCTGGCGAAGCGGTACGTCGCGACCATCGCGTCGAGCGGCGGCAGGTCTTCTTTGTATCTGTTCAGCTGCGCATGCACGCGCTGCACGGGGCCGCACAATCCGATGAATGCATCGAGCACATGGAGGCCGGCGCCCGTGAGCCCGCCGCCGGGCGATTCTTCCTCGAGCGTGCGCCAGCCGCCGGTGACCTGGTTCGAGTTCTCGTTGCTGTTGTGGCCCTCGATGTGCAGCAGCCGGCCGAGCTGCCCTTCGGCGAGAATGCCCTTCAGCGCCCGCATGGCCGGCCAGAAGCGCCGGTTATGACCGACCGCCAGCACCACGCCGGCGCGCTCGCAGGCCCCGATCATCGCGCGCGCGTCGGCTGCGCGCAGCGCGAGCGGCTTCTCGCAGAAGACATGCTTGCCGGCTCGCGCCGCGGCGATGGCCTGGGCGCGGTGCACTGAATGCGGCGTGGCGAGGACGACCGCCTGCACCGAAGCATCGTCGAGCGCGTCCTGCAGGACGCTGCCGCAGGCGATGTCCACCTCGCGCACGAAGCGGATGCGCTCGCTCTTGCCGTGCACGGACCCGACCAGCGCGCGTCCCCAGCGGCCGAGGCCGACGATGGCGGCGTCGATCACAAACCAGGGCCGATCAGCCCTACTCGGGCTGGATGCCGGCCTGCCTGATGTCCCGCGACCACTTCGCGATCTCGCTCTTGATGTACGCGCCGAATTGATCCGGGCCCAGCGGCGCCGGGTCGACGCCGAAGGCGGCGAAGCGCGCCTTGAAATCGGTTTTGTCCATGTTCGCCGTGACCGCGTCGTAGATCCTGCCGATTGCCGCGCGCGGCGTCCCCGCCGGGGCGACCAGGCCGTACCACAGCACGACTTCATAACCGGGGATTTCTTCGCCGATCGCCGGAATGTCGGGCGCGAGAGGCGTGCGCTGCGCCGAGGTCACGCCCAGGGCCTTCAGCTTGCCGCCCTTGATCTGCGCGAGGCCGACGGCGAAGTCGGCGAAGGTGAACGAGATCTGGCCGCCGAGCACGTCGGTCACGGCGAGCGGCACGCCTTTATAGGGCACATCGACCGCCGCGAAGCCGCCGCCCGCCTTCAACTTGGCGATCGAGACCTGCGAGCCGGCCGAGCCGTAGCCGGCCGTCAGCTCGCCGCTTTTCGAGCGCGCGAGGGAAATGAACTCCTTCAGGCTGTGCGCCGGAAACTCCGGGCGCACGAGCAGGATCATGGAGGTCTTGCTGATCAGCATGATCGGCGCGAAATCCCTGACCGGGTCGTATTGCAGCTTCCTGAAGAGGCTCTCCGCGGCGGCCAGGGTGGAATTGGTCGTCATCAGGATCGTGTGGCCATCGGGCGCGGCGCGCGCCGCCTCCGCCGTGCCGATGACCCCGATCGCGCCGGGGCGGTTCTCGATCACGAACGGCTGGCCGAGCGAGTCCTGCAATTGCGGGCCGATCACGCGCGCGATCTGGTCGGGCAGGCTGCCGGGCGGGAAGGGGACCACGAACCTGACCGGATGGCTCGGGTAGCTTTGCGCGAAGGCTGCGCAAGCCATTCCCAGCAAAGCGAGCAATGCCAGGATTTTTTTCATGATTCAATATCATGCACCATCCGGAGGGAAACCATGGATACGCGAGAGCTTCACCAGCGGGGCCTCAAGCTGCGCAAGCGGATCTTCGGCGACGAGGCGGTCGAGGCGCGCATGCGCGCCCTGGGCGATTTCGGCGCACCGCTGCAGCACATCATCAACGCCTACGCCTACGGCGACATCTGGAGCCGCCCCGGGCTCGACAACAAGATCCGCAGCCTGGTGGTGCTCGGCATGACCGCCGCGCTCAATCGCCCGGCGGAGTTCGGCGTGCACGTGCGCGGCGCGCGAGCCAACGGCTGCAGCGCCGAGGAGATCCGCGAGGTCCTGCTGCTGATCGCGATGTACTGCGGCATCCCGGCCGCGAACGACGCGCACCGGCTGACGGTAGAAGCGATGGGGCCAGGCAAGGCGGCAGGCGGCGAGTGAAGATCGCCGTTCGCCCGCTGGTCGAAAGCGATCTCGCCGCGGCCGACCGGGTGTTCCGTCTCGCTTTCGGCACCGAGTTCGGCCTGCCCGAGCCGATGGCGTTCCGCGGCGACTCGGACCTCGTGAAGACGAGGTGGCGGGCGGACCCCTCGGCCGCGCTCGGCGCCTTTCGCGGCGAGGAGCTGATCGGCTCGAGCTTCGCGGCGCGCTGGGGCAGCTTCGGCGTCTTCGGCCCGATCACCGTGCGGCCCGATTGCTGGGAAAGCGGGATCGGCAAGCGCCTGCTCGAGCCGACGATGGCGCTGTTCGAAGCGTGGCGCATCGGCCAGGCGGGGCTCTTCACCTTTGCGCAGAGCCCGAAGCACGTGGCGCTGTACCAGAAGTTCGGCTTCTGGCCGCAGACGCTGACGGCAGTGATGTCGAAGCCGGTGGAGGCTCGGCCGGAACGCGGGCAGTGGTCGTGCTGTACTGGCAGCCCTGCTTCGCTCAGAGCGTGCGCCGAGCTGACGGAGCAGATCTTCCCGGGCCTGGATCTTCAGCGGGAGATCGTCGCCATCGGCGACCAGGCGCTCGGCGAGACGGTTCTCCTTCCCGATGGAGGCTTTGCCGCTTGTCATATCGGCAGGGGGAGCGAAGCCGGAAGCGGCGTGACCTATGTGAAGTTCGGCGCCGTGCGTCCCGGTCGCGATGCGCCGGTCCTCTTCGACCGGCTTCTCGCGGCTTGCGAGGCGCTGGCAGCCGAACGCGGCTGCTCGAAGCTCGTCGCCGGAGTCAACACCGCCCGGCATGCCGCGTACCGCCGCATGATGGAGCGGGGCTTCCGCGCGTTTCTCCACGGCGTCGCCATGCAGCGCCCGAACGAGGCCGGCTACAACCGTCCCGACTGCTTCGTCATCGACGACTGGCGCTGAGGATCGCTGCCGCACCCTGCCTCCTCGAGGATCGGGCAGTGCGGCCGATCACCCGTGCTGCATCCCTCCGTCAATTGCCGGAGCGCGAGAAGCATCGCCTGAAGAACGGCGATCCGTGTCCGGATCTGCTTCACGTGCCGCTGCGCGAGCTTTTGGACCTCTCCGGCCGGCCGGTCGCGGTCCTGCCAGAGATCGAGCAGGGCGCGAGTTTCACCGACGTGAAAGCCCAGCGCACGCGCCCTGCGGATGAAGCACAAGCTGTGCACGTCGCGCTCGCCGTAGGACTTGCGCTCGGGCAGCAGCCCGATGGCCCGGTAGTGGCGGGCCCGCTTGAGGCTGACGCCCGCCCGTCTCGCCGCTTCAGCGATGTCCAGTTACGAGCCTTTCACGACCTTGATCTGGTTGTCCACCGACCGAACGCCGTCGACCCTGGAGGCGACGCTCGCGGCGCGCTTGCGTTCAGCCGCGGTGGCGGCCGTTCCCCACAGCGACACCTTGCCGTCGGCGGCCGTGACGTCGATGCCCGCGGCCTGGATCTTCGCCGCGCCTTCGAGCGCTTTCTTCACGCGCGCGGCGAGCTCCTGGTTCGGATCGGGCTTCGGCGCTTCGGGCGCCTTTGCTTGAGGCGCGGGCGCGGGGGCGGGGGTGATGGGTTGAGGCAGCGCCTGCGGAGCGGGTGCCGGCGCCGGCTTGGGCGCCGGCTGGTCGCCGCAGGCCGCGGCGCCGAGCAGGAGAACGGCTGCAATGAGTTTTTTCATGGTCGTCCTTCAGTGATAAGGGAAGAGGTCCGCGATCGCTCGCGCGTCGAAACGGTACTCGTGGTTGCACATCTCGTTGCGGATCACCACCTCGCCCTGCTCGGCGAGGATGGCCTCCAGTTCCTCGCGGCCAAGACCGCGCAGCATGTCTTTCACTTTCGCCTCGTCGTAGGGGCAATGATATTCGACGGAGTAGAGGCGGAACACCCGCATCAGCTCTTCCGGGAACACGCGGGTAAGCAGGTCGTAGGGCTGCGCACGGCGTGTTTCGTCCAGCGTCAGCGTCGCGGCGAGCTGCGTGACCCGGCTCCAGCCGTCGGGGTCGCGGCTGTCGGCACCAGGTAGTTTTTCCAGCAGCAGTCCGCAAAGCGCGTCATCGTCGGCGTACAGCCGCAGGTACGCCGGCAGCTGCTCGGACTGCGACAGGTAGTGCTGGAAGATCTGCTCCAGCGTCTCGCCTTCCAGCGGCACCAGGCTCTGGTAGAAGCGGCCGCTTTGCAGGTCCTCCAGCGTCACCGACAGGCGACCGTCGCCCAGCAGGTTCCTTTCATTGGTCTTTCGCAGCCCTTCTTTCCGGTAGTGCGCCATCCCGCGTATGCGCAGCTCCGCCGTGCAATCGGCGACCAGCAGCCTGACCGGCCCCGAGCCCTGCACCTGGAGCGTGACCCGGCCCGCGCCCTTCTGGTTGGCGCCAAGCAGGGTATTCAGCGCGGTGGTATGCCCGAGCAGCGACGCGATATCCTCGGGGTAGTCCCTCCCATCCAGCATCCGCTGCCAGGCGCCGGTGAGGCACAGCAGGCGGCCCCGGATGTCGAGCTCTTCGAAAAGGAAGCGCTGCACGTAGTCCGTTTGCATGGTTAAAGTATATCG
>Ga0209155_1000143_pt1 | contig 30655 bp, 25 predicted proteins | sample GraSoiAngelo_122_FD_185879 | JGI IMG/M metagenome (GOLD analysis project Ga0209155, IMG submission 185879) | Grasslands soil microbial communities from the Angelo Coastal Reserve, California, USA - 14_0927_02_20cm (SPAdes) (version 2) | ecosystem: Environmental > Terrestrial > Soil > Grasslands ... | reverse complement strand
TGCAAGACGCCCCAATAGAACAGGAGCGTCGCCAGCGCGCTGACGACCAGCACCATCGGCAGCGCGCGAAACGCGAAGATGAAGCTCTGCCCGGGCTTGGTCTCGGCAAACGGCAATTCGGCCCCGCCGAGATAACCGAACACAAAACCGGTGCCCGCCTCGGTCGCCTTCTGCAACGCCTCGACCGCCCGGTTCAGCACGAGGAACACCGCCGTCGCCGGCGGAAACTTCAGAAACAGGAGCGCGAGGGCGAATTGCAATAGCACGCCCGTCACGACGACCCGCCAGGCGACGCGAAACCGGTCCTCGCTCAGCAGCCAAGCGAAGAGCAGCAGAACCGCAATCCCAAGAAGTCCTCTCACACTGTGGCTATGGCATTCGCGGGCGAGCCGACGGCACCCGGGAGACGCAGCGGCGGTGCGGTCAACAGAAAGCGCGAGCGGCGATTTGCCCGCAGCCAGTCGGCCAAATCGGACAAGAGCCAGATCTCGCCGAGATAGACCCCAAGCTTGAAGAGGCAATGCGCGTGCAACGGCAATGACGCGCAGAGATCCTCGGTGCAGGGGCGCGAGGGATGCGCCTCCACCGCGACATTGTCGGATATTAGCGCGACGAGCCCCGATTTGGTGATCCAGTTCAACAGCCGCTCATCGCGGCCGTCGAGCCCGGCGCCGGGATTGGCCTTCAGTACTTCGGGGTCCGGGTTTTTGTTCATGCCGAGGATGACGCGGTCGTAGCCGGTGCGCAGACAGACGAGGTCGCCTTCCTCGACCTCGACCTTATCGGCCTCCATGACGCGCATCAGCTCGTCATAGCCGACATATTTCTCGCCGCGCCCGAAATGCGCTTCGAGGTCAATCATGACGCCGCGGCCCTGCATGCCCTTTGCCGCCATGTTGTCGATCGACAGCGCGGTCGCGCCGAGATGCCCGCCGGCGCGCTCGATAATCTTTCCATCGCGGTATTCGACAGGTCCGGCGATATGTTCGCCGGCACGGTAGCCATTATAGAAGACGATCTCCGGCGCGCCGTCGCCATCGGCGTCGAACAATTGCCCGACATGGGCGAGGCTGTCCCACTGCGTCGAATACTGCAATGTCATCAGCACCTGGTCGTCGCAGATGACGTCGACGAGGCGCGGGTCGTCGCGGCCGAGCGGATAGGTCATGTTGGGCATGCCGTTGCGCTCGGTCGGCGTCAGCTGGGGCGGATTGCGGCGCGGATTGACGGCCGTGCCGCCGGGATAATCGAGCGGCATCGACAGGCAGAACGTGCAGCCCTCCTGCACCTCGGCGACGGCCTTCAGCACCTTGTCTGACGTCAACAAATTGAGGCGGCCGAGCTGATCGTCGGCGCCCCAATCGCCCCAGGTTGAACCGGGCGGGCGGCGCTTCCACCGCGGGTTCTCGGCCATCTTCAATGCTCCTGCTTGTCCGTCAATGTGGGCTTGGCCGCTCGCCGCGGCCGCGGCGAGCCAATGACGGAAGAGAGGCGTAATCGCCCCGGATCAACGCTTCTTTCTTCTCTCGGCGCCAGCCCTTGATTTGTCGTTCGGCAGCCGCCGCATCCTCCAACCGCTCAAAATATTGATAGAAGACCAGCTTCACCGGTCGTCGGCGAGCCGTATAGCCGTCATAAGTACCTGCTTCGTGCTCAGCCAAGCGGCGTTCAAGACTGACGATTGTCGTTCCAACGTAGTAGCTGCCGTCAGCACAAAGCAGGATATAGAGGTAAGCGCGCATCGATCGAGCGTCCTTCGAGACGCGCCCCGGCTTTGCCGTGTCGCTCCTCAGGATGACGGGGTTTTGGCGATGGCATCAAATAAAATCCGTCATCCTGAGGCGCTTCGCGAAGCGAAGCCTCGAAGGACGCAATGCCGCGATCCAGCATCGTAGAAGTCAACCAACCTTCACGAGCTTTTGCAGGCTGCGCAGGCCGGGCGGGATCTCCTCGCCCTTGGCGCGGACGCGGCGGCCCCAATTGGTGAAGGAGACTTCGCCGACATAGATGTCGCCGCGCGAATCCACCGCGAGCCCGTGCGGCGAGATGAATTGCCCCGCATCGAGTCCGGCATGCGCATGCCCGAGCCGGCACAACAGCTCACCGTCGTGGCTGTAGATGCTGACCCGCGGCCCGCAATTCGGCAAATTGATGTTGACCGCCATGTCGGGCCCGATCTCGCCGACATAAAATCGGCCGTCCTTGCGCGGCTCCATGTACAGCCCCGACGGCCGGTGCATGTTGACCCATTGCGATTCGTATTTGCCGTTGCCGTCGAACACCTGCACCCGATGATTTTCCCGGTCGGCGACGTAGACCCAGCCATCGGCGTCACAGCAGATGTTGTGCGGGATATTGAACTGGCCGGGATCGGTGCCGGGCTCGCCCCAGGAGAACAGGAGCTTGCCGTTCGGGCTGAATTTATGGACTCGCGAATTGCCGTAGCCGTCCGAGATGTAGAGATCGCCCTGCGGCGAGAAGGCGGTGTGGGTGCAGCGGTGGAACGGCTCGCCGCTCATATAGGGCGCCGGCTTGCCCGGAATGCCGAAGGTCTGCAACACCTTGCCGTCCAGCGTGCATTGGCGGACCGTGTGGTCGCCATCATCGGTCAGCCAGACCGTCTCGTCGGGCGCCATGAAGACGCCGTGCGGCCGCAGGAACACACCCTCGCCCCAGCTGCGTAAGAGATTGCCCTCGCGGTCGAAGACGCACATCGGGTGCTTGCCGCGATTGAAGGCATAGACATTGTCGTGCTTGTCGACCCCAACCGCCGCGACATCGGCGTTGAATTCGTAGCCGGGCGGCAATTTCGCCCAGCCATCGGCAACCTCGTACCGATACCCCTCCGTGCCCAACACGACCGCCATGGCATCTCCTCCCTTGATGGGCTTCGCCTTGCTCAGCCCATCCTACGATAATCCGGGACAGTGTAGGATGGGCTGAGCGTCAGCGAAGCCCATCATCTAAGGATGCCGGCCATGGCTCGGCTCAGCGTCAACCTCAACAAGATCGCGCTGTTGCGCAATTCGCGGCACACCGGTGTGCCCGATGTGCTGAAATTCGCGCGCATCGCGCATGAGGCCGGCGCCGATGGGCTGACCGTCCATCCGCGGCCCGACGAGCGCCATATCCGCCGCTCCGATGTGCCCGCGCTCGCCAGTCTGATGCAGCCCTGGCGCCCGCAATGCGAACTCAATATCGAGGGCTACCCCGACGACCGGCTCCTCGACATCGTGCGCGAGGTCAGGCCCGAGCAATGCACGCTGGTGCCCGACCCTCCTGGCGCCTTTACCTCTGAAGAGGGCTGGAAGCTCGATAATCGCGACGTCCCGCTGGTCAACCAGGCGGTCGCCGAACTGAAGCGGCTCGGCTGCCGTGTCATCCTGTTTGTCGATCCCGATCCGTCAGTCATCGAGCGGGTCCCCGGCAGCGGCGCCAACGGCATCGAGATTTACACCGGCACCTATGCCGCGGCGTTCCGCGCCGGCGACAGCAGGAAGGAATTGGAGACCTGCGCTGCGACGGCGGCGCGCGCCCGCGAGCGCGGTCTCGTCGTCAATGCCGGGCATGACCTCAACCTCGACAATCTGCCGCCGCTTGTCGCCGCGATGCCGTTTCTCGCCGAAGCCTCGATCGGCCATGAACTGACCGCCGACGCGCTCGTCATGGGTTTTGCCGCCGCCGTCAAGGCCTACAAAGCCGCTCTGACGCCCCCCTGATTGTCAGACCGGCGAACGGGTCGGGTTGAGCCGCGCCGGCAGGCACAATGTCGCCGCCAGGGTCAGCAGCGCGATGACAAAAGCGGCGACAAAAGCGTCATGCGCAGCGAGCCCGACCGCATCGCCGAGCCGCGCCAACATATCGGCGCCGAGCTGGTCGCGCGTCGCGGGGTCTAGCATGCGGTTGACCAACCCGCCCGTGCCCGGCAGCCGGCGATCGACGCCGTCATTGACGATCGCGCCGAAGATCGCGGCGCCGACCGACATCCCGAGCATGCGCATGAACATCTGCGAGCCGGTGCCGATGCCGCGCTCGTGCCAGCCGACGCTCGTCTGGATCGCGACGATGAATGTCGTATTGCAGAACCCCATGCCGATTCCCATGACAAAACCCGCCGCGGCCGGCCAGAACGGATCGGTTTCCGGCCCGAGCAGGATCAGCATCGCCGCGCCGATGACGAGGGCGGTGCCGCCGATCGCCGCGGTCAGCCGATAGGAGGTGCGGATCATCAAGCGGCCCGCCGCAAAGGCGGCAAACATCCAGCTGACCGATTGCGCGCTGATGACGATGCCGGCGACCGCCGGGCTGCGCCCCATGACACCCTGTACAAATATCGGCAACAGCGCCGAAACCGCCATCATCGCCGCCGAGGCGCCAAACCCGGCGGCGTTGCACAAGGCCACGACGCGGCGGCGCCACATCGCCAAGGGAAGCATCGGCTCGGGCGTCCGGCGCTCATGCGCGAACAGGGCGACGAGGCTGACGATCCCGAGCGCCGCCAGCGCGAGGACCTGCGCGATGCCCAGCGTGCGCGCCTGCACCAAGGCCAGCATCAGCGCGCCGACACCGATCATCAGCAAGACACCGCCGAGATAATCGAGGCTGTGCCGGCGGCGCGGCGCGGTTTCGGGCAAGAGGATCGCGAACATCGCGATCGCGAGAAGCCCGATCGGCAGATTGATCCAGAAGACGAGCGACCAGTGCACGTGCTGCACGAGGAAGGCGCCAAGCGCCGGCCCGACGACCGCTGCGAGGCCGAACACCGCCGAGGTCCAGCCCTGCACCCGCGCCCGCTCGGTCGGCGTGTAGACATCGCCGATAACCGTCATCGCGATCGGCTGGATCGCGCCGGAGCCGAAGCCCTGGATCGCCCGGTAGAGGATCAGCATCTCGGTCGAGCGGGCAAAGCCGCACAGCACCGTGCCGACGAGAAAGATCGTCGTCCCGACAAAGAAGACGCGCTTGCGACCATAGATGTCGGCGAGCCGGCCGTAGACCGGGATCGTCGCCGCCATCGTCAACAGCGGCACCGCGAACACCCAGCTGAACAGATCGAAGCCGTCGAGAGTGCCGACGATGGTCGGCAAGGCGGTTGCGACAATGCTGCTCTCGACCGCCGGGATAAAGGTCGCGATCAGCGCCGCGATCAGAATCCAGCCGCGCCGTGGCACGACAACCGCCGGAAGGGTCTCATCGGCGATCGTCTGGTCCACGCGCCTCTGCTCCGCTCGGCTGCCCGAAGAATGGGCACTTTAGGGCGGCGCGTGCCCGCGAACAACGCAGCCCGGGCAGATCGGCCTTGTCAGAAGCGCAGCGCTCATGGACGATTCGCCCAGGAACAACGCGCGTGCGGGCAAGTGATCTAACTTCGAGGGCGAGTGAGGGGTGATGCAGGCTCAACCAGAGTCGCCGATGCTCCGGCGAATTCAGGCCGCAGGCGTGCTGCGGGTCGGGACGACCGGTGACTACACGCCGTTCAGCCTCTTGCGCCCGGATGGCTCGTATATCGGCGCCGATATCGACATGGCCCACGACCTCGCAGAACGGCTCGGCGTCGACATCGAGTTCGTGCCCTCCGTGTGGATCGATCTGCTCGACCACTTCCTCGCCGACCGGTTCGACATCGCGATGGGCGGCGTCACCGTCACGGCGCCGCGCGCTGAGAAGGCGTTCTTTTCGATCCCGACCTTTGTCGACGGCAAGCGCCCCCTGGCGCGCCGCGAGTACCGCGACCGCTTCACCAACTTTGCCGCGATCGATCAGCCTGGGGTGCGGCTCATCGCCAACCCGGGCTCGGCCAACGAGGCCTTTGTCCGCGGCCATTTCAGGCAGGCGACGGTGATCATCCACCACGACAATGCCAGCGTCTTTGACGAGCTGGTCGCCGATCGCGCCGACGTCATGATCACCGACGGGCTCGAAGCCGACCATCAGGCGCGGCTGCATCCCGAATTGTGCGCGGTGCCAGTCGCGGCGCCGTTCACCCGGCTGGAGAAGGCCTACATGTTCGCGCGGGACCCGGCGATGAAGGCCTATATCGACGAGTGGCTTGCCGCCGCGTTCGCCAGCGGGCAATGGCAGCGCGCGCTCGATCGCGCGATGTCGCATTGATCGGCCGCTCCGCCTCGACCTGGCCAGCGGCGGTCGCCGCGCTCTCCGGCAGCACGATGGTCGGGTTCATGCCGTTGTTGGCGCGGCGGCTTTACGCCGACGGGCTCAGCGCGCCCTCGATGCTGTTCTGGCGCTACGATCTCGCGATCGTGGCGCTCGCCGCAGCGGCGCTCTTCATGCAGCTCGATTTGCGCCGGATATTGCGTGGCGGCGGCTGGCGCATCGTTTTGCTGGGAGCGACCCTCGGCGCCGCGCAGACCCTGTGCTTCTGGGAGAGCCTGAAGACCCTGGAGACCAGCATCGCGGTCCTGCTGTTTTACACCTACCCGGCCGTCACCCTCGCGCTCGACCGGCTCATCGTGAAGCAGCCGGTCCGGCCGGTGGCCGTATTGTGCATCGCGATGATCCTCGGCGGCGCGGCATTGATCACATTGCCGGGGCTGCGCGGCGGCATGATCGATCCGCGCGGCCTGTTGTGGGCAATCCCGTCGCCCTTGATCTATTCGCTCTATCTCGCGATCAATTCCCGCCTGCTGCGCCATTACCCGCCGCTGATCGGCGCCGGCGGGCTGTTTCTCGGCATGGCGATCACGTTCAGCGCTATAGCGCTGTTTCTCGGCCTCGACATGCCGGCCCATCCGGCAAGCTGGGTACTCATCGTGTTGATCGCGCTCGGCCCCGGCGCGCTCACGATGACCCTGTTCTCCTACAGCGTGCCAAAGCTCGGCGCGACCGGGTTTGCGATCCTCGCCAATGCCGAGCTCGTCACGGTCGTCGTTATCGGCACCCTCGTGCTCGGCGAAGAAATAACCCCCGGCCGCGCGCTCGGCGGTCTGTTGATCGTCGCCGGCATTGTCACGCATGCACTGGCTCGCCGCGACGCGGCTCACGCGCCTAAATCGGCGCCGCGCCCCATTCCCGTAGGCGGAACATGGAAGACGAAGGTTTCGTAGACGACAGCTTTATCGAGGAAACGGCGTGGGAATATGTCAGCCTGCACGGCCGGGAAAGTGTAGCGCTGTTGCTGCGGCTCGCGGAGGCTACCGAACGCGCGGGGAACGCACTCTCGGCGCAGACCTGGCGCGCCATCGCCGACGCCGCCGAACGCATCCTCGCGCTTGAATAGGGCGGCTTAATCGCCCTGTGCCGCTTGCGCGGCGCGGCTATGCCGCTTTCAACAGGCTGCGGAGCACGTATTGCAGGATGCCGCCGTGGCGGAAGTACTCGAGCTCGTCGAGCGTATCGATGCGGCAGATGACCGGCTCCTCGCGCGTCGTGCCGTCGGCATCGCGGATCCGCAGGACCAGCTCCTTGCGCGGCCTGAGCCCGTCGGCGACGCCGGTGATGTCGAGCACCTCGTCGCCGTCAAGCTTGAGCGTCTGCCGCGTCGTGCCCTCTTTGAATTGCAACGGCAGGACACCCATGCCCACCAGGTTCGAGCGGTGGATGCGCTCGAAGCTCTCGACGATGACGGCTTTGACCCCGAGCAATAACGTGCCCTTGGCGGCCCAGTCGCGCGACGAACCCGTGCCGTATTCCTTGCCGCCGAACACGACGAGGGGCACGCCGCGCTTTTTGTATTCCATTGCCGCGTCGTAGATCGGCATGACCGTGCCGTCCGGCATCAGCTTGGTCATGCCGCCCTCGACACCGGGCACCATCTCGTTGCGGATGCGGATGTTCGCGAAGGTGCCGCGCGTCATGACGTGGTGATTGCCGCGCCGCGCGCCGTAGGTGTTGAACTCGCTCGGCCGCACCTGATAGCTGATCAGATATTCGCCGGCCGGGCTTTCGGTCTTGATGCTGCCGGCCGGACTGATGTGGTCCGTCGTGATGCTGTCGCCGAAAATCGCCAATTCGCGCGCCCCGATGACATCGCTGACCGCGCCCGGCTCCTTCGGCATGTTCTCGAAATAAGGCGCCAGAGCGAGATAGGTCGAGCGGTCGTCAAAATTGTAGGTCAGGCCGCCCGCGCCTCGAATCTCGCGCCACTCCGGCGGCCCTTCAAACACATTGCCGTAGCGCCGCTTGAAGCTGTCGCGCGACACCGAATGCGCGACCGTATCGGCGACCTCGCGGTTCGACGGCCAGATGTCCCGGAGATAGACCGGCTTGCCGTCTCCGCCCTCCCCGAGCGGATCCTTTGTCAAATCGGTGCGGATCGTCCCGGCGAGCGCGTACGCCACGACGAGCGGCGGCGAGGCGAGGTAATTGGCCCGCACCTGGGCGTGGATGCGCCCCTCGAAATTGCGGTTGCCCGACAGGACGGCGCAGACCGCGAGATCGCCCTCATCGATCGCCTCCGAAACCGGCTCCGGCAGCGGCCCGGAATTGCCGATGCAGGTCGTGCAGCCATAGCCGACCAGGTTGAAGCCGACCTTGTCGAGATACTCTTGGAGCCCGGAGACGGCATAGTAATCGCTGACGACCTGGCTGCCCGGCGCGAGACTCGTCTTGACCCAAGGCTTCGCCTTCAGCCCCTTCTCGACCGCCTTTTTGGCGAGGAGGCCGGCGCCGAGCATGACACTCGGGTTCGAGGTGTTCGTGCAGCTCGTGATCGCGGCGATGACGATATCGCCGTCATGCAGATCGTAATTCGTCCCCGGAACCTTGGCCGAGCGCATATCGCTGGTGCCGGTAAGCCGCGGCAATTCAGCGTCGAACCCCTTGCCGGCACCGGAGAGTGATACGCGATCCTGCGGCCGGCGCGGCCCGGCGAGCGACGGCTCCACCGTGCCGAGATCGAGCTCCAACAGATCGGTGAAGACCGGGTCGGGGGTATTGGCGTCGCGCCACAGCCCCTGCACCTTGGCATAGGCCTCGACCAGATTGACCCGCGCCGGGTCGCGCGCGGTCAGGGTGAGATAGCGGATCGTCTCGGCGTCGATCGGGAAGAAGCCGCAGGTCGCACCGTATTCCGGCGACATGTTGCCGATCGTCGCGCGGTCGGCGAGCGCCAGCTCGGAGCAGCCTGGCCCGCAATATTCGACAAACCGGCCGACAACGCCGCGCCGCCGCAGCATCTGCGTGATCGTCAGGACGAGATCGGTCGCGGTCGCCCCTTCGGCAAGCTTTCCGGTCAGGCGCACCCCAATGACTTCCGGGAGCAGCATCGAGATCGGCTGGCCGAGCATCGCCGCCTCGGCCTCGATGCCGCCAACGCCCCAGCCGAGCACGGCAAGACCGTTGACCATCGTCGTGTGGCTGTCGGTCCCGACCAGCGTGTCGGGATAGGCGATCGTCTTCCCGTCCTCAGATGTCGTCCACACGACTTGCGACAAATATTCGAGATTGACCTGATGGCAGATGCCGGTGCCCGGCGGCACCAGCCGGAAATTTTCGAACGCATCCGCGCCCCAGCGCAGAAAGCGATACCGCTCGCCATTGCGCTCGAACTCGCGTTTGACATTGGCGGCAAAGGCCTGAGGACTACCGAACTGGTCGATCTGCACCGAATGGTCGATGACCAGATCGACCGGCGACAGCGGGTTGATCTTGTTCGGGTCGCCGCCGAGGTCGAGCATCGCCTGCCGCATCGCGGCCAGATCGACGACCGCAGGAACGCCGGTCAAATCCTGCATCAACACGCGCGCCGGACGGAACGCGATCTCGCGGTCCGAGCTCTTTGTCCCGAGCCAGGCGCCCATCGCCTTGATGTCGTCGACGCTCACGGTGCGGCCGTTTTCCAGGCGCACGAGATTTTCCAAGAGGATCTTCAGCGACACCGGCAGACGTGAGATGTCGCCAAGCCCCGCCGCCTTCGCCGCCGCGTCGAGGCTGAAATAATCGTAGCGCTTGCCTTCGACATCGAGAGTGCGGCGAGCTTTCAGGCTGTCGTGACCGGTGACGCTCACGGGCATGTCTCCTTCAGAGGGGGCGCGCCGGCGGCGGCTCGGCAGCGGTCAAAACCCGGCAGGCACGATACTCCGCCCTTCTCGCCGATCAAGGCGGCGAAATGGCAGCCCCTACATCCGCGCGGCCAGCCTCGCCTGGCCGCGCGCCGTCAGTACCAGAGAGCCCGCGGCGCCGCGCTCGATAAGATCGTCGGCAATCGCGTCTTCCCAGGCGCAATTGAGCGGGCAGGTGCTGCTCCAGGCATCGCGCAACTCCGCATAGCTGCGCGGCCGCTCGGCGACCCATTTCAGGAATTGCACGGTCAGGAGTTTTGCTTCGCTCGCCATGGATCAAAAAATAAGCGATGCCCTGGTGTTTGTCTAATATATGATAACGCCGTTAGCGATACATCGTGCGTATGGAACTGCGCCATCTCCGATATTTCGTTGCCGTCGCGGAGGAACGTCATGTGACTCGCGCGGCAGCGCGGCTCGGCATCCAGCAGCCGCCGCTCAGCCAGCAAATTCGCGCCCTCGAAACCGAGCTCGAACTCCAGCTGTTCCGGCGCAAGCCGCGCGGAGTCGAGCTGACCCCGGCGGGCGAAGCCTTTCTCGCGGAAGCGCGGATCGTGCTCGAGCGCGCCGAACACGCTGTGCTTGCCGCCCGCCGCGCCGCACGCGGCGAAGCCGGCCGGCTCGGGCTCGGCTTTACCAGCTCCGCCTCATTCCATCCTCTGGTGCCGCGCGTCATCCGTGACTTCCGCGAGACGAGCCCGCTGGTCGCGCTGAGCCTGGAGGAGGCCGGGACGGCGGAGCTGGTCGAGGGCTTGCGCGCCGAGCGGATCGATGCTGCGTTTGTCCGCTCGCCGATCGGCCCGGCAGCGGACCTGACAGTCCATTCCTTGCTGGAAGAGGAAATGGTGGCCGCTCTGCCCTCAGGCCATCGCCTTGCCGCCGGCACGAAGAGCAGGCTCCCGCTTAGCGCGTTGGAAGGGGAGACCTTTATCCTCTATCGCCGGCCGCTCGGGCCCGGGCTTTACGACGCAATCATCGCGGCGTGTCAGCGCGCCGGCTATAGCCCGCGGATCGGCCAGGAGGCGCCGCGCATGCTGGCGACGCTGAGCCTCGTCGCGGCAGGGTTCGGCGTGACACTGATTCCCGCCTCGATGCAGCGGATCGGCATCGACGGGGTCGCCTATCGTGCGGTGGAGCGCAAGGCCGGCCTGGTCGCGCCCTTAAACCTGGCCTATCGCCGCGGCGAGACCGCTCCCGCCGCATGCCGCTTTATCGCGCTGGCGCGACGCATCGCACGATAGCGATTTGCCGACACGCCGTTTCGCTCCGATGGCGGTTTGACAGGCGGGGCGCGCCATCCCAAATCTTTCCAGTCAGACGGTCGGATGGCCGCTCTTCGCCGAGTTCGCTCGGCGGAGGGAGGAAAGTCCGGGCTCCACGGAGGCACGGTGCCGGGTAACGCCCGGCGGGGGCGACCCCAGGGAAAGTGCCACAGAAACACACCGCCGAGCCCATTGTCCTTCGGGACTGTGGGCGGCAAGGGTGAAATGGTGCGGTAAGAGCGCACCGCGCCGCCGGCAACGGCGGCGGCAGGGTAAACCCCACCGGGAGCAAGACCAAGTAGGAGCGGCAGGCGGCGCTGGCCTCGGCTAGCGTCGCCGGGCGGGCCTTCCGCGCCGCCGCTCGGGTCGGTCGCGCGAGGCGTTCGGTAACGAACGTCCCAGATGAATGGCCATCCCCGCTCTCGGGCGGGACAGAACCCGGCTTACAGACCGTCTGGCAACCGGGGCTTCCGTGAACATATAAAGAACATAATCCGCTGCTTTAAAATCCGAGTATCGCACCTGCGACTACATGATGTGTCTACAGACGCGGACTAGCGAAGATTTAGCCTTCTGCTGTTTTGTACAGAATTCCTGCTTGACTACCCACGTTAGCCCATGATATCCCAAATCCACCCATAGGCGAGCGCGTCACTGCTTGGGGGGAAACTGCAGCGGCGCTACCGGGCCCGCACCTTGCCGGGCGTCTGTGGGGGAGCGTTGGGGGAAGCAAGTGGAACTGTTTCTGTCCACTTATGTGAACAAGGTCGACCGCAAGGGGCGAGTTTCAGTGCCGGCGACCTTTCGCTCCACCCTCGCGACTCATCGCGAGACCAATCTCGTTGTGCTCTTTCCATCATTCAGAGTACCCGCGCTCGACGGTACTGGCAGCAATTACGTCGAGGAGATGAATGAGCGGCTCGAAACTCTCGAGCAATTCTCGGACGAGCACGAGAACTTGTCCCAGCTATTTGCCGAGGCGCACCCGCTGACGATGGACGGCGAAGGCCGAATCGTCCTGCCCGAACCGCTCAAGGAACACGCCCAAATCACCAGCGATGTCGCGTTTGTCGGCCTCGGCGCGATGTTCCAGATCTGGGAGCCGGGGCGCTATGCCGAGCATCGCGCGACGGTGCGCGACCGCTCCCGCCGCCAGGGCACGACATTGCCGCCGCGCAGCGGCCCCGCACGGCGGCCCGCATGACAAAGACGCGGCGCACCTCCTCGCGCGCTGACGCGCCAATGCCGGAGAATGGCAGCCATATTCCGGTGCTGCTCGAGGCGGTGGTGGCCTCGCTCGCGCCGCGCCACGACGCGACCTATGTCGATGGCACGTTCGGCGGCGGCGGCTATAGCGCGGCCCTGCTCGCGGCGGCGCGCTGCCGCGTTCTCGGCATCGACCGCGATCCCGAGGCGATCCGCCGCGGCGCGGCGCTCGCCGCGCGCCATCCCGGCCGGCTGACCTTGGTCGAGGGCCGGTTTGGCGAGATGGAGCGGCTGGTCCGCGGCGCGACGCAAGAGCCGATCGCCGGTGTCGCGCTCGATCTCGGCGTCTCGTCGACCCAGCTCGACAGCGCCGAGCGCGGCTTCTCGTTCCGCCTCGACGGCCCGCTCGATATGCGCATGGGACAGGATGGGTCGAGCGCCGCCGATCTGGTTTCCGGGCTCGAGGAGGGCGACCTTGCCGAGTTGATCCGTGATCTCGGTGAGGAACGCTACGCACGGCGCGTCGCACGAGCCATCGTTGCGGCGCGCCGTCGTGCCCCGATCCGCCGCACCGGCGAGCTGGCGGAGATCGTGCGCGCGGCGATCCCACGGCGCGAGCCCGGGCTCGATGCGGCAACCCGAACCTTTCAGGCCCTGCGCATCGCGGTCAATGACGAGCTTGGCGAACTGGACCGCGGCCTTGCTGCGGCCGAGCGGCTGCTGATGCCGGGCGGCCGCCTCGCGGTCGTCGCGTTTCACTCGCTCGAAGACGCGCGTGTCAAAAGCTTTCTGCGGCACCGCAGCGGTCGCGCGGCGGGCGGCTCGCGTCACCTGCCGCCGGCAACAGCCACGATGGCGCCGAGCTTCACATTGCTGACACGCCGCCCGATCCGGCCCGGCGCCGATGAGATCGCCCGCAACCCACGAGCCCGCTCGGCCCGGTTGCGCGCCGCCGAGCGCACCGCCGCGCCGGCTTGGCCCGCCGCCCTCGCTCATGCCGCCCTGCACGGCTCTCCCACGGAGCATGCGCGATGATCCGGTTCGCATCGCTGTTGTGGCTGGCGCTCGTCGCGGTAACCGGGTTTGCGACCTTCAAGGTCAAATACGCGGTCCAGGATATCGAGGAAGAACTCAACAAGGTCCGCCGGCAGACGATCGCCGAGCAGCAGGAAATTCATCTGCTGCGGGCGGAATGGACCGCGCTCACCCAGCCCGAGCGCCTGGCCGATCTGAACCGCCACTTCCTGTCGCTCGCCGCGGTGGCCCCAAAACAGCTGCAGCGGAAGATCGACGAGATCCCGCTGCGGCCGGTCCCCGAACCTGAGCCGGTCATCGCCGCCGCGCCGGCTCCCGAGCCCGCGACAGCGGCAGCCCGGACCGAGGTTCAGCCCGTGGCGCCGCCGGCGACATCCGTTGCGGCGGCGACGCCGGTTGCCGCGGCCCCGTCGGCATCTGCCGATATCGTGGTAGGTGCTGCCGCGACGGTCGGCGCGGCGACGCCGCCCTCCGGAATGCCGAAAATCCAGTTGATCGCGACCGCCGAAGCCGCGCCGCTGCCCGCAGTCCCGGCGAAAGCGACGCCCGCCAAGCCGGAAACCCGGCTGCAATCGGCCAAGGGGAAACCGGCCCAGCAGCCGCGCTCGCTTGACCGTCTAATCGACGCGATCGCCGAGGGCCGCTGATGCAAGCCGCCCAACGCCTCGACGACAATCCCTGCCGGCCGCGCCATTTCAAGCCGCCGCCGCCCTGTGCACCGGTGGTCGCCGACGAGCGCGCCAATCAGGTCATCGAGACCTGCCGCACCCGCCTCGTTGCGGCCGCGGCGTTGTTCGCGGTCGTCTTTCTCGTCGTCGTGCTGCGGCTTGCCGAGATCGTGCTGGTCAACGGCGGTGGCGCCGAGTCGCATATCGGGCGCCTGCCGCCCGCCGCCCCGCCCCCGCCGGCCCGCGCCGATATCGTCGACCGCAACGGCACGCTATTGGCGACGATGCTTCCGAAGCCGTCACTGTTCGTCAATTCGAAGGCATTGCTGGCCGCCGGTCAGAACCCGGACGAAGCGGCCCATCAGCTGGCCTCGGTGCTGGCCGACAAATCGCCGGCCGAGATCCGCGCCCGCCTGGTCTCAGGGAAGAGCTTTGCCTATCTGCAGCGCTCGCTGACGCCGCGCCAGCAATATGAGATCAACCGGCTCGGCATTCCCGGGCTCGATTTCACCCCGGAGGAGCGCCGCTTTTATCCTTATGGCGATCTCGCCGCGCATGTCGTCGGCTATTGCGGCATCGATAATGAAGGGCTGGCCGGGGTCGAGCGGGGGCTCGATGCAGGCGTCAGAGGACAGCGCGAGCCGCTCGAATTGTCGCTCGACGCCCGTGTCCAGTTCATCCTGCGCGAAGAATTGCAAAAGGTCGTCAAGGATTTCACGGCCAAGGGCGCCGCCGGGATCATCATGGATGTGCGCACCGGCGAGATCATCGCGATGGTCTCATTGCCGGATTTCGATCCCAACCGGCCCGGCGACACCGAGGGCGCCTCCTCCGCGGCGGACCCCAAGGAGCGCCTGTTCAACAAGATCACGCTCGGCGATTACGAAATGGGGTCGGCGTTCAAGATCTTTAACACCGCGATGGCGCTCGACGCGGGCACCGCCACGATGGCGAAGAACTACGACGCCATCCACGACATCCAGATCGGCCGGTTCACGATCAGCGATTATCACGGCAAGCACCGCATGCTGAGCGTTCCCGAGGTTTTTATGTACTCCTCCAACCTCGGCTCGGCGCGGATGGCGATGGAAGCGGGGGCGGAGCGGCAGCGCGCGTTTCTGGGCCGGCTTGGAATGCTGAAGCCGGTGCCGATCGAGTTTGACGAACTCTCCAAGCCGCATTACCCGGCGCAATGGCGGGAAGTGAACGTCATCACCATCGCCTATGGGCACGGGATCGCGGTCAGCCCGCTGCATGTTGCGGCCGGCGTATCTGCGGTCGTCAATGGCGGCATCCTGCATCCGCCGACCTTGCACAAATTGCCCCCCGGAGCTCATCCGCCGGGCGAGCGGGTCATCTCGGAAAAAACGTCGGAGCAGATGCGCAAGCTGATGCGCCTCGTCGTCGAATTCGGCACCGCGAAATTGGCCGCGGCGCCGGGTTATGTCGTCGGCGGCAAGACCGGCACGGCGGAGAAGAACCAGGGCGGCCATTACCAGGAAAAGAAGCTTTTGTCGGATTTCGTCGGAGTGTTTCCGATGCACGATCCGAGATATCTGGTATTGACCCTGGTCGATGAGCCGCACGGCAACAAGCAAAGCTTCGGTTTTGCGACCGCCGGCTGGACCGTGGCGCCGGCGACCAGCCGCATCGTCCAGCGCATCGCCCCGATCCTGGGCGTCGCGCCGGTTGATGAGGCATCTCCCGCCGTGACCCAGGCGTTGGCGATCGAGAGCCTGCAGGGAAAGCGGATTGAAACTTACTGAGCTGATGAGCTCTGGACCGGCGACCCTGCCGGGCAATCCTCGGGGTCCGCCCGTTGCCGATCCCGACATCATTGGGATCACCGCCGATTCACGCCAGGTCAAGCCGGGCTATCTGTTCGCCGCCCTGCGCGGCACGCAACGCGACGGGCGCGCCTTTGCAACCGAAGCTGCCGCAAAAGGCGCGGCAGCGATCCTGACCGACGATGCCGACGCGCTGCCGCTCGATCCCGACATGCGGCGGCGCGTTGCCATTATCGCCGACCCCCATCCGCAGCGCCGGCTGGCGCTCCTCGCAGCGCGCTTCTACGGCCGCCAGCCGCGAACGGTCGCGGCCGTGACCGGCACCAACGGCAAGACCTCGGTGGCGCATTTCACGCGCGAGATCTGGTCGAGCCTGGGGCATCCGGCGGCAAGCCTCGGCACGCTCGGCCTTGTCTTGCCCTCCGGGCGTCGCCCCGGTGCGCTGACAACGCCCGACCCGATCGCCTTGCACCGCGATCTCGCCGAACTGGCGACGCAAGGCATCGAGCACGCCGCGATCGAGGCGTCGAGCCACGGCCTCGCGCAATACCGCCTCGACGGTGTCGCGGTCAGTGCAGCCGCCTTCACCAATCTGACGCGCGATCATCTCGACTATCACGGCGATATGGCGTCGTACCGTGCCGCCAAACAGCGCCTGTTCCGCGACCTGCTGAGGCCGGACGGCAACGCGATCATCAATGCCGACAGCCCCGAATTCGATGCGCTCGCGGTCCTCTGCCGTGACCGCGGGCACCGCGTGATCGGCTATGGCTCCGCCGCTTCGGCCGAGCTTTCCTTGCTAGACCGCGTACCGACCCGCGATGGGCAACAGCTGCGCCTTGCGGTGTTTGGAAAAGAACATACGATCGCACTGCCGCTGGTCGGCGCATTCCAGGCGATGAATGTCCTCGCCGCCCTTGGCCTCGTCATCGCGACCGGCACGCCACCCGAAGCCGGCCTTGGCAGCCTCTCACAGCTGACCGGCGTGCCCGGCCGCATGCAGCGGGTCGGCGAGACCGCGACGGGCGCGCCCGTCTTTGTCGACTATGCCCACACGCCGGACGCGCTGGCGACTGTCCTCTCCGCGCTGCGGCCGCATGCCGAAGGACGGCTCGCGGTCGTGTTCGGCGCCGGCGGTGACCGCGACCGCGGCAAGCGGCCGCAAATGGGCCAGGTCGCGAGCGAACTCGCCGACCTTGTCTATGTCACGGATGACAATCCGCGCAGCGAGCCGCCCGAGGAGATTCGCCGCGCGATCCTCGCGGCGGCACCGAACGCCATCGAGATTGGCGATCGCCGCGAAGCCATCACGGCGGCAATCGCGGAACTGCGCCGCGGCGATATTCTCGTCATTGCCGGAAAAGGCCATGAAACCGGTCAAATAATCGGCAATACGACCTTGCCCTTCGACGATGCCGCGGTGGCGCACGAGATCATTGCGGCAGGTCTCGGCAGATGACCGCGATCCGGTTGTCGGGGCCCGCCGATATCGTTATGCCTAGCCGCGGGTCGCGGCCGCTCGGCGGCCGCCGCGCCCTTTTATTTCTTCTCGGTCGTGTCGGCAGCATCGCCCGGCGGCCGCATCGGCCAGCGATGCTCGGTAAAGCGTAGTCGCATGCTCTATCTGATCCTGTCGCCGCTCGCCGAACAGTTTCACGCACTGAACCTGTTCCGCTACATCACCTTCCGCGCGGGCGGCGCGTTTTTCACATCGTTGCTGATCAGCCTGTTGTTCGGCACGCAAATTATCGCCTGGCTCAAATCGATGCAGGGCGAAGGGCAGCCGATCCGCAGCGACGGGCCGCAGGGGCATCTCGTCCGCAAGAAGGGAACCCCCACGATGGGCGGGTTTCTGATCCTGCTGGCGCTGACCGCCTCGACATTGCTGTGGACCGATCTCGGCAATCCCTATGTCTGGATCGTGCTCTGGATGACCGTCAGCTTCGGGCTGATCGGCTTTCTCGACGATTTCCGGAAATTGACGCGGCGTTCGCATCACGGCGTGCCCGGCAAGGTCAAGCTCCTTCTCGAAATCCTGATCGCTCTCGGCGCGTGTATCGCGGTCGCCTTCGTCATGCGCCAGCCGATGGCGAACACCATCGCGATCCCTTTCGCCAAGACCGCGCTCCTCAATGTCGGCTGGTTCTTTCTGGTGTTTGGCGTGCTCGTGATCGCCGGCGCCTCTAACGCGGTCAATCTGACCGACGGCCTCGACGGGCTCGCGATCGTGCCCTCGATGATGGCGGTCGGCTGCTTCGCCTTTATCGCCTACATGGTCGGCAATCTGACCTTCGCGACCTATCTACAGCTGCCGCATGTCGCCGGTGTCGACGAGCTGACCGTATTCTGCGGCGCGATGGTTGGGGCCGGGCTCGGTTTTCTGTGGTTCAACGCGCCGCCCGCCAGCGTCTTTATGGGCGATACCGGATCGCTGTCGATCGGCGCCGCGCTCGGCACCATCGCGATCGTGACAAAGCACGAATTGGTGCTCGCGATTGTCGGCGGGTTGTTCGTGCTCGAGGCGGTCTCGGTCATCGTGCAAGTGATCAGCTACAAGCTGACCGGGCGCCGCGTCTTCCGCATGGCGCCGCTGCATCATCATTTCGAGCAGAAGGGCTGGTCCGAGCCGACCATCGTCATCCGCTTCTGGATCATCGCTGCGATCCTGGCGATCGCCGGCCTCGCGACGTTGAAACTGCGATAGGGAAGCTTCGGCAGGTTCGCCATGATTGTCGTCGACAGCTTTCGCGGGCGGCCGGTCGGTGTGCTGGGGCTCGCCAAATCGGGGCGCGCCGCGATCGACGCGCTCGCCGCCGGCGGCGCCAAGGTCCTGGCCTGGGACGACAATGCGAAAGTGCGCGAGGCTCTGGCCACGGAACTGCCGCTGTACGATCTGACGGCAGCCGATTGGCGCAACATTCCGGCCCTGGTGCTGTCGCCCGGCATCCCGCACAGCTTTCCCGAGCCGCATCCGGCCGTGTTGCGGGCGCGCGAGGCCGGCGCCGAGATCATCGGCGACCTCGAACTCCTGGGCCGCGCTCAGCCGAACGCCTGCTATGTTGGAATAACCGGTACAAATGGCAAATCGACGACGACCGCCCTGATCGGCCACATCCTCGCGAGCGCCGGACGACCGGTCGAGGTCGGCGGCAATCTCGGCACGCCGGCCCTGTCTTTTGCGCCGCTCGGCCGTGATGGGACCTATGTCATCGAGGCGAGCTCGTTCCAGCTCGAGCTGATCGCCGCGCTCGCTTTCGATGTCGCGATTTTGCTCAACATCACTCCCGACCACCTCGACCGGCACGGCTCGATGGAGGGGTATATCGCCGCCAAGCGGCAGATCTTCGCGCGCCAGACCGATAAATCCACCGCGATCATCGGGGTCGATGATGCGATCTGCCGCGATCTCTGCGAGGAATTGCGGCGCGGCGGTCCCGCGCGGGTCGTGCCGATCTCCGTGTTGCAGCCGGTTTCCGGCGGGGTTTACGTCGATCAAGGCTGGCTCGTCGACGCGATGGAGGGCACACCGCGCCGCGTCCTCGAGCTCGGGCTCGCCGAGCGGTTGCCCGGCGCGCACAACTGGCAGAACGCCTGCGCTGCCTATGCCGCCGCCCGCGCCTGCGGCATCGATAGCGCCGTTGCGACGGCCGCGATCTGCTCCTTCCCGGGCCTTGCGCACAGACAAGAATTGGTAGGGACGATAGACGGTATACGCTATATAAACGATTCAAAGGCCACCAACGCGGACGCTACCGAAAAGGCGCTGCTGTGCTACCCGGCGATCTACTGGATCGCCGGTGGGCTGCCGAAAGCGGGTGGGATCACGCCGCTCGCGCCGCATTTTGGGCGGCTGCGGCACACCTTTCTGATCGGCCAAGCGACCGAGGAGTTTGCCGTTACGCTCGAGGGCACGGTCCCGTTCACCCGCTGCGGCGATCTCGCGACGGCGGTCACCGCGGCGTCGGAGAGGGCGCGCCGCGACGGTGTGTCCGGCGCGGTCGTGCTGCTGTCCCCGGCCTGCGCTTCCTACGATCAATTCAAGAATTTCGAAGAACGCGGCGATATGTTTCGCCGCCTCGTCACCGCGCTGGGGGCGACATCCGCATCATGATGTTCGCGCGCATCGACCAGAGTCCGGTAGCGCGCTGGTGGTGGACGGTCGACCGCTGGAGCCTCGGCGCGCTGGCGCTGCTGCTCGGCTTTGGAACACTGATGAGCTTGGCGGCGAGCCCCGCGGTCGCCGAGCGGCTCGGCTATGCGCCATTGCATTTCGCCGAGCGGCACATGGTCGTCGTGCCGCTGGCGTTGGCGATCATGCTGGGCGTCTCATTGCTCGGGCCGAGGCAAGTGCGGCGCGTCGCGTTGATCGGCTTTGCGGTCGCGCTCGTGGGTGTCGTGCTGACGTTTGTGATCGGCGCGGAGATCAAGGGGGCGCGGCGCTGGATTAATCTGCCCGGCCTGTCGCTGCAGCCTTCCGAGTTCCTGAAGCCGTGCTTCACGATCGTTGCGGCCTGGCTGTTCGCCGAGCAGAAGCAGCAGCCGCGCTTTCCTGGCAATGCGATTTCGATCGCGCTGTTTCTCGCGATCGTGCTGATGCTCGTGAAGCAGCCCGATCTCGGCATGGCGGTTGTCGTCGCGGTTGTCTGGTTCGCGCAATTCTTTATGGCCGGGCTACGCCTCTACTGGGTCGCGGCCGGTACCCTGGTCGGGCTCGGTGGCGGCGTCGGCGCCTATCTGTGGCTGCCGCATGTGACGAGCCGCATCAACCGCTTCCTCGATCCGGCGGCGGGCGACAGCTATCAGGTCAACCGCTCGCTCGAAGCGTTCGCCAATGGCGGGCTGTGGGGCCGCGGGCCGGGCGAAGGGACCGTCAAAGACGTGCTGCCGGACGCACATGCGGATTTTGTCTTTGCCGTCGCCGGCGAGGAGTTCGGCCTCGTGGTCTGCATGGTCATCGTCGCCGTCTTTGCCTTCATTGTGCTGCGCGGCTTTTCGCGCCTGCTGCAGGAAGGCAATCTGTTTGTGCTGTTGTCGGCGACGGGACTGTTGATCCAGTTCGGGCTGCAGGCCGTCATCAACATGGCGTCCAGCCTGCATCTGATCCCGACCAAGGGCATGACTTTGCCGTTCCTGTCCTATGGCGGCTCGTCGATGCTGGCGCTGGCGCTCGGCATGGGGATGATGCTGGCGCTGACCCGGCGGCGGCTCGGCGGGAGCGAAGTGTGACCGCCGGTTCTGAACTCAATTTTGTGTTGGCGGCCGGCGGCACCGGCGGCCATCTGTTCCCGGCCGAGGCCTTGGCGCGCGAACTCGTGCGCCAGGGCGGTCGGGTGCATCTCGCGACCGACCGCCGCGCCGACGCCTTTGCCGAGAAGGTCCCTGGGGTCACCGTCTGTCAGGTGCGGGCCGGCCGGCTTGGCGGTGGGCCCCTGCATCTGGTGTATGGCGTCGCCGAGATGGCGCTCGGCATCGTCCAGGCGCGGCGGTTGTTGCGCCGCCTCGCCCCGGATGTCGTGGTCGGGTTTGGCGGCTATGCCGCCGTGCCGACAATGCTTGCCGCGACGCAGCTCGGCCTACCGACAGTCATCCACGAGCAGAACGCCGTCCTCGGCCGTGCCAATCGCCTGCTGGCATCGCGCGTCGCCCGTATCGCAACCGGTTTTGGCGAGACCCGCGGACTGCGCCCGGCCGACCGCAGCCGCGCCGTCCATACCGGAAACCCGGTCCGCCCGGCGATCCTCGCCGTCGCGGCGACATCCTATGTCCCGCCCGAGCCCGGCCGAGCGATCGAATTGTTGATCCTCGGCGGCAGCCAGGGCGCGCGTATTTTCGCCGATATCGTGCCGCCGGCCTTGGCCGCGCTGCCACGCGAGATCCGCAGCGTCTTGCGGGTCAGCCAGCAGGCGCGGCCCGAGGATCGCGACCGCGTCATCGCGGAGGTGAACGCGGCTGGGATTACCGCCGAGGTCGAGACCTTTTTCAACGATGTGCCGGCACGCCTCGCGCGGGCGCATCTCGTGATCTGCCGCTCCGGCGCCTCGACAACCGCGGAACTGGCCGCCGTCGGACGCCCTGCATTGCTCGTGCCCTATCCGCATGCGATGGACGATCACCAGGCCGCCAATGCCCGCGCCTTTGCCGAGGCCGGCGCCGGCTGGGTGATGCCGCAATCCTCGCTGACCCCGCCGCTCCTGGCCGAGCGCCTGTCGGAGCTCCTCCGCGATGGCGCCAAACTCAGCCACGCGGCGGCTCAGGCTCGCCGTTTCGGCCGCGATGACGCCGCTCAGCGCCTGGCGGCGTTGGCTATCGGGCTGGCGCCGCTGGTCGGCGGCGCAAAGAAGAGGCGCGCGGCATGAGATCGCTGCCCGGATCGATCGGCCCGTTGCATTTTGTCGGGATCGGCGGCATCGGCATGAGCGGTATCGCCGAGATCCTGCACAATCTCGGCTACCGCGTGCAGGGCAGCGACCTCGCCGAAAGCGCCAATACCCGCCGGCTCGTCGATCTCGGCATCCCGGTCGCGATCGGCCACCGCGCCGAAAATCTCGACAGCGCCGAGGTCGTCGTAATCTCCTCCGCGGTCAAGCCCGACAATCCCGAGATCGTCGCGGCGCGAGCCCGCCGGCTGCCGGTCGTCCGGCGCGCCGAGATGCTGGCCGAGCTGATGCGGCTGAAATGGTCGATCGCCATCGCCGGCACGCATGGCAAGACGACGACGACGTCAATCATCGGCGCGCTGTTGGAGACCGCCGGGCTCGATCCGACCGTCATCAATGGCGGCATTATCAACGCTTACGGCACCAACACGCGGCTCGGTGCCGGCGACTGGATGGTCGTCGAGGCGGATGAAAGCGACGGCACCTTTACGCGCCTGCCGGCGGCGGTCGCTGTCGTCACCAACATCGATCCCGAGCACCTCGATTTTTACGGCGACGTCGCGGCATTGCATCAGGCGTTCGAGATTTTTGTCGGAAACATCCCGTTCTATGGGTTTGCGGTTTTGTGCATCGACCATCCTGTCGTGCAGGGTATGGTCGCCAAACTGCCGGACCGGCGTATCCTGACCTACGGCCTCAGCCCGCAAGCCGATATCCGCGCCGCCAATGTCCGCCTGGACGCCGATGGCAGCCATTTCGACGCGGTGATCACCGATCGCGCAAGCGGCGCCGAACGGATAATCCCCGATCTGCTGTTGCCGATGTTCGGGGTCCACAATGTGCAGAACTCGCTGTCGGCCATCGCCATCGGCGCGGAGCTCGGCGTTGGCGACGAGGTCATGCGCACGGCGCTGCGCCAGTTCGGCGGCGTCAAGCGCCGCTTCACAAAGACCGGCGAGTGGAACGGCGCCACGATCATCGACGATTACGGCCACCACCCGGTCGAGATCGCCGCTGTTCTGAAAGCCGCCCGCGCAGTTGTCGCAAACCGCGTCATCGCCGTCGTGCAGCCGCACCGCTACACCCGGCTGCACGATCTGTTCGACGGCTTCTGCACCTGTTTCAACGATGCCGATATCGTGCTCGTCGCCGATGTCTACCCGGCCGGCGAGACGCCGATCCCGGGGATCAGCGGCGATGCGCTGGTTGCCGGCCTCACCGCGCACGGGCATCGCAATGTGCGCGGCATCAACGGCCCGGAGGAGCTTGCAACGACGGTCCGCGAACTGGCGCAGCCCGGCGACATGGTCGTCTGCGTTGGCGCGGGATCGATCACAAACTGGGCCAATGCGCTCCCCGCCGAGCTGGCAAAGCTCGATGGATGAGCGTCGGCCCATGACCGCGCAGAACGGTAGCGAGAGCGATCTCCTTCGACGGCTGCCGCCGGTGCGCGGCCGGCTCACCGCCAATGCGCCGATCGGCCCGATGACGTGGTTTCGCGTCGGCGGCCCGGCCGAGGCGTTGTTTCGGCCGGCCGATACCGAAGACCTGGCCGCGTTCCTGGCGGCGCTGCCGCCCGATATCCCCGTTACTGTGATCGGCGTCGGCTCGAACCTCCTGGTGCGCGACGGCGGCATCCCCGGAATCGTGATCCGGCTTGGGCGTGGTTTTGTCGACATTGTTCCCGGGCGGGGCCAGGTCGAAACCGGCGCCGGCGCGCTCGACCTGAACGTTGCCTTGACCGCCGCCGAAGCCGGCATCGCCGACCTCGAATTCCTGTCGGGGATTCCAGGCACGGTTGGCGGCGGCTTCCGGACCAATGCCGGCGCCTACGGCACCGAATTCAAGGATGCGCTAATCAGCGCCGATGCGCTCGACCGGCGCGGCCAGCTTCACACCGTGACGCCCGCCGAGATGGGGCTCTCCTACCGGCACAGCGAGGTCGATCCGCATTGGATCTTCGTCAAGGCGCGATTCAAGGGCAGCGCCGCCGATCCGGCCGAGATCGGCCGCCGCATGACCGAGATCCGGGCCGCGCGCGAGGCCTCGCAGCCGATCCGCGCCCGCACCGGCGGCTCGACCTTCGCCAACCCGCCGGGGCATCAGGCCTGGAAGCTGATCGATGACGCGGGGTGCCGCGGGCTCACGCGCGGGGGCGCGATGGTCTCCGAAAAACACACCAATTTTCTGATCAACACCGGCAATGCGACCGCCGCCGATATCGAGTGGCTTGGCGAAGAAGTGCGGCGGCGCGTGCGCGACCGCTTCGGGATCACGCTCGAATGGGAGATCCGCCGCATCGGCCTGCCGAGCGCCGGCGCCGAGCCGGTCGTGACGAGCGAACCCGTTAAGGCAGCGGGGAGCGGATGAAGCAGAGCGGGGGGAAGGGGAAACCGCCGGCACTGCCGCGGCGTCGCCGCCATCTGCCGCGCCGCATCCGGCGCGGCGCGTTGTGGCTGCTGCTCGCGGTAGCGGTTGCGGGAAGCTATGGCGCCATCCTCGCGAGCCGCATGCCGGCGGGGCAGGCAGCGCTTGCGCAGGCAACGGATCGCTTTATCGCGGCGACAGGCGCGTTGGGGCTTGTCGTCAACGAGATCGAGGTCCAAGGCCGCGAGACAACCGATATCGGGACCGTTATGGCGGCATTATCCGCGGCGCGCGGCACGCCGATCCTCGGCGTCAGCCCCAGCCGCGCCAAGGAACAGCTCGAAACCCTGCCCTGGGTGCGCTCGGCGACGATCGAGCGCCGCCTGCCGGGGACCCTATTTGTGCGCCTCGCCGAGCGCCGCCCGCTCGCCGTCTGGCAGCATGGCGGGATCCAGCAACTGATCGACCGCGAAGGCGCGGTGATTCCCGTCGATGATCTGAGCCGCTTCGCGCATTTGCCGACGGTTGTCGGCGACGATGCCGCGCCCTATGCCGCCGCGTTGATCGGCATGCTGACCAGCCGACCCGAACTCGCTCCGCGAGTCACGGCGGCGGTGCGGGTCGGCGGTCGTCGCTGGAATTTGCGTATCGATAATGCGATCGACGTCATGCTCCCGGAAGAGAATGCCGAGAGCGCCTGGAGCCGGCTCGCCGAACTGGAGCGCACGAGCCTCTTGTTGAAACGCGACGTACAGACTGTCGATCTGCGGCTGCCCGACCGGCTCGTGCTCCGCGTCAATGCCCCGCCGGCGCCGCAGGCGGCGCCCACCAAGAAATCGCACGGGGCGGGGAAATCGGCATGAGCGAGCGTTCGCGGGTGAAGGCCAACGGCCATGCCGCGCATCCGCCGCCGGCCTTGGCGCGCCCGCGCGGCGGCCTGATTGCCGCGCTCGACATCGGCTCGACAAAAGTCTGCTGCTTCGTCGCGCGGGTCGAGGCGGCGCCGCGCGTCCTCGGCATCGGCCACCAGGTCGCGCGCGGCGTCCGCAGCGGTACCATCGTCGATCTCGAAGCCGCCGGGCATTCGATCCGCAACGCCGTCCATGCGGCTGAGGAAATGGCCGGCGAGCAGATCGAGCGGGTTGTCGTCAATCTGTCAGGAGGGTTTGCCGGGTCGCGCATCGTCAAGGCGGAGATCGATCTCGGCCACCGCGAGATCAGCGACAGCGACATGCGCCAGGTATTGGAGCGCGGCTATCGCATGCGCGGCGCCGACGACCGCCAGGTCATCCATTCGATCCCCGTCGGATTTTCGATTGACGAGAGCCGCGGCATCCGCGATCCGCGCGGCATGGCCGGGGAGCGGCTCGGCATCAACATGCATATCGTGACCGCCGCGGTCGCCGCGGTGCGCAACCACACCGCCGCGATCGGACGCGCGCATCTTGAGACCGAGGCGCTCGTCGTCAGCCCCTATGCCGCGGGGCTCGCCTGTCTTGTCGCGGACGAGATGGATCTCGGGGTGACCGTCATCGACATGGGCGGCGGCACGACGACGATCGGCGTCTTCTTTGCCGGCAATCTCGTTTTCGCCGACTCGCTCCCGGTCGGCGGCAGCCATGTCACAAACGACATCGCCCGCGGGCTCTCGACTCCCCTGGCGCATGCCGAGCGTCTCAAGGCGCTGTTTGGCAGCGCGATCGCTGCCACGCTCGACGACCGCGAGACGATCGCGGTACCGCAGATCGGCGAAGAAGACGACGGGCATGTCAGCCACGTCCCGAAATCGCTGCTCGTCAGCATCATCGCGCCGCGGATCGAAGAGACATTCGAGATGGTGCGCAATCGCCTCGAGGCGAGCGGTTTCGATAAGATTGCCGGGCGCCGCGTCGTGCTGACCGGCGGCGCCTGCCAGCTACATGGGGTGCGAGAGCTGGCCGGGCTCATCCTTGACAAGCAGGTGCGGATCGGCCGCCCGGCGCGCATCAAGGGTCTCGCCGAATCGACGCACGGCCCGGCTTTTTCCGCCGCCGCGGGGCTGCTGCTCTTCGCAATGTCGGAAAAGGCCGAATCGCCGCACGCCACGCGGCTCCCGGCGGGAGGCCTCCTGGGCCGCGTCGGGCAGTGGCTGCGCGAAAATCTCTGAACGCCGTGGCATTTTTGTCTCGCGGCGGGTATGTCGGCGCAAGGAAACTCGCTACTATCGGCTCTGCGCCGCAGCAGTCCGGTCGCAGCGGGGGGACCGGCATGGGGGCCGGGGCAAATCAAGACGCGCGGAGGGGAATGGAATGATCAATCTGAGCATCCCGAAGGACGAGCACGAGCTGAAGCCGCGCATCACCGTCATCGGCATCGGCGGCGCCGGGGGGAACGCCGTCAGCAACATGATCCGGTCGAATTTGATCGGCTGCGAGTTTGTCGTCTGCAACACCGATGCCCAGGCGCTGCAGCAATCCGCCGCGCCGCGCAAGATCCAGCTCGGGGTCGGCGTGACGCGCGGCCTCGGCGCCGGGGCGCGACCGGATGTCGGCCGGGCCGCCGCCGAGGAGGCGCTTGACGAGATCCTCGAAGCGGTCAACGGCTCGAATATGGTGTTTCTGACCGCCGGAATGGGCGGCGGCACCGGCACGGGCGCAGCCCCGGTCATCGCGCGGGTCGCGCGCGAATCCGGCATCCTGACCGTCGGCGTCGTGACCAAGCCCTTTCATTTCGAGGGCGTCCACCGCATGCGGATCGCCGATTCCGGCATCGAGGAGCTTCAGAAGTTCGTCGATACGCTGATCATCATCCCGAACCAGAACCTGTTCCGCATCGCCAATGAGCGCACGACCTTCGCCGACGCCTTCAAGATGGCCGACGATGTGCTGCATTCGGGCGTGCGCGGCGTCACCGATCTGATGGTCATGCCCGGCCTCATCAACCTCGACTTCGCCGATATCCGCACGGTCATGAGCGAGATGGGCAAAGCGATGATGGGCACCGGCGAAGCCGAGGGCGACCGCCGCGCGATCGACGCCGCCGAGGCCGCCATATCAAACCCGCTCCTGGAAGATGTGTCGATGAAGGGCGCGCGCGGCGTGCTGATCAACATCACGGGCGGCACCGATATGACCTTGTTCGAGGTCGACGAGGCCGCCAACCGCATCCGCGAAGAGGTCGACCCGGACGCCAACATCATCTTCGGCTCGACCTTCGACGAGAAGCTCGCCGGCCGCATGCGCATCTCGGTCGTCGCGACCGGCATCGAAGCGGAAGCGGGCCAGATGGCTCTGCCCTCGCTGGCCCCCACCCGGCCGGTTCTGGCTGAGGTCAAGCTGGCCGCGGCGGCTCCCGGCTATACCCAGCCGATGCTGACCCAGAACGCCGCCGCGCCAAAGACGGAGCCGTCGCGCAGCGAGCCGCGGGTCGAGAGCGCGCCCGAGGCGGTGCCGGCCGCTGCCGCGGCTGCGGAAAGCGCGGCCTTGCGCAACGGCGGCTTTGTCGCGCCGCGGCCGGTCGAGCCCGGCCCGGCGCGCCCCGTCCCGATCACCCAGCCGGCGGTGCCGGCGGCCTCCGATGCGGTGCCGCCACGCGCCAAAGGACGGGTCCCGAGCCTCATCGAGCGTATGACCGGCGTCGCCCGCGCGCGCGTTGCCGCCGCCGCCCCGGAAAAGAAGCCGCAGCCGGCGCCCCCCGCAGCAGCCCGCGCCGCCGCCCCGCCACGGTTGACGCCGCTCGAACCTGAGGAGCGGCCGGGGGTCAGCGCCGAGGACGATCTGCTCGACATCCCGGCCTTCCTGCGCCGGCAAGCCAACTAATCGCCGTCCCGGCCACCGTCTAAAGGGGCACCGCGGCGACGCTGCGGTGCTCCTTTTATGTGCGTCCGTCTGAGCGAGATCTCCTCGCCGACATTGCGGCGGACATGCAACAATCCGTAACAAAGAGTGATTTGTGACAAACCCCGGCCGGCAGTAGGTTGCGCGCGGGGATCAGTTTCAATTTTGGTACGGATTCACATGTTGGGGGACATGGGGACTGCGCCGCAGCGGACGTTGAGAACCGCGGTCGGCTGCCCGGGGGTGGGGCTGCATTGCGGCCAAACCGTGACATTGACGCTACGGCCGGCGCCGCCCGATGCCGGCATCGTGTTCCGGCGGATCGACGCCGGGGCCGAGATCCGCGCTCACTGGAAGAACACAATCGCTTCCTCGCTCTCGACCGTCCTGTCGAACGGCGAAGGCGTGCGCATCAACACGATCGAGCATCTGATGGCGGCATTCGCCGGCGCCGCCGTCGATAATGCGGTCGTCGAGCTCGATGGGCCGGAAATTCCGATCATGGACGGCAGCGCCGCGCCGTTTCTGCATCTGATCGAACAGGCGGGAACCGTCGCTCAGGACGAGCCGCGCCGCGCGATCAAGATCATGAAGCCGGTAACGGTCGTGGATGGCGATGCGGCCGCGTCCTTGCTGCCCGATCACGGCTTCTCGATGAGCTTCGAAATCGATTACGAAAACCCGCTAATCCGCCGGCAGGACCTCGTGCTGGCGCTCGATCCGGATGCCTTTCGAACCGAGCTGGCGCCGGCCCGCACCTTTGGCCTCCTCGACGACGTGCCGCGGCTGCATGCGGCGGGGCTCGGTCGCGGCGGCTCGCTCGACAATGTCGTGGTCGTCAGCGGCAGCCGGGTGCTGAACCGCGGCGGGCTGCGCTATGCCGACGAGTTCGTCCGGCACAAATTGCTTGACGCGGTCGGCGATCTTTATCTCGCCGGCGGGCCGATTATCGGGCATTTCCGCGGGGTTCGTTCGGGCCATGCCCACACGCGGCAGCTGCTGGCCGCGCTGTTTGCCGATGACGATGCCTGGTGCGCGACGACGCTGGCCGAACCGGCCACGCTCGGCCCGATCGTGAGACCGGAGACCCGCCGGATCGCCAGAGCCTGAGCAGGACCGGCTCTGCCGGTTTGCGGTCGGCCTCGGATTCCGTGCTATAACCCGCGCGGGGAAGGGCTCTGGGGTCGAGTTAAAGATGCCTTTGTTGCTGTCGCCGCCGCGGCTCGCTGTCGCCGTGCTGCTGGTCATGCTAGCCGGGTGCGGCAATTCGAAGAACGAAGTCTACATCGAGAAGCCGGTCGACGACCTTTACAACAAGGCGATGGATGCGCTCGTCGATGAGCGTTTTTCCGACGCCGCCAAGACTTTCGAGCAGGTCGAAAGCCAGCATCCCTATTCGGTCTGGGCGACGAAGAGCCAGCTGATGGGGGTTTATTCCCTTTACGAGGCCGGCAATTACGACCAGGCGGTCATCGCCGCCGACCGCTTCATCCAGCTGCATCCCGGCCATCGCGACGTCGTCTACGCTTATTACCTGAAGGCGATCTGCTACTACATGCAGATCGTCGATGTCGGCCGCGACCAGCGCACGACCGAACTGGCCTTGCGCGCCCTCGACGACATCGTCCGCCGTTTCCCCGACAGCAAATACGCGCGCGACGCCAAGCTGAAGCTCGACTTCACACGCGACCATCTCGCCGGGAAGGAGATGGAGATCGGCCGCTATTACCTGAACCGCGGCGAGTATCTGGCGGCGATAAACCGTTTCAAGCGCGTCATCGACAATTACCAGACGACGACGCATGTCCCGGAAGCGCTGGAGCGCCTCGTCGAGTGCGACCTGGCGCTCGGCCTCGTCAAGGAGGCCAAGGAGAATGCGTCCGTGCTCGGCTACAACTACCCGGGCAGCCGCTGGTATCAGGAAGCCTATGGGCTGATGACCGGCAGCGGTGCGCCGGCCGAGGCGCGGCAAGGCTGGTTTGGACAGCTGGTCAGCAGCTTCTGAGCCATCACATTACAAAAAAATAATTTCAGCTTGCCGGGCGGGTGCTCTATGAGGCTCGCCGATCGACATTCGCCGTCATCCCTGTCCTGCCGCGCCGAGCAAGTGCGCCGCGCG
>Ga0209155_1000142_pt1 | contig 30695 bp, 31 predicted proteins | sample GraSoiAngelo_122_FD_185879 | JGI IMG/M metagenome (GOLD analysis project Ga0209155, IMG submission 185879) | Grasslands soil microbial communities from the Angelo Coastal Reserve, California, USA - 14_0927_02_20cm (SPAdes) (version 2) | ecosystem: Environmental > Terrestrial > Soil > Grasslands ... | reverse complement strand
GCGAGGAAGGCAACGAAGTAGACCGCCCGCTCTTGCCGCGGTGGGTTGGTGGGCATCGGAGCGCCGGGCACGATGAGCTCAGGATAGAGCGAGCGAGCTTCCAGGGCGGCCTCTCGCAGGAGCGACATAGCCTCGGGGCCCTGTGGGTCTACTTCTTCGATGACCAGCGTTTCGCTCACGAATCGGCTGTTACGCGCGAGGAGGCACATGAAACCAGAACTCTATCTCTGATGTTTCCACGTCAAAACGCGCTGCGTGCGTTGTTTTCGCACGGACGTGATACCACTCGCCGGCGCGGTAGCGAGTCTCTCTGCCGTCAAGGGTCAGGATGAGTTCGCCCTGGGTAATGACGCCAACATTCTCGGTATCGTGACTGTGGGGCGGTATGACAGTGCCTTTGGGGTACGAGGCAAACAAGACATCACAGTTCTTCGCCTCCAATTTGAACGCGTCGAAAGGCCCGTCAAATGGCGGAAGGTCACGAAGCAGTTTCGGAAAATGCGCCATCTGTCCGGACCTCTATACGTAGTGTGCAAGGAGCTCGACCTCGCGCTCCGGAGCGATCGGTGTTACACGAATCGGAGCATCGTGTCCATGGGCACCCTCGCGGCGGTCCCAATCGAGCGTCGCGCGGATCGTGTCGGTGAGCGGCCGGAAGGTCAAGCCTGCTGCCATCGCCCGGCGGTTGTCAGCCAGCAGCATCCCGCCGAGGCGCGAGTCGCTCTCCGGAATCCAGAGGGGAAGCTCCGTCCAAGGCTTGACGCCTGCCGCAAGGAGATCCTCGTCTGGCACCCAGACGAAGCGTGCGAGGCTCTCCGTGACCGCGGCGCAGTCCTCGAGCAGCCGGCCCATCGTCAACATGGATCGAGGGCCCGCGGCGTTGAAGACCCCGGCGCGATGGTGCTCGGCTAGCCGCACGCACCAGTCGGCGAGATCGCGTACGTCGACCAACTGTACAGCCCGTTCGGGCCGGCCGGGTGCGAGCACGTCGCCGCCGCGCGCAACCCGGCGGGGCCAGTACGTGAAGCGGTCCGTCGGATCGTGCGGCCCCACGATGAGGCCAGGCCTCACGCGCGAGACGCGCCCCGGCAGCGCCTCTTCGAGCGCCTCCTCGCAGCGTGCCTTGAGCTCTCCATAGCCCCGGGCGCCTTCTGCAAGCGGCGCGTCTTCGTCGAACGGGCAGTGTGGAGGGAACTCTCGGTATGCGGAGATGCTTGAGATGAAGACATAGTGGGCAATGGCGCCGCCCAGCACGTCTGGCACCGCCCGAACCTGCTCCGGACGGTAGCCGGATGAATCGATGACGGCCTCGAAGCGGCGGCCGCGAAGCGCAGCGAGATCCCCGTCGCGGTCGCCGCGCAGCTTTTCGATCTGGGGAAAGAGGCGCGGGTTCAGCCGGCCGCGGTTGAAGAGGACAGCTTCATGCCCGCGCGCAAGCGCGGCTTCGACAACGTGCCGACCGAGGAAGAGCGTTCCGCCGAGAACTAGGACTCTCACGCCATTCGAGGGGACGAAAAAGCTGCGAGCTCTCCTGGTTTGCGCAGCATCTTGTCCACTTCCGCGGCATGCAGCTCCTCGGCGTGGATCATCTGCCGCGCGAACTCCTCCAAGGCGACGAAGTGTCCTGCTACAAGGCCGAGTAATTCCCGGTACAGCTCGAGCGCGCCGCGTTCGGTCTCCAGCGATTCGCGCAGCATCGCCGTGATGTCGTGCTTATGCGAGTCGAGGAGGGGCCCGATCTCCAGAGATGGATAAGCCCCCAGCGCGGTAATCCACTCTCCGATCTGTTGAGCATGCAGCAGCGATTCTTTCGCCTGCTCGCGCAGCCACGAAACGATCGGAATGCGGCCGAAGCCGAAGACGAGGAAGGAATAATGCGTATAGCGCACGACCCCGGCCAGTTCCGCTTCCAGCAATCGATTCAGCACGCTGACAACCTGATCTTGATCGATCTTGGACATGGTGGGTTACCTCGTAAGACGCCGAAGGGGCGAATTCTAGGTGAGAAGGTCCGCCTGTTGCGGTGGGTAGGTGATTGCAGTGCCGTCGACCTTGGCGAAGGGGGTCAGCTTGTGCGCCGAGGTGCGGGTCGGGCTCATGATGTCCTCGGCCTGGATGCCGCGCACGAGCAGTGCATCGGCGATGAGCGAGCGATGGCAGCGCCAGGGCAGGGCCTCGGCGCACATCAGGGCAAGGCGCTCCTCGCGCGCCGTGAGGATCAACTGCTCGAGATTGTTCTCGAACTCCGGCGTTTGCATGTAATCGGCATAGCCGCGAAAGGAGGCGTTGCGCCAGCCGCTGTTGATCGAATCGCGCCTGGCATGCCGCAGGCCGCCGAGCCCCGGCATGTGAACGTAGCCGATGCCGGCTTTTTTCAGCGACCGCGGCAGCGATGTCTTGTTGAACTGCGGGTTGCGCGCCGAGCGCGGCACCGTGCGCACGTCGACCACGCGCGTGACGCCGTGCGCGCGAAGCAGCTCGATGAACTCGTCGATCGGATGCGTCGAATGGCCGACGGTCAGGACAGGCATTGCTTCCCCTGCCGGCTCATGCCGCGATTCTGACTTTCTCGGCCTCGTGCAGCAGGGTGAAGTTGTGGAGCGAGGAGCGCCGGTAGGCGGGGTCGTAGTGCTCGACGAGGAGCCGCTCGACGAACTCGCGCCAGGCGCCGCGCGCGGCGAGGGCTTTCCATTCGGCGATTCTCTCGCGGCCGTGCAGGCCGACGAGGCAGTCGAGCTGCGTGTTGAGCGTGCTCGTGTCCTCGAGGAAGTGCCGGTACTCCTCGAGGAGCAGGGTAACCCGGGTCTCGAGGTCGGTTTCGAGCAGGATGCAGGGCGAGGCGCGCATGCGGCGAATGAGCGCCTCGGGTACCTGCACCTGGCCGATCTTGCGGCTCTCGCCTTCGACGTAGACAGTACGAGCGGGATCGAACGCGGAGAGCGCGGCGAGGAGCTGGCTCTCGAACCATTTCTGCGAAGGCTGCGGGCGGTCGGGGAAATTGCCCAGAACCGAGCCGCGATGCGCGGCGAGCTCCTCCAGGTCGAGTGCCTGTTCGCCCGAGCGCTGCAGGTTCTTGAGGTAGCGGCTCTTGCCGCTTCCCGTCGGGCCGTGGATCACGACGAAGCTGAAGGTCGAAGGCAGAACTTCCAACTGGGTGACGACCCATTTTCGGTAGGCCCGGTAACCACCCTCCAGCGTCTTTGCGTCCCAGCCGATCTCGCGCAGGATGTGCGCCATCGCGCCCGAGCGCTGGCCGCCGCGCCAGCAGTACACGAGCGGGCGCCAGTGGCTGTCCTTGCCGCGGAACAGCGTCTCGACATGCCGCGCGACGTTCTTCGCCAGCAGCGCGGCGCCGAGCTTGCGCGCGTCGAACGGCGAGACCTGCTTGTAGAGAGTACCAACCGTGGCGCGCTCGGCGTCGTCGAGCGCTGGCGCCGAGACCGCGCCGGGGATGTGGTCTTCGGCGTATTCTGCGGGCGAGCGGGCGTCCACGATCGAGTCGAATTGCGTGAACAGCGACGCTGAAACGGGCACGGAAGGTTTCACCCTTAAAATTCTAACCCTATGAATGCTCCAGAGAAGATTCGCCTGACCGAGTTCAGCCACGGCGGCGGCTGCGGCTGCAAGATCGCGCCCGCGGTGCTGACTGAAATTCTCGCTTCGACGCCGATCCGAGGATTGCCGAAGGAGCTGCTCGTCGGCACCGAGACCGCAGACGATGCCGCGGTCTACCGCCTGAACGACAGCCAGGCGCTCGTCGCCACCACTGATTTCTTCACGCCGATCGTCGACGACCCGTACGACTTCGGGCGCATCGCCGCCACCAACGCGCTCTCCGACGTCTACGCGATGGGCGCGCGGCCGATCTTCGCGCTCGCCATCGTCGGCATGCCGCTCGAGAAGCTGCCGGTGTCGGTGATCCGACGCATTCTCGAAGGCGGCCAGGCGGTGTGCGCGCAAGCGGGCATTCCGATCGCCGGCGGGCATTCGATCGACGTGCTCGAGCCGATCTACGGCCTGGTCGCGCTCGGGCTGGTTCATCCGGACAAGGTGAAGAAGAACAGCTCCGCCAAAGCGGGGGACGCATTGATCCTGGGCAAGCCGCTCGGCATCGGCATCCTCTCGGCGGCGCTGAAGAAGGGCAAGCTCTCCGAAGAAGGCTATGCGCGCATGGTGGAATGGACCACCAGGCTCAACACGCCGGGCGAGGCGCTGGCCGAGATGGAGTCGGTGCACGCGCTTACCGACGTCACCGGCTTCGGCCTCGCCGGCCACCTGCTCGAGATCCTGCGCGGCTCCAGGCTCTCCGGCGAGGTGAAGTTCGATGCGCTGCCGGTGATTCCCGAAGCCCTGGAGTGGGCGAAGCAGGGCATCGCCACCGGCGCCTCCGAGCGCAACTGGAAAGGCTACGGCCACGAAGTCGAGCTTCCCGCCGGGTTCCCCGACTGGAAGAAGAAGCTCCTCACCGACCCGCAGACGAGCGGCGGATTGCTGGTGGCTACTTCTGCCGAAGCTCAGGTGCTGGAGATCTTCAAAAAGCAGGGCTTTGAGGCGAGAGCCATCGGGCGCCTGAGCGCCGGCCCGGCTCTGCTCACGGTGACTTGAGCAGCGGCCGCAGCCTCGTCCAGACGCGTTCCAGGATGAGCGGCTGCGCTTCGACGCCCGGGTGGATGCGGTCGGGCTGGAACAGGTCGGGCTTTTTGACGACGTCCTCCAGAAAGAACGGCACCAGCGCGGCCTGGTAGCGCTTTGCCAGCTTGCCGAAGGCGGCTTCGAACGCCTGCGTGTAGTCCGGCCCGTAATTCGGCGGCAGCCGCATGCCGAGGATGAGCACCTGCGCGCCGGCCTTCTGCGCTTGCTCGATCATGGCGCCGAGGTTTTTCGTCATCTGCGCCACCGGCAGGCCGCGCAGGCCGTCGTTCGCGCCGAGCTCGAGGATCAAGATCGCCGGGCGGTGGCGCTCCAGCGCCGGCTCGATGCGCGCCAGCCCCCCGCGAGTCGTCTCCCCGGAGATGCTCGCGTTGACGACGCTATAATCGAGGCGCTCGCGCTTGAGGCGCTCGCCAAGCAGCGCCACCCAGCCGCGCGCCTGGCTGATGCCGTAACCCGCCGACAAGCTGTCCCCGTAGACCAGAATCGATCTCCCAGCGGCCTGGGCGCTGCATGCGAAAACCATGAACAACAAGAACGTTCTGACGGCGAAGGGCATCGGCAAGGTGGTGAAGAGCGGCGCGAGCGATCTCGTCATTCTGCGGGACATCGACCTGGAAATCACGCGCGGCGAGGCGGTGGCGGTGATCGGCGCCTCCGGCTCGGGCAAGTCGACGCTGCTCGCGATTCTCGCCGGCCTCGACACGCCGAGCGCCGGCCGGGTCGAGATCGACGGCGCGGATCTCTTCGCGCTGGACGAGGACGCGCGCGCAAGGCTGCGCGCCATGCAGGTCGGCTTCGTGTTCCAGTCGTTCCAGCTCCTGCCCGGCTACACGGCCCTCGAGAACGTGATGCTGCCGCTGGAGCTGGCCGACCACCCGGAAGCCGAAAGGCTCTCCAGTGAAATACTCGACAGGGTAGGTCTTGGTGAGCGGCTCGATCACTATCCGAAGCATCTCTCGGGCGGCGAGCAGCAGCGCGTCGCGCTGGCGCGCGCTTTCGTGGTGCGGCCGAAGCTCCTCCTCGCCGACGAGCCGACCGGCAGCCTCGATGCCGACTCGGGCGCCGGCGTGATCCGCCTGCTCTTCGACCTGAACCGCGAATACGGCACGACGCTGGTCATGGTGACGCACGACGAGAGCCTTGCCGGGCGCTGCAGCCGCATGCTGCGGCTCGCCGCTGGGCGGATCGTCGCGTGAGGCAAGCCCTGCGCATGCTGGGGCGCGACTGGCGCGCCGGCGAGCTGCGCGTGCTCGCCGCAGCCCTGGTGATCGCGGTGGCTAGCGTCACGAGCGTCGCATTCTTCGGCGACCGCGTGAGCCAGGCGCTGCTGCGCGATGCTCATCAGCTGCTCGGCGCCGACCTGGCGCTGCAGTCCGATCATCCGTGGAAAGCCCAGGTGGCCGGACAAATCACGCGCGAGAGCCTGCAGCTCGCCCAGGCGGCGAATTTCATCAGCATGGCTTTTCACGGCGACAAGAATTCCCTCGCCGGCGTCAAGGGAGTCACCGAAAACTACCCGCTGCGCGGCAAGCTTCGAATAGCGCCCGATGTGCCGGTAGAGCGCGGACCCGCGCGCGGCACCGTATGGCTGGAAGAACGCCTGATCTCCTCGCTGAACGCGCCGGTCGGCTCGCGCATCCGCCTGGGCCGCGCGGACTTCGAGGTCGCCGCGGTGCTGACGCTCGAGCCCGAGCGCAGCGCCAACTTCTTCAACATCGCGCCGCGCTTGATGATGAACCTCGCCGACGTGCCGGCGACCGGGCTGATCCAGACCGGCAGCCGGGTCTGGTATTACCTCTACGCTGCAGGCTCTCCCGAGAAAATCAGTGCTTTTGAAAAATCGATTCAGCCCCGGCTGGAAAGGGGGCAAAGAGTCGACAACCTGGAAAGCGGCAGGCCGGAAGTGCGCGCCTCGATCGAGCGCGCGCGGCGCTTCCTCGCGCTGACGGCGCTTCTCGCGGCGGTCCTCGCCGGGGTAGCGATCGCGCTCGGCACGCGCCGCTTCGTAGAGCGCCATCTCGACGGCTGCGCCGTGATGCGCTGCCTGGGGGCGACGCAGCGCCGGCTGGTGGCGCTTTACGGTTTCGAATTCGCTTTGCTGGGCATTGCCGCCTGCGCGGTCGGGGTCGTGCTCGGCTACGCCGCGCAGCTCGGCATCGCGGCCTTCCTCGCCGGGCTGCTGCAGGCGGAGCTGCCGCCGCCTGGCCTGCTGCCCGCCCTGCAGGGATTTCTCGTCGGGCTGGTGCTGCTCCTCGGCTTCGCGCTGCCGCCGCTGCTGCAGCTGAAAAACGTGCCGGCGGTGCGAGTGATCCGGCGCGAGGGCGGAGCGCCGAGGGGAAGCGCGCTGGCCGCCTATGCGCTGGGGATGGCCGTGCTGGCTGCGCTGCTGATCTGGCAGGCGGGCGACCTCACGCTGGGCGGCTACGTGGTCGGCGGTTTTTCTGCGGCTGTGCTTTTATTTTTCATGCTGTCGTGGTTGGCGCTCAAGGGTCTTACGCATCGTCGGATCCTGGGAAGGATGAAAAATCGCAGCCTGCGTTACGGAGTCGCAAATCTGAAGCGCCATGCGCGCGGCAACGCGGTGCAGGTAGCGAGCCTTGCGCTCGGCCTGACTGCCGTGCTGCTCCTGACTTTCACGCGCCACGACCTGGTCGAGGCCTGGCGCCGCAGCGCGCCGCCGGATGCGCCCAACCGCTTCCTGCTCGGCGTGCAGCCCGACCAGCTCGCGCAGGTGAAGCAATTCCTCGAGGAAAAAAGAATCGGCAAAGCTGATCTCTATCCCATGGTGCGGGGGCGGGTTGTCGCGCTGAACGGCAAGCCGGTGAACGAAGCCGACTACGCCGAGGAGCGCGCGCGGCGCCTGATCGAGCGCGAGTTCAACCTCTCCTACATGGATTCCCTGCCCGGGCACAATCAGATCGTTGCCGGCAGGTGGCTGGATCCGAATCGAGATGAAATCTCGGTCGAGGAGGGGATCGCCCGCACCCTCGGCTGGAAGCTCGGCGACGAATTGTCCATCAACGTCGGCGGCGAGTCGTTCAGCGCGCGCATCACGTCGCTGCGCAAGCTGCGCTGGGATTCGATGAAGGTGAATTTCTTCGTCATCGCGCCGCCGCCGCTGCTCGCGCCCTATCCCGCCAGCTTCATCAGCGCCTTCCGCGTCGAGCCGGGACGCGAACAGGCGCTGAACGAGCTCGCAGCGCGTTTCCCCAACCTCACTATCGTGGACGTGGGCGCCGCCGTGCGCCAGGCGCAGGCGGTGATCGACTCGCTGATCACCGCGGTGGAGATCGTGTTCCTGTTCGCGCTGCTCGGCGGGCTGCTGGTCCTCTACTCCGCGCTCGTGGCCACCGAGGACGAGCGCAGGCGCGAGGCCGCCGTGATGCGCGTCTACGGCGCCTCGCGCGCGCAGGTGACCGGCGCGCAGCGCGCCGAGTTCCTCGCCATGGGCGCCATCGCGGGCCTGCTCGCCACGCTCGGCGCCGCGGCGATCGGCCAGCTGCTGGCGCGGCGCGTGTTCGAGCTCGACCTGCCTCCGAGCCTCGCGCTGTGGCTCGCCGGCCCGCTCGCCGGTATCGCGCTGCTCTCGCTCAACGCGTGGCTGTCCTCGCGCAAGGTGCTGCGCGTCTCGCCGGCGCTCACCCTGCGCGATTCGGTGTAAGGTAAGCGGCGTGAACGACCTTCTGTTGCTGCTGATTCTGGGGGTGTCGATTGCCGGCGTAGTGTTGATCGCCATGCTCATCGCAAAGGAGAGGACCTCCGCGCGTGAGGCGCGCGACGAGATGAACCGCATCATGTCCTCTTTTGCCGGCGTGCAGAACGCGCAATTCGAAACCCTGCGCGGCGCGGTCGAGCAGCGCCTCGAGCGCATCCAGCAGGACAACTCGGCCAAGCTCGAGCAGATGCGCCAGACCGTCGACGAAAAGCTGCACGCCACGCTCGAGAAGCGCCTGTCGGAGTCGTTCAAGGTGGTTTCCGAGCGCCTGGAGCTGGTGCACAAGGGCTTGGGCGAGATGCAGTCGCTCGCCGCCGGCGTCGGCGACCTGAAGAAGGTCCTCGCCAACGTGAAGACCCGCGGCGTTATGGGCGAAGTGCAGCTCGCGGCGCTCCTCGAGCAGATCCTGACCCCTGAGCAGTACGAGACCAACGTCGCCACCCGCCCCGGCTCGCGCGAGCGGGTCGAGTTCGCGATCAAGCTGCCCGGCCACGACCCTCACACCGGCACGGTATGGCTGCCGATCGACGCCAAGTTCCCGCTCGAGGACTACCAGAGGCTGCAGGATGCCCAGGAAGCCGCCGACCCGGCGGCGATGGAGGCCGCGGCGAAGGCGCTTGAGGCGCGGGTCAGGCTGGAGGCCAGAGCGATGGCCGAGAAGTACGTCGAGCCGCCGGCCACCACCGATTTCGCGCTCCTCTACCTGCCGTTCGAAGGCCTTTACGCCGAAGTCCTTCGTCGGCCGGGGCTGTTCGAGCAGTTGCAGCGCGACTGCCGGGTCACGGTCTGCGGGCCGACCACCCTCAGCGCGCTGCTGAACAGCCTGCAGATGGGTTTCCGCACGCTCGCCATCGAGCGCCGTACTTCCGAGGTCTGGCAGGTGCTGGCCGCGGTGAAGAGCGAGTTCGGCAAGTTCGCCGAAGTACTGGCCAGCACCAAGCGCCAGCTGCAGGCGGTCGCCAACTCGATCGATCAGGCCGAGACGCGCACCCGCCAGATCGAGCGCAAGCTGAAGGACGTCGAAGCGCTGCCGGAACCCGAGGAGCAGCCGGCCGCGAACGTAGTCCGCTTGCCGCAGGAATAGGGCTTGAAAAGAATCGCAGTGCTGACCAGCGGCGGCGACGCGCCCGGCATGAACGCCGCGGTGCGCGCCGTGACGCGCGCCGCGCTCGCCCGCGGGGCGGAAGTATTCGGCGTGCGCAACGGCTACGCCGGGCTCCTCGCCGACACCATGGAGCCGCTGCGCGCGCGCGACGTCGGCGGCATCGTGCAGCGCGGCGGCACCGTGCTCGGCAGCGCGCGCTGCCCCGAGTTCGCCGAGCCCTCCGGGCGCAGCGCGGCGCTGCGCAACCTCGCCGCCCGCGGCATCGACGGCCTGGTGGTGATCGGCGGCAACGGCTCGCAGACCGGCTCGGCCATGCTGGCCCGCGAAGGCTTCGCCGTCGTCGGCGTGCCCTCCACCATCGACAACGATGTCTACGGCACCGATGTCAGCATCGGCGCCGACACCGCGGTCAACATCACGCTCGAGGCGATCGACCGGCTGCGCACCACCGCCTCGTCGCACTCGCGCGCCTTCGCCGTCGAGACCATGGGGCGCGACTGCGGCTACATCGCGCTGATGGCGGGCATCGCCGGCGGCGCCGAGGTTATCGCGCTGCCCGAGAGCGAGATCGCGCCCGCGGAGGTGGCGAAGCGGCTGCGCGGGGCCTACCAGCGCGGCAAGACGCACGCCCTCGTCGTCATCGCCGAGGGCGCGCGCTGCGGCGTGAAGGAGCTGATGCGGCATTACGCCGAGAGCCGCGATTCGATCGGCTTCGAGCTGCGCGTCACCCGCCTTGGGCATGTAGTGCGTGGAGGCGCTCCTATAGCCGCCGACCGTATCCTCGCGACTCGGCTTGGGTCAGCCGCGGTAGAAACGCTCGTGCAGGAACGGCACGGCATGCTGGTCGGCGCCTCCCGCAACGAGATCGTCACCACGCCGCTTGCCGAGATCGCCGGGCGCACGCGGCCGGCCGACGCGGCGCTGCTCGAGCTCGCGCGCGTGATGGCGATCTAGGGCGGGGGTCGGAGCAAACCGCGGCGCAATGTGGTCTAATTAGCAGGTCCGCAGCGCTGGGCAGGTCAAACGTTATGCGGCTATCCCTTCGCTTCATCGTTCCGCTCGGAATCGCGCTCACGGCGATCGCCTACGCAGTAGTGCCGCTGGTCGATCGCCTGACGTTGCAGTGGTTCGTTCGCGACCTGGAGATCCGCTCGACGACCATCGCCAATGCGGCGCAGGAACCGCTCACCGCGCTGGTGCGCGAGCCGCGCGCACGCCAGAAGGTGCTGCGCTATTTCGAGCGCATCATCCAGGACGAGCGCATTTTCGCGATCGGCTTCTGCGACCCGGCCGGCAAGATGCTCTATGCGACCAGCACGTTTCCCGAGAGCGTGCGCTGCCCGCAGGCCGGCGAGGCGGTGTCGCAAAGCCGGCTGGTGCAGCTTGAGCGCGGGCCGCTGCACGTGTCGGTCAACCCGGTCGCCGCCGAGGGCGAGGCGCTGGGGGAGCTGGTGATCGTGCACGACATGAGCTTCGTGCAGCGGCGCAGCGAGGACACCAAGAAGTACATCTTCTACCTGTTCGCGGCGATCGCCGCCGTGGTGGCGCTGATCACGGTGGTGATCGCCGAGATCAGCTGGCGCGGCTGGGTGGCGGGAATCAAGGGCCTGATCTCGGGCGAGGCGCCGCTCGGCGCGCGCGACGGCCTCGGGGTCACGGCGCCCGAGCTGCGGCCGATCGCCAAGGACCTGCAGGCGCTGGTTCGCGACCTCGAGGCCGAGCGCCACGCGCGCGACGAAAGCCAGATCCTCTGGGGTCCGAATGTGTTGCGCCGCATCCTGCGCGAGGACCTGAAGGGCGACGAGGTGCTGATCGTGTCCAACCGCGAGCCTTACATCCACGTGCGGCGCAAGGACAACGTGATCGAGATCCAGCGGCCGGCGAGCGGCCTGGTGACCGCGCTCGAGCCGGTCATGCGCGCCTGCTCCGGGACCTGGATCGCGCACGGCGGGGGCTCGGCCGATCGCGACACGGTCGACCAGCAGGACCACGTGATGGTGCCGCCCGAGAAACCCTCGTATCGCATCCGGCGCGTGTGGCTCTCGAAAGAGGAGGAGCAGGGCTACTATTACGGCCTCGCCAACGAGGGCCTCTGGCCGCTGTGTCACATCGCGCACACGCGCCCCGTGTTCCGCGCCGAGGACTGGACGCACTACAAGTCGGTGAACCGCCGCTTCGCCGACACCGTCGTGGACGAGTCGCGCACCGAGGACCCGATCGTCCTCGTGCAGGACTACCACTTTACTTTGCTGCCGCGCATGGTTCACGAACGGCTGCCGCAAGCCACGATCATCACCTTCTGGCACATCCCCTGGCCCAATCCCGAGGCCTTCGGCATCCTGCCGTGGCGCGAGGAGGTGCTGGCGGGCCTGCTCGGCTCCTCGATCATCGGCTTCCACACCCAGTTCCACTGCAACAATTTCTTCGATACCGTGGACCGGTTCCTCGAGGCGCGCGTCGACCGCGAAACGTTCAGCATCTCGCACGGCGGCGAGCCCACCGAGGTGCGGCGCTATCCGATCTCGATCGAGTGGCCGCCATCGCCCCTCGCCAAGCTGCCGCCGGTCGCGGAGTGCCGCACCCGCGTGCGCGAGCAGCTCGGCCTCGGCGCGGAGATGCTCCTCGGTGTGGGCGTCGACCGGCTCGACTACACCAAGGGCATCCTCGAGCGCTTCATGGCGGTCGAGCGCCTGCTCGATCTCGAGCCGAGCTGGGTCGGGCGCTTCTGCTTCGCGCAGCTGGCGGCGCCGTCGCGCTCCTCGATCGACGAATACCAGAACCTCGACGCCAGGGTGCGTGCGCTCGCCGAGCGCATCAACCGGCGCTTCGGCCGTCCCGGCTACGATCCGATCCTGCTTCGAATCGAGCACTACGATGCGAGCAGGGTGTACGAGCTGTACCGCGCCGCCGACCTGTGCTACGTCTCGAGCCTGCACGACGGCATGAACCTGGTGGCGAAGGAATTCGTCGCCTCGCGCGACGACGAGCAGGGCGTGCTTATCCTGTCGCAGTTCACCGGCGCGGCGCGCGAGCTGCCCGAGGCGCTGATCGTCAACCCCTACGACATCGAGCAGAGCGCGGTGGCGATCCACGTCGCGCTCACCATGCAGCCGGGCGAGCGCCGCGCGCGCATGCGCACCATGCGGCATCTGGTGCAGGAGTTCAATGTATACCGCTGGGCCGGCAGGATGCTTCTCGATGCCGCGCGCATGCGGCAGCGCCGGCGCGTCATGGCACGGACTCGCGCAGCGCGTCGCGAGTCGCGGGCGCTTTGATGGACCTGCCAGAGCCTGCGGCCGACTGGGTGTTCTTTCTGGACATCGACGGCACGCTGCTCGAGCACGCCGAGCGGCCCGACGCGGTGCGTCCCGGCGAGCCGCTGTTCAGGCTGCTGGCCGAGCTGCACCGGGCGGCCGGCGGGGCGCTCGCGCTGATCAGCGGCCGCTCGGTGTCGGACATCGACGCGCTGTTCTCGCCGCTCAGGCTGCCTGCAGCCGGGCAGCACGGCGTCGAGCGCCGCGATGCGAGCGGGGCCGTGCACCGCCACGCGTTTCCGACGGCGGCGCTGCGCGGCGCAGCCGCGCGCATCAGCGAGTTCGCCGCGTGTCACCCCGGGCTGCTGTTCGAGGACAAGGGCCACAGCCTTGCGCTGCATTACCGCATGGCGCCGCAGCTCGCCGGCGCCGCGCAGGCGACGCTGCGCGAGGCGGCGGAGCGGCTGGGCGAGGATTTCGAAGTACTAGACGGCAAGATGGTGGTGGAGCTGAAACCCTCGGGCCGCGACAAGGGCAGCGCGATCGAGGAATTCATGCGCGAGCCGCCGTTCGCCGGGCGCACGCCGGTCTTCCTCGGCGACGACCAGACTGACGAATACGGCTTTGGCGTGGTGAACCGGCTCGGCGGGCAGTCGGTGAAGGTGGGCCCGGGGTCTTCCGGGGCGCGCTGGCGCATCGTCGACGCCTTGGCGGTGCGCGCCTGGCTGCACGAATGGGTGGCGCGCTTCGGCGCCGGGCGCACCCCGTGAGCCAGTCGCTCGAGCTCGCGATCATCGGCAACGCCAACGTCGCGGCGCTGCTCGATAGCCGCGGCGAGGTCGTTTGGGCCTGCTTACCGCGCATGGACGGCGATCCTGCCGCCTGCTCCCTGCTGCGCGAGCGCCGCGGCGACGGCGATTTCGGTTTTTTCGCGGTCGAGCTGGTCGATTTTGTGCGCAGCGAGCAGGAATACCTGACCAACACCACCATCCTGGTCACGCGCCTCTACGATCGGCGCGGTGGCGCGGTCGAAATCACCGATTTCGCGCCGCGCTTCCGGCACCACGGCCGGTTGTTCTGCCCGATGACCATGGTGCGTCAGCTGCGTCCGGTTGCAGGCAGCCCGCGCGTGCGCATCCTTCTGCGCCCCGCGTCGCAATACGGCGCCAAGCGGCCGGCTCTCACCTATGGCAGCAACCACGTGCGTTTCGTCGCGGATAACTACGTGATGCGCGTGACCACCGACTGCTCGATCACGGCGCTGGTCGACGAGCTGCCTTTCGTGCTGCAGGGTCCGCTTTCGTTCCTGCTCGGCCCCGACGAGACGCTGCAGGGCGGGGTGGCCGAGACCGCGCGCCGCTTCCGCGAGGAGACCGCCGACTACTGGCACGACTGGGTGCGCGACCTGCAGATTCCTTTCGAGTGGCAGGACGAGATCATCCGCGCCGCGCTCACCCTCAAGCTCTCGGCAGTGGACGACACCGGCGCGGTGGTCGCGGCGGTCACCACCTCGATTCCCGAGGCGCCCGGCAGCGGGCGCAACTGGGATTACCGCTACTGCTGGCTGCGCGACGCCTACTTCACCATCAGCGCGCTCAACCGGCTGAACGCCACGCGCACGATGGAGCGCTACCTCGGCTACATCATCAACCTCGCAGCGGGCACGGACGGGGCGCGGTTGCAGCCGGTGTACCGCATCAACGGCGCGGCGCAGATGGAGGAGCGCGAGATCGCCTCGCTTCCGGGGTACCGCGGCATGGGCCCGGTGCGCGTCGGCAACCAGGCCTTTGCGCAGGTGCAGAACGACGTCTACGGCTCGGCGGTGCTCGCGGCGACGCACGTGTTCTACGACCGGCGCCTGATACGCTCCGGCCACGAGGCGCTGTTCACCCAGCTCGAGGCGCTCGGCGAGCGCGCCGCCGCGGTGTGGAACGAGCCCGACGCCGGGCTGTGGGAGCTGCGCGGCGCCGGGCGCGTGCACACCTTCTCCAGCGTGATGTGCTGGGCGGCCTGCGATCGCCTGGCCAAGATCGCCGCCCGGCTCGGCCTGGCCCAGCGCGCAGCGCACTGGCGAGCGCTGGCGGACCGCCTCCACCGGGGGATCTGCGAGCGGGCGTGGAGCGAGAAGCGCAACAGCTTCACCGCCGCGTTCGGCGGCGATGGGCTGGACGCGAGCCTGCTGCTCCTCGTGGAGCTGGGATTCCTCGCCGCGAACGACCCGCGCTTCGTGTCCACCATCGCGGCCGTCGAGCGCGAGCTGAAAAAGGGCGACTTCGTCTTCCGCTACACGGAGCCGGACGACTTCGGCGCGCCGCAGAACGCTTTCCTGGTGTGCAGCTTCTGGTTCGTCGATGCGCTCGCCGCGACCGGGCGGCGCGAGGAGGCGAGGGCGCTGTTCCAGGGCCTGCTCGAATGCCGCAACCAGCACGGGCTGCTCGCCGAGCACGTCGATCCGTCCACGCGCGAGCTGTGGGGCAATTTCCCGCAGACCTACAGCATGGTCGGGCTGATCAATTCGGCCACCCGGCTTTCCCTGCCCTGGGACCAGGCGTTCTGATGCGCCTGGGCGTCGATGTCGGCGGGAGCAAGGTCGAAGTGGCATTGCTGGACCGGGAAGGCCGCGTGGCGCGGCGGCAACGCGCGGCTACGCCGCATGGCTCCTACGAAGAGGCCCTGCATGCTCTGTCCGCGACGATCCTGGCGGTCGAGCGCGATGCGGGCGAGCAGTGCACGGTGGGCGTCGGCATTCCCGGCGCGCTCTCGCCGCGTTCGGGCCTGGTGCAGAACGCCTACAACACGCCGCTCAATGGCCGGCCTCTCAAGAGCGACCTCGAGGCTGCGCTGGCACGCGGCGTACAGGTCGCCAACGACGCCAATTGCTTCGCCCTCTCGGAAGCGCTGGACGGCGCCGCGCGCGGCGCGCGGGTCGTGTTCGGCGCGATCCTCGGCACCGGCGCGGGCGGCGGCATCGCCGTGGACCGGCGCGTTCTCGAAGGCCGCAATGCGATCGGCGGCGAGTGGGGGCATAACCCGCTCCCCTGGATGACGCGCGAGGAGCATCCCGGGCCTGCGTGCTATTGCGGGCGCTCGGGCTGTATCGAGCAGTTCGTATCCGGGCCGGCGCTGGCGCGCGAGAAGACCGCGGTAGGCGAGAGCACCGCGCTGGCGCGCTACCAGGACCGGCTGGCGCGCGCCCTCGCGCACGTCGTGAACCTGCTCGATCCCGACGTCATCGTGCTCGGCGGCGGAGTGTCCAATCTCGAGCAGCTGTACGCCGAGGTGCCGCCGCTGCTCGCGCGCTACGTGTACGCGCGCAGCTTTGATACTCCGCTGCTGCGGGCGGCGCACGGCGATGCGAGCGGCGTACGCGGCGCGGCGATGCTTTGGGATCAGACGTAGGCGCGGTTGGTGCCCGGGCTCACGCCAGGCCTTCGAACAGCTGGACCTGCACCGCCTCGCCGGCCTCGACCTTGCCGCGGCTGTGCTCGAGCACGATGAGGCAGTTCGCCTCCGACATCGAGCGCAGCACACCGGAGCCCTGCTGCCCGGTGGTGCGCACTTTCCACTCGGTGCCTTCGCGGAACAGGATGCCTCTTTGGTACTCCGTGCGTCCAGGTACTTTCCTGATAGGAACTGAAGAAACTGCTGTCAAAAGCGGTACGGCATAGTCATCGGTCCTTCCGGACAAGTGCAGCAGCGCGTCGCGCACAAGCGCGTAGAACGTCACCATCACCGCCACCGGGTTGCCCGGCAAGCCGAACAGAAACGAATGGCCTATTTTTCCGAACGCCATCGGCCGGCCCGGGCGCATGGCGATCTTCCAGAACAGCACCTCGCCGACCTTCGCCATCAGCTCCTTGGTGAAGTCGGCTTCGCCGACCGAGACGCCGCCGGTCGTGACGACGGCGTCGGCGGCGGCGGCGGACCGCGCAAACGCGATCTCGAGCTTTCCCGGATCGTCGCGCACTACTCCGAAATCAGTTAACTCTACGTTGAGGCGCGCGAGCATCCCGTGCAGGGTGTAGCGGTTGGAGTCGTAGACCTCGCCTTCCTTCAGCGCGGCGCCGACCGAGGCGAGCTCGTCGCCGGTCGAGAAGAACGCGACGCGCAGCCTGCGCCGAACGCGCACTTCGGCGAGGCCGAGCGAAGCGATGAGCCCGAGCTCAGCCGGCCGCAGCAGCTTTCCTGGCGCCAGCACCGGGACGCCGACCTTGAGGTCCTCCCCTGCCGAGCGCACGTTCTGCCCGGCGTTCTGCCCTTTCGGGATGAGGATCTTGCCGTCTTCGGCGCGCACCGCTTCCTGGATGACCACCGTGTCGGTGCCTGGCGGCATCACTGCGCCGGTCATCACGCGCACGCATTCCCCCGGGCCGACCTTGCCGCCGAACGGCCGGCCGGCGAGCGCGGTCCCGACTTCTGACAGGACCCTCTCCTCGCCCTTCAGGTCGGAAAAGCAGACCGCGTAGCCATCCATCGCCGAGTTGTCGTGCGCCGGGACGTTGATCCTGGGCACGATTTCTTCGGCCAGCACCCGGCCGAGCGCCTCGCGGACCTTGACGGTCTCGGTCTCGGCGATGGGGACGAGGCAGCTGCGGATCGCCTCGCGCGCCTTGTCTACGTGCAGCGCGCTCGGGTCGTAGCCGTCGAGGCAGCTTAGCGTCTCGGCGAGGCTGGTCATGCCTTGTTCAGCTCCTCGACGGTGTTGATGTTGCGAAAGGCGTCGGCCTCGTCGTCGAAGCTCACCTCGACCACCCGCAGCGAGGCATACCAGGCATCGATCTTTCTGCCGCCGCCGGCCAGGAACGCCGCCAGGTTCTCCAGCACTTTGGTCCTGACCAGCGCAAAGACAGGATGGGGCTGGCTGCCGGTTTTGGCCACCGCGAGATCCTTGTCGCCCAAGGCAGCCTTGAGCCGCTTCACTAGATCGTCCGGCAGGAATGGAGAGTCGCACGGCACGGTCGCCACCAGCGGATGCATCGCCGCCTTCAGCCCGGCGTGCAAGCCGGCAAGCGGCCCGGCGAAGCCGCCGATTTCATCCGTGATCACTCGATGGCCGAATCCACGGTATTGATCCACGTTTTGATTCGCATTGATCAGCACCTCGTCCACTTGGGGCGCGAAGCGCCCGATTACCCACTGCACCATCGGCTTGCCGTGGAGCAGTTGCAGGCCCTTGTCGACGCTGCCCATGCGGCGGCCCTGGCCGCCGGCGAGAACGATGCCGCTCACCTGGCTCATGAAAACGGATTTTACGAGTAAGCTTCACGCCATGAACAACAACCGCTTTCTCGTCCCGTTCCTCAACCTCGGCCACTTCCTCGATCACCTGGTGATGCTGGTGTTTCCGACGGTGGTGATCGCGCTCGCGCGCGACTGGGGCCGTCCCTACGCCGAGCTGCTGCCGCTCGCGCTCGGCGGCTTCATCGCCTTCGGCGCCTTTGCGCTGCCGGCGGGCTGGCTCGCCGATCACTGGAGCCGCTACCGGATGATGGCGCTGTTCTTCTTCGGCATCGGCGCGGCGCTCTTCCTCACCGGGTTCGCTCGCTCGCCCTGGCAGATCGGCGTCGGCCTCGCGCTCACCGGGATGTTCGCGGCGATCTATCACCCGGTCGGCATCGCCATGCTGGTCGCGGCGCCGGCGAAGCTGGGGAGCGCGCTCGGCTGGAACGGCCTGTGGGGCAACCTCGGCCTCGCCGCGGCGGCGATCGTCTCGGGCGCGCTGATGGACCTGTGGGGCTGGCGCGCCGCGTTCTTCGTGCCGGGCATCGCGTCGATCGCCGCCGGGGCCGCCTATCTCGCGCTGGTGCCCGACCCGGGACCGCTGCGGAAGAGATCGAGCTCGATCGGCCTGAACCTCGACCGGCGCACGATGGCGCGCATCTTCGTCATTCTTCTGGTCGCGACCAGCTGCGGCGGCGTGATCTTCAATTCCACCACCATCGCGATGCCCAAGCTGTTCGAGGAGCGCCTGCAGGCGCTCACCCACAGCAACCTCGGCATCGGCGCGCTGGTGGCGTTCGTCTACACCCTGGCGGCGTTCGCGCAGCTGGCGATGGGCTCGCTCATCGACCGCTTCGAGCTGCGGCGCCTGATGATCGGCATCGCGCTCGCCCAGATCCCGCTGCTCGCGCTGGCCGCCAACCTGCAGGGCTGGGCGATGCTCGCCGGGGCGCTCCTCATGATGCTGGCGGTGTTCGGGCAGATCCCGCTCAACGATGCGATCGTCGGCAGGTATTGCGCCGACGAGTACCGCGGGCGCGTCTTCGCCGTGCGCTATGTCGTGACGCTGAGCGTCGCTGCGGTCGCCGTGCCGATGATCGCGCTGCTTCACCGCACCGCGGGCGGCTTCAGGAACGTGTTCCTCGTGCTGGCGGCGCTCGCCGCCGGGATGCTGGTCGCGTCGTTTTTCTTTCCTTCCCGCAAAACGATCACCGCTGCAGCTCCTGCTTAAATCAGGGACAGACCACGTTTTTTTTCAAGACGAGCGGACGCATCAGATCAGCATCGAACAGCAGTTAACGCGCGCCAGCCCTACATCATCGCCTGCCACAAACTAGAGCATCGAAGATCCCAGGAAAACGTGGTCTGTCCCTGATTACGCGTTGATTACGCGATTTCGCTGGGCTGCGAGGCGGTCTTGACCAGGCGTTCCTTCCCGGTAAACGCGAGGTAGTGCTTGCCGCTCGCGCGGCCGAGCATGGTGATGCCGACCTGGCTTGCGATCGCGTGGCCCATCTGCGTGAGCCCGGAGCGCGACACCAGGAACGGGATGCGCATCTGCGCGCACTTGATCACCATCTCCGAGGTGAGCCGCCCGGTGGTGTAGAACAGCTTGTCGGAGCCGTCGATGCCGTCGAGCCACATGAAGCCGGCGATGGCGTCGACCGCGTTGTGCCGGCCGACGTCCTCGACGAACATCAGGATCTCGCCCGCGGCCGTGGCGAGCGCGCAGCCGTGCACCGCGCCGGCCTGCTTGTAGATGGTCTCGTGCCTGCGCACCTTCTCGAGCAGCACGAAAAGATCCGTGTCGGTGAGGGTAACGTCGTTTCTCAGCTTGACGCTTTCTATTTCCTCCATCAGGTCGCCGAACACCGTCCCCTGGCCGCAGCCGGTGGTGACCGTGCGCTTCTGCATTTTCGTTTCGAGATTTCTCCTCTTGTGGGTCGTCACCGCCACCGAATTCGTTTCCCAGTCGACTTGCACGGCGGTGATTTCCTCGATCGAAGAAACCAGCCGCTGGTTGCGCAGGTAGCCGATGGCGAGGGCCTCGGGAGCATGGCCGAGCGTCATCAGCGTGACGATCTCGCGCTTGTCGACGTACAGCGTGAGCGGATGCTCGCCCGCAATCGCGGTCGGCACCATCTCGCCGCGCTCGTTGTAGGCCTCGACCTCGAAAGTGGCGGGCCGCGCCGCGTTGGTCAGCTGCGGTCGGTGCTTAGCCACCGATGTACGACATCTCGACTTTGCGCAGCTTTGCAGTTTCAGAAGTTCTAATCTCGGAATACCGGTCGGCGCGGCGCTGCCAGACCGCGGCGATCTGGTCCCGGATCTCCTCGTCCGAGGCGCCGCCGCGCAGGAGCGACTTCAGGTCGTGGCCCGACTGCGCGAACAGGCACGTGAAGAGCGCGCCCTCGGTCGACAGCCTCATCCGCGTGCAGCTGCCGCAGAAAGCCTGCGTGACCGACGAGATGACGCCGATCTCGCCGGCGCCGTCGACGTAGCGCCAGCGCGCGGCGACTTCACCCGCGTAGTTGGCGCCGACCGGCTCGAGCGGCCAGCGCTCGGAAATGCGCCGCACGACCTCGGCCGAGGGCACGACGTCGTCCATGCGCCAGCCGTTCGAGCTGCCGACGTCCATGTACTCGATGAAGCGCGCGATGTGGCCGCTGCCGCGCCAGCGCTCGGCCATCGGCAGGATGTCGCCATCGTTGACGCCGCGCTTCACCACCATGTTGACCTTCACCGGCGAAAGGCCGGCCGCGGCCGCGGCGTCGATGCTCTCGAGCACTTTCGCCACCGGGAAATCGACGTCGTTCATGGCGCGGAAGGTGGCCTCGTCGAGCGAGTCCAGGCTGACCGTGACGCGGTCCAGGCCGGCCTGCGCCAGGGCTTGCGCGTTTTTGGCCAGAAGCGAGCCGTTGGTCGTCAAGGTGAGCTCCACATCGAGCTCCTTGAGCATCGCCACCAGTCGATGGAGGTCGCGGCGCACCAGCGGCTCGCCCCCGGTCAGGCGGATCTTCTCCACGCCGAGACCGACGAAGATGCGCGCCAGCCGCGCGATCTCCTCGAAGCTGAGGATGGCGCTGTGCGGCAGGAACGTGTAATTGGCGTCGAACACCTCGCGCGGCATGCAGTACACGCAGCGGAAGTTGCAGCGGTCGGTGACCGAGATGCGCAGGTCGTGCATCGAGCGCCCGAGCGTGTCACGTAGCGTCCCGCCGGCGAAAGCAGGCGCGGGGGTTCGGCCGGAACTGATCGGGATGACCTTCATCACCATGGTGTTACTCCTGAAAAATCATAGCAGACAAGGGTATAGTCGCGGCATGGAATCGATGAAAAAACGCGTTGCGGTAATCATGCAACGCAGGCCGATGGACAACCGCTGGCAGAGCGAGATTTGGGAAGCGGTCGGCGTGCTTGCCGACTACGACGCCCCGGGCGAAGCGCGCGTCATCGTCGAGCAGGCCGGGGCCACGCAGTGGCTTTATCCCGGGTTCGAGATGGTCCTGCACCGCTCGGAATCCGAGGGCTATTACCACAACGTGTCGACGCAGGAGCCGCGCGTGTTCGTGATGTGGCGCATGGAGCAGGAGCGCGCGGTGCCGCAGTTCGTCACCGTGAGCTACGACGAGGCGAGCCGCTGGATGGACGGCGGCGAGCAGGTGGATTCGGTGGCGATGCCGGCCGCGGTGTTCGCGTGGGTAGGGGAGTTCGTCGAGAAGAACTACCGCCCCGAGCCGAGGAAGCGCATCAAGCCGCAATCGTTCCTGTCGCCCAAAGACCGGGCGCGCGGCTGATGGGCGAAGAGAAGCAGGACTTTCTCCGGCGCTGGTCGAGGTTGAAGCGCGAGTCGGCTGCGCAAAAGCCAGCTGCCCCGGAGAACCCTCCTCAGCTCCCGCCGCTCGACAGCCTCACGTTCGAATCCGATTTCAAGGCGTTCATGCACTCGAAGGTCGAGGAAGGCGTGAAGCGCGCTGCGCTGAAGAAGCTGTTTTCCGATCCGCGCTTCAACGTCATGGACGGCCTCGACACCTATATCGACGATTACACCAAGGCAGAGCCGGTTACCGAGGAGCTGCTTGCGCGTCTCGAGCACGCCCGGCAGACGCTTCTGGTCTCTAAGCAAGAGGAAGAAAAACCTGCCGAGGAAGCAAAGGCGGTTGAACCGATCGAGAACCATGGCGATAAAAGACAAGACGCTTAAGCTGTGCAGCTGCAACAAGACCATCGCGCTCGATGCGCAGGCCCTGGCGTCGGCGCTGAAAACGGGAACCCCGCTCCCCATCCACACCGAGCTGTGCCGCAAGGAGGCCGGGCGGTTCCAGGCTGCGCTCGGCGAGGAGTCGCTCCTGGTGGGCTGCACGCAGGAGGCGCCGCTCTTCGGCGAGCTCGCCGAGGCGGCGGGGTCCAAGGCCGAGCTGCGCTTCGTCAACATCCGGGAGATGGCGGGCTGGTCGGCCGAAGGCAGGCAGGCGACGCCGAAAATCGCCGCGCTGCTGGCCGCCGCGGCGCTGCCCGAGCCCGAGCCGGTGCCAAACGTCGAGTACAAGTCCGGCGGCCAGATCCTGGTGATCGGCCCCTCCGCGGTCGCCCTCGAATGGGCAAAAAGATTTTCAACTCATCTTCAACCTAGCGTGCTGATCACGCGCCAGGAGGGTGGCGAGCTTCCCGCCGAGCGCAGCTTCCCGGTGTGGTCCGGAAAGCCGCTGCGCGTCGCGGGCTGGCTCGGCGCCTTCGAAGTCGAGTGGCAGCAGGAAAACCCGATCGACCTCGAGGTGTGCACGCGCTGCAACAAGTGCATCGACGTCTGCCCGGAGAACGCGATCGACTTCAGCTACCAGATCGACCTCGGGAAATGCAAGGCCCATCGCCAATGCGTGGCGGCCTGCGGCGAGATCGGCGCGGTCGATTTCTCGCGCGCGGAGCGCGCGCGCAAGGAAAGTTTCGACCTGGTGCTCGATCTCTCGACGGAGCCGCTGCTGCGCATGCCGGACCTGCCGCAGGGCTACCTCGCGCCCGGGGCCGATCCGCTCGCGCAGGCGCTCGCCGCGGCGAAGCTGGCGCAGCTGGTGGGCGAGTTCGAGAAGCCGCGCTTTTTCGCCTACCGCGAAAAGATCTGCGCCCACGCCCGCTCGGGCATCGAGGGCTGCAACCGCTGCCTCGAGGTCTGCTCGACCGGCGCGATCCGCGCCGACGGCGATCACGTCAAGGTCGAGCCCCACCTGTGCGCCGGCTGCGGCGGCTGCGCTACCGTCTGTCCATCCGGTGCGATGACCTATGCGTATCCGCGAGTTTCGGACATCGGCATGAGATTGAAGACGCTGCTCTCGACCTATCGCGAAGCGGGTGGTATTGACGCCTGCCTCGTATTCCACGACACCGAGAGCGGCCGCTCGCAGGTACAGGCCGCCGGCCGCAAGGCAGTGCGAGGCGGCAAGGGGCTTCCGGCGCGCGCCATCCCCTTTGAGGTGTTCCATGTCGCCTCGATCGGCCTCGACACGCTGCTCGGCGCCATCTGCTATGGCGCAAGCCAGGTCGTGGTGGTATCGACGAAGGAATCAGAGCACTATGCGGCGGCGCTGCGCGAGCAGATGGCGCTGGGTGAGGCCATTCTGCATGGCTTGGGTTATGCGGGCACGCACTTTGAAGTTCTGGAGGAGGTAGAGAAATCCCTGTGGGAACTTTCGCCCGCCAGTACGGTGGCGAAACCGGCCAGCTTCAACCTCTCGCCCGAGAAGCGCACCACGCTCGATTTCGAGCTCGATCATCTGGCTGCGAATGCTCCTAGGAAAATCGAGGAAATCGAGCTGCCCGCCGGCGCGCCATTCGGCGCCCTGGCGGTCAACAAGCAGACCTGCACGCTGTGCAAGGCCTGCATCGGCGCCTGCCCTGAAGGCGCGCTGCTCGACGCCGCCGACGCGCCGCGGCTGCGCTTCATCGAGCGCAACTGCGTGCAGTGCGGCCTGTGCGCCGAAACCTGCCCGGAGGACGCGATCGAGCTGGTGCCGCGGCTCCTGTTCGGCCCCCAGGCGAAGCAGGCCGTGACGCTGAACGAAGCCGAGCCGTTCCATTGCGTGCGCTGCGGCAAGCCGTTCGGCACGCGGCTGATGGTCGACAGCATGCTCGGCAAGCTCGGCGGCCATTCGATGTTTGCCGGCGACGGGGCCCTGCGCCGCCTGCAGATGTGCGGCGATTGCCGCGTCGTCGACATGATGGAAAATCGCGCCGAAGCGACGATTTTCGACTTCAAGAAATGAACCCGGAGGAGGCGGCCCGGGCCAACTTCTACGGGCTGCTGGCGCGGCTGTTCTATGCGCCCCCGGACGCGGCGCTCCTGCAAGCGATCGCCAGGGCGGACGCGATCGATGCACAGGAGGGCGGCATCGCGCCCGCGTGGCGCGAACTCGCCCGCGCGGCGGCCGGCGCCGACCCGGAGGCAGTGCGCGAAGAGTACGAGACGGCCTTCGTCGGCACCGGCAAGGCGCCGGTTACACTTTATGCCTGCGCCTATTCCATCCGTTACACGAGCGAAGCGCCGCTCGCCGAGCTGCGCGCCGACCTGGCCGCGCTGGGCCTGGCGCGCCGCGGCGGGACGAGCGAGCCCGAGGACCACATCGCCGCGCTGTGCGAGACGATGCGGCATCTCATTGCGGAGCAAAAAGCGGAACTTGCGGACCAGCAGCGGTTTTTCAGTCGCTGGATCCAGCCGGCAGCGGGGCGATTGTGCGATGCAATAGCGGAGTCGGAGATAACCCATTTCTACGAGCCGGTCGCCCGCTTCGCAAAAAGCTTCTTCGAGCTTGAGCTTGCCGCATTTGAAATGCTCTAGAATCGGCGCGTATCCGGCAGCCAGAATTATTAGATCTAGGAGGCAGTCATGACCGAGCGCACCAGGCGCCTCTCCCGGCGCAATTTCCTGTTGACCGTGGGCGCCGGCGGCGCCGCGACGGCGGCGGCTTTCATGGCAAAGAGTTCTGGTTCTAATTCCCAGGGGAAAGATAAAAAGCGTGCGACGCGCGGCTACCAGGCCAGCGAGCACGTCAGCAACTACTACCGCACCGCGAAGGTCTGAGGAGGTCGCCATGCTGCTGACCAGAAAATCCGCGGGCGCAGCGGCCGAGCCGCGCCTCGCGAGGGGATTGCAGGCCGGTCTCGCAAAAACCATGGACCGGCGGACCTTCCTCAAGCGTTCGGGCGTGACCGCGGGCGCCGCAGCGGTGGCCGCGCAGCTGCCCTACAGCATGATCGGCACCGCCGAGGCGAAGAACGAGGCCGCCGGCAGCGTCGAGATCAAGCGCACGGTCTGCACGCACTGCTCGGTGGGTTGCGCGATCGATGCGGTGGTCGAGAACGGCGTCTGGACCAGGCACGAGCCGGTGTTCGACTCGCCGATCAACCTCGGCGCGCACTGCGCCAAGGGCGCCTCGATCCGCGAGCACGGCATCACCCACGACTCGCACCGCCTCAAGTACCCGATGAAGCTCGAGGGCGGCAAGTGGAAGAGGATTTCATGGGATCAGGCCTACGAGGAAGTTTCACAAAAACTTCTTCAAATCAGAAAGGAAAGCGGGCCCGACGCGACCTTCTGGATCGGCTCCTCCAAGCACAACAACGAGCAGTCGTACCTGCTGTGCAAGTGGGTGCGCCTCTTCGGCACCAACAACACCGACCACCAGGCGCGCATCTGCCATTCGACCACCGTCGCCGGCATCGCCAATACCTGGGGCTACGGCGCGATGACCAACTCGTACAACGACGAGCAGAACTCGAAATCGCTGCTCTTCTTCGGCTCGAACGCGGCCGAGGCGCACCCGGTGTCGATGCTGCACACGCTGCACGCCAAGGAGAACGGCTGCAAGGTGATCGTGGCCGATCCGCGCTTCACCCGCACCGCGGCAAAGGCCGACAAGTACGTGCGCGTGCGCTCGGGCAGCGACGTGGCGTTCCTCTTCGGACTGCTGTACCACATCTTCAAGAACGGCTGGGAGGACAAGGAGTACATCCGCACCCGCGTCTACGGCATGGACAAGGTCAGGGAAGAGGTGATGGCCAAGTACACGCCGCAGGCAGTGGAGGAAGTCACCGGCGTGCCCGAAGCCGAGATGCACGAGGTGGCGAAGATCCTCGCCGAGAACCGCCCCGGCTTCATCATCTGGGCGATGGGCCAGACGCAGCACACCAACGGCAACGCGATCGTGCGCGCGAGCGCGGTGCTGATGCTCGCGCTGGGCAACGTCGGGCGCTCCGGCGGCGGCACCAACATCTACCGCGGCCACGACAACGTGCAGGGCGCGACCGACATCGGCCCCAACCCCGACTCGCTGCCGGGTTACTACGGCCTGGCGCCGGGCGCGTTCGCGCATTGGGCGCGCGTGTGGAACATCGACCTCGACTGGCTGAAGAAGCAATACCCGTCCGAAGCGATGATGGGCAAGCCGGGCATCACGGTGTCGCGCTGGATCGACGCGGTCACCGAGAAGACCGAGAACATCGACCAGGACTCGAACGTCCGCGCCGTCATCTACTGGGGCCACGCGCCCAACTCGCAGAGCCGTGGCCTCGACATGCTCGAGGCGATGAAGAAGCTCGACCTGCTGGTGGTCGTCGACCCATATCCTTCGGCCACCGCCGCGATGTTCGCGATGGCGAGGAAGGACGGCGCCTACCTGCTGCCGGCGGCAACGCAGCTCGAGACCGAGGGCAGCGTGACCGCCTCGAACCGCTCGCTGCAATGGCGCGAGAAGGTGATCGACCCGCTGTTCGAGTCGCGCACCGACCAGATGATCATGTACCAGCTCGCGCAGAAGCTCGGCTTCGCCGACCAGTTCGTCGGCAAGAAGGACGGCAAGCAGAACATCCGGCTGGTGAAGGCCAAGGGCGGCATGGAGGAGCCCAGCATCGAGGACACCACGCGCGAGTTCAACAACGGCTGCTGGACCATCGGCTACACCGGCCAGTCGCCGGAGCGCCTGCAGGCGCACATGCGCAACATGCACGTGTTCGATGTGAAGACGCTGCGCGCGCGCGGCGGCAAGGACGCCAAGACCGGCTACGATCTGACCGGCGATTATTTCGGCCTGCCGTGGCCCTGCTACGGCACCGCGGCGATCAAGCACCCGGGCTCGCCCAACCTCTATGACACCTCGAAGCACGTCATGGACGGCGGCGGCTGCTTCCGCGCCAACTTCGGCGTCGAGAGGGACGGCGTCAACCTGCTGGCCGAGGACGGCGTGTACTCGAAGGGCTCGGAGATCACCACCGGCTATCCCGAGTTCGACCACGTGCTGCTGAAGAAGCTGGGCTGGTGGGACGACCTCACCGAGGCGGAGAAGAAGGAAGCCGAGGGCAAGAACTGGAAGACCGACCTCTCCGGCGGCATCCAGCGCGTCGCCATGAAGCACGGCTGCCACCCGTTCGGCAACGCGAAGGCGCGTGCCGTGGTGTGGAACTTCCCCGACGGCGTGCCGCTGCACCGCGAGCCGCTGTTCACGCCGAAGGCCGAGCTGATCGACAAGTGGCCGACGCACGACGACGTCAAGGTATTGTGGCGGCTGCCGACGCTGTTCAAGACCGTGCAGCAGAAGAACCGCGACGCCGGCAAGCAGTTTCCGCTGATCCTGACGAGCGGCCGCCTGGTCGAGTACGAAGGCGGCGGCGACGAGACGCGCTCCAACCCGTGGCTCGCCGAGCTGCAGCAGGACAACTTCGTCGAGATCAACCCCAAGGCGGCCGCCGACCGCGGCATCCGGAACAATGAATACGTCTGGGTCAGCACGCCCTCGGGCGCGCGGATCAAGGTCAAGGCGCAGGTCACCGAGCGCGTCGGCCCCGACACGGTGTTCATCCCGTTCCACTTTGCCGGCTGGTGGCAAGGACAGGACATGCTGCCTTACTACCCGGAGGGCGCCGCGCCGATTGTCCGCGGCGAGGCGGTGAACACGGCGACGACCTACGGCTATGACCGGGTGACGCTGATGCAGGAAACCAAGACGACGCTTTGCCAGGTCGCAAGAGCATAAGGAGGCCGCCATGGCAAGAATGAAATTCCTGTGCGACGCCGAGCGCTGCATCGAGTGCAACGGCTGCGTCACCGCGTGCAAGCAGGAGAACGAAGTGCCGTGGGGCGTCAACCGCCGCCGCGTGGTGACCATCAATGACGGCATCGTGGGCGCCGAGAAATCGATCTCGGTGGCCTGCATGCACTGCTCGGACGCGCCGTGCATGGCGGTGTGCCCGGTCGACTGCTTCTACAAGACCGAGGACGGCGTGGTGCTGCACGACAAGGACCTGTGCATCGGCTGCGGCTACTGCTTCTACGCCTGCCCGTTCGGCGCGCCGCAGTTCCCGCAGGCCGGCGCTTTCGGCCTGCGCGGCAAGATGGACAAGTGCACCTTCTGCGCCGGCGGCCCCGAGCCCGATCGCAGCGAGGCCGAGTTCAAGAAGTACGGCCGCAACCGCCTGTCCGAGGGCAAGCTGCCGGCCTGCGCCGAGATGTGCTCGACCAAGGCGCTGCTCGGCGGCGACGGCGACGTGATCGCCGACATCTACCGCGATCGCGTGGTACGTCGCGGCAAGGGCTCCGAAGTGTGGGGCTGGGGCACGGCCTACGGTCCCGGCAAGCCCGGTGCGCAGCCGCCCGCGCAGCAACCGGCGCGGGGCAGGTCGTGATCCGGGTCCTGCTCCTGGTTGCCCTGTTCGGGCTTGCGGCCTGTGCCGAGCGCGAGCAGGTCGCCGACTTCAAGAAAGGCAAGTACCAGGGCAAGCCCGACACGCAGGCCTGGGACAACGCGCCGCTCGCCTACGGCAGCGGCAAGTGGACGAAGGGCGACCGCGCGAGCTGGGAAAACCAGATCAAGACGCGCCAGCTCGGCCAGAACGAAGACGTACGCATAAACCAGTAAGGTGCCGACGATGAGGGTTTTTCTCCTGGCGCTGGCTATGCAGTTCGCCGGCGCGGCCTGGGCTCAGTCCGAGGCCCAGCAGCAGCAGCAACGCCAGGCCGAGCAGCCCGGCAACAACGCGCCGGTCTGGCGCGACGTGAAGGCGGGAGAGAAAAACTTCACCACCATCAAGGGCCGCGAGACCGAAGTGCTGGTGCAGCCGCCGGCGCGCTTCCCGGGCCAGAACGTCACGGCCACCGCGGGCGAGGCATGGCGCAAGTTCCGCAACGGGCCGGTGACCTTCTACGGCGGGCTGCTGGTGACGGTGATCGCGGTGGTCATCCTCGGCTTTTATTTCTGGAAGGGGCCGGTCAAGCTGCACGACCGGCCGAGCGGCCGCCTGATTCGCCGCTTCAGCACCCTCGAGCAGGTAGTGCACTGGTCCGCCGCCATCAGCTTCTGCGTGCTCGGCATCTCCGGCCTGATCATGCTGTTCGGCAAGTACCTGCTGCTCCCGGTCATCGGCTACACGCTGTTCGCCTGGCTCACGGCGCTCGGCAAGAACCTGCATAACTTCATCGCGCCCCTGTTCATCGTCTCCGTGATCGCCATGATCTTCATGTGGCTGCGCGACAACCTGCCCAAGTCCTACGACTGGATGTGGTTCGGCAAGGCGTGGGCGTTCTTCGCGCGCGGCGAGCACATCCCGTCGGGGCGCTTCAACGCCGGCGAGAAGGCCTGGTTCTGGGGCGGCGTGATCCTGCTCAGCGTCATCGTCTCCTGGAGCGGGATCATCCTGCTGTTCCCCAACTTCGATCAGACGCGCGCGGTCATGCAGGACGCCTGGATCTGGCACGCGTCGGCGGCGCTGCTCTACATCGCGATCTCCTTCGGCCACATCTACATGGGAACGATCGGCGTCGAGGGCGCCTACGGGAACATGCGCACCGGCTACACCGACGAGACCTGGGCGAAGGAGCACCACGACCTCTGGTACAAAGAAGTGAAATCCGCCTCGCGCGCACCCGCCGCCGGCGCAGTTCCCGCCGGGGCGCCGCACATGAAGGAGAAGACATGAAGAAGGCTCTCGCCGTGCTGGCGGCCGGGATGATGATCGGCGCCATCGGGGCGTCGTATGCGAGGCTCCCCGCCGCCCCCGCGAAGACCGATGCGGAAAAGGCCGCGGAGGCCGACAAGGCGGCTGCCGCGAAGGCGAAGGAAGCCGCGGAGCTGGGCAAAGCGCAGGACAGGGCGGTCGCCAACTACAAGAAGCACAAGGGCGTCTCGATGGACGCGAGGAAGAAGTGAAAGCCAGCCTGGCCGCGCTGGCCGCGGCAGCGCTGGCGGGATGCCAGAGCATTCCCGCCGATGCCCCCAGCGCGACCGCTCGCCTGCAGCCCACCACGGGCAACAACGTGTCAGGCAACGCGACCTTCCAACAGGTGGGCGACAAAGTGCATGTGGTCGCGCAGGTTTCCGGTCTCACGCCGGAACGCGAGCACGGCTTTCACATCCACGACGCCGGCGACTGCAGCTCGGGCGACGGCATGAGCGCCAAGGGGCACTTCAATCCGCTCGGCCGGCCGCACGGGCATCCGGGGACGCCAGAGCGGCATGCCGGCGACATGCCCGCCCTCAAGGCCGACCTGTACGGCAACGCCGCGCTCGAGACCGATCTCGACATCATCACCGTGACGCCGGGGCCGACGAGCATCGTCGGGCGCGGCCTCATCGTCCACGCCGACCCGGACGACTACAGGACACAGCCTACCGGTAACGCCGGCGCGCGCCTCGCTTGCGCCGTGATCCAGCGCCGCTGATTGCAGAGGAGGAGGAGTGGAAAGGGCGCCGCAAGGCGCCCTTTTCTT
>Ga0209155_1000138_pt1 | contig 31107 bp, 24 predicted proteins | sample GraSoiAngelo_122_FD_185879 | JGI IMG/M metagenome (GOLD analysis project Ga0209155, IMG submission 185879) | Grasslands soil microbial communities from the Angelo Coastal Reserve, California, USA - 14_0927_02_20cm (SPAdes) (version 2) | ecosystem: Environmental > Terrestrial > Soil > Grasslands ... | reverse complement strand
GGAGGGTCTCAGAAAATCTTCTAAGAAACTCGAAAAGCTCTTTAGCAGTTTTTTACGTGGAGCAAGTTGCCCTAAATCGCCACGTGTCGCCGCAACCGCGGCTATATTGTTTATAACGGAGGGTTTGGGAGAAGTCAAGGGCGAGTTTTTTGAGGGAATCTGGTTGCGGCGCAGCCCAGATTGTGGCTCGCAATTGGGACGTGTAGGGCGCGTCACTGCCGCGCCCTACAAAAAGAGAGTCCCTCATTTCCGCTAATTTGCATTTGAGTTCTTAGCGAGCAGTTGAGACATGGTTTCGGTTTGGGGCCCCAAGAAGCGCGTGGCCAGGTTTTGTGCCAAGAGGGGGTCGGTTTTGGCGCCAGAGATGGCTCTCTGCGCGTGCTCGCGGTGCTCAGTTTGCGGGCCCGAGAGAGTGATTAGGGCAGCCGCGAATTCCATCTGCGGGTCGTCGCCGCGGAGAGCGGAGGTACGCAGCGCCAGCGCCTTTTTCACCAGGGCGTAGCCGTCCACGCCTGCGTCTGGATTGGTATCCAAGCGCATGCCGTCGGTCATGTGCGGCAGATTCTGTCCGATCCACTGTTTGTAGGTTTCCACAAGATAGCCCGCATCAAACCAGGCCAGCGCGTCAGGATGGCCGGAGGATTCCGCGGAAGTCGCGCGGGCATGAAGACGCGCGAGAAGTTCCTTCGCGGCGACGGGGTCTTTACGGGCGTAAAGCGTGGCGCGGCGCAGCGTTTCCATGCGAACGAGGACGGGAGTGTCCGGCGCGAGAATGTTCAAAGTGTCGCGAACGAGGTTCTTGGTGTCGTAAGTCTCGCCGCCGCTGAGGTTCCAGTTGTGGCTGATCCAGGGCAACGATTTGGCCTGCGCAATTTCGATGGTGTGACAAATGAGCGGCGGGCCAGCCTGGACGACGGTTGCGAGTGTCAGAGTTGCTGCCGCCACCGCGATGAACAAACGTAGGGAACGAATCATTGAACGCGTCATGGGTCTTAGAGTCTCCTTTCGAATCGTTTCGAACTTCAGGAGACAAGACGCTAGATGCGGCAAGGATGTTAACGGCCGCAGGAATGTAAATGAACAACCGCAAACTGTCCTGAGCCTAGTGGACGGACAGCGTGACTTCGTAGACGGCCATGCAATTTGCGGAAGGATCGTCCTCGACCGATTTCGAGACGGTACCGCTCTTGATCTGGAACTCCAGAGGCTTTCTTGGCGAGTCAGGCAAGCCAATTATGCGGGCTTTGCCATCACTGTTTGTGCCGATTTCCAAATCCATCTTGCGCTTGTTGAATATTCCGTACCGGAGAGTGACTTTGATCTTGGCGTCATAAATGGGCTTGCCCGCTTCGTCCTTTACGGTGAAATCTGCCTTGCAGGGGCCGATCCCGCCATCCACGACGGGGACTTCCGGCGAAGTATTGCCCGCGAATGACGCGCACGGGATCAAGAAAACGATTGCCAATAGAGATGAAAATGACTGCACCATCGGAATCCGCATGGTAGCTCCCCTCGCACTTCAGAAAGATACGCCGCGCGAGGCAGGGTTGCAATTCTCTTGACAGGGATGTGTGCTCGTTGCGCGCAACGCCGGCGTAACTCGCCACGCAGGAGCCGTAAGAGGAGGGAATCCAAGAACTACTTTGCATTGCGCGACGGCTGAGACCAGTCGCGTTCATACGTGCGCCACAAATAGATGTCACCAAAGCCGAGGGCATTCCACCAGGCGTCGAGCATGGAACGGTCGAGGCGGAGTATGCCTTCGCGAGTTACGCCTAAGGGAGGCGGAGCCAGCGAAGCAAGGCGGTCATAGACGCCGGGCCGATCCGCGTTGCTGACGCGCGAGAGCAAGTGCCAGAGTGTAAGAGCGTCGTCCTTGCGCGCATCAACAAGCAGGATCCCGAGCAGTGCATTGCGTTCCGCGGGCGTTTGCGATTCAAAGTCGAATCGAGATAACGCGCTGCGAAATGATTCAGAGGCACTTTCGAAATACGGCGTGCCCGGCCCAATCCTAGGGCGCGTCTGGCAAATGGCGCCGGCAGGGATGAAAGACTCGTGGCCGTTCAGCTTGAAGCCAACCCAGCCCATGGTGGTGCGCAGAAGTCCGGCGCCGGAGTCGTCTACGTGAAGGGTGTAGACGCAGCCGAGGTCCACGGCGACGGCGGAAGGCGTATCCACGACAAATTGACCGGGAGGCGCCCAAATAACGGCGTGAATGGTTCCGCGCTCGAGAGAAAGCCTTTTGCGGCCTGGCCCATTTGTGACCAAGCGGAGGCGCGAGCCGGGGTCCACTTCCACACGGCCCGTCTCATCAAGCGTAATGCTGGCGCGTGAAGTGCTGTTCGTCACAAGCGTTTGGCCAATACCCAGCTTTCCCGGTCCCGACTTTTCACCCAGGGAATGCCAGCCAACACGCGGTGCGCCTTCCAGACGGACAACGTCCCATGACGGTCCGGGGTTTCCACGTGATCTTTGCCGCATGAAAAGAAACACCGTCACCGCAAGCAGAAGGGAAGCCGCGACAGCGCTAAGCTGGTATTCCCATCTCCAATTGAAAAAGTTCCTGGGCCGTTTCGCTTTATGAGTCTGAGCGATCTCGTCAAACCTAGGCGCAGGTTGATTTTGGCGATATCGCCCCAGGGCTTCCTCGAGTTTTTGGACTTCCGGGTCAGGTTCGCCGGAACCATCCCACAAATAATCGTCGTTCATAAACTATTCCTTAGGCCCTTGGGCCAACGATGCGCCTTTTGCAGACTCCGCCAGTTTCTCGCGCAGCATTTGCAAGCCTCGATAAAGATTCACGCGAACCGAACCGTGCGTCAGCCCCGTGCGTGCCGCGATTTCCGGCCCAGTCATTCCCTCCACGAGCCGAAGGATGAGTGGCTCGCGATATGCCTCCGGTAGCCCGCGAACCACGCCTAAAATCATGGCGGCTTCCTGATCGGCTGCGCTATTCGTCGTCCGGCTCTCGGCATGATTCTGATCCACGGGCTCTGTGACCTTTTCATCCGGAATCGTCTTGCGGAAGTAATCGTTCGCGCGATTCCGGGTAATCGTCCCCAGCCAGGCTCCGAAACGAGAAACGTCGCGCAAAGCATGAAGCTGGCGCAAGGCCAAAAGAAAAACTTCCTGAACGAGGTCATCAACTTCGCGTGGAGGAACGCGCGCGAGCAGGATGCCGTGAACCATGCTCGCGTAGCGGTCGTACAGACATCCGAAGGCGGCACGATCGCCATCGCGAGCGGCGCTGACGAGCGAGTCTTCGTCGCGGGATTCGGCGGCAGGCAACGCAATCACAGCCTGACGTTCCATGCTTGAGGCTCGAAAGTCAATGCTGTATCCCACTTTAAGCTATCGTCAGCCAACGCCAAGTCGGTATGCAAGACGCAGGGCGTGGAAAAGTGTTAACAGAAGTCCCAGGCCCAGGCAGCTTCCGAGCCGCCGTTTAGCCCTTGACTCGCAAGTAGTTACGCGGCTGCCGAGAAAACCCAGCCTCCTTGACAACAATTTTCTGGGTTCCTGCGTCCAATACTACGGAGAACAAAAATCGCAAGGTACCCCGGCCTATTGGACAGTGATTGCTCCAGCGCAACGCAATTCGGCTGCAACCCACTGGAATTGACAGTGTTATACTTTGGCAGCAGGCCGAGTACGGCCGCTGGCGAAACAGGGCTTCGGGGGCCAATATAAAGGGGTTGTTGATATGGGAGAGCAAGTGAAGGAACTCATGGATTGGGCGCGGCGCCGGAAAGTACTCGCCGCGGTATTTGTCGCGTTCACGCTGGTAGTTGGAATTCTTATTGGCTCGATCGTTTCCGGCCGCGTGTCGGCGACGAAGGGCTTCGGATTCTCCGGCACTACAGCGACGGCGCTTACAGTGCCGGACCCGATCCCCGCATCCAATTCGTTCGCCGGGATAGTAAATCGCGTGGAACCCGCGGTTGTAAACATCGCCACGACGCAAGTGCTGGAGCGCAAGCAGTCCAAGAAGCGCCGCACGCAACCATATGATCAGGATGACCCGATGCAGGATTTCTTCGACCGATTCTTCGACGGCCGCCAGGATGGACCTCCGCAAGCGGAACGCAGCCTGGGTTCCGGCGTGATCGTGGACAAGCGCGGATACATTCTGACGAACAACCACGTCGTCGAGCAGGCCACGAAGATCCAAGTGCAATTGAACGGAGAAACCGCACGCTACACGGCCAAAGTTGTTGGCGTGGACGAGGATACGGATCTGGCGGTAATCAAGATTGACGCGAACAAGGAATTGCCCATCGCGAAACTTGGGAATTCGGATGGAGTACAAGTGGGTGACTGGGTCCTCGCGATTGGCAGCCCCTTCGGACTGCAAGCGACAGTGACCGCGGGCATCATCAGCGCCAAGGATCGCGGCGGGATCGGGCATCAGTTCCAGAGATTCCTGCAGACCGATGCAGCCATCAATCCGGGAAATTCCGGCGGGCCGCTGGTGGATCTGGCCGGCGAAGTCATCGGGATCAACACCGCCATCATAACGGGTGGGCGTGGGTATGAAGGTGTGGGCTTTGCGTTGCCGTCCACTACGGCCATCAACGTTTACGACCAGATCATCAAGCAAGGGCGCGTAACTCGCGGGTCCATCGGCGTCAGCTTCCAGGAGGAGCCGAGCACAAATCCGATCACCCTTAAATCGTTGGGCGCTCCTTACGGCGTGGTAATCGAAGGCGTCGAGCCGGGTAGCCCTGCGGAGAAGGCTGGATTGAAGGGCGGTGACGTGATCACCAGTGTGAACGGTAAACCGGTGAAGACTGGAAATGACCTGGTGAACCCGATTGCGCAAGCACCCATCGGCAGCAAGGTGAAACTAACCTACATTCGTGACCGCGCGCAGAAAGAAGCGACTGCCGAGGTAGGAGACCGCACGCGAGTGTTCCCGAACACCGCGGGCCGCCTGGGTGACCAGCCTGGCGAAACAGCGCCGCCGGAGTTCGGCCTGCGCGTGGAAGAGTTGACGCCGGAGCGGGGGCATCGCGTTGGCATGGAAGGGCAAAAGGGCGTGCTGGTGACGGAAGTCGAGCCAGCGTCCTTTGCGGATGATTTGAATTTCGGGCGCGGTGATGTGATTACCCAGATTAACGGCGAAGCGGTGACCTCCGTTGCCGATTACCGCAAGGCCGTGACAAAACTCAAGCACGGTGAAGATGTTGTCTTCAAGGTTCTTCGCCGGCAGGACAGCGACCGGGTGCTGACGCTCTATTTGTCGGGCAAAGTACCGGCTGACGCTCAGCAATAGTTTGCGGCACCAACGACCGAACGAAACCAGACACTAATCATGATGCGAGTCCGAAAAGCGACCAACCTGGCCCTGACGCTGTTCCTGGCGGCGGGGCTAGGTGTGTTCGCGAGTACGGCGCAAGCAAAGGCCGCAGCGCCAAAAAAGGCCGCTTCTTCCAAGGCCAGTAGCGCATCACACGGGAAAAGGTCCAGGAGATCGAGCCGGCGGGAACGGGGGCAAAAGGCTCCCAGTTCTGAGCGCATTTCCGAGATTCAGCAGGCGCTCGCGAAAGACGGTTCGTTTACGGGGAAACCGAACGGGAAGTGGGACGCCTCGACGATTGAAGCGACCAGAAAATTCCAGGAAGCCCGTGGGCTAAATCCGACGGGCAAGCTTGATGCGAAAACGCTTCAGCAATTGGGCCTGGGCTCGCAGACCGCGGGCGTTGCGCCGCCCATGCCTCCCGTGAGCGCTTCTTCTTTGCAGAATGTGACACCTTCTCAGACGGTTCGCCATCAGCAGTAAGCAGTAGTTCTTCGCGATTGCATTCCATCGACAACTGAATTAGAAAACAGACATCGTTCACCATGTATTTATGGGACGAGGGGTGAGTGTGCCATGAAACCCGTGAAGATTTTGCTGGCGGCGGTTCTCAGTGCCACTTGTGGGGCTTGGATTTACGCGCAGACGGGACCGACCCCAAAGACAGCCAAGGCCATCAGGGCCGTGCGCTTTGGAAAGCTTTGGGATGGCAAGGGGAAGCTTTGGACGAATGCCATTGTGATTGTGGAGGCTGACCGCATTCGCGTGGTCACCACCGATGCATCGGCGATACCGCCAGGCGCGGAGACGATTGATCTGTCGAAATTCACGGGATTGCCCGGGCTGATCGATGTGCACACGCACATGACGATTTATACCGACGAGACTCCGGGCGAACCGATGCTGAAGCAACTGACGAGCAATCCTCCCGCCGTGGAAGTGTTTCTGGCTCGCAAAGGCGCCATGCGTACGCTGGAAGCAGGCGTGACAACCGTGCGCGATCTCGGCGCGGATCAATACATGGACATTGCGATGCGCGATTTGATCAATCGCGGAGAAATGACCGGTCCGCGCATGTTTGTGTGTGGGTATGGACTCTACATCACGAACGCGCCATACAAGCCGGGGATAAATCTTCCTGCTGGAGGCATCGCCGATGGCGTGCCCGAAGTTTTGCGAGCGGTGCGCCAACAAATTGCCGCGGGCGCGGACGTGATCAAAATGTATGCTTCGACCGGCACGGATGACGACGTGACTGGATTTCAAACTTACAACTATGAAGAGATCAAAGCCGCCGTGGACGCCGCGCACAAGTTCGGGAAGAAAATTGCGATTCACTCGTACGGCCCGGATGGGGCGCGCGACGCTGTGCGGGCAGGAACGGACTCGCTGGAGCATGCGACGGACATGGACGACGCCACGATTCAGGAAATGGCCAAGCGCGGTACGTTTTACGTTCCCACGATCGATCACAACCGCTATTACCTGGATAACTGGCAGAAGGTTGGCTATGCGAACGGTTTTCAGGAGAAGACCAAGGCGTTCATTGAGCGCAATCTGGAGACGGCGCGCAAGGCGCACAAGGCCGGTGTGAAATTTGCGATGGGTTCGGACGCCATCTATACGATGTTTGGACAGAACACCCGCGAGCTGGGATGGTTCGTGAAAGCAGGAATGACACCGGAGCAGGCGTTGCGCACGGCAACGACGAATGCAGCGGAGTTGTTGGGCAAAGAAAAGGAGCTGGGATCCGTTGCGCCCGGATATTACGCCGACTTGGTAGCAGTGGAAGGAGATCCGCTGGCGGATATCGACATCGCCGTGAGCAAAGTGAAATGGGTGATGAAGGGCGGCTGGGTGGTGGCGGACAAGACCAAGGGACAAGTTCGCTAGTGAAAAACCGAAACGCAGAAGGACCCACCCTTTCCTGCCTGCGACAGGAAGGCAAAAACCAAAGACGAAAGGGTGCGGTACCTGCTGGTTCGGGGTTTCGTACCATTAGGGGCGATCCCGGTGAAGAATGTTTGACATTGACGAACAGAGAGATGCGCTGGGAAGATAAGCGCCATTTGTTGGGGTCAAAAAGGAAACTCCGATTAAGGAGGACTAAATGTTAAGTCGTACTTTTGGGTTGCTGCTGGTTGCTTGTCTGGTTACGAGCTCGGTATGGGCAGCGAACGATCCGTTCGTAGGCAAATGGAAGGTGAACCCGTCCAAGAGCAAACTCAACGACGAAATGAAGGTTGAGGCCGTGGGTGCAAACAAGTATACCTTCACCTTTGGCCCCGGCCAAGTCGACACAATCGTAGCCGACGGGAGTGACCAGCCGGCCCTGCAGGGGACCACGCTTTCCGTCACGGTGGAGGGGCCCAACAACTGGAAGGTCATGCGCAAGATGAAGGGCCGCACGCTCCTCACGGGGTATTGGACGCTTTCCGAAGATGGCAAGACGCTTAACGACGCCTATACGGAATACGCGCCCGACGGTTCGGCGTCGAGCGTGCCCTATGTGTACGAGCGGACGGCGGGGAGTTCAGGTTTTCCGGGCACATGGGACAGCGAGAGCGAGAAAGTGAAGGCGGGGATCGAGCTCCAGATCCAGCCCTACGAGGGTGACGGCCTGTCATTTAACGGTGGTCCCGATGCAAAAATGGCTAAGAGGATGAAGTTCGATGGGAACGATTATCCGGACCTCAGTCCGAACGGGGATGCAGGCTCTGCATATTCGGGCCGCCGCGTGAACGAGCGCAGTCTGGAAATCACAGAGAAATTCAAAGGCAAGATTACGGGCACCCGGCAGATCGAGCTCTCTAGAGATCTCAAGACCCTGACGGTGACCGTGCGCCCAGTGGGCCAAAGCAGGCCCAAGAGCATCCTTGTGTATGATCGGGAATAAACGTGCGAATCCGCTCCTGCAGGTGTGTGGGTCGAGGTCCGGACGGACGGGAAGTTTCCCTTATGATCTAAGTGAGTCTTGTGAAACAAATATCAGAAATGTTCCGTCTGCCCTCGATTTTCCCCGATTTCCCCTCGTGGCGCACACGCCGGTCTTGCGTCTGCGGGTTTAGAGTCGTCGTTAGATTGGCCGGTTTGACACTTTTTGAGGCGGTTGTTTCTGAGAGATGAGATAATCAAAACGCGGAAAGGAGGTTCGCCATGGCCGCAAACTCGCCGAGCGTCATTATCCAAGACCCGGAGATCCTCAGCGGTGAACCTGTCTTCCGGGGCACGCGCGTGCCTTTCCAAACGCTCCTCGATTACCTGGAAGCCGGGGATACGCTCGATGAATTTCTGGAACAATATCCCGGAGTCAGCCGGGAACAGGCCATCGCCGCGCTGGAAGAAGCGAAAGCGCTTATGCTGGCTCGTTTTGAGAAATGAAAATCCTCATCGACGAGTGCCTCCCAGCGGCGCTGATAGGAACGCTCACCGCGATGGGCCAGCCAAGGAATCGAGAACTGGAACTGCAGCTTGCCTTCGAGGCGGCTGTGGCGAAGAAGATGCGAGTAGACGGCGCGGTCGGACAGCGAAAAGCTGAGCTGCGGCGCGAGCAGGTCTTCCATTTGTTTCCACACCTGTACAGGATTGATTTTTTTGTCGTTCATAGTTTTGAGTCCTGAAAGCAGAAGTTGAGAGTTGACAGCTAACAGCGGAAGAAAAGACAGAGCCTAATGCAAAGGCCTAACACAGAGATCACAGAGAGAAGAGCACTGAGGTCACAGAGAAAAACAAAACGCCGGCAGGATGCCGGCACTACGAAATGGAGAAATCAGAGACGCCGGCAGGAAGCCGACGTACGACACGGGGGTATCGGCGCCGGAGCGCCTGGCAAGCCCCCGCCAGTACAAAAGAAAAGCGGCAGCAAGGCTGCCGCGTCCAAAAAAGAAAAAGCCCCGAGCAGAGTCGGGGCGCACTTTTCTACATTCGCGAGTCTACCAGACTAGTAATCGCATTGTTAAGTAAACATTTAAGTATCTATAAGATGCTGAAGAGACGCACCTTAGTCTGTATTAAAAAGCTGGCACCGTTGTTCCAAACAACTGAAACGAGCTAAAGCGCTAAGACGCAGCCTTGAACAGACGAGCCAGGGCCTGCGCCGCAAGCGCGATGAGGTAGAGGGACCCCTCCACGAGGAAGCAGGCAAGTCAACCGTTGAACACAGGGCGTCTCATCGTACTGGTTAGATACGATGGAAGCTGAATGGGATTCCAGGCAAATCTGTGGATTTTTGTCGTGATGCGATTCGATGGGGCGGCGTTTGACCGCATTAAGACGTAACGGTAGAATTCAGACTCCGCGCAAGTGGTATCTCGCGTTCACGTCCGCAGAGGACCAGACGAACAGCAAAGCGGCGAGCTTCAGGCATCGAGGAGGAAGTATGGCTACGGCAGTTGCGCCCCGGATTTTCAAAAATTTTATCAACGGCGAGTGGGTGGAATCGCGAAGCGGAAAAGCCTACGAAAATCGCAACCCCGCCAACACGGACGAATTGGTTGGCATGTTTGCGTCTTCCACCGCTGAGGACGCGGATGCGGCCGTGGATGCCGCGAAAGAAGCGTACAAGTCTTGGCGGCTGGTGCCTGCGCCCAAGCGTGCGGAGATCCTGTTCCGCGCGGCGGAACTGCTGGTTCAGCGCAAAGAGCAGTTCTCCAAGGATATGACGCGCGAGATGGGCAAGGTCCTCGCGGAAACCCGCGGCGACGTCCAGGAAGCCATCGACATGACGTATTACATGGCTGGCGAAGGGCGGCGGCTGTTTGGCCAGACCACGCCTTCGGAATTGCCCAACAAGTTTGCCATGAGCGTGCGCCAGTCGGTTGGCGTGTGCGCGATGATCACTCCATGGAATTTTCCGATGGCGATTCCGTCCTGGAAGATTATGCCCGCTTTGATCAGCGGAAATACCGTAGTCATTAAGCCCGCTCAGGATACGCCGCTGTCGGTCTACAACCTGGTGCAGGTGCTCACCGAAGCGGGCGTGCCGCGCGGCGCGATTAACCTCGTGGGCGGCAGCGGCTCGACGGTTGGCGCTGCGCTGACGGAGAATCGCGACGTGCCGGTAGTCAGTTTTACGGGATCGACGGAAGTGGGGCGCGTCATATCGAAAACCTGCGCTCCCGATTTCAAGCATTGCAGCCTGGAAATGGGTGGGAAAAACATCATCATCGTGATGGACGATGCGAACCTGGACCTGGCGGTGGATGGCGCGGTCTGGGGAGGATTTGGCACCACGGGTCAGCGTTGCACAGCGGCGAGCCGCGTCGCGGTCCACAAGAGCGTCTACAACGAGTTCGTCTCGCGGTTTGTGGAGCGCGTGAAGTCCCTGAAGGTTGGCGACGGGCTGGATGCTTCCACGGAAATGGGGCCGTGCATCAACGAGGCGCAATTGAAAACGGTGATGTCCTATGTGGAGATCGGGAAAAACGAAGGCGCGAAATTATTGACGGGCGGAAACCGCCTGGAGGGAGGCGTATACGCGAAGGGCTCGTTCCACGAACCGACAGTGTTCGGCGACTGCAGGCCGAATATGCGCATCGCGCAGGAGGAGATTTTCGGGCCAGTCGTCTGCGTGATTCCCATCCACAATTTGGAAGATGCCATTGACGTTGCAAATGGCGTGCCCTACGGGTTGTCAGCTTCCATCTACACGCGCAACGTGAACCGCGCCTTTCAGGCCACCCGCGATCTCTACACCGGCATTGTCTACGTGAACGCGCCGACCATCGGTGCGGAGACTCACCTGCCCTTCGGTGGCACCAAGCAAACTGGCAACGGCCATCGCGAAGCAGCCATTGCCGCAATCGATTTCTTCACCGAGTGGAAGACAGTGTACATCGATTATTCCGACAAACTGCAGCGCGCTCAAATCGACAACAATTAGTTTTGCCACGAAACTAGGGAATAGCCAAAAGAGGCGGCTGTTAGACGCAGGATAAGTCCTGCCTCATCTATTTTTTACCGCCAACCGAGAAGTGTCTTACATTGACCCCGCTTGACACGCTTTCTACAATAGTAGGTGGCGCTCTTTAGCACTAGGAGTAGAGTGCTGCTATGAGGAATTCAGCCCTCCAAGAACGGCGCAACCGCCAGATTCTGGCGGATATCGTCCGCGCGTACATCGAGACAGGAGAACCTGTGTCCTCGCGCGCGATATCCAAAGCGTTTGAGGAATCCCTGAGCACCGCCACGATTCGTAACGTGATGGCCGATCTGGAGGATGGCGGCTTTCTGTATCAGCCGCATACCTCGGCAGGGCGCGTGCCGACAGCGGCGGCATACCGGTTCTTTGCGCAAGAGATTGCTTCGCAAGCAACCATCACCGCGGTGGATCGTGAATGGATCCAGCGTGAGATGGGAGGCGCCACCAGCGCGGCGGAAATTACCGAACGCGCCGGCCACGTGCTAGCGGAAGTTTCAAACGGCCTTGGCATCATTGTGTCGCCTCCTTTGGGCAAGACCGTTCTGGAGCACGCGCGGATGTGGCTCCTTCCTGACGGCCGCGTAGTTGTTGTGCTCATTTCGCCCGGCGGGAATACGCGGGACAAAATCCTGCGCCCCAACCGGTTGTTCACCCAGGGGGAACTCGACGCGACTGCGGACTTCTTGAATCGTCACTACTCCGGCTGGACGCTAGAAGCCATCCGCGCCGACCTTTTGCAGAAGCTGGCGACGGAGCGTGAGCGTTACGAAGGCATGGCGCAAAGCGCTCTGACATTGTGCGACCCAGCGGTGTTGGGAGATGAAGCCGCAGCGCACGTGCACGTCGAAGGCACGGCGCAGATCATCGGTGCAGCGGAATTCGTGGACCAGGCGCAGTTGCGTGATTTGCTGGCAGCTATCGAGGAAAAGCACCGGCTTGTCACGGTGTTGAATGCCTGCATTGAAACGCCCGAACCGGTACACGTGCAAATCGGCGTGAAGGAAATTTCTGAAGCAGGCGAGAACCTGGCCCTCATCAGCGCCGCATACACCAGGAACGATTTGGTCCAGGGTTCGCTTGGCGTACTGGGGCCGACGCGCATGCATTACGAGCGCGCCATGACCGCCGTCGCATACGTCGCGCAGCTCTTCAGCGAAGCGCTGAGCAAGCCTTGAGAACTTTTTGGCACAGGAGAGAAAAGAAATTGAGCAACAAAGATGTAAACGTCAATATCAACGTTAATAAGGAAGAGAGCGGCCTGAGCGCCGAACAATCCGCGGAAGCTCAGGCCGTCGCTGCCGATACCGCGAAAGCTGATGCGGAGCTGGCCAAGCTGACCGCGGACCTGGAAGAATTGCGCCAAACGCTGCTTCGGCGGCAAGCCGACTTTGACAATTACCGCAAGCGGATCGAGAAGGAGCGTTTTGAAGATTCCAGGCGCTCCACGGCTCGCGTGATCGAAGGGCTCATTCCCATCATCGATGGTTTTGAGCATGCTCTCGCGGCGCATCGCGAGGCCGAATACGAAAATTACCGCAAAGGATTTGAGCTCATCTACAAGCAACTGTTGGACAGTGTGACGAAGCTCGGAGTCGAGCGGATCGATCCCCTCGGAAAGTCCTTTGATCCGCACTTACACCAGGCCGTGGACCGCGCTGAAACATCGGACCACAAAGACGGCACGATTCTGCAGGTTTTTCAGCCGGGATATGTGTTTCATGGACGCGTTCTCCGTCCGGCGATGGTGCGCGTAGCCGTGCATCCCAGTCCCGCATCGAAAGAAGCAGCGAACTAAAGGAGATTCAGAGTTTCCATGGCCAAGGGACATCAAAGGGATTACTACGAAGTCTTGGGCGTTACGCGAACGGCAGCGGTCGACGAAATCAAATCTGCCTACCGCAAGGCGGCGCTGAAGTGGCATCCGGACCGCAATCCTGAAAACAAAGCCGAGGCGGAAGTGAAGTTCCGCGAGTGCACCGAAGCTTACAGCGTCCTGAGCGACGCTCAGAAGCGGCAAATTTACGACACCTACGGCCACGCGGGACTTTCCAGCGCAGGCGCCGGTCAGGGTTTCGACAGCACCGTCTTCCAGGATTTCCACGACATTTTCGGAGATTTTTTCGGGTTCGAGGATTTGTTCGGAGGGAGCGGCAGCCGTCGCGGGCGTAGCCGAGCACAACGCGGAGCCGACTTGCGCTACGACATGTCGCTCACGTTCGAGGAAGCCTCCGCGGGAGTGACTACCAAGATCAAGCTGCCGCGCCAGGAATACTGCGAGGCTTGCAACGGCACAGGCGCGAAAAAAGGCACCGGCGTTCAAACTTGCCAAACCTGCGGTGGCCGTGGGCAATTGGGCTATCAACAAGGTTTCTTCACCATCACGCGCACCTGCCCGGCGTGCCAGGGCGCGGGACAAATTGTTAAAGAGCGTTGCCCGGAGTGCCGAGGCCAGGGGCGCCTCGAGCGCGAAAAGACCATCGAGCTGCGGATTCCGCCTGGCGTGGACACCGGAACGCGCCTGCGCGTCGCGGGGGAAGGCGAACCCGGGCCGAACGATGGGCCAGCCGGCGATTTGTATGTCGTGCTTGAAGTGAAAGAGCATCCCTTCTTCGAACGGCGCGGCGCGGACTTGTATTGCACGATTCCCGTGAGCATTGCCCAAGCGACTCTCGGGACAGAGTTACAAGTGCCGGGTTTGAACGGGGAAGAGAAGCTGAAAATTCCGGAAGGCACGCAGAGCGGCGCCGTGTTTCGCATCAAAGGCCAGGGACTGGCTGATCCGCGCGGCGGCGGCAAAGGTGATTTGTACTATCACGTGCGCGTCCTGACGCCGACAAAGCTCACGCGCGACCAGCGCAAATTGATCGAGCAGCTCGGGGCCACTCTCAAAGTGGAAAACAAGCCCGCGGACCGTAACTCTTCGATCTTCGACAAAGTCAAAGACATCTTCGGGTAGCGTTGTAGCTCACCCCTTTAGGGGTGAGGTTCCTTCGATCCGTCGTGGAAAATCCACAGGCCAGAAGGCCTGAGCTACACCGCCCTCTGCGTCTCCGCATCTTTTTCTGTTGTCTACAAGCAGGAATTCCTTTACCTAAGGTAGAATCTCCGCGTGCGAAGACGATTCTTCGTGGACCAATTTGCAGGGCACACCGCCATCATCGAAGGTGACGCCGCGCACCATTTGGGCCGCGTGTTGCGCGCCCAGGCCGGCCAGCTCTATGAGCTGAGCGATGGCCAAAAAGTGTGGCTCAGTCGGATCGAGAATGTCACACGCGACCGCGTACAGTTTTCCTTGCTCGAGGAGTTGCCCGCCGCTCACTCTAGTGTGAATGTCACGCTGCTGCTGGCCGTAGTGAAATTTGACGCGTTCGAATGGGCGCTCGAAAAGGCCACCGAACTGGGAGTAAGCGCGATCGTGCCGCTCGCCGCGGAGCGCAGCGAGAAAGCCTTGCTTGCCGCGGCAGCAAAACGGTCAGAGCGCTGGAAGAAGATCTTGCTGGAAGCATCGCAGCAATCGCGGCGCCTCAGCATGCCGGTACTGGAGAGCCTCTCAAAGCCGGAAATCGCTTTCGCTTCCCACAAAGAAGGTTTGCGCGTGATGCTTTCCGAGCGGCCAACCGCTTCGTCTTTGCGGAGGGTTCTGCAAGACCAGCGGGCGGCAAGCGCAATCCTGGGAATCGGTCCCGAAGGCGGCTGGACCGAGGCGGAGTTTGCCTCCGCTTGCAAGGCGGGGTTTAGCGAAGCGTCCCTCGGTCGCAAGATTCTGCGTACCGAAACCGCTGTCGTCACCGCGCTAGCCTCTCTGAACTTCGCCCTTGGTGACGACTAAACGGAGGCTGGGCCAACCCCCAAGTCTTTTCGCAGTTCGTTCAGTACTCGATATCGCAGAGCAACGAGCCGGGGGCCCCGCGAATCTGAATATAGTGTACGTAAACACGGCAGCTTCCCCCTCCGACACGAAGCGGTAAATCGTATCTGGCGCGGGTCGCAATGGCCATGCTATAAATACAAGGCGCCTCAAAATGGAAAGACTGGACGAGAAACAGCCCGCGACCTCGACATCACCGGAGACCCCAGCTCCGGCATCATCCTCTCTTGCGGCTAGCCAATTGACTCCCGGCGTGAGAAGTGACCGCTCAGAATCAACCGCCACGGGACGGCCCGCGCCTGCGCACTCCCTGCGCAACGAGATTCGCGTCTGGACGCGCGACCTCCTGATCGCTATCGGTCTCGCATTGGTGATCATCGTTTTCTTGTATCAGCCGGTAAAAGTCGAAGGCACCAGCATGGCTCCGCTGCTCTCCGACCAGGAACGCATTTTCATCAACAAATTCGTTTACAGGTTCGAGCCCATCGAGCGCGGTGATGTGGTCGTGTTCTGGTATCCGCTCGATCGCTCGAAGTCTTTCATCAAGCGCGTGATCGGTCTGCCTGGCGAAACGGTGGAAATACGCCAGGGCGCTGTGTACGTCGACGGGAAACTTGTGCCCGAGCCTTATGTTCCGGCCCAATACGAGGACCTGAGCGATTTTGCGCTGGTGCACGTTCCGAAGGACAGCTACTTCGTCATGGGCGATCATCGCATCAGCTCCAACGATTCGCGCGTTTTCGGTCCGGTCGAAAGCCGGTACATTTATGGGCGCGCCGTATTTGCCTATTGGCCCGTCGATCATTTCGGCTCGCTCTCGACGACCGACTCCGATACAAAGTGAATGGCACAGCTTGATGAGAAAAATGGGAGGCCCCACTGACCGAGGTTCAGCACCGACCCGCGACACTCGCGCTGGAAGACGGGCGCGTCTTTAACGGCCGCGCGGCAGGCGCGATTACGCGCCGCGGCGGCGAAGTCGTTTTCAATACCAGCCTCACCGGTTACCAGGAAGTTTTCACCGATCCCAGCTACGCCGGGCAAATCGTCTGTTTGACGTATCCGCACATCGGAAATGTCGGCGCTAACCTCGAAGACGAAGAGTCCTCGCGTCCCTACATCGAATCGCTCATCGTCCGGGAATTCTCGCAGGTCTCCTCCAACTGGCGCTCGGCGGAAACCGCGCAGTTGTACTTGAACCGGCACAAAATTCCCGTCATTTGGGATATCGATACTCGCGCGTTGGTGCGCCACATTCGCAACGTCGGCGCGCTGCGCGGTATTGTCGCGACGGACGGAACGCCTGCCGACCAATTGGTTTTCGAAGCCAAACAATTGCCAAGCATGGCCGGGCTGGAACTCGCCGGCCGCGTCACTTGCGGAAAGCCGTACGGGTGGGATAAAGGCTCCGTCGAAGTCGCCGTCTCGCCCTGGTCGGAACAAATGGGCGAATCAGACGCACAGGCGGAAACGCGGAAACATCGCGTCGTCGCTTATGACTACGGAATTAAGCAAAATATTTTGCGGCTACTTGTGGACCACAATTGCGAAGTCTACGTCGTGCCTGCGCAAACTTCTGCAGAAGACGTTCTGGCGATGAAGCCGGACGGCGTCTTCCTCTCGAACGGGCCAGGCGATCCGGAACCTATGGGATACGCTGTCGAAAACGTTCGCAAAATGGTCGGCCACGTCCCGATTTTCGGGATTTGCCTTGGGCATCAAGTTTGCGGGCTGGCCCTGGGCGGGAAGACGTTCAAACTGAAATTCGGCCATCACGGGTCGAACCATCCGGTAAAGAATCTGCTGACGGAACAAGTCGAAATCACCGCGCAGAATCACGGTTTTTGTGTCGACCCGGAATCCCTGCCTTCCAGTAAAGTCGAAATTACGCACATCAATTTGAACGATCACACCAATGAGGGCATGCGCCACAAATCCCTCCCACTTTTTAGCGTGCAATATCACCCCGAAGCGTCGCCCGGACCGCACGATTCGCACTATTTATTCACGCAGTTCACCGATTTGATGAAGGAATTCGCTCAACCCGGGAGTTCGCGGCGCTGAGAAAGTCTCGCGGGAGAACATGCCGAAGCGAAAAGACATTAAAAAGATTCTGATTATCGGGTCAGGCCCGATCATCATCGGTCAGGCTTGCGAATTCGACTATTCAGGCGCGCAGGCGTGCAAAGCGCTGCGCGCGGAGGGCTATGAGGTCGTGCTGGTCAATTCCAATCCCGCGACCATCATGACCGACCCGGAACTCGCGCATCGCACTTACATCGAGCCGCTGACCAAGGATTATCTCGAGGAAATCATCGCGAAAGAAAAACCGGATGCTCTCTTGCCGACGGTAGGCGGTCAAACGGCGCTGAATCTCGCCGTCGAACTTTCCGAAAGCGGCGTCCTCGAGAAATACAAAGTGGAAATGATCGGTGCGTCACTCCGTGCGATCAAGGTCGCGGAAGACCGCCTGTGGTTCAAGGACGCCTGCCGGAAAATCGGCCTGGAAGTGCCTGCGTCCGCCCTGGTGAACAACGCGAAGGATGCGCTGCGGCTTTGCGATCAACTGGGATTTCCGCTGGTGATTCGCCCGTCGTTCACGCTCGGTGGCACTGGCGGCTCGATCGCCTACAACAAGGAGGAATTTGGCGAAGCTATCGCTCACGCTCTGGACATGAGCCCGGTGCATGAAGCGCTAGTTGAAGAATCCGTCCTCGGCTGGAAAGAATACGAACTCGAAGTGATGCGCGATTTCCGCGACAACTTCGTGGTGATATGCACCATCGAGAATTTTGACCCCATGGGGGTACACACCGGCGATTCGATTACCGTGGCTCCCGCGCAAACGCTGACGGACAAGGAATTTCAGCGCATGCGCGACGCTTCCGCTGCGATTATCCGCGAGGTCGGCGTCGAGACCGGCGGCTCGAACGTGCAGTTCGCCGTGAACCCCGAAAATGGCCGCATGGTGGTCATTGAAATGAATCCGCGCGTTTCGCGCAGCTCGGCGCTGGCAAGTAAGGCGACCGGCTTTCCCATTGCAAAAATCGCCGCGCGGCTGGCCGTGGGAATGTCGCTGGATGAAATCCCCAACGACATCACGAAAAAAACGCCCGCATCCTTCGAACCCACCATCGACTATGTGGTCGTTAAAATTCCCAAGTGGCAGTTCGAAAAGTTTCCCGGCGCGGACAGCACTCTCGGAACGCAGATGAAATCGGTCGGCGAAGTCATGGCCATCGGCCGCACCTTTAAGGAAGCGCTGCAGAAGGGAATTCGCTCGCTGGAGCCGAGCACCCCCTGGCGGGCCCCATCGGAAACGCCGCATTCGCTGCTGCGCGAAAAGTTGGCAACGCCCCGGCCGGATCGCATCCACTGGCTGTTGACTGCCATGGACCACGGCCTGCCGGCGCAAGAAATCTGCGAGCTGACGAAGATCGATCCCTGGTTCATCCAGCAGATCCAAGAATTGACGGCCATGAACCGGCGCGCGGCGGCTGTAACCGTGGAGACCGCTTCGAAGGAACTGTTGCGCGAGGCGAAGCGCCACGGAACCAGTGATGAACAATTGGCGCAAATTTGGAGAACGACGTCCGCTTCCGTGCGGTTGCAGCGCGCGCGCTACGGCGTTACTCCTGTTTTCAAACGCGTCGATACCTGCGCCGCGGAATTCGAGTCGTTCACGCCGTACCTGTATTCCACATACGAGGACGAGGACGAGTCCGACGCCCAGGCGCGGCCCAAGGTCATGATTTTGGGCAGTGGCCCGAATCGCATCGGGCAGGGAATCGAATTCGATTATTGCTGCTGCCATGCTTCGTTCGCGCTGCGCGAAGACGGTTTCGAAACCATCATGGTGAATTGCAACCCGGAAACGGTCTCGACGGACTACGACACTTCCGACCGCCTCTATTTCGAGCCGCTCACGCTGGAAGATGTGCTCGCCATTGTGGAACGCGAGAAACCGCAAGGAGTGGTCGTTCAATTCGGCGGGCAAACGCCTTTGAATCTTGCGCTGGAGTTGAAGCGCAATGGTGTACCGATTATCGGCACAGCGCCGGAATCGATCGATCTCGCGGAGGATCGCCGGCGCTTCGGGCGTCTGCTTGATGAACTGAAAATTCCGCAGCCACGCAACGCCACGGCGTTGGTGCCCGAGGAAGCGGCTCGCGTGGCGGGAGAAATTGGCTTGCCCGTGCTCGTGCGGCCAAGCTACGTGCTTGGCGGGCGCGCCATGGTGATCGCGTACGACGTGAACACAGTGCAGGATTACGTCGCGCAAGCGGCGCTGATGGGGCCAGCGCGGCCCGTGTTGATCGATCAATTCCTCGAGGAAGCCACGGAAATCGATGTTGACGCTCTCGCCGACGGAACGGACGTGGTTCTCGGCGGAATCATGGAACACATCGAAGAAGCCGGCGTGCATTCCGGAGATTCTTCCTGCGTGCTTCCGCCTGTGAGTTTGTCACCCGCAATCCTCGAACATATCCGCGAATATACGAAACGTCTCGCGCTGGCTTTGAAAGTGGTCGGGCTCATGAACGTGCAGTACGCGATTCAGCGCGATACGGTATACGTTTTGGAAGTGAATCCACGCGCTTCGCGCACCGTTCCATTCGTGAGCAAGGCGACTGGAGTACCGCTCGCAAAAGTCGCAGCGCGTTTGATGACCGGGAAAAAATTAGCAGACATGAATCTTCCAATCGTGCGGCACAACGGCGTTGCGGAAATCGCAGTGCACGAATTCTATTCCGTGAAGTCGCCGGTCTTTCCGTTCAATAAGTTTCGCGGCGTGGATACGATTCTTGGTCCGGAAATGCGTTCTACCGGCGAAGTCATGGGAATCTCGACTTCTTACGGGCAAGCGTTTGCGAAGGCTCAGCTTGCGGCGGGGCAGCGCTTGCCACGCAAAGGCACGGTGTTCCTTAGCGTGAACGATCGCGACAAGAAACAGCTTGGAACTCTTGGAAAGGAACTTTCGTCACTGGGCTTTCGTCTGATGGCTACGCGCGGAACGGCTGCCGCGCTGGAATCCGCCGGCATCGAAGCCGAATCGGTATTCAAAGTGAACGAAGGCCGTCCGAACATTGTGGACCTGGTGAAAACGGGCAAGATCGATCTGGTGATCAACACTCCTCTTGGCCGTGAATCGTTCTACGACGAAAAATCGATCCGGCGCGCGGCCATTCGTTACAATATTCCGTGCATCACCACGCTGGCCGCAGCGCACGCCGCGGCCCGCGGCATTCGGGCACTGCTCGAGCAAGGAACAGAAGTTGCCGCGCTGCAGGATCTGCATCGCGGACGGGCTGCCGCTTCCGGCGTGCCCGCGTCGGGGGACTAACGCGTGATTATTTCCGGAGTTTTTGCCGCACTGACCACGCCATACGCGCAAGACGGATCGGTTTCCCTTTCCGACCTGAAGCACAACGTTCACCGCTATAACCAGACCAATCTGGCGGGATATGTCGCGCTGGGTTCCACGGGGGAATCCGTGCTGCTCACTCGAGCAGAGATGGACGGAATTCTTGTCACGGTGAAGGAGACGGCAGCAAAAGGAAAAACGCTGCTCGCCGGCGCCGGCGCGGAGTCGACCGCAGAAACGATTGAACGCACAAAGCGCGCGGCAGAACTGGGTTATGACGCGGCGCTGGTAAAGACGCCCTACTACTACAAACCTGCGTACAAGCCCGAAGTGCTGGTCGCGCATTACCGGCGTGTGGCAGATGAATCCCCGATCCCCGTTATGCTTTACTCCATTCCCCAATTCACCGGTATCGCGCTGGCTGCTGGGGAGGTAGCCAAGCTCGCCGAGCATCCCAACATCATCGGCATCAAAGACAGTTCAGGAAATGTGCAGGGCGTTGGAGAAACTATCGCAGCGACTCCTTCTGCGTTTCACGTCTTGGTTGGTTCCGCAGCCACGGTATATCCGTCACTGGCGATTGGCGCGCGGGGAGCAATTCTGGCACTGGCGTGCGCGCTTCCCGAAAAGTGCGTGGCGCTTTTCGAGCTGTTCCGCCAAGGTCACCACGAAAGAGCACGGGAGCTGCAATCGATTCTGGCGCGTGCCTCAAAACTGATCGTTTCCGAGTTGAGTATTGCCGGCGTAAAGTACGCCATGGACCAGCGAGGCTACCGCGGCGGAAATCCTCGTTTGCCGCTTCTCCCCCTGCACTCTGAACAAAAGAAACGCCTTACGGAACTCCTGCAAACGCTTGAACCAGCCGCCGTAAGGGCCTAATCTCAAGCAATCAGGCTGAATTGATGAGACGTTTTCTTGCGAGGTTCATCTAACCGCTCATGGATTGTCGCCCCCTTGCCTTCCGCCAGGTCCCTCATCAACCGAAGCTCTTTCTTGAATACCTGGATCACTTTGAAAAGGTGAAGTCATTCTACTTTCATCCGCCCGCCCTGACTGCCGTGACTCGCGCAACGCGAAAGCTGGACTATCCAGATGACAGGCGAGCAGAAGTGATCTCCGTTCTTCGCAGACAAAACATCGCGCTTGGAGCAGGGCCGGAAACGCGGTCCAACCTGGACCGGTTTGAAAAGGGCGGCGTAGCCGTTGTCTCCGGGCAGCAGGTGGGACTATTCAGCGGGCCGTCGTATTCCGTTTATAAGGCGCTGACCGCCATTCAGATCGCAGAGGAGTTGACGCGCGGCGGAACTCCGGCCGTGCCTATCTTTTGGATGGCCACGGAAGACCACGATCTCGACGAGGTCCGGCACACAACTTGGTTCGACAAGGGAAAACTGGTGCGTTTTGAATTGCCCCAAATGGCGGAGACAGCGCGGCCAGTGGGACAGATTCCGCTCGGCGCACAGATCGAGCCTCTTGTGCGGGAAGCCGCGGAGTTGCTGGCGAACCAAGGCAGCGACTTGCTCGCGCAATACCTGGTGGAGAGTTACAGGCCGGAAGAAACGTACGGCAGCGCCTTCGGCAAACTTTTCGCGCGCCTTTTCGCGCAGCACGGCTTGATTCTGATGGACCCGCTCGACGACGGTCTGCATAAGGTGGCGGCTCCGCTTTACCAGCACGCGCTTGCGGAGCGCGATGGGCTGAACGAAAAACTTCTTCAGCGCGGGAAAGATTTGGACCGCGCAGGGTTTGATGCGCAGGTAAAAGTGACGGCGCGGAGCACGTTGCTCTTCCGAATGGATGAAGTCGGACGGCACGTTGTGACTGCCAGCGCAGGCAAATTTCAATCCGGCGAGAAAACTTGGGAGCGCGAAGAGTTGGTACACAAGACGCACATCGAGCCGGAGAAATTCAGTCCCAATGCGCTCTTTCGGCCCGTGGTGCAGGATTACCTGCTGCCCACAGCGGCGTATATTGCGGGCCCGGCGGAGATCGCGTATTTCGCGCAATCGGAAGTGGTGTACCGTCACCTTCTCGGAAGGATGCCGATGATCCTGCCGCGGGCGGGATTCACGCTGGTGGATGCGAAAGCCGACAAACTCTTGAGACGCTATGGATTGAGCGTTGAAGACGTCTGGGCTGGGTCGCAGGGCTTGCGGCACAAAATGGAGCGGCAATCGGTTCCAGGCTCTTTGTCGAAAACTTTCGAGCGCAACCAGAAGCAAATCGCCAAGATGCTGACGCAGCTTGGCAAGCAGATCCAGAAGCTCGACCCAACGCTAAAGGGCACAGTCGAACGCGCGCGGGAAAGAATCGAATTTCACATCGACAAGCTGCGCCGCAAAGCGGGCCGTGCGCAGGACCAGAAAACCGGATTGCTCTCCGAGCACGAGCGCTACCTGGAATCGCTCTTGTATCCACACAAAGGTCCACAGGAGCGGGAACTGTGCCTGCTGCCGTTCCTGGCCCGCTGGGGAGCTGGCGGGCTAAGCGAATTGCAAAAACATTCGACGGGAAAGAAAATCGGGCATCACTTTATCATTCAGGTTCCGTAGTATTGTGAATCCTCATTGGCAATAAACAAAAAGCAGATTTCTCGCTGCGCTCGGAATGACATTTTGCGCTATTTTTCACCAGACAGGGTCAGCATGCTGCGCCCCTACAAAAAACGCCTTCGCCGCGCTTCTAATTGCCGCATGCTAGAATCCTGCGCTCGGGGGAGAGAATTCCTTGCAAACGCTGAGCGTGAAAACAGCCCGTCGCACGCAGCTTGTGGATGTGACCGCACAAGTGCAGAAAGTTGTCGCATCGTCCGGCGTGAGTAACGGCATTTGCTATTTGTATGTGCCGCACACCACGGCGGCGATTACCATCAATGAATGCGCGGACCCGGATGTCGCCCGCGACATCGAAAGCGCGCTAGACCGGTTGGTTCCAGCGATGGGGGCATACCGGCACAGCGAGGGCAACTCGGACTCTCACGTAAAGTCCGTGCTTGTGGGGGCGAGCCAAGTCATTCACGTCGAAGGCGGCAAGCTGGCGCTGGGACGCTGGCAGGGCGTTTTCTTCTGCGAGTTTGATGGTCCCCGCGACCGACTGCTGCAAGTGAAGGTTGTGGCCTGCTGAGTCCTAGAGGAGCACGTTGGTCAGATAGCTAGACCCTCCCCCATCCCCTGTTTTTCATCAAGTGTTCATTCTAAAGGAAATCCTTCGTTTTGATACACTTTCGCAAGTGTTGATTCTAAAGGGACTTACATTGCCCTAAAATTGTGCAGAATCGGGCTGCTTCTTACAGGTCGTGGACTTGAGAGAAGCTAGCCGGAAAGAAGAGGCGATCGAGCACAAAAAAAAAACGGCAGAGGCGCTGCCGCAGTGGATAAGCCACAAAACTACCTAACGACATTATACATACTTGGTAGATAAAGGCCAGGAAAATTAACTAAAAGAAGCAGCATGCTGAAAGAATGGCAGTTAGGACGCTTGACCGCTGGGCCGGATCGCGTTGGGAGGTGAGCGAGTCCTCTGCCGCTGGCGTCTAAAATTGTAGTGGTGCGAAGAATCGGGAGCACGACCAGGCAGTCTGGTGAGGGGTGAAGGTCCAATGCAGGAGCTTCAGCCTGCGAGGCGGCATTATGAAGAGCGGATACCACGGCTGGACGAAGACAGCGGTGAGGTGGCCCAACAAGATTTATTGGAGGATTGACGCCTATCCTTTCGTAGGGGTCAACCTCGCACTGCTTGTCATTTTTATGATTGTTCCTGGTATTACACCGCTCCACAGCTCGGGCCCGGAGCTACCGCGAAGTCGGTATGCCAGCGCAATACCCAGGCTGTAACAGAAGACGCGCAAATCGTTAGCGTTCGGCGGGACGGCAGGATTTTTTATGGCAATACTGTGATCGCAGTGGACGAACTGCCGGATCGGATCCGAGAGAGCATTAAGAATGGAACGGATCGGATCGGATCGGAAGGTTTATGTCCGTGCCGATGCTCGCGCAACGCAAGATGTGGCGGCATCCAACGGGTTCTGGACGAAATCAGGAAGACAGGTGTGCAAAATATCTGTTTCTTTGCTGAGAAAGTCTCGCTGTAGGATTCCCTTATTCATGGTTTCGAAATGGCTGGATTGAGGCGGGGGTGTGCTAGAGTTTTTGTGCGATGAGGAAGCTCGGGATTTACGTGCAGGTGCCGTTCTGCCAGACGAAGTGTACCTACTGTAATTTTCATACAGGTGTGGTGGCCAGCAGCAGGTTTGCGCCGTATGTGGAAGCGGTTTGCGGGGAGATACGGGAGCATCGGGATTTGCTGCGGGCGGCTGGGATAGGTGAGGACTTGGCAGAAAAGGCGCACAGCCAGGAGTGGCTGTGCCACGAACCCGTAGTGGATACGATTTACATTGGTGGGGGGACGCCGAGCCTGCTTGATCCCGCTCATTTGGAAGGGATTTTGGATACGATTCGGGCATCGTTTGGCCAGCGGCCCGCCTCAGAAGGCGGGCCCTACAAAGGCACTTGCGCGGACTTGATGGAGGTGACGCTGGAGGCGGACTCGGAGACGGTTGAGGCTGAGAAGGCGGCGGCATGGGTGCGGGCGGGAATAAACCGGGTGAGCTTTGGGTTGCAGTCGTTTGCGGATAAGGAATTGATTGCGGCGGGGCGGATGCACCGGCGGGCGGATATTTACCGGGTGGTGCCGATTCTGCGCGAGGCGGGGATTCAGAATATCAGCTTTGATTTGATTGCGGGGTTGCCGCACCAAACGAAAGAAAGCTGGCGGCAATCGCTGGACGAATTGGCGGGGCTGGCTCCGGAGCACGTGTCGGTTTATTTGCTGGAGATTGATGAGGACAGCCGGCTCGGCAAGGAATTGCTGCAGGGCGGAGGTAGGTACAGCGCGGGGGCCGTGCCGAGCGAAGATGAAATGGCGGAGTTTTATGAGATGGCGCAGAAGGCGCTGGGGGCGGCGGGTTACCATCACTACGAGATTTCGAACTGGGCGAAGCAGGGATTTGAATCGCGGCACAACTTGAAATACTGGCGGCGGGAGCCGTACCTGGGATTTGGAGCGGGGGCGCACTCGTTTTCAGGGACGGAGCGGTGGGCGAATGCGCACGATGCCGCGGCTTATGTCGCTGCAGTGGAGCGTGGGCGATTACCTGTGGAGCAGCATGAAACGCTGACAGCGGAAAGCGCGCTGGAAGAAGAATTGTTTCTTGGGTTGCGGCAGTTGGATGGAATCGATGTGGGGCGAATCGAGAGGGAATATGGGGTGACACTCGAGGCGCGATTCGAGCGAATTGCCTCGGCCGGATTGGTAGAGCGGGACGGCAGCGTGGTGCGGCTGGCTCCGAAGAAGCTGAGTGTTTCGAATGAAGTGTTTGTGGAACTGATAAGGTAGAAAGCAGAGGAGATCCAAACGCAGAGACGCAGAGGGCACAGAGGCGGAGAAGAACATGAGTTACACCGTGGCGAAGGGAAATCAGAGAGTGGATCCAGATCAGGTGGCGGAGCTGGGCAAGATTCCGGATGGAGTGGTGGACCTGCGCAGCGACACGGTGACGCGGCCCACTCCGGAGATGCGACGTGCCATGGCGGAGGCAGAAGTCGGGGACGACGTTTACGGAGAGGATCCGACGGTCAATCGGTTGGAAAAGCGGGCGGCGGAGATTTTTGGGAAAGAGGCGGCGCTGTTTGTTCCCACGGGGTGCATGGGGAATCTCATCGCCATCAAAGTGTGGACACATCATGGCAATGAAGTGATTTGCGAAGAGCGAAGCCACGTGAATTTGTATGAGTTGGCGTCGATGTCAGCGATTGCCGGTTGCATGCCGCGAGTGGCGCGAGGAGAAGACGGGATTCTGACGTGGAAGCAGATCGAAGCGGTCATCAGGCCAAAGATTTATTACGATTCGCAGACGGCGCTGGTGTGCCTGGAAAATACGAGCAACATGGCGGGCGGGACCGTATATCCGACGGCGCAGGTGGAAGAGATTTGCGACCATGCGCATAAGACGGGGTTGAAGGTGCACTTGGATGGGGCGCGAATTTTTAATGCGGCGACGGTGCTGGGGGACCACGTAGCAGTGATGACGCGAAAAGTGGATTCGGTGATGTTTTGTCTGTCGAAGGGGTTGGGCGCGCCGGTGGGATCGATGATTGCGGGCACAAAGGCGTTCATGGAGAAGGCGCGTATTTACCGGAAAATGCTCGGCGGCGGCATGCGGCAGACGGGGGTGATCGCAGCGGCGGGCTTGATCGCGCTGGAGAAGTCTCCGGCGCGGCTGCACATCGACCACGAGAATGCCAAACGGCTGGCGGAAGGAATCGCGGAAATTCCTGGGCTAAGCATCGATCCGAAGAAAGTTCGCTCGAATATTGTGATCTTTGATTGCTCGAAGACAGGAAAAACGGCGGTGGAGTTGTGCGACGCGCTTCATCCGCACGGCGTGTGGGCACAGGATGCGGCGCTGCATTCGGTACGCGTCGTTACGCACTGCGACGTAGACAAGGCGGGGATCGAACGAGCGCTCGTGGTATTGAAGGAAGTAGTTGCCAGGACGCAAAAGGCGGGGGCATGAAGGGGCGGGACACTAAGCGAGTGACGATTGTTGGTTGTGCGCTGGCAGTGCTGATATTTGCTGGCTCCGCAGCGTCGCAGAATCCGCAGTTGGCGAAACTATCGGAAAAGAAAAATACTCCAACAGTGGGCAGCGCGGAGAGATTTCTCGAGGAAGTAGAAAGCCGCTACTTCGATCTGACGAACAAGGCGCAAAGGGCTTCGTGGGTGGAGGAAAACTTCATTACTGAGGATACGGAGCAGATCGCGGCAGAGGCCAATCAGGAGCTGAATACTCTTAGCGCGGAAATGTCCAAGAAAGCGCATGAATTTGACAAGCTCACGCTGCCGCCGGAGATGGCGCGAAAGATGTTGCTGCTGAAGCTGGCTTCAGGATTTCCCGCCCCTGCGGGCCCGAAAGAGCAGAAGGAATTGGCGCAGGTGCTGGCGTCGCTGGACGGTGACTACGGAAAAGGGAAGTGGTGTCCCAGCGGAGACGCCGCGAAGTGCCTGGACGTGACGGCCGTCGGCAAGCTAATGGCTACGAGCCGCGAGCCGGGGGAATTAAAGCGCGCGTGGATTGGCTGGCATGCGGTGGGAGCGCCGATGCGGCAGCGTTACGCGCGAATGGTGGAACTGGGAAACAAAGGATCGCGGGAGCTGGGATTCGCGGATGCGGGCGCGTTGTGGCGTTCGAATTACGACATGCCGCCCGATGAGTTTACGAAAGAGACGGACCGGCTTTGGGAACAACTGCGGCCGTTGTATGAATCGCTCCATGCCTATGTGCGCGGGCAATTGCGAAAAAAATATGGAAATGAGATCGTGCCCGCTAGCGGGCCGATTCCAGCGCACTTGCTGGGAAATATTTGGAGCCAGGAGTGGAACAACGTTTATTCGCTGATGGATTCGCCAAAGCCTGCGCAGAGCTACGACCTGACGAAGATTTTGCAGGAGCGAAAGACGGATGCGAGGGGGATGGTGCGTTACGGCGAGGCGTTTTTTACTTCGCTCGGCTTTGCGCCGCTGCCAAAGACGTTCTGGGAGCGATCCCTTTTCACGAAGCCGGCCGATCGCGACGTGGTGTGCCACGCGAGCGCCTGGGACATTGATTCGAAGGACGACCTACGCGTCAAGGTGTGCATCCAGATGACGGAGGAAGATTTCCGCGTCATCCATCACGAACTGGGGCATAACTTCTATCAGCGGGCGTACAGTACGCAGCCGCCGCTTTTCCAGAGCAGCGCGAACGACGGATTTCATGAGGCAGTGGGTGACACGATCGCGCTTTCCGTCACGCCTGAGTATTTAAAGAAGATTGGGTTGATCGACGCGGTGCCGCCGGCGTCCGGCGATACTGACTATCTGCTGCAACAGGCGCTGGAGAAAATCGCATTCTTGCCGTTCGGCTTGCTGGTGGACAAGTGGCGTTGGGAAGTCTTTGCAGGGCAAGTGAAGCCAGAGAATTACAACAAAGCATGGTGGGAATTGCGAAGGAAATATCAGGGTATCGTATCGCCCGTAGAGCGCACGGAAGGTGACTTCGATCCCGGCGCCAAATACCACGTGCCGTCAAATACACCTTACATGCGGTATTTCCTGGCGTGCATTCTGCAGTTCCAGTTTCAACGCGCGCTTTGCCGCGAGGCGGGCTACAGCGGACCGCTGCACCGCTGCTCGATTTACGGAAACAAAACCGCCGGAGAGAAGTTGAACAAGATGCTGACAATGGGGCAGAGCAAACCTTGGCCGGAAGCCCTGGAAGCGTTGACAGGGGAGAAGCAGATGGATGCGTCGGCGCTGGCGGACCACTTCGCGCCGCTGAAAACCTGGCTTGACGAACAGAACAAAGCCAACCATTACGCCGTGGGCTGGTAGCCGCGGTCGTGTAGAATCATAAAATAAGCAAAAGTTTTGTCTGTTTATTGCCAACCGCAATGGACTGCTGAGGAGACCGTGGAATTCAGTTTCACTGAAGAACAACAGCAACTTCGCCGCAGTGTGTGGGAATTCGCCGAGGGAGAAATTGCCCCGCACGTGATGGAGTGGGATGAAGCGTCCCATTTTCCGATAGAGATCATGCCGAAGCTCGCGGAGATGGGCCTGCTCGGCGTGATTTTTCCGGAACAATACGGCGGGGCAGGACTCGGCTACATCGAATACGCTGTCGCGATTGAAGAGCTGGCGCGGGTGGACGGCTCGGTGGGCTTGATTGTCGCCGCGCATAATTCGCTGTGCTCCAACCACATTTTCAAGTTTGGCACCGAGGCGCAGAAGAAGAAGTATCTCGTGCCGCTGGCATCCGGGAAAGCCATTGGCGCGTGGTCGCTGACCGAGCCGGAGGCAGGTTCGGACGCAGGCGGGACGCGGACGACCGCGGTGCGCGACGGCAATCGTTGGGTGCTCAACGGCGCAAAAACCTTCACCACCAACGGCCACTATGCGGATTATTGCGTGGCCATGGCGGTCACAGACAAGTCGAAAGGCTCGCACGGAATCAGCGCGTTCATACTGGAAAAAGGAATGAAAGGGTTTCGTCCTGGGAAAAAAGAAAACAAACTTGGAATGCGCGCGAGCGATACGTCCGAAGTGATTTTCAACGACTGCTGCGTGCCGCAAGAGAATTTGCTTGGGGCGGAGGGCGAAGGATTCACCGGCAGCCTGAACATTTTGGATGGAGGACGTATTTCGATTGCGGCGCTAGCGTTGGGCATGGCCCAAGGCGCACTCGAAGCGGCCACAAAATATGCGAAGCAGCGGAAACAATTTGGCCAGCCGATTAGCGACTTTCAATCGGTGCAATTCAAACTGGCGGACATGGCCACACACGTCGAAGCTGCGCGGCTGCTTGTTTATCAAGCGGCGTGGCTGGCGGACAAAAAGGACGTGCGCTTCACGCGGGAGTCGAGCATGGCGAAACTCTTTGCCAGCGAAATCGCCGTGCAGGTGGCCAACGAGTGCGTGCAGATTCACGGCGGCTACGGCTTCATCAAGGACTACCCTGCGGAGAAGTATTACCGCGACGTGAAGCTCTGTACCATCGGGGAAGGCACCAGCGAGATTCAAAAATTGGTGATTGCCCGTCAGCTTCTTGGCAAGAAATAATAACGAAATGCGCCTGGCTCCCGAGAAGTCCCCACAGGAAGAGTATGGCTCTGCCCGTTGAGAAGTGGGCGGAAAGCGTGCGCGCGGGCGACGTACGTGCGGTGTCCCGCGCGATCACGGCGATCGAGAATCATCAGCCGGAAGCGGAAGCGCTGTTGCGGCTGCTTTTTCCACACACGGGAAAAGCCTATCTTACGGGAGTCACGGGCGCGCCGGGAACCGGGAAGAGCACGCTCGTTGACCGGCTGGCGGCGTATCACCGCAAGAGGAAAGAAGAAGTGGGCGTGATTGCAGTCGACCCGACGAGCCCGTATTCGGGCGGCGCCATTCTCGGTGACCGCATTCGCATGCAGGGGCACGCGGGCGATGCGGGAACGTTCATTCGCTCGATGGCCACGCGCGGATTTCTCGGCGGCCTGGCTCGGGCGACGGCGGAAGTAGCGCTGTTACTGGATGCCGCTGGGAAAAAGCACGTATTGATCGAGACGGTTGGCGTTGGCCAAGATGAAATTGATATTGTGCGGCTGGCGGATTGTGTGCTGGTGGTGCTGGTGCCGGGGCTTGGCGACGACATTCAAAACATGAAGGCCGGGCTCATGGAGATTGGCGACATTTTTGTATTGAACAAAGCCGATCGCGAAGGAGCGGACCGCCTGGAGCAACAATTGGTGGCCATGCTGTCACTGGTGATGCCGCGCGACGGCTGGCATCCTCCGATTGTCCGCACCGTGGCGACGGAGAACAAGGGTATTCAAGAGTTGGCCGAGACGGTCGCGAAATTTCAGAAGCATTTTGAGTCGAGCGGCCAGCGGCAGCGAAAGCACGTCGAGCATTGGAAGAACCGTTTGATCGAACTGTTGGAGTCTCGCTTGCTTGAGCGGGCTTTGGGCGGGTCCGGTGGAGAGGCGCGGCTTGCGGAACTTGCGGCAGAGGTTGCGGACCGCAAAAAGGATCCGTTCTCGGCGGTGAACGAAATCCTGAAGAAGAGCGGCCTTCAC
>Ga0209155_1000137_pt1 | contig 31194 bp, 31 predicted proteins | sample GraSoiAngelo_122_FD_185879 | JGI IMG/M metagenome (GOLD analysis project Ga0209155, IMG submission 185879) | Grasslands soil microbial communities from the Angelo Coastal Reserve, California, USA - 14_0927_02_20cm (SPAdes) (version 2) | ecosystem: Environmental > Terrestrial > Soil > Grasslands ... | reverse complement strand
AGGGCGTGGATGTCGTGCGTGCCTTCGTAGGTATTGACCACCTCGAGGTTGACGACGTGGCGGATGACGCCGAACTCGTCGGAGATGCCGTTGCCGCCCAGCATGTCGCGCGCGAGGCGCGCGATCTCCAGCGCCTTGCCGCACGAGTTGCGCTTCATGATCGAGGTGATCTCGACCGACGCGCTGCCCTCGTCCTTCATGCGCCCGAGGCGCAGGCAGCCCTGCAGGCCGAGCGTGATCTCGGTCTGCATGTCGGCGAGCTTCTTCTGGATCAGCTGGTTCGCGGCGAGGGGCCGGCCGAACTGCTTGCGCTCGAGGACGTATTGCCGCGCGCGGTGCCAGCAGTCCTCGGCGGCGCCGAGCGCGCCCCAGGCGATGCCGTAGCGCGCCGAGTCGAGGCAGGTGAACGGGCCCTTGAGGCCGCGCACTTCCGGGAACGCGTTCTCCTCCGGGCAGAACACGTTGTCCATCACGATCTCGCCGGTGATCGAGGTGCGCAGGCCCACCTTGCCATGGATTTTCGGCGCGGATAAACCTTTCGCGGATTTCTCGAGAATGAAGCCGCGAATATCTCCCGCATCATCCTTCGCCCAGACGACGAACACGTCGGCGATCGGCGAGCTGGAGATCCACGTCTTGGTTCCCGTCAGGCTGTAGCCGCCCTGCGCCTTCTTCGCGCGCGTCTGCATCGAGCCGGGATCGGAGCCGTGGTCGGGCTCGGTGAGGCCGAAGCAGCCGATCGATTCGCCTTTCGCGAGCTTCGGCAGGTATTTCCTGCGCTGCGCTTCGCTGCCGAACTGGTAGATCGGCAGCATGACGAGCGAGGACTGCACGCTCATCATCGAGCGGTAGCCCGAGTCCACGCGCTCCACCTCGCGCGCGATCAGGCCGTAGGCGACATGGCTGAGCCCGGGGCCGCCGTACTCCGGCGGGAGCGTTGGCCCGAGCATGCCGAGCCCGCCCATCTCGCGGAAGATCTGGAGGTCTGTCTTCTCCTGCCGGAAGCTTTCGAGCACGCGAGGCGCGAGCTTCCCCTGGCAGTAGTCGTGCGCCGCGTCGCGCAGCATGCGCTCTTCCTGGGTGAGCTGCTGGTCGAGGAGCAGCGGGTCGCTCCACACGAACTCGGCCTTGGGTTTCAGCGGCGCGTTCATGGCTGTGTCCTTTCCAGGATGACGGCGAGGCCCTGGCCGACGCCGATGCATAGCGACACCGCGGCGTAGCGGGCGCCGGACTGCTGCAGCTCGCGCGCTACCGTGAGGGCCAGGCGCGCGCCCGAGGCGCCGAGCGGATGGCCGATGGCGATCGCGCCGCCGTTCGGATTGACGCGCGGGTCCTTGAAGTCGACGCTCATCAGCTTGAGGCAGCCGAGCACCTGGCTGGCGAAGGCCTCGTTGATCTCGATGATATCCATGTCCTTGAGCGACAGACCGGCGCGCTCGAGGGCGCGCGGAATGGCATACGCCGGCCCGACGCCCATGACGCGCGGCTCGACACCGGCGCTGGCTGCCGAGAGGATGCGGGCAATGGGTTTTTTACCCCTCTTGCTTCCCCACGCACGGGACCCAATGACCAACGCCGCCGCACCGTCATTGATGCCTGAAGCGTTCCCGGCGGTCACTACGCCGCCTTCGAACAGCGGCTTGAGCCTGGCGAGCTGGTCCAGCGTCGTGTCGCGCCGCGGGTGCTCGTCCAGGCTGATTTTTTCTCCCGCGGCATCCTTTTTCCTGGGGGGCAGGGTGATGGCGTGGATCTCGCCCTGGAAGAAGCCCTCCTTCTCGGCCGTGGCGTACTTCTGCTGGGAGGCGAGCGCGAACTCGTCAGCCTGCTCGCGCGTGATGCCGAGGTCCTGCGCCACGTTGTCGCCGGTCTGCGGCATCGAGTGGTCGCCGAACTGCTTGATGAACCGGGGATTCGGGAAGCGCGTGCCGATGGTGCTGTCGTACAGCTTCACGTCCCTGCTGTAGGGCGAGTCCGACTTGCCCATCACGTACGGCGCGCGGCTCATGCTCTCGACGCCGCCGGCGACGTACAGGTCGCCTTCGCCGGCGGTGATGGCGCGCGCCGAATCGATGACCGCCTGCAGGCCGCTTGCGCAAAGCCGGTTCACCGTGACGCCCGGCGTGGTCGGCGGCAGGCCCGACAGCAGCGCCGCGAAACGCGCCACGTTGCGGTTGTCCTCGCCCGCCTGGTTGACGCAGCCCAGCACCACGTCGCTGATTTCGCGCGGCTCGAGCGCGTTGCGCGCGACGACTTCCCGGATCACTTCGGCGGCGAGGTCGTCGGGGCGCACCGCGGCCAGGTTGCCGGCGTGCCGGCCGATCGGCGTGCGCAGTCCGTCATAGATGAAGGCGTCTAGCATGGGTTACTCCGGGGTAAGCAGGGAAACGCCCAGGCGCGCGCGGCGCTTGAGCCAAGAACTGGGCCGGTAGCGGGGCTCCAGGAAGAAAGAATGCATCGCCTCGAGCACGGCGAGGATCTTCTGCGCTCCGAGCGCATCGCCAAGGCCGAGCGGGCCGCGCGGGTAGCCCAGGCCCAGCATCACCGCGCGCTCGAGGTCCTCGGGCGAGGCGATGCGCATCTGCATGATGTCGCAGCCGACGTTGACGATGTGCGCCACGACGCGCTGCGCGACGAAGCCCGGCGAGTCCTTGATCACCGACACCGGCACGCCGTCGGCCGCGAGCAGGCCGTGCGCGGCATCGCGCACCTCGGGGCGGGTCACGGGCGTAGTCATGAGAGTGCGGCGCTTGGCAAAGCCGAACAGCGGATCGACCGCGACGGTCCGGGTTGGATCGAGGCCAAGCTCGAGGGCGGTGCTCGTCGCATCCTTTCCCAGCGGGGCTACGAAACAAACGGATGCTTGTGAAGGATCTTTTTCGATCCGTGGGAAGAGCTCCTGCAATTCAGGAACCGCCCAGACCGAGTCCGGCCGCGCCTTGGGCGCAGGCGGCTCGGCGAGAGGCTCGGCGGCGCCGTCCTTGGCGTACGCGTACCAGCCGCGGCCGGTCTTGCGGCCGAGGAGGCCGGCGGCGACCCGCGGCTCGGCGAGAAACGACGGCCGGTATTTCGGCTCCTCGTAGTACTGCTGGTACATCGACTTCATCACCGCGTGCGCCACGTCGAGGCCGACCAGATCCATCAGGCCGAACGGCCCGAGGCGGAAGCCGGCGGCGTCGACCAGGATGCGGTCGATGGTGGCGAAATCTGCCACGCCCTCGGCGAGCACGCGCAGCGACTCGGGGACGAAAGCGCGCCCGGCATGGTTGACGATGAAGCCGGGCGTGTCCTTGCAGCGCACCGGCGTGTGGCCGAAGCGCCTGGCGAGCGCCGTAAGGGCGTCCGTCACCCACGGCTCGGTGCGCACGCCATCCACCACCTCGACGATCTTCAGCACCGGGACCGGGTTGAAGAAATGGTAGCCCGCAACGCGGCCTGGGCGCTTGCAGGCCGCGGCCATGGCGGTAACGGAAAGCGACGAAGTGTTGGACGCCAGGATGCAGGTCTGCGCAACGACGTTTTCGAGAGAACTGAAGATCTTCCTCTTTTCATTCAAGTCCTCGACGATCGCCTCGATCACGACATGGCAGGGTGCAAACCCCTGCAGCGAGTCCGCCACTTCGATGCGCCCGAGCGTCGCCTGCACCTCCGCCGGCTTGAGCCTGCCTTTCTCGGCGAGCTTGCCTAGGGACTGGCCGATCGCGTCCTTCGCCATTGCCGCAGCCCCGGGCTGAGCGTCATAGACCAGCGTGCGCGCGCCGCACTGCGCAAGCACCTGGACGATGCCGCGGCCCATGGTGCCGGCGCCGGCGACGGCGGCGACGAGATCGCTGCGGGAGACGTCGAGCATGGGAGGGGAAAGCGGTTATTCTAGCGGTCGGAGGGGTGGCTATAATCGTCATCCAGGAGGAGGGGCATGGGCTCAATCGGGAGACTCGCGGTCGCGGCGCTGCTGCTCGCCGTTCCGCTCCTCGTTGCCGCGCAGGCTTTCCCCTCCAAGCCGATTACCCTCATTTGTCCCTGGCCCGCCGGGGGCACCACCGACGCCCATCTCCGGAAATTCGCCGAAGTCGCGCAGAAATACCTCGGCCAGCCGGTCGTAGTGGATAACAAGCCGGGCGGCGGCGGCATGATCGGGCCCAGCAACATGGCGAAGCTCGCCAGGCCGGACGGATACACGGTCTCACAGCTGCCGATCACGGCGTACCGGCTGCCGCACCAGCGCTCGGTCGACTGGGATGCGCTCAATGATTTCACCTACATCATCGGCATCACCGGGTACACCTTCGGCGTGGTGGTGAAAGCCGACTCGCCGTTCAAGTCTTTCGGCGATCTGCTCGACTACGCGAAGGCCAATCCGGGAAAGCTTTCCTATGGCACGCCGGGCACCGGCACTTCACCGCACCTTCTGATGGAGGAGGTCGGGATGAAGACCGGCGTCCAATTCCTTCACGTGCCGTTCAAGGGAAACGCGGACTCCATGCAGGCCCTGCTGGGCGGTCACGTCCTGGCGCAGTCGGATTCGACCGGCTGGGGCCGTTTCGTGGACGCCGGCACGCTCAGGCTGCTCGTCACGTTCGGCGAGAAGCGCACGCGCTGGAACGCGCCCACCGCGAAGGAGCTCGGCTTCGATATCGTTTCGTATTCGCCGTACGGCCTGGTGGGCCCGAAAGGCATGGATGCGCAGGTCGTGAAGGCGCTGCACGACGCCTTCAAGAAGACGCTCGACGATCCGGAGCATCTGAAGCTGCTGCAGCAGCTCGACCAGGTCTACTGGTACAAGTCGAGCAGGGAATACGCGCAATGGGCCGCGCAGACGCTGCAGGCCGAGCGCGCAACCATCGAGCGGGTTGGATTGCTCGGGAAATAGGAGGGGGCCATGAAGTATCGCAAGATCCTTCTCGCGTACAACGGCTCGCACGAGGGCAAGCGCGCGCTTCTCGAGTGCGGCGATCTCGCCGGTTTTCTCAACGCCGAGACCCACCTGCTCGCGGTGGCCAGCATGCCGCCGAGCCTGTTTCTCACCGAGGGCTTCGTGCCCGAGGAGCTGCTGGAAGAGGAAAAGAAGCGCACGCAAGCGGTGCTCGACGAGGGCATCCGCACGCTGCGCGACCGCGGCTACAACGCCACCGGGCACCTCGCGGTCGGCGAGCCGGTCGAGGAGATCTGCAGGCTGGCCAAGAGCCTGGGGGTGGACCTCGTCGTGCTCGGCCACAACCAGAACACCTCGTTCGCCGCACGCTGGTGGAAGGGCTCGGTCGGCGCTTCGCTCCTCGACTACTCGCCCTGCAGCATCCTGATCGCGCTCTCCAAGATGTGAAAGGGCCCGCTGCGGCGGGCCTTTTTGTTTTTACAATCCGCGGCTATGCAGCCATTCGGCCACAAGGGCAGGCTCGAAGACGAGCGCATGCTCAAAGGCAGGGGGCGTTACGTCGCCGACTGGAACCTGCCCGGGCAGGCCTGCGGCCATTTCTTGCGCTCGGACCGTGCGCATGCGGAAATCGCGGCGCTGGATGCCTCCTCCGCGCTCGCCATGCCGGGGGTGATCGCCGTCCTGACGGGCGCCGACGTGGCGGCAGCCGGACTGCGGCCGCTGCCGGCGGCAGCGCCGGTGAAGGGTCGCGGCGGGGCCGAGCAGCTGCCTACCGTGCGGCCGGCGCTGGCCCAGGGGCGCGTGCGCTATGTCGGCGAGCCGGTCGCGCTGGTGGTGGCTGAAAGCGCGGCGGTCGCACAGGATGCCGCCGAGGCGGTGGCGGTCGAATACCGCGAGCTGCCCGCGGTGATCGATGCGCGCGCGGCGCTCGCGCGCGGCGCGCCTTTGCTGCATGAGAACGTTCCCGGCAACCTGCTGCTGGATTTCGCCGGCGGCGACGAGGCGGCGGCCGAGGCCGCGTTCCGGCGCGCGGCGCGCGTAGTGCGGCTCACTTCCTACCATAGCCGCGTGGTCGGCAATCCGATGGAACCGCGTGCAGGCATGGGGGTGTTTGATTCAGATTCAGGAATCTTTCAGCTTTACGCGTGCACGCAGGGCGCGACCGGCATGCGCGGCCAGATGTCGGCCGTGCTCGGCGTGCCGCCCGAGAAGATCCGCGTCATCGCCGAGGAAGTCGGCGGCGGCTTCGGCGTGCGCTTCAACATCTACCCGGAATATTGCGCGCTGCTGCTCGCCGCGAAGCGGCTCGGCCGGCCGGTGAAGTGGGTCGGCACGCGCTCCGAGGTATTCACCGGCGACGAGCAGGCGCGCGACATCGTCCACCGCGGCGAGATGGCGCTCGACGCTTCCGGCCGCATCCTCGGCATGCGCTTCGAGTACCTGTGCAACCTGGGGGCCTATCTCGCATTCACCGGGAGCTTCGTGAACACGGTCAACCTGGTGAACGTGGCGAGCGGCGTCTACGACGTCCAGGCCGTCCACGTGCAGGCCAAGCTCGCGCTGACCAACACGGTTCCCACCGCCGCCTACCGCGGCGCGGGCCGGCCGGTCAGCTCCTACGCGATCGAGCGCCTGGTCGACCAGGCCGCGCACGAGCTCGGCATGGACCCCGCCGAGCTCCGCCGCCGCAACCTCGTCGCCAGGAACAGATTTCCGTACAGGATCGCAACCGGGTTCGAATACGACTGCGGCGACTTCGAGGGCGTGCTCGACAAGGCGCTGAAGGCCGCGCAATGGAATTCATTCGAAGAGAGGAGAGCGCAATCCCGCCGCCGCGGCAGGCTGCGCGGGCGCGGGATCGCCACCTACATCGAGGCGAGCGGCGCGGGCGGCTTCGCGCCCTACGACCAGGTACAGCTCGCGTGGGACCGCGACGCGTGCATTACCTTGCGCGCGACATCGCATTCGCACGGCCAGGGCCACGAAACCACGTACGCGCAGATCGTCTCCGGCGTGCTCGGCGTGCCGATGGAATCGATCCGGCTGCGCACCGCCGACCCGGACATGCAGCTGGTCGGCAATCCCACCGGAGGCTCGCGCTCGCTTCTGGGCGTGGGAAGCGTGCTGCTGATGGCGTCGCAGGAGGTCGTCAGGAAAGGTCTCGCGCTCGCGGCGGAGGAACTGGAGGCCGCGCCGGCCGACGTCGAGTTCCTGGAGGGCAAATACCGCATCAAGGGCACCGACCGCGAGGTCGCGCTGGCGGCGCTCGCCAGGAAGCATCCCGGCCGGCTCGACGTGGACCTGAAGGAAAAGAAGGTCGGGACGACGTTCCCCAACGGCTGCCACATCGCCGAGGTCGAGATCGAGGTGGAAACCGGCAGCGCCGAGATCGTCCGCTACGTCGCCTGCGACGACGCCGGCAACATCATCAACCACCAGATCGTCGAAGGACAGATGCAGGGCGGCATCACCCAGGGCGCCGGCCACATTTTGGGCGAGCAGGCGATCTACGACCCGGACAGCGGCCAGCTGCTGAACGGCAGCTTCATGGACTACCCGATGCCGCGCGCGCTGCTGGTGAACAACCTCACGCTCCTCGATCATCCGGTGCCGACCCAGACCAACCCGCTCGGCGCCAAAGGCGTGGGCGAGGCCGGGGTCACCGGGTCGATGCCCTGCCTGATGAACGCAGTGCTCGACGCACTGCGCCAGGCCGGCGTTACGCATTTCGACATGCCGGCGACTCCTCAGCGCGTATGGCGCGCGCTGCAGGCGGCCAAGGCGGGCGATCCGCGCGCGCTCGCCGTGGCCGAGCTGAGTGGACATTCCTGAGCGGCTGTTCGAGCGCGCACGCCGGCAGCGGCGGCGCCGTCCTTAGCGGTGCGCTAGAGGCGCGAAGCGGCGATGCGCGCGCCGTCGGCAAGCGCCTTCAGCTTCGCCCAGGCCACCGTCTCGGGAATCTCCGTGTTGCCTGCGGTCGACGAGAAGCCGCAGTCGTTGCCGAACATGACGTTCTGCGCGCCCGCGGCCTTGATCCAGCGCTCCATGCGGTCGGCGACCCCTTCGGGGTGCTCGATCGTCACGTTGGAATGCGTCACCGCGCCGGGGATCAGCCGCTTGCCGGCTGGCAGCCTGATTCTGGCGAGCACGCGCCACTCGTGGTCGTGGCGCGGATTCGCCGCCTCGAACGAATAGAAGCCGGCGTTGATGGTGAACAGCAGATCCAGCACGTCGTCGAGCTGCAGGTCGGAGACGCGCGGCCCGAAGTTCACGCCGTAGCAGGTGTGATAGCGGATGCGCTCGACCGGCAGCCCGCGCAGCGCGTGGTTGATGTGCGCGATACGGCCCTGCATCCAGCTTCGGTACTGCGCGAGGTCCATGTCCTTGCGCGAGTCCCACGCGCTCACCATGCGCGGATCGTCGATCTGCAGATACAAGCCCGCGTCGAGGATCGCCTGGTACTCCTCGCGCATCGCCTCTCCGTAAGCCTCGAAGTACTCCTCGTCCGTCCGGTAATGCACGTTCGCCATGAAGGGCATCGGCGACGCCGCCGGCATGAATCCCTCCTGTGCGCCCGCGCTGGCCATCGCTCGCCGCAGATTCGCAATGTCCCGCTCCAGGTACTTGCGCCCGACATACTTCACCGGCGCCTCGCACACGCGCGGCGCGACGCGGATCGTGTGCTCGAACGGGCTGTGCTCGACGAAGCCGCGGTAGTAGTCGGGGAACATGCTCGCGTCGCGCCCTTCGGGATCGACCGGGCCGAGACGGCCGACATCCTGCTTCGGCTGCCGCGCCTCGAAGCCGCCCATCCTTTCCGACAAGTACGCAAAGAAGCTCGGCTTGCTCATCTCGCCGTCGGTGACGATATCGATGCCGGCCTCGACCTGCCGGCGCACGACGTCGCTGACCGTGCGCGCAAGCAGCGCCTCGTCCATCGCCTTCCCGGTCGCGAAATGCTCGCGCACGGCCTGAAGAATCTGCGGCGGCCGCGGCAGGCTGCCGGTATGCGTGGTGCGGATAGCCGTCACCGCTCTATAGTAGAACTTCTATGCGCGCCGCTGCCATGCCTTTCGCCGCCCTCGTCCTTTTCGCTCTCTGCACCGCGGCCCACGCGCAGTACCCCGACAAGCCGCTGCGTCTGGTCGTCGGCTTCACCGCTGGCGGTCCGACCGATCTGCCCGCGCGCTTCATCGCCGAGCGCCTCGGCGCCGCGCTCGGCCAGCGCGTGGTCGTCGAGAACCGCCCCGGCGCCGCAGGCCAGATCGCGACGCAGGACGTGCTCGCGAAGCCGCGCGACGGCCATACGCTGCTGCTGTGCACGCACTTCGAGGCGATCAACGCCGCGGTCTACACGAACGTCGCCTACCAGCTCCCCGACATCGCGCCGGTGAGCCAGGTCTCGCGCTACTACTACGGCGTGGTCGCGGCGAACGACCTCCCGGCGCGCGACTGGGAAGCGTTCGTCGCCTACGCCAGGGCGAATCCGGGCAAGCTGAACTACGGCATGCTCGGCAAGGGCTCGGCGCAGCACATCCTCGCGCTCGAGCTCGGCAAGCTCACCGGCACCGAGATGGTCGGCGTGCCTTACAAGGGCGGCGCCGACGCGCTGAACGACGTCCTCGCCGGCCGCGTGCAGCTCTACGTCTCGCCGACGCTCGCCGTGCTGCCGCCCTACAAGGCCGGGCGCGTGCGTCTGCTCGCCGTCTCGAGCCCCGAACGCCTCGCCGCCGCGCCGGAGATTCCGACCCTCGTCGAGAAGGGCCTGCCGTTCGTGCGCTTCGGCTGGCTCGGTATCTGCGTCGGTTCAGGCACGCCGCAGCCGATCGTCTCGCTCCTCAATCGCCATGTCGTCACGGTGGTGCAATCGGCGGAATATCGCGAGATGGCGGAAAAGGCGGGCACGATCGCGGCGTCGAGCACGCCCGGGGAGCTGGCGAAGATCCTCGCCGAAACGTACGAGCAGACGGCGCGCATCAGCCGGGAGTTCGGACTGCAGCACTAGCGGACGCGTTGCGGTGGCTTGCCGCATGGTCCAGCTGAGGGCATACTGAATCCGCCGCACGGGAGGAGGACCCATGGCGAGAATTTCCAGCCGTAGAGATTTCTTGCGCAAGACCGCCGCATTGACCGGAGGCGCGGTTGCCGCAAGCGCTGCTGCCGCGCCGCTGAGCGTGCCGCCGAGCGCGCAGGAGCCGGGGCGGCCGATTCCCGAAGCCATGTACGGCATGCCCTCGAAGTACGAGGCGCATGTCGCCCGGCGGCGCAGCGACGTCCTGAAGAACCGCCAGAACTGGTCGGACTGGAGCATGACGCCGCTGCAGCACCAGCCCGGCATCATCACGCCGAACGGCCTGGTCTTCGAGCGCCACCACGCCGGCACGCCGGACATCGATCCCGCGAAGCACCGGCTTGCGATCCACGGCATGGTCAAGCAGCCGCTGGCGTTCGCGATGGACGATCTCGTGCGCTACCCGTCGGTGTCGCGCTTTCATTTCCACGAATGCTCGGGCAACGGCCTCACCGACTGGCTGAAGCCCGCCTCGACCACGGTACAGCAGACGCACGGCCTTCTCTCGGGCGTGCTGTGGACCGGCGTACCGGCCGCCACGCTGCTCGAGGAGGCGGGCATCGATCCGCGCGGCAGGTGGGCGCTGTTCGAAGGCGCCGACGCAGCGGCGCACGCGCGCTCGATCCCGATGGAGAAGGTGCTCGACGACGCCATCATCGCTTACGCGATGAACGGCGAGCGCCTGCGGCCGGAAAACGGCTATCCGGTCAGGCTCGTGCTTCCAGGCTGGGAAGGCAACACCAGCGTGAAGTGGCTGCGGCGCATCAAGGTCTCCGACGAGCCCTGGCACCTGCGCAGCGAGACCGCGCGCTATACCGATCCGATGCCGGAAGGCAAGTGGCGGCAGTTCAGCATGGTGATGGAATGCAAGTCCGTCATCACCTCGCCCTCGGGCGGACAGCAGCTCAAAGGCCCCGGCTTCTACGAGATCGCCGGGCTGGCGTGGTCCGGCGCGGGCCGCATCCGCGCGGTGGACGTGTCGGTCGACGGCGGCAGGAACTGGCGCGAGGCGATGGTCGAGGAGCCGATCATGGACAAATGCCTGACGCGCTTCAAGGCCGGCTGGGACTGGAATGGCGCCCCGGCGGTGCTGATGAGCCGCGCGCTCGACAGCACGGGCTACGTGCAGCCGGCAGTGCAGGAAATCCAGAAGGCGCGCGCGATCGCGGGCTTCGTGCAGCACCACAACGGCATTCAACCCTGGTCGGTCAACGCCAAAGGCGAGGTGCGCAATGCGATCGGCCAGGCGTAAGCTGATTTTTGTCTTGATCACAAGTGCCCTGTGGGGTTGCGCGGAGATGGGCGGCCGTATGGCAGCGAAGTCGTCGACCGGAATTCCACTGGGGAGCACCGGGCCGCATGCGGTGCAGCCTTTGCCTGACAGGCCGCGCTTCGGCCAGCCGATGAGCGAGGCCGAGCTCGCCGCCTGGAACATCGACATCCGGACTCCCGACGGGCGGGGTCTGCCTGCCGGACAGGGGAGCGTCGCCGAGGGCAGGAAGGTCTACGAAGCGAAATGCGTTGCCTGCCACGGCGCGGACGCCAAGGGCGGCCCGATGTACGGCACGATGGTCGGAGGCATCGGGTCGTTCACCACCAATACGCGCGTGCTCACGCCGGGAAGCATGTACCCGTACGCGCCGATCCTGTTCGACTACATCCGCCGCGCGATGCCGCTGGACCGGCCGCAGACTCTCAGCGCGGACGAGGTCTACGCCGTATCGGCTTACCTGCTCAATCTGAATGGCCTGGTGAGCGCCGACGCGGTCATGGACGCCGCCCGCCTCGCGCAGGTGCAGATGCCGAACCGCAACGGCTTCCTCCTCGATGACCGGCCCGATACAAGGGCGCAGCGCTGCATGACCAGCTGCAAGTGATCGCCAGTTTGTTTCCGGCGGCACACGTTTCCCGACGAAACGCGGGCGAATAAACATAGAAGCGAACGGTCTTGCCGCCTGCGGCGGTGCAGGGACAGAATCGCCCTGAAGGAGACTTGATCATGGGTAGAACCGCCGCCGAGTGGAACGCGCCGCCGAAATTCCCGGCGACGCACTACGTCGATTCGCGCCTCTATACCGACGAGGCGATCTTCGGGGAGGAGAAGGAGAAGCTGTTCAGGCCCTCGTGGATCATTGCCTGCCACGAGTCGGAGCTGCCCGAGGCCTTCGACTATCGCCTGTTCACGCATCCGGCCGGCGTCCCGCTGATCGTGGTGCGCGGCGATGACGCCAGGGTGCGGGCGTTTTACAACATCTGCCCGCATCGCGGCAACACCATCCTCTACGACCCGTCGGGCAACGCGAAGCGCATGACCTGCATCTTCCACCAGTGGTCGTACGATACGCGCGGCAACTGCGTCGACATCACGCGCGAGGAGCAGGGCTATCAGAACCGCTTCAGCAAGAAAGACGTGGGGCTGCGCGAGGTGAAATGCGAGGTGGCGTACGGCGGTTTCGTCTGGGTGAACCTGCTCGACGATTGCGTGCCGCTGCGCGAATTCATCGGCGGCGCCCTCGACATCCTCGAGCCTTACATGCAGGAGCCGATGGAACTGTTCCACTTCCACAAGGCGCGCGTGCGCACCAATTTCAAGCTGTGGCACGACACCAACAGCGAGTTCTACCACGACTACATGCACTACTTTAACCGCATCACCGGGATGCTCCAGCCGGGATATTTCGAGCGCAAGTACACGCCGTTCCCGAACGGCCACGCCACCGTCGGCTCGATGCAGATCCAGTACGACAAGTACGAAGGCTCGAAAGAGCGCGCAGTCGGCTGGCCGAAGATGGCGCGCGGCGGCTGGTACATGGTCGACCTGTTTCCCGGCATGACCTACAACCTGCGCACCTCGGTGATGCGCATCGACACCTCGATCCCGCTCGGCCCGAACGAGGTGCTGATCGAATTTCGCGGCCTGGGACTCAAGCGCGACACGCCGGAGGAGCGCGCGCAGCGCGTGTTCGACCACAACACGATCTGGGGCCCGTTCGGCCGCAACCTGCACGAGGATCTGCTCGGGGTCACCGGCCAGGGGCGCGCGATGCGCAAAGGCACCGATAGCCGCTGGGTGCTCCAGGGCCGCGAGGAGAACAGCACCATTCACGACGAGGTTGGCATGCGCCACTACTACGCCGAGTGGTCGCAACGCATGGGGCGGCCAGCCTACGCTCCCTACTAAGTGATCAAGTCCGAACAGCGCCAGGCGATCGAGGAGCTGGTCTACCGCTCGTGCCTTGCGCTGGACAGCGGGGACTACAAGGCGTTCCTCGACCTGTGCGACGAGGCCTTTCGCTACACGATCACGACGCACAGCGCGGAGATCAAGCGCGACATGGTCTGGCTCGATCACGACCGCAAGGGCATGGAGACCCTTTTCACCAACCTGCCGCACCACAACAGCGACCATTCGCCGCTGACCCGGCACGCGACGGTGTATACCGTGGATTTGGAGGGTCAAGAAGCAAGCGTGGTTTCGGCGCTGCAGGTGTTCCGCACCCAGCTCGACGGCGGCGCGACCGAGCTCTTCGCAGTCGGACGATTTCACGACACCGTGAAGCTCGACGGCGGCACCGCGAAGCTCGTAAAGCGCGTGGTGCGACTCGACACGCGGCAGCTCGGCTACGGCTATCACATCCCGTTCTAGCGCATGCGTATCCAGGTCAATGCGCGCAACCAGGGCTTCGAGTTCGACGCGCGGGCCCGCGAGCCGGTGCTCTACGCCGGCCTGCGCGCCGGGATCGAACTGCCGTACGAATGCGCCACCGGGACTTGCGGTACCTGCAAGGCCAAGCTGATCTCGGGCCGGCTGCACGACGGCTGGCGCGAGGCTCCGGGGCGCAAGCACGTCAAGCCCGAGCAGCGCGAGTTCCTGATGTGCCAGTGCGCCGCCGAGGGCGAGGCGATGCTGGAGGTATCGAAGTTCGTCTACGCGATGGAGCCGGGGGCCTGTACTCCCGACGCCTGCCCGGGGATCGTGCGTGCGCCGCGCAGGCTGGCGCACGACGTGATGGCGTTCGGCGTCGAGCTGGAGCAGCCGTGCGACTTCGACGCCGGGCAGTTCGTGCTGCTCGCGCCGGCGGCCCTGCCGGGCTACCGGGCGTACTCGATGTGCAACTTCGAGCGCGGCGGGCGGCAGCTCGATTTCGTCGCCAAGCGCAAGCCCGGCGGCGGCTTCTCGGAGTGGCTGTTCGGCGCCGACCGCGAAGGCGAGCGCCTCGACACCTTCGGTCCGCTCGGCAAAGCGACGTTCGATCCGGCGCTTGCCAAGAACCTGCTGTGCATCGCCGGCGGCTCGGGCATCGCCGGAATGATGTCGATCCTGTCGCGCGCGGCGCGAGAGCGCTACTTCGATCGCTACCGCGGCTGGGTGTTCTTCGGCGTACGCATGCTGCGCGACGCATTTTTCCTGGGGGAATTGAGTGCATTCAGGGCGCAGGGGCTGGAAATCACGGTCGCCTTGTCGGACGAGGACGTGCCGGCGTCCGCCAGGAGCGAATGGCCGCAGCTCGGCTTTGCGCGCGGCCTGGTGCACGAGGTCGCCAGGCGCACGATGGCCGGCAAGTACCACGACATGCGCGCCTACGTGGCGGGCCCGCCGCCCGCGGTGGATGCGGCAATCCGCATGCTGCTGCTCGAGGCGAGGCTCACCACCGATAACATCCGCTACGACAAGTTCAGCTAGCCGCCATGGGAAAGCGCCTTGTCTGCCGTGTGGTCGAGATCCCCGAGAACGGGCTCAAGGAGTGCGAGCTCGAGGGCGGCCTCAAGCTGGTAGTCGCCAACTCCGGCGGCGAGTTCTTCGGCTTCCAGGCGATCTGCCCGCACCAGGAGGTACCGCTTTGCGAGGGCCTGTTCGACGGCTCGGTGCTCACCTGCCACATGCATCTCTGGCAGTGGGATGTGCGCACCGGCGCTCCGCTCGGCATCGCCGAGGCCCCTTTGCAGCGCTATCCGGTCACGGTCGAAGGCGATTCGCTCTATCTCGGCGGCGACGACAGCGCGCTCGGCATGGGCGAGCTTTTCAATGGTCTGGATCAATCCATTCTGGAGAAGCTTGCCGCGCTGGCGCGCCGCGAGAGCCACGAGGCGGGCGCGGTGCTGTACCGCCCCGGCGACCAGGCCGAGGATTTCTTCGTGCTCGAGTCGGGCCGCGTCGAGTTTCTCATCGGCCGCGGCGAGCGCACCGCACCGGGCGGCTTCATGCTGAAGAAGGGCGAAGTGTTCGGCTGGGCGGCGCTGCTCGACGGCTACCCGGCGCGCATCGCGAGCGCGCGCTGCCTGGAGGAGTCGGCGCTGCTGCGCATCAACGGCAAGGCGGCGCTGCGCGTGCTCGAGGGCGATCCCGCGGCGGGATTGACAGTCATGCGCCGGCTGGCGGCGCTGATCGCGCGTTACCTAGCATCATCGGGAGCGAAATAATGAAGCTGAAAACAGGCCTCATCCTGCTGGCTGCACTGGCCGCAGGCACCGCGGCGGCGGCCGAGCCGGTCAAGCTGGTCGTGGGCTATCAGCCCTACGACACCATCTCTTACTCAGCGGTGGTGATCCGGGCACTGGAGTTGTGGAAAAAGCACCTTCCGCCGGGCAGCGAAGTCGAGTTTCAGAACGCGCTGCAGGGCTCGCTCATCGTCAACCAGATGCTCGCGAACAAGCAGCAGATCGGCTACCTGGGAGACATGCCGGCGGTTGTCGCGACGACCAAGCGCAGCGTCGCCCCGATCGACCTGGTGGCCAATACCGGCCTTTCGCCGGGCCAGCGCTGCAACGTGATCATGGTGCGCGCCGATGCGCCGAAGTTCAGTTCGCCGCAGGAGGCGGTCAGATGGCTCGATGGCAAGACGCTGGCGACGCCGCAGGGCAGCTGCGCGCATCGCTTTCTCGGGCTGGTCATCGAGACCACCAAGATCAAACCGGCGGCGATCCTCAATCAATCGATCGAGGTCATTGCCACGAATCTGCGTGCCGGCAAGATCGACGCCGCGGTGCTGTGGGAGCCCTCCGTCTCGCGCATCGGCGACATCGTCGGCGAGGGCTTCGCGCGCATCGTGGCCACCGGGCATACGTTCGGCATTTCGGACGCCGGTGCGATCGCAATGCGCGAGGATTTCATCAAAGCGCGGCCCGATATCGTCGAAGCATGGCTCAGGACCGAGCTCGAGGCGCAGCAATACGTCCTCGATCCGAAGAACTGGAGCAAGGTCGCGCAGTTCGTAAAGAGCCAGACCGCGGGCATCACGGTTCCGATGGCGTGGTTCTCGATCTACGGCGCGATTCCGGCTGCAGCGGGCGGCAGCCCGATCCGCGACGAGAAGCCTTTCGTATTCGACCAGCGAGTGCACAAGCTGCTCGCCGAAACCTACGTGTACTTGCACCAGGCGAAGGTGATCGATGTGGACAAGCCGGCGCCCGGCGCGCTCGACGACTCGATCGCGCGGAAAGTGGCTCAGGCGGCGGGGGTAACGCTCCCGCTGGGTATCATCAAGGCGCAGGAAGTTTCCAAGATGCCGAAATAGCAGCGCAACCGACAGGAGGCAGTCATGAGGAGGAGGCGGTTCACGGCAACGGCGATCGCGGCGCTTTTCGGAACGTGCATGGTGGTGCCGGCGCTTGCAGCCGACATCGACTACGGCAAGCCCGGCACGCCGGTAAAGCTGGTGGTGGGCTACCAGCCTTACTACACGCAGGCGTGGTCGGGCGTGGTGATGCGCGGCAAGAAGTTCTACGAGAAGTACCTGCCGAAGGGCTCGGAGGTCGAGTTCCAGATCGGCCTGCAGGGCGCGATCATCGTCAACAACATGCTCGCCGGCAAGCAGAACATCGGTTACTACGGCGACATGCCCGGCATCGTGTCCACGACCAAGACGGAGGTGGCCGACGTCCGGCTGGTAGCAGTGCTCGGACTGGCCTGGGACCAGTGCAACGCCTTCCTGGTGCGCAACGACGCTCCTCAGTTCAAAAACGACCAGGAAGCGATCCGCTGGCTGGACGGCAAGACCGTCGCGGTGCCGAAGGGAAGCTGCACCGATCGCTTCGCGCAGGCGACCTTCAAGAAATTCAGCATCCAGCCCAAGGAATACCTGAACCAGAACATCGAGGTCATCACCTCCAACTTCCGCGCCGGCAAGCTCGATGCGGCGGTGATGTGGGAACCGACCACGTCGCGTTTGGTCGGGGATGGCCTCGCGCGGCTGATCGCCACGGGCAAGAGCGTGCAGGAGAACGACGGCGGCCTGCTGGGGATGCGCGCCGACCTGATCAAGCAGCGGCCCGACGTGGTGAAGGCCTGGCTGCAGGCTGAGCTCGACGCGCAGCTCTTCATCGCCGACCCGAAGAACGCCCCCGAGGTGATCAAGATGGCGAAGGAGCAGACCACCGGGTTTTCCGAAAAGGTGCTGTGGAACTCGCTCTACGGCAGGTACCCCGACGTGGCCGGCGGCGGCGACACCCGCAACATCATGCACTATACCTTCACGCCCGAGGCGCGCGAGCTGATCAGCCGCGCGGCCGCCTTCCTGCATTCCATCAAGAGCATCAACGTCGACAAGGTGCGGCCCGAGGCGATCGACTCGAAGTGGACCGAGGACATCCTCAGGGAGCGCGGCCTCAAGGCGCCGATCGCCGAGGTGAAGGCGCTCCCGGCCTCGCAGGCGCCCAGAAACTGATGGACGCCGCGCTGAGGCTCGGAGCCGCGGACGAGGCGATCGCGGTCCTGCGCGAGACGACGCCCTTCGGCGACGCATCCGAGGCGTTGCTCGCGCGCATCGCGGGGATCGCGCGGCGCGCCCGCTATGCCGCGGGCGCGCGCATCTACAGCGCCGACGATGCGGCCGACGACATCTTCGTGGTGCTGTCCGGCCGCGCCGAGCATGTCTTCAAGCCCGAGGTCGGCGCGCGCGAGGCCCTCAGGCGCGTGACGCGCGGCGGCGTGTTCGGCTGGGCGGGCCTGCTCCTCGGCCAGACGCAGCGGCTGGCCACCGTCACCGCGATCGAGCCGACCGAGGTGCTGCGCATCGATACCGAGGCGCTGGTCGGGCTGCTCGAGTCCGAGCCGCTCGAGGGCGGCCATGTGATGGAGCGTTTCGCTAGCATGATCCAGCGCGAGTTCACGCTGCCGGCGCTGCTCGCCCAGGTGCGGCGCCTGTCCGGGCCGCTGACCGAGGAGATGTCGAGCCTCAGCCTGACGCTGTATCGCCTGTCGCTGTGGCTGAGGAGTCCGCGCCCGTACCTGATGCTCGTCGGCTTCGCGCTGTTCCTGGGGTTCTGGTACCTCGCGGTCGAAGTCTGGAAGCTGCCGCGCTTTCGCGAGATGCCCGGCCTGACCAACGTGGTCAGGGAGTGGCTGTCGCCTTCGCCGACCTACGGCCTTTCGCTCTATATCGCGGAGTACTACCAGCACATCGCGATGTCGGTCTGGCGGGTGGCGCAGGGGTTCTTCCTCGCCACCGCGCTCGGCGTGCCGGTCGGCCTGCTGCTCGGCTGGTCGCGCAGCTTCAAGGAATATGTGTTCCCGGTATTCGAGACGCTGCGGCCGATTCCGATCCTCGCCTGGGTGCCGCTCGCCATCGTCATGTTCATCGCCACCGAGTCGGCGGTGGTCTATCTCGCGTTCCTCGCCTCGTTCTTCGCCACCGCGCTCAACACCATGCTCGGCGTCGAGTCGATCGACGAGTCCTACGTCCGGGCAGCCAACTGCCTGGGCGCCGACCGGTGGCAGGTGTTCCGGCACGTGATCATCCCGGGCGCGCTGCCTTTCATCTTCACCGGGCTGCAGATTTCGATCGGCGTGTCCTGGTTCTCGCTGGTGGCGGCGGAAATGGTCTCCGGGCAATACGGCCTCGGCTACGTCATCTGGACTTCCTACGTCATGGTGCGCTACCCGACCATCGTGATCGGAATGGTGACGCTTGGCATCGTCGGCTACGTCACCAGCGCGCTGGTGCGGATCGCCGGCGACTACCTGATGGAATGGCGCGTGCGCGAGCTTGCCCTGGCCGAGCGATGACCCGGGGACATATCGTCATCGAGGACGTGGTGAAGGTGTACGACCCGCAGGGCGCGGCGGTGATGGCGGTCGACCATTGCACGCTGGCGATCGAGCCGGGCGAGATCTGCATGATCGTCGGGCCCTCGGGCTGCGGCAAGACAACGCTGCTCAACGCCGTCGCCGGCTTTCACGAGATCACCTCGGGGCGCATCATCATGGACGGCGAGGTGCTCTGCTCGCCCGAGAAGCCCAGGTCGACGCCCGGTCCCGACCGGATCGTGGTGTTCCAGAACGGGGCGCTGTTTCCCTGGAAAACCAACCTCGACAACGTCATCTTCGGGCCGGTGATGCAGGGCAAGCTCGCACGCAAGGAAGCAATCGACAAGGGACGCGCGATGCTCGCCGACGCCGGGCTTTCCGGCGTCGAGCACAACTACCCCGGCGAGGTGTCCTCGGGAATGCGGCGGCGCGTCGAGATCGTGCGCGCGCTGATGAACGACCCCAAGGCGCTGCTGCTTGACGAGCCCTACCGCGCGCTCGACTCGCTCACCAAGAGCGTGATGCACGAGGCGCTGCTCGAGATCTACTACAAGAACAAGGTGACGATCTTCTTCATCACCCACGACCTGGAGGAGGCCATCTTCCTCGGCCACCGCGTCGCCATCATGACCACGCGGCCGTGCAAGCCGAAGAAGATCCTGAACGTCGACATCCCCCACCCGCGCGACTACAGCGCGCTCACCTCGAAGCGCTTCCGCGAGCTGATCGAGGAGACGAACGACGCCGTGCACGAGGAAGCCTGGAAGGCCTTCCAGGCCGGGGAAAAGGAGGGATAAGGCTTTGAAGAAAATGCTCTCGAACCCCGCGCTCTGGCGCGGCGTGGTCTCGATCGCGGTGTTCCTGGTCCTCTGGGAGATCGGCGCGCGCTCCAAGCAGTGGATGGCGCCGGAGTTCTTCGCGCCGTTCAAGGAATTCCTCGGCGCGATGGGATTCAAGAAGGACTATCTGCCCTGGATCGGCGCGGTGCCCGCACCTTCGGCGGTGCTCGACTCCTGGACTGCAGTGTTCGTCGACGCGAGCTACTGGCAGAGCTGGTACATGAGCTTCTTCCGCGTCATGAGCGGATTCATCGCCGCCATGCTCATCGGAATCCCGTTCGGGCTGTCGCTCGCGATGAGCCGCGTCGCCCACGGCATCGGCTTCCCGGTGTTCGAGGTGCTGCGTCCGATCCCGCCGCTCGCCTGGGTGCCGGCCTCGATCATCTTCTGGCCGACGCAGGAAACGGCGATCGCTTTCATCACCTTCCTTGGCGCCTTCTACACCATCGTCATCAATGTGCTCGGCGGCGCGCGCTCGATCGACGTGCGTTACTTCCAGGCCGCCCGCTCGATGGGCTCGTCGCGCTGGGACATCTTCCGGCGCGTCATCCTCCCGGGGACGCTGCCCTCGATCGTGGTCGGCTCCGCGGTCGGCATGGGCATTACCTGGGAGGTCGTGGTGGCCGCCGAGATGATCTCCGGCGGCGGCAGCCAGATCGGCGGAACGAGGGGCGGCGGGCTGGGGTTCTTCATCTGGCTCTCCTACGTCGGCGGCTCGTACGAGCAGATCGTGGTCGGCATGATCTCGATCGGCATCGCCGGCTTTGTCTCGAGCGAGCTGCTGCGCTGGGGCGGCCGCTACGCCACGCCATGGCTGAAAGCAAGATAACTCCCAAGGTGATTCCCGGCGAGCTCGCCGTCCAGGGCGTGAGCAAGTCCTACGGCGCGATCCATTTCCGCAAGGAGGTCGTCCATGACTGCTCGTTCACGATCGAGCGCGCGAAGCTGACCGTCATGGTGGGGCCGTCGGGCTGCGGCAAGAGTACGCTCATCCGCCTGCTCGCCGGCTTCGAGCAGCCGAGCGCAGGCACGGTCACGCTGGACGGCGCGCCGATCACCGGTCCGGACCGCGACCGCCTGGTGCTGTTCCAGGAGACTGCGCTGTTTCCCTGGATGACCACCTGGGACAACATCCTCTACGGGCCGCGCGCGCGCGGCCAGCTGACGAAGGAAGCCCTCGAATTCGGGGAGTTCCTGCTGGTGAAGGTCGGGCTGCAGGACTTCCGCGACAAGTATCCCGGCCAGCTCTCCGGCGGCATGCAGCGCCGCGCCGAGCTGGCGCGCGCCATGATCAACAACCCCAAGGTGATGATCCTCGACGAGCCGTTCCGCGGCCTCGACGCGATGACCAAGGAGCTGATGTGGGAGTACTACTCCCGCCTCTACGAGGAGAACCGCCGCACCAACTTCTTCGTCACCACCGACATCGACGAGGCGGTGTTCCTCGCCGACCGCGTGCTGGTGATGTCCAACATCCCCACCCAGGTGCGCGCAGTCATCGACGTCGACCTGCCGCGCCCGCGCAAGCTCTCGGATCTCGTCGAGAGCGACCGCGCCAATGACATCAAGAAGCAGGCGCTCTCGATCCTGCACGCCGAGGCGATGCGCTCCTTCTCGCGCGGCTCCAAGGCCGCGGCCGATTTCGTCGAGGCCTACCTCAAGCGCGCGAGCCGCGCTTGATGGAATTCCTCCTCACCCGCCCGGCCGTCGTCGCGCTCGCCATCCTGGGCGCCGCGTTGTCTTCCGTGGCTTCATTCCTGCAGACGCGCGGCCGCATCTCCGAGAAGTCGGCCCGCGTCCTCAACTACGCCGGCTACGGCTGCATGGGCGTCAGCATGCTCTTCTTCGCCCTGGCCGGCCTTTGGCGCTAAGCGGACCTAGCGCGCCGCCTTTACGAATTCGATCGCGGCGGCAAAGAGCTCGAGATCCTTTGCGTACTCGGCCGCCTCGGCGCGGTTGATCTGGATCCACTCTTTCGTGCTCGGCAGCCCCTTGGGCTGAAACGCGACGACGTTATCGCGGGAGAACTGCAGCTCCCTGGCGGTCGCCACCGGCAGCCGCAGCCCGACGCCGTCCCCGCTTATGCAGGCGAACATCCTGTCGTTTACGAAGTACCCGTGGAGGCCGTTGATCGTCCTAGTGGTCACGCCCGGGAGCTTCAAAAGCAGGCCATCGATCTGACCCTCACGTGCGGATGCCGGTACGTTACTCATAGGGCAACCTAGAACTCGACCGTCTGCCCCTCGGTCATCACACTGACCTTGCTCGAGCTGCCTTTCATCGCGTTCACGAAGTCCTCGGGCTTGCCGTTGGTGAGCGGGTTCGCGCCGTAGTGCATCGGGATGACGTTCTTCGGCTTCACCCAGGTGCGCGCCGCATAGGCCGCATCGAGCGGGTCCATCGTGAAGTTGCCGCCGATCGGCATCAGAACGAGGTCGGGTTTGTAGTGCTCGGCGATGAACTGCATGTCGGGAAAGAGGCCGGTGTCGCCCATGTGCCAGAGCTTGAAGCCGTTCTCCATCTGGATGATGTAGCCCATGGCTTCGCCGGCGGGGTGCGCCTCGTTCTTCCCGGTGGCCGGATTGTTCCAGACGAGGAGCGAGGAGTGCTCGGCCTTGACCGCGGTGACCTTGATGCCGGGAAGCGGCGTCACGCTGCCCGACTTGTTGAAGCGATGCCCGAGGTTCGCCGGAATCATGCCGAGGAAGATGAGCGGCGTGACCATGTCCGCCGGGCCGTACAGCACGGTGTTGTACATCTTCGCGATGGCCGGCGCGTCGCCGATGTGGTCGACGTGCGCATGGGTCACCAGCAGGAGGTCGACCTTGCCGAGCGCGGCAAGATCCTTGTACTGCGCCGGCGCCTTCGGCCCCTGGGTGAGCCAGGGATCGATCACGATCACCTTGCCGCCCGGCGATTCGATGCGCCAGCTCGCCTGGCCGAGCCAGAGCAGCTTGGTTTTGCCTTGGGCAAGCGCTGACTGAGCGCTCGACAACAAGACGGCCACCGCGAGCGCGGCTTTGACCACCGACGAAAAGTTCATGGTTTCCTCCCTCTGATGAAAATCTAATCCTAATATGACGGCCGCAAGCTCTCATCAAGGAACTGCAACCATGCTTCGATTCGCAGCCGCGGCGGCCTTGTTGGCGACTTCGCTATCCACGGCGCACGCCCAGGCTTATCCGAGCAAGCCGATCCGCCTGATGATCGGCTACACGGCGGGCGGTTCGGCGGAAGCGGGCGCACGGCCGCTGGCCCGGGCGCTCGAGCCGCTGCTCGGTCAGCCGCTCGTCTTCGAGTACCGGCCAGGCAACGCGGGCGGGGTGGCGATGGAGGCGATCGCCAGGGCGCCGAACGACGGCTATACGCTCTATTACTTCGACAGCGGCCCCCTTACCGTCGCACCGCATCTCGGCAAGGTCGGCTACGACAACATCAAATCGTTCACCCAGCTCGGCCACGTCTGCGGGAGCGGAAGCATGCTCGTGGTGCATCCGTCGACGCCGTTTTGGAGCGTCGCCGACGTGATTGCGCATTCCAGGCGCGAGCCGGACAAATGGAGCTACGGCACCTCGGGCGTCGGCGGCCCTCACCATCTGTCGGGCGAATACTTCAAGAGCGTGACCGGGGCGAATCTGCTGCACGTGCCCTACAAGGGCGGCGGCCCGGCGATGACCGATCTGATGGGCGGCCAGATCCCGATGCTGTTTTCGTCGCTCGGGCCGGCGGTGGGCGCCGTGAAGAGCGGCAAGATCCGCCCGCTGGCGGTGACCTCGCTCAAGCGCTCGGCTGCGTTCCCGGATGTGCCGACGATGGACGAGCTCGGCTTGAAGGGCTTCGATTCAACCGCCTGGTACGGCGTGCTCGGCCCCGCCGGCCTGCCGCAGGAGGTTGTCGCGCGGTGGACTCAGGCGCTGGCCAAGGTAGGCGCGGACAAGAACTTGCTCGACCAGATCAACGCCACCGGCTGCGACACCGAGATCCTGCCCCCCGCGAAGACGCTCGAGAAGCTCAAGGCGGACTACGAGAAGTGGGGCCGCGTGGTCAAGGAAGCGGGCATCAAGGCTGAATAGGCTGGCACCTGCTGCCCCTCCCCGCTGACTGGTCCGTGGCACGAGCCCGAGCTTTCGTGCGACACTCCGCTCGAGCTTGGCCTCGGCTTTGCAACCAAGAAGGACGCCCATGAGACTCCGAGCAGTGTTTTGCAGCGCCGGCGCAGCTGTCTTCATGTTCGCGGTGAATTGTTCTTGCCTGGCCGCGAGCCCCGACGCCGCAGAAGCTAAGGCCCTTCTCGACAAAGCGGTGGCTTACTTTGATAGCAACGGAGTGGCACGGGCATTCTGCGCATTCAACGACACCAATGGCGCCTTCCACAAGGGTCCGCTCTATGTATTTGCCATCAACATGGACGGAGTTTACTTTGCCCACAGTGCGGCCCCGACCCTCATAGGAACATCGTTGCGCGACACGAGAGATGCCACTGGCCAGCCCATTGGAAACCTGGTCATGGAGGCAGTCACAACTCAGCAGAGTGCTCCGGTGGAATACATGTGGCTCAATTACGAGACCAATAAGGTTGAAAAGAAACATGCCTTTCTGAAGAGAGTGGAAAACTTCGTTCTCGGTGTGGGTTATTACACCCGGTAACATCCGGCGACCGGGTGGTTTTCTCTTGGCATTCTTTACAGTGGCGCGGCGCGCGGCAGGTGCTTGTCCGGGTCGTAGAACGGTAGCCGGGCAACGCCGGCAAGGCGGCGGTCATTCAGCTTGACGAGATCTCCCGGGCGCGTATCTGGAGCCGCGAAACCTAGCGCGATACGCTTTCCGAGCGTCGGCGAATCGCACTCGCTCGTGACATGCGCCAAGGGAAGGTTGGCGCGCGCCGGGCGATCCAGGATCTCGAGTCCGAGCAATTTTCTAGTCAAGCCGAACTTCGAAGGCGAGCTTACTAGCCACTCCAGGCCGAGCTCGCGCGGGTTGGCGCGGCCGTCGATCTCGCGATCGAAGAGCACGTAGCCCGATTCGATGCGCAGGCTGTCGGCCGCAGCCCAGCTGCACTCGCGCAATCCGCCAATAATCAGCAGCTTCTCGCGCAACGCCGAGGCTTCGGCGGCGGGGACCATCAGCTCGTAGCCGAGCTCGCCGCTGAAACCGAGCCGCGCGGCGATCAGGTTGTCTATTTGAAGAAAGTGAAAGTACTTCAATGCCTGGACTGGCTCGCTGCCGATAAGGCGCGCAAGGATGCGGCCGCTCGCCGGGCCCTGGAGAGCGAGGATCGCGTGCTCGCCCGAGCGGTCGCGGCCGCCGAAGGCGCTGCGGCGCCCGGTGAAAAGCCAGAAGCGCTCGCCGTCCAGGCGCCATACCGTCGCGTCGATGAGAACGCTGCCGTCGTCTTTCAGGAGAAGCGTGTAGGCGATCTGCCCGGGTCTGAGTGCATCGAGGTCGCGCGTCTGAAGAGGTTGAACTTCGGAGTTTCCTCGAAACTCGTAAAGGCCCATGAAGGAAAAATCGAACAGGCCCGCCGCGCGGCGGGTGGCGAGATGCTCTTCGCGCGCGCTCACAGCGAGCGCAGGAGCAGGAAGCCGCCGCTTGCGACGCAGAGGCCGCCGGCGAGGCGCCGCAGCGCCTTGGCGCTGGCGACATGCGCTAGGCGCACGCCGACGATCAAGCCGGCAAGCTCGAAGACGGTGACGAGCGCGGCGACGCGAAAGTCGATGAACCCATGGCGCAGGTTGCCGAGCGAGCCCGAGCTCGCCGCGATGATCTGCAGCACCTGGCTGGTGGCCACGGCGGCGAGCGGGACGTAGCGCAGGATCACCATCATGGGCACTGAGAAGAGAGGGCCGCCAGCTCCGGAGAAGCCCGAGCCGAAGCCCGCGGCTGCGCCCACGGAGCTGAGCAGCGCTTGCTCGCGCCAGCCGCGGCCGGAGCGATGATCAGCGCTCGAGTGCTGGGGGATGAAGATGTAGACACCGGCGGCGGCGATGATCAGGGCGATGACGACGCTGAGCGGCCGGGCGTCGATGCGCGCTGCGACGGTGGCGCCGAGATAGCCGAAGATCAGGGCGCCGGCGCACACCGGCGCGGCGATGCGCCAGTCGATGCTGCCGCGGCGCTGGTAGAGCCAGGTGCCGAGCAGGCCGGTGAAGAGAAACGTGAACAGCGACGTGGCGGCCGCCTGGTGGATCGAGAGCCCGCCGAACAGCGCGAGGAACGCGACCATCAGCACGCCGCCGACGCCGACGGTGCCGATCAGCAGGCCGACGGACGTTGCAACCGCCGCAAGAAGGATGTCGGAGCTCAGCCTGCGGCGAAAGCGACCAGCTCGCTGGTGAGCAGCACCGCGAGCTTCTTCATGAGGGCGTAGCCGAGGCCGCTGTCGCTTTCCATCAGCCCCGTCAAGGCGCCGCCGTCGATCGCGATGACCTCGCAGGGAGTCAGGCAGTAGGCGGTCGCGATGCGTCGCGGGTGACCCTCGACCAGGGGCGCCCAGCCGAACACCTCGCCGCGGCGGATGATGTCGCCTGCCGAAGTCTCGCGCTTGCCCAGGCCGAGAGTGAATCGCACCATGCCGTCGGCGAGCACGTAGAAATCGTCGACCGGGTCGCCTACGACGTATATGCGCGTGTCCTGCGGAAACGCGCGCACGCGCCCGAGCGCCGCCACGCGATCGAGCTGCGCCCGGGTCAGGCCGGAAAAAAAGCGCGCCTGGCCCAGGACACGCGCCGCGTCAACCGGTTTTTCTCTGTTTTCCAACAATTTGTCTGAACTTCGCGAGCTCGTCTTCCTTCATGAACACGGTGTGCTCGGCGGCGGGGTAGCGGCGGGCGCGCACATCGTCGCGGTAATCGCTCAGCCCCTTCTCGATGATCGGCACCAGGTCGGCGTAGATCTTGGAGTGCCGCGGCGTGTGCTTCTCGTACAGGTGGAACAGGTCCGATCCGATGATGTGCACGCCGTGCGCCCGGTTGCCGGCGCCCAGTGAAATCACGGGGACCGGCAGCGTCGCGGCCAGGTGCTCGCAGACCTCCGAGGTGGTCACCTCGCACATGATCGAGAAGCAGCCGGCGTCGACCATCGCCCAGGCGTCGTCGACCAGCTCCTTGGCGCGCTCGGCGGTCTTGCCCTGCGCGAAAAACCCGCCCAGCTGAGGCATGCGCATAGGCGTGATGCCGATATGGCCCTGCACCGGGATGCCGGCCTTGATGATCGCCTCGATGTACTTGGCGTGGTGCTGGTTGCCTTCGCACTTCATCACCTCGGCGCCACCCTGCGACACGTACTTCGCAGCGTTGTCGACCGCCTGCTGCGCCGAGAGATGGAAGCTCATGTAGGGCATGTCGACCATGCGCAGGCCGTACTTCGAGCCGCGCTTGACCGCCTGCGCCATGAACATCACCTCCTCGAACGACACCGAGGTCGTATCCTCGTGGCCGAACAGCACCATGCCCCCGGTGTCCGAGACGCACAGGATGTCGATGCCGACGCGGTCCGCGACGATCGCAGTCTCGTAGTCGTAGACCGCGAGCTGCACGATCGGCTCGCCCTTTTTCATCTTCTCCATCAGCGTCGGGATCGTGACCTTCTTGCGCGCGGGCTGCTGCGCGACGGGCTTGGGCTCGGCCATGTTTCTCCTCCTCTGGGGAATGCTTGGATAGCAAGACTGCCGTCAGAATGCAAGTGTTTCACAAAGAAACTATGTCAGCGGGAAACGTCCTTGCGCGTGCGCTTGAGGCCCCACTGCCGGCGCCGCATCCACAGCGCCTTGCGGCCGATGCCGAGCATCCTCGCGAGCTCGGTTTCGCTGTGCGAATCCTGAAAGCGCTCGATGACTTCGCGGATGTATTCCTCGATCGCCAGCGGCCGCGCGCCGCCAGGAAGCGGCACCGCGGCGCGCACCATCGGCAGCGCAGGCGCCACCTCGGCCAGGTCGCGGCCGGTGAGCAGGTCCCCTTCGGCGAGGATCACCGCGCGCTCGATCATGTTCTCGAGCTCGCGCACGTTGCCCGGCCAGGGGTAGTTCTCGAGAAACGCCGAGAACTCGGCGTCGAAGCTGCCGACGCGCTTGCCGAGCTTGCGCGCGTGGCGCTCGGCGAAGTGCCGCGCGAGCAGCAGCCGGTCCGGTCCGCGCTCGCGCAAAGGCGGAACCTGGATCGAGATCACATTGAGCCGGTAATACAGGTCTTTGCGAAACTGGCCGCGGTCGACCGCCGCCGCGAGGTCGCGGTGCGTGGCGGCGATGATGCGCACGTCCGCCCCGGAAGGCGGCTGCGCCGACTTCTCCTCGAGCAGGTGCAGGAGCTTCACCTGGACCGCCGGCGCGAGCTCGGCGATTTCGTCCAGGAACAGCGTGCCGCCGCCGGCCTCCCGAATGAGCCCTTCCCTGCGCTCGCCCGCCCTGGGCGCGTGCCCGAAGAGCTCCGTTTCCTGCGCATCGCGCGCCAGCGCGCCGCACTGCACGGAGATGAAGGGGCCTTCGGCGCGCGGGCTCGCATAGTGGAGCGCAGCCGCGGCGAGCTCCTTGCCGGTGCCAGATTCGCCCGAGATGAGGACGCTGGCATCCGTGGGCGCGGCCTTGCGGATCAGCTCGAGCACGCGCCGGATGCCGGGGCTCTCGCCGACGATTGGCCAGGCACCGTAGGCGCTCTTCAGGTTGCGCTTCAGGACGGCGTTCTCGCGCGTGATGCGGCGCTCGTTCAGCGCCCGCGCGACGGCGTGCAGGAGCTCGTCGTTGTCGAACGGCTTGATGAGGTAGTCAACGGCCCCGGCGCGCAGCGCGCCGATGGCGCTCTCCATGGACGAGTAGCTGGTGATCATGATGATCGGTAGCGCGGGATGCACGCCTCGGATTTCGCGGATCGCGTCGAGGCCCGTGCCGTCTGGCAGCTTCAGGTCGGTGATGACGAGGTCGATCCCGGCCGCGCCGCTGCGCGCGATCCCCGCCTTGAGCGTGCCGGCGCGCTCCACGCCATAGCCTTCCCGGCTGAGCAGCAGCTCGATCACCTCCGACAGGCCCGGGTCATCGTCGATCAGGAGCACGCGCGCCCGCATCAGGCCGCACCTTCGCAGAGAGGCAGGAGCAGCTCGAAGCAGGCGCCGCCCTGCGGGTGGTTGTACGCGCGGATCGCGCCGCCCAGCTCGTGCACGATCTCGTAGCTGATGGCGAGACCGAGGCCGGTGCCTTCGCCCGCCTGCTTGGTAGTGAAGAACGGCTCGAACACGCGCTGCAGATTCTCTAGCGGGATGCCAGGGCCGCAGTCGCGGACGGACAGAACCAGCGTCTTCGCGTCGACGATTCGCGCCTGCGCCTCGATCAGGCCCGCGCCCTGCATCGCCTGCGCGGCGTTGAGAAGGATATTGAACAGCACCTGCTGCAGACTGCCGGGCCGGGCGAGCACGGCGGCACCGGGCGCGCCGCGATACTCGACGCGCAGGCCAGCTCCATAGGAGCTGTGGCGCAGCAGCGAGATGGCTTCCTCCACCGCCGCATCCATCGCCACCGGGCCGGGCGGGTCGCTGCCGACGCGGGAGAAGTCGCCGAGCCGCTTCGTGATGGCCAGCACGCGCGCGATGTTCGAGCCGATGGAGGCGAGGCCTTTCTCGAGGGTCTCGGGGGTGACGCCGCGCTTCGATTGCAGGATCTGCAGCATCGAGTGGATCGCCGCCAGGGGGTTGGACACTTCGTGGCACACGCCCGCGACCATGAAACCGAGCGAGGCGAGGCGCTGCATCTGCGCATTGACAGTTTCCTTTTCTTCGCTCACGCGGCGCCCGTGAAGGCCTGGCGCTCGATCGCGCGCTCGTCGATCGGCATGCACAGCGCCGCGGCGATGACCGACAGCGCGATCGCGGCGAGCCACACCGGGAGATACGAGCCGGCGAGATCGAACGCGGCGCCGCCGGCCCAGGCGCCGATGAACGCGCCGAGCTGGTGGCCGAGAAACGCGATCGAGAACAGCGTCGAAAGGTACTTCACGCCGAAAATCTGGCCGACGAGAGAATTGGTGAGCGGAACCGTGGCGAGCCAGGTGACGCCGAGCAGCGCGGCAAAAAGATACGCGCCCGCCGCCGACACCGGCGTCGAAATGAACAGCGCGATCACGAGCGCGCGCACCGCGTAGATCCAGGCGAGCAGCCGCTTCCTGCTGTAGCGCGCGCCGAGCGCTCCCGCGAAATAGGAGCCGGCGATGTTGAACAGCCCGATGGTCGCGAGCGCGGCCATCCCCTCGGCCGGGCTGAGCCCGCGATCCACCAGGTAGGCGGGAAGGTGCGTCATGACGAAGATGGTCTGGAAGCCGCAGACGAAGAAGCTGGCGGTGAGCAGCCAGAAGCCGCGATGCGCGATCGCCTCGGCAAGCGCGGCGCCGATCGACTGGTCGCTCTCGTCGCCTGCGCGATTGCGGCCGGCGAGCGCGGTGCCGAGCGGAATCATCACGAAGGCGCAGGCCCCGAGCACCAGCAGCGCGTTCAGCCAGCCGAAGCGCGAAATCAGCGCCTGGCCCCACGGCAGCATGACGAACTGGCCGAAGGAGCCGCAGGCGCCGGCGATGCCCACCGCGACGCTTCTCCTCTCGGGGGGAAACGCCCGCGCGACCACTGCCAGGACTACGCCGAACCCGGTGCACGCCAGGCCCAGGCCTACCAGCAGCCCGGCGGCGAGATCGAACGCGAGCGGGTGCGTGGAGTACGCCATCGCCCAGAGCCCGAGCCCGTAGGCGAGCCCTCCGGCAATCAGCACGCGCGCCCCGCCGAAGCGGTCTGCGATCGCGCCGGCGACCGGCATGGCGAGCCCCCACACCAGGTTCTGCAGCGCGATCGCGAAGGAGAAGGTCTCGCGTCCCCAGCCGAGGTCTAGCGACATCGGCCGCAGGAACAAGCCGAAGCTCTGCCGCGTGCCCAGGGCGAGCGCGAGGATGATGCCGCCGCAAACCAGCACCACGGTCGGCGTGCGCCAGCTGGAACGGTTCAAGGCAGGAGTTTCACTTCCACATTTTCACTGGCATCCGCATAGTATGCGCGCAGGATGTCGAGAACCTCGGGCCGGCTGAACTCCGGCGGGACCGGACTGCCCTCCGAGAGCCATTCGCGCAGCTTGGTGCCGGATACGAGCAGGCGGTCGGCGTCGGCGTGCGGGCAGGTCCGCCCCGAGGCCATGCCGCCGCACTTGTAGCACCAGAAGGTCCAGTCGATCTTGAGCGGCCGCGTCACCAGCGCGTCCGCCGGAATCTGGTCGAATATGTGATGCGCATCGAACGGGCCGTAGTAGCTGCCCACGCCGGCGTGGTCGCGGCCCACCAGCAGATGCGAGCAGCCATAGTTCTGCCGGAACAGCGCGTGCAGCAGAGCTTCGCGCGGACCTGCATACCGCATATCGAGAGGATAGCCGGCC
>Ga0209155_1000136_pt1 | contig 31409 bp, 29 predicted proteins | sample GraSoiAngelo_122_FD_185879 | JGI IMG/M metagenome (GOLD analysis project Ga0209155, IMG submission 185879) | Grasslands soil microbial communities from the Angelo Coastal Reserve, California, USA - 14_0927_02_20cm (SPAdes) (version 2) | ecosystem: Environmental > Terrestrial > Soil > Grasslands ... | reverse complement strand
CAGCGATCTGCATGTCGTCGACGGCATCGGCCGCTTCCCGCTCGACCGGCCGATCGTGCTCGGACATGAGGGCGCCGGCATCGTCGAGGCGGTCGGCCCCGACGTGACGACCGTGCGGCCGGGCGATCATGTCGTTGCCTGCCTCTCCGGCTTTTGCGGCAGCTGCCCGCAATGCCTGTCGGGCCACCCCAATCTGTGCACCGGCGGCATCGTCACGCGGCCAGAGACGGCGCCGCCGCGGCTGTCGCAGAACGGCGCGCCGTTCCGTCAGTTCATCGGCATCTCGAGCTATGCCGAGAAGATGCTGTTGCACGAGAACTCGATCGTGCGCATCGATCCGGAGATCCCGCTCGACCGCGCCGCTCTCGTCGGCTGCGGCGTCTTGACCGGTGTCGGCGCGGCGTTGCGCAGTTCGGGGCTCGAGGCCGGGCAGACCGTTGCGGTGTTCGGCTGCGGCGGCGTCGGCCTATCGATCGTCCAGGGCGCGCGCATCGGGGGCGCCCGCCAGATCATCGCGGTCGATCAGTTCGAGGCGAAGGAGGAGATCGCGCGCCGGCTCGGCGCGACGCATTTCGTCAACAGCGCCGAAGACGACCCGGTGAAGGCGGTGCGCGCGCTGACCCAGGGCCTCGGCGTCGATCACGCTTTCGAGGCGGTCGGCAACGCGAAGCTCTGCCGGCAGGCGATCGAGTGCCTCGCGATCCGCGGCACCGCGACGATTGTCGGCGTGTTGCCGCCCGATGCGACGATCGAGTTTCCGTGGATGGCGATCCGACCGGAGTGCAAGGTGCAGACCTCGCGCATGGGCTCCAATCGCTTCCGGACCGACATCCCGCTCTATCTCGATTTCTACCGCCAGGGCCGCTTGAACCTCGACGCGATGGTGACGAAGCGCGGCAGGCTCGGCGACATCAACGACGCCTTCCGCGCGATGAAGGCCGGCGAAGTCGCGAGGACGGTGCTGACATTCGATTGACGGAGGATGCCGATGCACGCGATCCGGATCGATCGTTCGAGGCCGCTGGCGGACGAGCCGCATGTCGGCCACAACCGCTATCACCCCGACATCGAGCCTGTTGCGGAAATCGGCGAAGACGAAGAGATCGCACTGGAAACCCGCGATGCGCTTGACGGCCAGATCAAGCCCGGCATGACCGCCGCCGACCTCGCCGCGATCGAGGCGGGTGTCGTGCACCCGCTGACGGGCCCGGTTTTCGTCAAGGGCGCAATGCCCGGCGACATGCTGGAAATCGAATTCACCGACATCATCGCCCAGCCCACCGCGTTCAGCGCGATCATGCCCGGGCTCGGTTTTCTGCGTGACGTCTTTGCCGATCCGTTCCTGGTGCATTGGCAAATCCGCGACGGCTGGGCCTCCTCGGCGCAGATCCCCGGCGTGCGCATCCCGGGCGCGCCGTTCATGGGCGTCTCGGCAGTGGCGCCGTCGGCGGACAAGCTGCGTGAATGGACCGCCCGAGAGCAGCGGGTCATCATCGCCGGCGGGTTTGCTCTGCCGCCCGATCCGGCCGGCGCGGTGCCGACCGGCGCTTGCGGCCTCGCCGGCTTGCGCACGCTGCCGCCGCGCGAGAATGGCGGCAATTTCGACGTTAAGCAGCTGACCAAGGGCGCGAAGCTGTATCTGCCCGTCTTCAAGGAAGGCGGGCTGTTCTCGACCGGCGACGGGCATTTTGCGCAAGGCGACGGTGAGGTCTGCGTCACCGCGGTCGAGATGGGTGCGACGGCGGTCGTCCGCTTCAAATTGCACAAGGGACTGGCAACGCGCCGCAAGTTCACCGCGCCGGTGTTTTCGCGGGAGACTTATTTCATCGATCCGCGCTTCGCCGCGCCCGAACGCTTCCTTGGGGTCATGGGCATGCCGATCAACGCGGCTGGCGACATCGAGGCGGAAAACCTGACCTTGGCCTGCCGCAATGCCGTCCTCAACATGATCGAATTGCTGCAGGAGCGCGGCTTCAGCCGCGAGCAAGCCTATGTGATCTGCTCGGTCGCGGTCGATCTGCGGGTCTCCAATGTCGTCGACGTGCCGAATTACGTCGTCTCGGCATTGCTGCCGGAGGCGATCTTCGACGGCGATTGAGAGTGCGTCGCGGACGGAGCCAACCCGTCTTCGCGCCCGCGTTCCGATAGTTCGGAAACGGCCGAACCGAGGGACACGGCGGTTCGCCCGAGCGGCCGCGGCTGTTATGCTTCTAGACAGCCACGGCGGAAGCGGCCGGGAGGAGCGCATGAATTATCAGCACATCCGGGTCGTGCCGGCGTCGGCGTATGTCGGCGCGGAAATCGGCGGCGTCGATCTCGCGAAGCCGCTGAAGGACGAGGCCCTCGGCGAGATCCGGCATGCGTTCGGCGAATATGGCGTCGTGTTCTTCCGCGACCAGCGCCTCTCGCCGGAGCAGCACATTGCGGTGGCCGAGCGCTTTGGGCCGATCGACATCAATCGCTTCTTCGCGCATGTGCCCGGCTATCCGATAATCGCCGAGGTGCGCAAGGAACCGGAGCAAGAGCGCAATATCGGTGGCGGCTGGCACACCGACCACAGCTATGACGAGGTGCCGGCATTGGGCTCGATGCTCTATGCCCGCGAGGTGCCGCAAGCGGGCGGCGACACGCTCTTTGCGAGCATGTACGCCGCCTATGACGCGCTGTCCGATGGGATGAAGGTGACGCTCGAAGGGCTGCGCGCCTGCCATTCGAGCCGGCATGTGTTCGGCGCCGAGGCGGCGGCGCGGCGCGGCGATCTCAACGGCCGCATCGGCAATCCCGAGCTGGCGACGCAGGATGCCGTGCATCCTGTCGTCATCCGCCACCCAGAGACCGGCCGCAAGGCGCTCTATGTCAATCCTGGCTTCACCTTGCGCTTCGAGGGCTGGACCGACGAGGAATCGCGCCCGCTCCTCGACTATCTCTACCGGCACGCGGTCAAGCCGGAATTCACCTGCCGCTTCCGATGGCGCGAGGGCTCATTGGCATTGTGGGACAACCGCTCGACCTGGCATTTCGCGGTCAACGATTATCACGGCGAGCGGCGGCTTCTGCACCGCATCACGATCCAGGGCACGCCGCTGCATTGATATGCCTCGCGGCCTCAATTGCCCGGCCGTCGGCTGCATCAGCCGGCGACCGGGCATGCCGCCGTCCTAATTCAGGACGATGTCGCCGTGGAGCAGGTGCAGTGCTGGCGCCGGTGCGTCACGCGACGGTAGTGCCGGTGCACCACTCGTGGCGCGTAATAGACGGCCGGCTGCGAATAGACCGGCGGAGGCGGCGGCGCGTAGACCGGGTACGGATACGCATAGGCGGCGTAAGAAGGGTAAAAGCCGCCATAGAACCACGGGTAACCATAACCCCACCCCCAGCCGCGGCCCCAGCCGCCATGGAACCCGTGGTGGAAGCCGCCGCGAAACCCGCCGCCGTGGAAGCCGCCATGAAACCCGCCGCCGGCAAACCCGCCATGGAAGCCCCCATGGAATCCACCGGGGCCGCCCATGCCTCCATGGAATCCGCCGCCGCCCATGCCGCCATGGCCCATGCCACCCATACGCTGGGCCATTGCCGGCGCGGCTGCCAAGGCAAGGATGGCGGATAAGAGAAGCGTCCGAGCTAACCGCATCGCAACCTCCCTTTTTGCGCGCTTCACCCGGGCATTATTCGCTTCGGCGGGGCCACCTGTCCCTCCTATCCCGGTAAATTTCTATGGTATTTTAGGTATTCCGTCAGGGAATGCGCCAGCCGGCCGCGCGCGCGAACTCCTCGAAGAAATCGATGTCGTAGGCGCGCTCCGGCGATTGGCGCACGCGGCGGTCGATCTCCTGCGCGTCCTCGCCGACGAGGATGCGCCAGCGGTCGGCCTTGACGCCGTCGAGGATGATCTTGGCGGCTTCCGCCGCACTGGTCGGCGCCTCCTCGGTAAATCGCCGCTCGCGCTCGGCGATGATGTTGCGGACGTCGTCGTCGGACATCGCCGAGATGTCGCGGCCCATCGAGGCGATGCGCGCCCGGGCCTGCGTGAGCTGCTTCTCGGTCATCGCGTCGGACTCGCTGCCGCCCTGGATCTTGCGCGAGTTCAATGGGATCGACGTGCCGATATGGCCGGGCATGACGACCGAGCATTTGATGTGCGGGGCGTTGATGCGCAGATCGGCGATCAGCGCCTCGGTGAAGCCCTTGACCGCGAATTTTGCCGCGCTGTAGGCGGTGTGCGGGATCTTCGGCCCGATCGAGGCCCAGAAGCCGTTGACGCTGCTCGTGTTGACAATGTGGCCTTCCTCGGCCTTCTGCAGCATCGGCAGAAACGCGCGGGTGCAGTTGTAGACGCCGCCCCAGCAGATGTTGAAGGTGCGCTCCCATTCCTCGCGGCTGTGCGCAAACATGCTGCCGCCGCCGCCGATCCCGGCATTGTTGAACAGGAGATGGATCTTGTCGGCGTCGTGATGCCGCGCGACGTCGTCGCGGAACCGCGTGACCTGCGCCTCGTCCGATACATCGGCGAGATATGCCGTGACCCGCAGGCCCTGCGGCACGCCGGGGGCCTCGCAGAGCCGCTGCGTCTCGGCCATCCCCTCCGCCGAGACATCGCACATCGCGACATTGCAGGCTTCGGCGACGAGCTGGCGCACGAGCTCCCGTCCCATCCCCGAGCCGCCGCCCGTCACGACCGCGATCCTCCCCGCCAATTCCTTCATGCTTCGCTCCCCTTGGGGGTCGGCCCCTTCGTGTGCAAAGCTAGCGGTTCCGACCGTCCGATGAAAGCAAAGCCATGCTGACGACAACCCGCGACATGGTCCTGCCGACCGCGATCACCGGCTCTTATCCGCGTCCGCTCTGGTACAACGCGAACCTGAACGGCGGTTCGTTCAAATCGGCGATGGGCGACTCGCTGTTCCGCGAGCAGTATCTCGACGCCGTCGCGGCGATCATCAACGCGCAGGAAGCCGCCGGCCTCGACATCGTCACCGACGGCGACAGCCGCTTCGACCTCGCGGTCGGCGGCAAGAGCTGGTTCTTCTATCCGATCGAGCGGCTGGGCGGGGTCACCGGTCACCGCGACACCTCGCGCGGCTGGATGCAGCGCCACGGCCTCAAGCCCGGCAAGATCCTCTGGGAGGTGCAGGAGGCGTACCAGCCGGGTGTCGTGACCGATAAACTGTCGCGCGGCCCGCTCGAATACACGGCGATCTGGCAGATCGCGCAGCGCCTTTCGGACAAGCCCGTCAAGTTCGGCGCGATCTGCGCGCCGGCCCTCGCCTCGATGCTGTGGGACGAGCATTACCACGACGACAAGGCGCTCGTGCTCGATCTCTGCGACATCATGAATGCCGAATTCAGGGAGCTCGCCGCCGCCGGCTGCCCCGTCATCCAGGTGGAGGAGCCGCGCCATCACGGGCTGACGACCTTGCCCGATTGCAATGACAAGGACCTCGAATTTCAGACCGAGGCCTTCAACCGTCAGCTCGACGGCGTCGAGGCCGAAGTGTGGGTGCACACCTGCTGGGGCAACCCGAACCAGCAGCGCGTTTATTGGGAGGTGCCGAGCTATGAGCGGGCGCTGCCGCACCTCTTGCAGCTGAAGTGCGATGTCATCACCTTCGAATGCGCCTCGAGCGACGGCCGCGACCTGCCGCTCTTCGGGAAATACAAGACCGACAAAAAGATCGGCATCGGCGTCGTCAACCACTGCAATACCGTCGTCGAGCCGGCCGAGCATGTCGCCAATCTGATCAGGAAGGCGCTCGAATACATCCCGCCCGAGCGGCTCATCATCACGACCGATTGCGGCTTCGGGCGCGAGGGTCTGTCGCGCCGCATCGCCTATTACAAATGCGTGTCTCTCGTCGAGGGCACCAATATCGTGCGCCGCGAATTGGGCCTCCCGGAAGCGCATATCCGCGCCGCCGACCCCCGCCTCTATTTCGCGAGCGCTGCCGGCGGCGAGGGGAAAGCATGACCGGGCGAAACTTTGTCGCGGCCGGAGCCCGGCAACCTCCGCTGGCCTTGCTTCATTAGTTCGGAAGACCGGCTTTGCGCAGACCGGCGAAATAAGTGCGCTCCGCAAGGGCGCACACCGCCGGCTCCCCCCAAGAGGTGATAGCCCGGACCCGGGCAATGCTCGAGTAGCGCTCGTCCCCGACGAGCCTGCGCGCCTCGGCGAGCTCGGCGGCGGCCATCTCGATGTCGCCCTTTAGGGCATACGCGGCGGCCAAAAAGGTACGGAACTGCGGATGCGCCGGCGTGGCGCTGCGCGCCTTTTCGTACCAGATGATCGCCTCTTCGGCGCGTGACTGCAGTAGATGCGCGGACCCAATCCGGGAATAGAACAGCCCGATCTGAGGATCGCGTGGGCTGAGCCGGATGGCTTGTTCCTGGCCAGGGATCAGCTGCTCGATCGAGCCGGTCATAAACTTGCACCAACCAAGGTGCGAATATGAATGGGCCCAGTTGCGATTGAGCGCGATCACCATTTCGTATTCGGGAATGGCGTCGGCGTATCGGTGCTGAGCGCGCAGCACCTGGGCTTTCGCGAAATGCGCGATGGTGCTGCGCGGCAGCGCCGCCAAGGCCCGCTCGGCCAGTTCTTGCGCGCGCGCTATATCGGCTGATGCGGTGGGCGCCATGAAATCGAGGACCCGGGCGGTCAGCGCGATCGCCAGCCAACTCTGAGCCGCCGCGGATTGCGGATCGAGCACCCAGGCTCGCTCGAACAGCGCAATCGCCTCCGCACGGTTTTCGCGCGATGGCGGCTGCAACCGCACGGCACGGCCGCGCAGAATGTAATCGCGCGTGTCGGGGCGCTCGATTGGCCGCGCAGCCTCGGCCTCGATCAATTCGAGATCGAGCGCTACTGCAATCCGGCTCGTAATCTCGTCTTGCAGGGCAAACAGATCCCCGGCGTCGCCGGTGAAGCGCTCCGCCCAGAGATGCACATCCGTTTCGGCATCGATCAGCTGTGCCGTCACGCGGACCTGACTCTCCGACCGTTGGACCTCTCCCTCCAGCACATAGCGTACGCCAAGCTCGCGGCCGATCTGCTTTGTTTCGATCGGCCTGTTCCGGTACGTGAAAGCGGTGTTGCGCGAGATGACGAGCATGTCAGGGATGCGCGAGAGATCGGTCGTGAGATTTCCGGTGATACCGTCGGCAAAATATTGTTGTTCAGAATCGTCGCTGAGGTTCAAAAAAGGCAGCACGACAATCGATGGACGGAGCGCCTCCGCGGACGCCGCGGCGATCGCGCCGCGGTCGGCCGGACGGGTGGTCACCGCTTGCGCCGCGCGCCAGGCGCGCAGCAGCGGGCCCGATCCTCCTCCGACCTGGCGCAGGGAGCGCAGTCCGGCTTCGTATTGCTGTCGGATTTCTCTGCTGCGGCCGGAAGCTGCGAGCGTCGCGATCAGGCGAGCCCAGGCGGTCTCATCAAAGGGGTCGAGGCGCACCAGCTCGCGCGCATAGGGCAGCGCCTCTTCCGGCGATGCGCTCAGACGTTCGATCAACGAGCCCAGTACCTTTGCCTGCAGTTGGCGCGCGTCTTCGCGCATTCCGAGCAGCCATGTGTGAAAATCGCTGTTCTCCGGCAATTCGAGATCGGCGAGGAGCGGGCCGCGAAAGAACGATGCGGCGCGCGCAAGATTGCCGGTCGCGGTAGGCTTTTCCTCGGCGCAGACCTGCGCGGAAAGGAAATCGACGTCGAGCCCCTCGCCGCGCAGCTCCACGCTCTGGCGATCCGCCAGCAGGCGGGGGAACGCGGGATCGTCGACCAACGGGCGGATCTTGCTGAGGCTCCAGCGTAACGAACCCCGGGGATCGTCCGGAACATCCCAAAACATCTCGCAAAGCTGCTCGCGCCGGTGTGGGTGCCGGGTCAAAGCGAGGTAGGCCAGCAGCGCGCGCGTCTTGCGTGAAGGCGGCAACGCCGTGGCCGTGCCGTCGCGCAGCACCTGAAGGTCACCGAGGACCTTGATTTCCAGCACGGCGGCTTTCCTTGCAGCAACCGGGGGGAGCAAGCGACCCGGACGATTATCCGGCAAGCAGGCAATCTCGACAACTTTCCACGGCGGGTAACACGCCGGCACAAACGATGGGGTGAGAGTCTCCGAAGGACGGGGACGCCTTAACGCCCCGCTGGTTGAGGGGAGTTTCACTCATGAGCGCCATTCCGACCGAGCGGTACGCCCGCTGCATTCGGGCCTCTAAACGGGTGTACTGGGATATCGATGAGGATGTGATCCGTGGCCGCCGTTTCGATCTGGCCGACAAATTTCTGCCCGACGGGCTCACGCTCGCGGAGCGGTTCACGACCTTGTCGCCCCACGAAAAGCGGTTCGTTAGTCAGATCCAGGGGCGAACCTACGCCAACATCTTCGGTCTGGTCGAGCGGTTCATCAACGCCAAGGTTCTGGAACTATGCGGCGATTATGTGCTCGGCGACCAGGTCGCGCTCGAAGCGATGGTGCGATTCAGCGACGAGGAATTGAAGCATCAGGCGCTGTTCCGCCGCATCGAAGCGATGATGGGCGAGGTTTTGCCGGACGGCTATCACTTCGATTTTGTTCCGGAGTCGGTTGCCCGCGCCGTTCTTGGCAAAAGCACCTGGGCGGTGTTGCTGCTGACCCTCGATATCGAGCTGTTCACTCAGCTGCATTATCGCCAGAGCATCGATCCTGACACGCAGCTTTCCACGCTCTTCAAGGATGTCTTCCTCTACCACTGGAAGGAGGAAAGCCAGCATGCCATCCTCGACGAACTGGAGCTGATGCGGGTGGACGCCGCTTCGACGCCGGAAGAGCGTGACCGGGGAGTCGACGACTTTATCGACCTGGTCGCCGCAGTCGACGCCATTGTGCGGGAGCGGGCGGGCGGCGATGCCATCTACTTCGCGGCCAATTGCGGCCGGGCCGTGCGTCCCGACGAGGCGCGGGCGATCGAAGCCGGCTTTCTTGCGGCTTACCGCTGGCAATACATCCACTCGGGCGCCGCGCATCCGCATTTCGGCAGGGTGCTGTCCGGGCTGATCACCGAACCGCAGAGCCAGCGCATTCAGGCGGCGCTCTCCACCCTTCGATAGCTGCCGTCGAACTTACCGATAACCAAGCAAACAGGAGCATCATCATGGACGGTAATACCACTGCGATTGCGCCGAAGGTTGTCAACGGCATCAATCTCGACGATTTATTCGAGCTGATCGGGCGTGTCAGAAGCGAGCCCGCGACCGGCAAGACGAAATGGCGGGTCGCCACGACGTGGCAGGGGCAGACGCGCAGCCGCGCTGAAGTGGAGGGCTTCGGCATTGGCGGGGAGCTCGTGCGGCGCCCCTTCTCGATCGATATCGACGAGCCATTAGAGCTCGGCGGCTCGAACCGCTTCGCCAACCCGCAGGAACACCTGATTGCTGCGCTCAATGCCTGCATGACGGTCGGCTACGTGGCGCAATGCGCGGTACGCGGAATTACGCTCGAGAGCCTCGCGATCGAGACCGAGGGAGAGATCGATCTCCGGGGCTTTCTCGGGATCGATCCCGCGGTGCCGCCCGGATACGAAAACCTGCGTTACACGGTGCGCATCAAGGGAAACGGCACGCCGGCACAGTTTTACGAGATTCACGAGGCCGTCGCCGCGACCTCGCCCAATTTCTACAACCTGTCCCGGCAGGTGGCTCTCAAACCGACGCTCGTTGTCGAGTAAGATCCCCGAGCGAGTAACGACGCTGCCGCATGGCCATGCGGCAGCGTCTTGCTTTGCAATGCCTTCCCAAGCCAGCCGTCCCCGAAGCGGACGAGTGGGCGCGGCGTAGTCGCGCTAAAGCTCTGCGTATTTTGTGCAGCGGGCGACGATCTGGCGGAATTTGTCGTTGCCGTCCTGCCAGGCGCGGTCCGTCGAGATCCCCATGACGGTCGCCGGCGTGTAGCCGCCGGCGAGCTCCGCCTTGATGCAGGCCGTGTAGGCCAGGATTTTCGGCTGCATTGCCTCGCTCTCCGGATTGCCGCCGTTCTTGCGGATGATCAAGGCAGCTCGGACAAAGCTGCTGTCCTCAATCCGGCATCTCTGCATGATCCGGTCGATTTTGTCGTCGCCGCGCGCCCACCAGCGCTCCTTCGGCACGGCGGCGAATTGCTCCGGCGTGTAGCTCTTCTCGACCTCGATATCGAGACAGGTGCAGTAGCTCATCATACGCGGCCGGAGCGTCACATCGCCGGTGCCGGCCTCCTCGCGAAACGATTGGCCGGCCCGGTTCCAGCAGGCGTCGAACAGAGTATCGCGCACAGCACGATGATAGGCTTGGAGGTCCGCCCGCTCGGCATCGCCCTGCTTTATCTCTTGCACGATCTGATGGGCGCCGCCGAACAGCAGCCCAACAAAGGCGAGCCACAGCACCGCATAGCGGCGCGGGTCGCCGCACCAGGCGACCAACGGGCTCGGCTTCGCCTGCGCTGCGGTGCTGCGCTGCCAACCGACAATCGTGAACATCGCGAAAAAGCCGGCCGGGATCGCCGCAGCCAGCAGCACCATCCAGGCAATCGCCGCGCCGGTGACGTTGCCGGAAACGAGATAAGCTGCCCACAACAGCAAGCCGCCGATCCCGGCCATGACGACGCTCACAATGGTGCGGATCGTGTACCAGATCGGGTCCATGTTGCTTCCTGTCTGCGGGCAAGGTGCTTCGCGCCGACCCTAGGGTACAATCCCGATTGCGGCAAATGCCGAAGGGTTGCTCAACGTGAACGCGAAGGCCGTACTCATTTGCGCTGTCGGCATGGCCGCAGTGCCGCCGGCATTCGGTGCGGATGTCGCCGCGCTCGAGATGCCCTGCAATCAGCTCCTTCCCGACGACCCGGACCTCCGGCTGGGTCAAGTGATCGGTGCGGGACCTGTCGGCGTTTTAACGGATGGGCCGAATTGTCCCGGACCTGCCGTGGCCTGCCGCACAAAGGCCTCGGCTCGGCCAGGCCAGAATTTGCTGCTCGGCCGGTCGCGCGCGGATTACATCTGTGCATTTAACGCCCGCACCGACTCGACCGGCTGGCTGCCGCAACAGCGCGTCGCGGCGCATCCGCTCGATCCGGCGCCGCCCCTCGCGGCATGGCTCGGGACTTGGCGCTATTACGATGACAAGATCGTGCTGAAGCGCGCTGGGGAGATCCTCGACGCCGAGGGCGAGGCGTATTGGCCCGGCAAGAATGTCATGCCCGCTAATGAAGGCGCCTTTGCGGGAACCGCGAAGCCAGCCGGAAATCGGCTGCATTTCGGCGATGGCGCGCCAGGCTGCGAGGTCGACATGGCGCTCGCTGGATCGTTCTTGGTCGTCACGGACAATCACGGATGCGGCGGACACAACGTGTCCTTCAGCGGCATCTACACCCGCCGCGGAAGACAGCAAGCTCGCTAGCGGCTCACGCGGCGAGTTCGAGGATCTCCCGGACCTGCGCCGGTCCGGCGATCGGGCGCGGGTTCTTCGGCACCCACGGCGTGCCCATCGCCTGCTCGGCCATCTTATCGAAGCTCCCTACGCCAATCTTCACCGCGCCGAGGCTGCGCGGCATGCCGAGCCCGGCGATGAAGTGGTCGAGCACATCGGCGGCATCCTCGCCGGCATGCCCCATCGCGGCGGCGATCAATGCCTGGCGCGCCGCATTGACCGGCTTGTTCCAGCGCATCACCGCCGGCAGCATGATGCACGACGTATGCCCGTGCGGGATGTCGAACATCGCGCCGAGCACATAGCCGATGCCGTGGCTTGCGCCCATCGGCACCCCGCCGGCGAGTGGCCCCATCGACAGCCATGAGCCGAGCTGGCATTCGAGCCGCGCATCGATGTCGCCGGGATCGGCCTTGACCCGCGGCAGCCCGCGCGCGAGGAGCGACAGCCCATGCAATGCCTGCGCATCGGCATAGGGGTTGGCCTCGCCGGAGCAAATGCCCTCGACGCAATGATCGACGGCGCGGATGCCGGTCGAGAGCCATAGCCATTCCGGCGTGTGCACCGTGATCGCCGGATCGAGCATGACCGCGCGCGGGATGATCAGCGGATGCCGGAACAATTCCTTGACCTTGCGGCGCTCGTCGGTGATGCCCGAAATTGCGCTGAACTCGCCTGCCGAGAGCGTCGTCGGCACCGTGATCTGCCGCACGGATGGTGGCCGCAGTTCGGGCGTCGTGCCGTCCGGTCGCGGGCGGCAATCGTCGAGTGCCTCGGGAGTGCGGATGTCGTTCGCCAGGCAGAGCTGCACCGCCTTCGCGCCGTCCGTCACCGAGCCTCCGCCGATTGTCGCGATGAGATCGGCTTTCGCCTCGCGCGCCATCGCGGCCGCCTCGATCACGGCGTGGCGGGGTGTGTGCGGCGGCATGCGATCGAAGATCCCGGCATAGCGATTGCCGAGCGCGCGGCGCACCTTGGCGATCTCGTCGGTGTCGCGGTTCAGCGTGCCGCTCACCATCAGAAAAACGCGTTCGGCCTCATAGCGCCGGGCCTCCTCGGGGAGAGCCTCGGCGGCCCGTCTGCCGAATGTCACCGCCTCCATTTTGCCAAAGGCAATCCGCCCGGTTTGCGGCATGGCCCGTCCTCCCTTTTGTCGTGCTAGCATCATAGCATCAGGGCGCCAAAGCCCGCGATGCGGAGACGGCGATGACACCCGACGAATTTCTCGGCCGCGTGCGCGATCTGGTGCCGGCGATCCGCGAGCGCACGGCGCGGGCCGAGCAATTGCGCCGCCTGCCCGACGAGACCCTCGCCGATTTTCAAGAGGCCGGCCTCTTCCGCGCGATGCAGCCCAAACGCTATGGCGGGTTCGAGCTCGACCCCGGCACCTTCTATCAGGGAGTCATCGAGATTGCCGCGGCATGCGGCTCCTCGGGGTGGATCTTCGCCGTCATGGGAGCGCACAACTGGCATCTCGCCCTGTTTCCACCGCGGGCGCAGCAAGACGTCTGGGGCGAGGATGACAGTGTCCAGCTGTCGACCTCACTGGCGCCGACCGGCACGATCGCGCGCGCGGAGGGCGGGTTCCGGCTCAGCGGCCGCTGGTCGTTTTCGAGCGGCTGCGATTTCTGCCAGTGGGTCGTGCTGGGCGGCATCGCGCCGTCACGCGAGGAGGGCGCGCCGCCCGATCTGCGCACCTTTCTGGTGCCGCGCCCGGATTACGAGATCGACGACAATTGGCAGGTCATGGGCCTGTGCGGCACCGGCAGCAAAGACATCGTCGTCAAGGACGCTTTCGTGCCGGAATACCGCACGCATTCCTATCGCGACGCCTTCGCGCTGAAGAACCCGGGCCTAGCGGTCAACAACGCGCCGCTTTATCGGCTGCCCTTCGGCCTCGTTTTCTCCTACACGCTCGGCGCCGCCGCGATCGGTGTCGCGGTGGGCGCCCTTGCGGCGTTTCGCGACCAGCAGCGGCAGCGGATCAACATCCGCGACCGCTCGCGCGCCTCGGAAGACCCGTTCATGCAATGGCGGCTCGCCGAGTCGACGGCCGAGATCGACGCCGCGCGAGACCGCATGCTGCAAAATTTCGCCGAGATGATGCGGCTGGCCCGCGCCGGCGAAGAGATCCCGCTCGAGTTCCGCGCGCGCTGTCGTTGGGATTGCGGCAAGGCAACGGATTGGGCCGTGCGCGCGGTCGATCGGCTGATGATGGCGAGCGGCGGCCGCGGCATCTTTCTCGCGAACCCGATCCAGCGAGCCTGGCGCGATGTGCATGCGATGCAGGCGCATGCCTCGAACAATGTCGAGCGCGCCGCCGCCGTGTTCGGCCGCTCCGAATTCGGCCTGCCGCCGACCGACATAAGGTTCTAAAGCGCGACCGTTGTCGAACGATGACCCATCGGCGATATGCAAAAAGGGCCATCCGCGTAATTAGACGCGATTCGGGTTGTTTGTCGCTCGCGGGTGCGGGGCTCGGGTGTAAGCTCGATGCGAGCGCTGAGGGTCAGCGGACCGCTTGTAAGAAATCGCGGGTAAGTTTGCCGTAACGTCGGTGCGACAAGGATGACGGCAATGGAAAGCGTTTCGGAACGCGAATTCGTTGCGCCGCACGGCCGAAAATGGCCGTGGACCTCGTTCGTCGGCAAGAAACGCGAATCCTACGACAAGCAGAAAGCCGCCTTGCGGCACCGACGCCTCAGAAACGCGTATCGCTTTTTCCGAATGGGCGTTGTCGCCTGGCGTAGCACGGGCTCGATCTCCGCTGACGACCGAGTGCGGCTAGAGGACCGCTTTCGGCACGCCTGGCGGGTCGAGTACCGGCGCCGGTTTATCCACCGACGGCTGGACTTGCTGCTCCAGGTTGGCATGCTGCTGTCCTACCTCGTTTTCTTCGCCGTGCTGCCGATCGCGCTCCCTGAGAAATATCGGGCCGGCGACTATGTCGACACCTTCGCCCTCGCTTTCGTTGGCCCCTGCCTTGTCCTCATCACCGGTTACCTGCTTGTGTACCCGATAGCAAAGTACCTGGATGGGCGGTGGGCAATCGCGGAGGCGGTGCGCGATATCGGAAGCAATGCCGCCATCTTGTTGGTCTGTGCTCCGATTCTTTACCTGAGCGCGCAGAGCAGCCGCGAGCCCTTGTTCGTCGTGTTCCTGGGACTGATGGCGTGGGGTGCCGTGTTCGCTGCGGTATTCGGGGTCGCCTGGGTCGCGCTGAGCGTCGCGACGAATCTGGTGCGCCGTCGTGATCCCGACGCGCTGTTGGCCGCGACATTGTTCGGCGCGGTGAGGTCCCTGGAGTTCGGTCCGGATCGATGGCCGGAACCCGAGTTTCGCGCCGGCATCGCCCGCGAGCTGGGTGCGGCGAGCGCGATCGCACGGTCGTTTCTCTTCACAAAATTTGATGCCGCCGATCTCGAGACGCGGCTATGGCAGCGTCGCCAGGCCAACCGCATCGCTGATGGGCTGGCGCAAAAGCAGCGCTGGCTCGTGACGCCAAAGCCGGACACCTATGATTTCCTGCTCGGCGCGTTATCGCGCTGTCTCGTCGCGGTGCTCGGCGGCAACTGGGACGAGCTGGCCCGAAGCGACGCCCTGGAAACCGTCGAGGCAGAGGACCCAGCGTCCCGGCCAGGCGTCTCGCGAGGCCGACGGGCGCTGGTGATGCTGCTCCGCGGGCTGCAGACGATCGCGGTCGCCGCCCTGCCCGCTGCGGCATTGTGGATGGCGCGTTCGCGCGATCTGCTGGCGCATGTCGATGCGCGCATGCTTGATTATGTTGAGATCGGGGTGTTCGTCTGGGCGGTTCTGATCCTCGCCTTCATGCTCGACCCGCACTTGAAGGAGAAGATCTCCAGCGCGAAAGAGGTTATTTCGCTGATGAATCCGCTAAGTAAGCGCGGCGATTGAGGAGCCTAACAACGGCCGTTTACGCCATAGATGGTTACGAGTGAGGGGAGGATGCCCGCGATTCAATCGGTCGTGCATTTCAGCATTCCGGTCAGCGATGTTGAACGCAGCACGCGCTTCTACACCGAGATCGTCGGCTGCCGGCATCTCGCGACGGTGGCGCAGGGCACGATGGCATTTCTCGACGCGGCCGGCACCTGTCTGATCCTGGTGAAGCGCGATCCGCCGATTAACCCGCACCCGGAGGACCACGGCGGCGTGCACCACTCCTTCGCCATAGCGCATGAGGCGTATGCGGCGGCGCTCGATCATCTGCGCCGGAATGGTGTCGAGATCACCTTCGAGGAGGACCGGCAGGGCGGAATCGTCAACGGGCCGCGCGCCTATTTCCACGACCCCGACGGCACGGTCCTCGAATTCATCGATCTGACGAGCTATGCTGGCAGCAGCATCCGGTAATTAACAGACTGGCCAGCTGTCGAAAAAAAAGGCATGCACCGAGGCGCAATACGCCGGGTGTGTTGGGGAGGAGAGCATGAGTTTTTACACCGACATTATTCGGCCGAACCCCCTCTTTGCATCGACGACGCGCGTTGCTGATCTGGGTTTGCTGGAACCGGTCACCCGCGCCGCGGTGCAACAGATCATCCTCGATGCCGCCAGCCAGGGCATCAAGCTGATGGTGTTCGAAACCTATCGCAGCCAGGAGCGTCAGACCGAGCTGTTCAACCAGGGCGCCTCGAAGCTGCGGAATGTCGGGGTTCACCATTTTGGGCTGGCTTGCGACTTGGTGAAGGACGTCAACGGCGAACCCAGCTGGAAGGGCGATTTCGGCTTCCTGAAAGACCTTGCAGAGGATAACGGGCTGATCTGGGGCGGCGACTGGGGCAACGACACGATCGTCCACAGTTTTGTCGATTCCGATCATGTGCAGCGCATCAACGTCGCCGATCAGGCCAGGCTGTTCGATGTGAGCTGGTATCCGGATGCCGATTACGAGCCGGTCATTGTCTGACGGCGCGGCATGATTCGCGCCGGAAGAGAACGCGCGGAGCATCATGGGACAGGGAGGAAAATGCGATGACGGATTACCAGGGGAATCCGAAGGGGTTTGTTGACGAGGTCATCACCCCGGCGCTGGAAGCGCTCGGCTTGGACGGGGATCTGCAGGCCGCCACCGAGCTGCTCCTCGGAACGGCGATGCAGGAGAGCGGCCTCGTCTTCCGCAAACAGCTCGGCGGCGGCCCAGCCCGCGGACTATTTCAGATGGAACCGGCGACTCACGACGATATCTGGGCCAATTTCCTCAAATTCCGCGCCGCGCTGGCCGCCAAGGTCCGCCAATTTCTCGCCGGCCGCGAGGTCGACGCCGAAGAGTTGATCGACAACGACCGCTATGCGGCGGCGATGGCGCGCATTCAGTATTATCGAATGGGCCAGATCGTCGGCAAGGACCCGGTGCCCGACGCAACCGATATCGCCGGCATGGCCGATTATTGGAAGACCTATTACAACACGGCGGGAGGCGCCGGCGCTCCCGCGCAGTTCGTTGCGAATTGGGAAGCTCATCACGGCCCGATCGCGTAGCCGCCCCGGCCGTTCTCGGCGTTTCGGTCTTCGCGGTCGCGCGGAGCCCCGGAACCGCCGCGGATAAGTCCGGAAATTGATGGCCCGACGGGCTGCGCCGCCGCACTATAGCGATCCCGATCAGCCGGCCGCGAACGGAGGGATCCATGGCGACGAAGAAGAAGCCCTACATCATCGCGCTCGAAGAGCATTATCAGGATGCCGAGGTAAGACGACTGACCGGCGGTCCCGGTTTCGGCGCCGCCGGCGGGTCAGGTGGTCTCGAGGAACGGCTCGACGATCTCGGCGCATTGCGGCTCACAGAAATGGACGAAAGCGGCGTCGATTTTCAGGTGCTGTCGCATTCGGTCCCCGGTCTGCAGGGCGTCGACGCCGCGGCCGGCGTGCCGTTGGCGCGCCGCGTCAACGACCGGCTGCATGAGGCGGTGCGCGCCCATCCCGACCGCTTCGCCGCCTTTGCGGCCTTGCCGACCGCCGATCCGCATGCCGCGGCCGACGAGCTCGACCGCACGGTGACGCAGCTCGGCTTCAAAGGCGCGATGATCAACGGTCTGACCAACAGCGTCTTCCATGATGACGAGCGCTTCTGGCCGATCTATGAGCGGGCCGCGGCGCTCGATGTGCCGATCTACATCCACCCGGCGATCCCGCAGCCCGCCGTCATCGACGCCTATTACAAGGATTACGCGCAGAAGCATCCCGGCCTGTTGCGCGCCGGCTGGGGCTTTAATGTCGAGACCGCGACGCAGGGCATCCGGTTTGTGCTGTCGGGCGTGTTCGACGCTTATCCCGGTCTCAAGGTCATCCTCGGCCATATGGGCGAGGGCATCCCGTTCTATCTCTGGCGCCTCAGCCACGGGCTGCGGCAGAGCATGAGCGAGACGACGTTCCGCGACATCTTCTGCGAGCACTTCTGGATCACGACGAGCGGCTTCTTCTCCGACCCGGCGCTGGTCTGCTGCATGATGGAGATGGGCATCGACCGCATCCTCTTCTCGATCGACTACCCGTTCATGGAGAACCCGCCGGGCGCGGAGTGGATCAAGACCTTGCCGCTGTCGGCCGAGGACACGCAAAAACTGCTCAACGGCAACGCCCGCCGCCTGCTGAAATTATGACGCCGATAATCCCTCTCCCGCATTGCGGCAGAGGGTGCCTGAGCGCGAAGCGCGGAGGCGGGTGAGGGTAACAGCTCGCAAACGCCCTCACCCTCCCCCGCGATGCGAGAGAGGGGCTTTTACGGGAGCACGCCAATGAAATTCCTTTCTCTGACCGCCGGTTTTGTATTGCCCGCTGTGCTGGCTTCTGCGGCGCAGGCGCAATTGGTGAACCACAAGGATCTGTCGCTCGCGACGGCCTTGGCGATCGCGACGACCGCGAGCGAGACCTGCAAGACGCAGGGCAACCGCGTGACCGTCGCCGTCATTGGCCGCACCGGCGAGCTCATTGTGCAGTTGCGCGGCGACGACGCCTCACCGCACACGATCGAGAACAGCTTTCGCAAGGCCTATACGGCGCGGACGTTTCGCACGGCGTCCGGCGAGTTCGGGCAGCGGCAGAAGGAAAACGCGCCCGGTTTCGCGCTGTGGCTCAGCAATATCAGCGCTACCCCCGGCGGGCTGCCGATCAAGGTCGGCGATGACGTCATCGGCGCGGTCGGCGTGTCGGGCTCGCCCGGCGGCGACAAGGACGAGGCCTGCGCCAAGGCCGGGCTCGACAAGGTCGCCGACCAACTGAAATAACATGCAGCCCGTTCGCTGACGGAGAACCGTGATGGCTGCCGCCCGCCACAAGATGCCGCCCGAGATCGCCGCGCTCTCGCTCGACGAGATCGCCGAGCGCTATATCGGCCGGTTCCGCGACAAGACGCCGGATTGGGAGGCCTTCGAGGACGCGAAGATCGACGGCTACCGCCGCGCCCAGCACCGCTTTATCGGCGCCGGCGGCTCGGGGAAGCACGACGACCCGAGCGTCATCCCGCCGCGCGCCTTCACGCTGAGCGTCATTTATTGCCCGCCGGGCCAGGGCAACGCCGCGCACACGCACGAGGTCGAGGAGATCTTTTTTGTGCTGCAAGGCATCCTGACCGTCTTCATCGAGGACGAGACCGGCCGGCAAGTGCGGCAGCGGCTGGGGCCCTGGGAATGCATCGCCTGCCCGCCTGGGGTCATCCACGGCTTCCAGAACGAGAGCCTCGAACCGGTGTATTTCCAGGTCATGCTCGGCAAGGGACGGCCCGATGCGATGGGCTATGCCGATGACGGGCTATACCAGCGCCGCGACGCGCATCTCGGCCGCTGAGGCAGGCCGACGAGGAAGCTGTGGCCTGTCCCCGCTTGCGCCCATCGCCGCTTGCGCCGGTCGGCGCTCGCGCCTAAGTTTAGCGCGATGATCGAGAACAGGCCGACCGCCGGCCACAGCGCCGCCCATAACTCTGGGCGATTTTGGTACCGCCGGTACAGACCGGCGGTCTAGGTTCGCGCATCAGCGTTTCAACCGAAGCCGCCCCATCCCAAGGCGGCTTTCGTATTTTCGATCCTCGTTTTGTCGAATGTCCGCTTGAGATGGAGCGGCCTCCCACAGGAGGTCAGACCCATGCCCCGCGACGATTTCGATGTGATCACTGGGCCGACAGCCCCGAGCCGGCCGACCCCGCCCGCCAGCCTCCCGCCCGCCAGCCTCCCGCCTGCGCCTCTGCCGCTCCCCACCGCCAAGCCCGCGCGTCCTTCGCGCCAACAAAGCTCGGAAAAGCCGACGCCCCAGCTGCGCAATAGCCTCAGCAAGTCGTCATCCCGGCCTGCGCCGGGATGAGGAAGAAACGGCAATTTCGTGCGGCATGGACTTTGGCGGGCCGGCGCGGCTACGATTTCGCAAGAACCAGCGCTGGGGAGAGAGGAATGGCCGAGAGCGGACGGACAAATGACGGTTCGCTGACCTGGAATTTCAAACTGCTCGGGCATAATTCGCTCGAGGGGTTCGGCGGCATGGGCGAAGGCATGTCGATGCAGTTCGCGAAGGACGGCCGCCGCATCCTGTGGCTCGCGCATGAAAGCGCGCCGAAGAATTTCACTGCGGTCGATGTCAGCGACCCGCGCGAGCTGAAGATCGTCGCGCGCGCCGACCTGCCGCATGCGCAGATGCGCTCCAATTCGCTCGAAACGGTGGGCGACGTCCTTGCCGTCGCCTATCAGACCGCGCAGCCCGGATTGCAGCCGGCCGGCTTCGAACTGTTCGACATTTCGACGCCGGAAAACCCGAAGCGCATCAGCTTTTTCGACAGGTCCGGGCCTAATTCGCGCGGCGTGCATCAGCTATGGTTTACCGACGGCGAATACATTCATATGAGCTCGGGTTCGGCCGACTCGAAGCCCACGCATCCCAAGGACGACCAGTTCTATCAGTGCATCGACGTGCGCAACCCGTCGAAGCCGGTCGAGGTGGGACGCTGGTGGCTGCCCGGGACGCAGCAGGGCGACAATGTAGCGCCGCCGGTGCGGCATCCCGAATTCGACAGCGGCTTCCGACCGCACAACACGAACGTCTATCCCGAGCGCCCCGACCGCGTGTACATGGGTTATATCGACGGCGGCATGATCAATCTCGACATCGCCGACAAGGCGCATCCGAAGATGATCTCGCGCTGGGACTATCATCCGCCGAACCCGGGTTTCACCCACACCGTCGTGCCGTTCTTCTCGCGCGACCTGCTCGTCGTCAGCGACGAATGCACCCGGTTTGACGGCGCCGATTGGCCGAAGCTGATCTGGATCGTCGACAACCGCACCGAGGAAAACCCGGTGTCGATCGCGACCTGCCCGGTGCCGCCGGTCGAGACCTTCGCCCGCAGCGGCGGCCGCTACGGCGCGCACAATCTTTGGGAGAACCTGCCCAAAGAGGGCTCTTGGAAGAGCGAGGACATCGTCCTCGGCACGTTCTTCGGCGGCGGTCTCCGGGCGTTCGATGTGACGAACCCCTACCAGCCGAAGGAAGTCGGTTATTTCGTGCCGCACATTCCGGAGGCCAGGAACGGCCAGTGCCAGATCAACGACGTGTTCGTCGATGACCGCGGCATCGTTTTCGCGGTCGATCGCATCGTCGGCGGGCTTTACACGCTGGAAATGGATTTCTGATCAGGCCCCTCACCCTGTCCCTCTCCCCGCAAGCGGGGAGAGGGAACGCAGCTCAGCCTGCAAAACAAATGCTTCGAAAGCTAATCTCCGAACGGTCTGCAAGCTCTCCCTCTCCCCGTTTACGGGGAGAGGGCCGGGGTGAGGGGGAACCATCCATTCGGACCCAGATATGAGCCGGGGTTCTCCCTTGATGTCCGATCCATTTGCCGGCCGTGATGCGAGCCCGTTCGGGCGGCGACAGCGCCGCCCGCGCGGCGCCCGCCTGCCGGTCACGGTCGTTACCGGCTTTCTCGGCGCCGGCAAGACGACGCTGATCCGCGAATTGCTGACGAAACCCGAGGGGGCCAACACCGCTGTCATCGTCAACGAGTTCGGCGAGGTCGGCATCGACGACGCGCTGCTGCGCTCGTCAAGCGACGCGACCGTGCTGCTCGGCAATGGCTGTCTGTGCTGCGCGATTCGAACCGATCTGCAGGAAACCTTGCGCACGCTGTTTGCCGAGCGCGGCCGGGGCGGGGTGCCGAGTTTCGAGCGCGTCATCATCGAAACGAGCGGCCTCGCCGATCCCGGACCGGTGTTGCAGACGATCGCCAGCGACCGCGCGCTCGGTGATGTCTATCACCTCCAAGGGCTCGTCGCGGTCGTCGATGCGCCGGGCGGCGCCGGCAATCTCGACCATGCCCCCGAGGCGCGCCATCAGATCGCGCTCGCCGACCGCATCGTCGTCACAAAGACTGATCTCGCCGACGCCGCAAGAGCCGCTGAGTTGACCGAACGCCTGCGCGCGCTGAGCGCGGCGCCGCTCGCGATGGCGACAAACGGCGAGATCGACCCCGCCTTTGTGCTCGACGAGACCCTCGACCTCGCCGCGCGCGCCGCAACGCACGATCACGATCACGCGCATGCCCATTCGCACGGCATCAACAGCTTCGTGCTGTTCTTCGACAAGCCGCTGCCATGGCCCGTGTTCGAGCAGGCGATGGCGGTCCTGACCGGTCTGCGCGGCGCCGATCTGTTGCGCGTCAAGGGGCTCGTCGCGGTCGCGGGGTGCCGCGGCCCGGTCGTCGTGCACGTCGTCCAGCATGTCGCGCACCGCCCGGTCGAGCTCCTCGACTGGCCCGACGACGACCGCCGCTCCCGCCTTGTCTTTATCACCCGCAATCTCGCAAAGGCGCAGGTCGAGCCGCTCTTCGCCGCAATCGCCGGACTGGGCGGCCCAGAGATGCCGCCCCGCAACAAAAAACTTACCGCTGACGCCTAGGGTCCGCCGGCCGAAACTGGCCGTCAGCAGCCGCCGCTTATGAAGCATTCGACGATACGCTGTTGCGCGCCATTTTCGCTCGTCATCCATTCGCGTTGAATGGCGTCTAGCGACTTCCGCGACAGGGCCCAGCTCATTGCCTCGGCGTCGTTGCTCAGCGTGAAATGCGCGTAGCCGCCCTTCGGCTCCAACGTGTCCATCAAGCGCCGTAATACCTCGGTCGCGCGGAAACCCAACGCGTTCCCGACATTGAACAGCGCGGCGGGTGGCGCGGTAACGTCGGCGGCGATGTTCAGAGAGGCCGGCGATCGCTGTTGCCACGACGCATCGCGCTGCGTCTGGCTTCGCCAATCCGGGTCGCTGCTGATCTGCAAGACGAAAAATTTGACCGGCCTGTCCTTTTTGACCCGGTTCAGCGCCGTCAAGAGGTCGTAAATGCTGGCCGCGCCGAAATTCTCGAAATAGCCGCCATCGACGATCCGGTCGTTCACGCCGATGTCCGGCAGTGTCAGGGTTCCCGCCGCGTCGATGTAGGGGAAGCGCGCCGAATTGTGGATCGCGGTGCTGATCGGAATATCTGTGGTCGCGCGGTTATCCTCGGGGATCACCTTGCCGAAAAATGCGACCGCGTCAGGGAACGATGCCGTATCGATTTGCAGATTGCTGGTGATGATGCGGCGGCCGGTCTTCTCCGAAGTGCCGTTGATCAGGAGCGCCGGCAACGATGTCGCGCCATCTGGCCATAATGCATGGAAGGGCCGCTCGAGCCCCGGTGCGCGCGGCAAGGCCTTGTGCCAGGACTGTTCCCAGGAACGTTCGAGCGCCGCCGCGCGGTCCGGCAACAGTGCGCCCGGCAGGAAGCGCTGCGTCAGATCGGCGTAGAGCCCGGTCAGGAAGGCCGGGGCGAGAAAGTCGTTGTCGATGATGTCGCGGCCGCACAACAAAAGCGTCTTCGAGGTAACCGTTCCACCCTTGCAGTCTGTCGCGGCCTGCTGCCCCGGCGCGGTGAGGTTGTTCAGCAAGCCGCGGTAGACGACGGCGCCGAGACTGCCGCCGGAGACGCTGCTGATCGCAAAGACCTGCCTGTGGAAACCGGGATGGGCCGCTTCGAGTTGGCCCAGTACCTCTGCCGTCCAATAGGCGGCGCGGCTGGCACCGCCGGCGGTCGCGACAAGCACGAGCGGGGCGGGCTGCGGCGATTTCGAGCCGACATCGTTCCACCACGCATCAAATGCCTGTTCGAGCGATGTCAAATGCCATGCGGGCGCGGCATCGACACGGCGCAGCAGGTGATTGTCGCGCCAGCCGATGACGCTGAAGAAGACGGCCAGAACGATGACGATCGTCGTGATCGGCAAGCGCAGCAACTCGCCCGGCACCGCCAGCAGAAACGTGCCGAGAAATACCCAGGCAGCCGCGACCGACATGATGATCGGCGGGCTCGACAGAAAACCGAGCCAGCCAGTCAGCGGCGTGCTGGGCGCGATGCTGACCAGAAACAACAGGCCGAACACGATCATGTTGAGGCGCAGCATGACGATCGTGCTGCGCGGCAGGCCGGCGATGCGCGAAGCCGCCCAACAGGCGAACGCGATCCAAATGAGTGCCACCGCACAGGCAAGCGCGCGCGTATCGCCGAAGTCGACAAAACCGGTGATGATGAACAGTGCGAGCGTTACGACCGCGAGCGCAAACGCGGAGCGCTTCAGCGTCGGATCGAGCGCGATGCTCGGGATGTCCCGCTCGAACTGCTCTGCGACGGCAAAGGCTGCAATTCCGGTGCGGCGGTGGACGGCATTGGCTAGGTTGCGGCGGTACCGCGCGAGCAGCCAATAAGCCGCGAACAAGATCGCGATGACGGCGGTGATCCCGAGCTCCTGCACCCACCAGGACAGCGGTGGGGCGGAACCGAGCGGCACGCCCCAATTCGAGCGTAACAACGCGATCCACACCGACAGCAGCACCAGTCCGCCGAGCACATAAGGCAGATACCGGTTCCACCACTCGAAGCGCGCTTCCGACAGGAGCGGCGGCGGATACCGATAGGGCGGGTGCGGGCGTGGCGGCAGCCGCGACACGAAGCGTGCCCAATAGAAGGTCTGAAACGCCCACAAGAAGACGAGCGCAGCAAAGACAGCTGCATCGGCAAGGCCGGCCCGGGTCGCCGCCACCGTATCTTCAAGCAGCGCGAGCAGCGCGTCCTGGCTTTGCGGCACGATGATGATCAATGAGCTGATCGCGATCCAGACCAGGACGCAGAACCGCATCGGCCGCAAGACCGACCAAAAGTCTTTGAAAAGCTCCCAGACTCGGCCCAACAGGGACAAAGGGCCGCGGTGCTCGGGCATTCGCGGCGATCTATCGGAGACGAGGTGCGCGTCGACCATTTCCGTCCCCCACCTTGTTGTTTAGTAACGTTTATTGGGGAACCAGCGTAGCGGCCGCAAATCCCGTGTTCAACTGTTCCTAAAGGCTGTCCCAGAGCTGGCGGATCTTTTGCCGCTGCTGCGCATCGGGCAGGCGGCCGAAACCTGCTTTGAGATCGTCCGCCATATGTGCCGGGTCCGCGGTCGCCGGAATGACCGCCGTCACCGCCGGCTCCGCGAGAATGTATTTCAGGAACAGCTGCGCCCAGCTCGTGCAATCGAATTCCGCGGCCCATTCCGGCACCGGCTTGCCGCGCACGCGGCGGAACATGTCGCCGGTCTCGAAAGGCTGATTGACGATCGCCGCGACGCGGCGCGCCGCGGCGACCGGCAACAATTTTGTCTCGGCATCGCGGGTCGCGAGCGAATAGCCGAACTGCACGAAGTCGATGCCGGGTTCGGTTTCGAGGATACGCGCCAGTTCCGGCAACGAGCCCGTCGTGTAATGCGTGATGCCGATGTTGCGCACCTGCCCCTTGGCTTTCATGTCGCGCAAGGTTGCGAGATGCGTCCGCCAATCGAGTAGGTTATGGATCTGGATGAGGTCGAGAACGGGGCTCTTGAGGCGCTCCGCGGACCGGCGCATCTGCGCGATCCCGGCCTCCTTGCCGCTCGTCCACACCTTTGTCGCGAGAAAGACGCGCGGCCGCAATCCCATCTCGGCGACGAGGTCGCCGACCACTGTTTCGGCGCTGCCGTACATCGGCGAGGTGTCGATCAGACGCGCGCCGGCGCCTGTGAACCGCGTCAGCACCTCTTTCAGCGGCATGCGCGCGGCTGCGTTGTTGCCGACATCGAAGGCTTGCCAAGTGCCGAGCCCGATGACCGGCATCGCCTCGCCGGAGGACGGGATCGGACGGGTGATCATTTCCTCAGCCGCCATCGCACTCTTCTCTTCAGTTGGGCACAACAAGGTCGCGGCACCCGCGGCGCCGAGCAACATCTCGCGACGTCCGATCATCGTCCTGCGACTTCACGATGCAGATTGCCCCTCACCCCAACCCTCTCCCCGCAGGCAGGGAGAGGGAGTCCGAGGCGCCGCCGAGGACGGGCGAGGGGGCGTCCGCATCAGGTTTGCATCTTTTTGATCAACCCGAGCCGTTGAGGCCGAGCATCAGCTCTAAATTCTGCACCGCCGCGCCCGAGGCGCCCTTGCCGAGATTGTCGAGGCGTGCCACGAGCACCGCCTGATGCCGCGCCTCGTTGGCGTAAACCGAGACTTCGAGCGTGTTCGTGTCATTGAGCGCTTGCGGCTCGAGCTTTGCGCCCGGTGCCGGCTCGACGACCCGCACATAATTGCAATCGCGATAGGCGTTCGCGAGCGTCGCATTGAGATCGGTGCCGCTCGGCTTCCCGGGCAGCGTATCGAGATGCAGTGGCACCGACACGAGCATCCCTTGCCGGAAATGCCCGACCGAGGGCACAAAGATCGGCCGCCGCGTCAGCCCGCCATAAAGCTGCGTCTCCGGCACATGCTTGTGTTCGAGGCCAAGCGCGTAAAGCTCGAAGGCGGGGCCGCCCTCGTGGTCATGCGCTTCGATCATCTGCCGGCCGCCGCCGGAATAGCCGCTGACCGCGTTGATTGTGACGGGGTAATCGCGCGGCAGGATGCCGGCGTCGACGAGCGGCCGGATCAGCGCGATCGCGCCGGTCGGGTAGCAGCCGGGGTTGGCGACCTTGCGCGCGGCAGCGATGCGCTCGGCCTGGCCCTCCGCCATCTCGGGGAAGCCATAGGTCCAATCGGGATCGACGCGGTGCGCCGTGCTGCCGTCGAGCAGCTTGGGCATGGCGTCGCCGAGTTCGTCGGCCATCGCGGCCGCTTCGCGCGCGGCGTCGTCGGGGAGGCACAGGATCACGAGATCGACCTCGGCCATCATGTCGCGGCGCGCCTTCGCGTCCTTGCGATATGCCGCAGGCAGGCTTTTCAGCGCGACCGAATCGAGCGCCTCGAGGCGGGCGCGGATGCCGAGCCCGGTGGTGCCGGCTTCGCCGTCGATAAAGACGCTGGGCTTGTTGGTCGGCATATATCGCTCCTCTCCATAAACGAAAACCCCGCCAGTCGTTCGGCGGGGTTTCGGTCTTTTGCCTGTTGGATTGCAGGTCAGCGCGGCTCGATTAAGCCCCTCCGACCGGCAGTCCTCGTGCAATAGGCCCGAGCCCCGCCGCGAATACGGCGTCGGCGTCGCTCCAGGGGAAGGGCCATTCCGATCATGACTGGCAACCTAAGGTGACCGCTTGTCGCCGTCAACGCTCGCGGGTTGCTGGCCGCTGATAATTTCTAAAATCCGGGTCAGCAGCAAAGTCCATCTGCTGCTTCGGAAGGTCGGCCAGTGCGAAGCACCAATCCGGAGCGGCGCCGGGCGAGAAGACCGTATCCGGCCGTACCGTCGTCGGATCGTCGAGGCTGTGCAAGGTGACGCTGATATACGGCGCGCCGATGTGGCGGTAGGTGAGTGGGGTTCCGCAAACGGCGCAGAAGCCGCGCTCGGCGCGGTTCGAACTCGCGAACACGCTTGGCGCTGTCAGCCACTCCACTTGGTCCGCCGGGAAGCGGACGAATGCCATAAAGGGCCCGCCGGAGGCTTTCTGGCACATCCGGCAGTAACAGATACTGGCCCGGTCCCGCGGACCGCGAGCGCGATAACGGGTCCGCCCGCACTGGCACCCGCCTTCGAACAGCATGACGGCGGCGGCCTTCCTACACGCCTTTTGCGCCGAATTCGAAGGCGAGGGCGTTGCGCACCGTGTCGAGGTCGAGCCGGTTCGCTTCGATAAAGGGCGCCGTCTCGACGATGATGTCGTCGATGTCGCGAATGAGCTTGAGGCGCTTGTAAAGATCCGCGCTGTCGAGGCCGAGCCCCTCGCCGAGCAATTCCATAAAGTTGACGACCTCGAAGCTGCGCCCCTCGCCGACATCGCAGATCTCGCGGTGGCAGGCATGATAGATCGTCGCCAAGGTCGTCACGCCGGCATCGCTGACCGCCTGCAACTCGCGCTGGACGAGCTCGCGCTTGAACTTCGGCAGTTGCGCCAGGCTGTTGGCCTGCGTCCCGACACGCGGCACATCGATGTCGACGAGCTCGGCGCCGGGGATGATCGACAGCAGTTTCTTGACCGCCGCGATGACGCCCGGAAACACCGGCCGCTCGTGCAAGGCGATGCGCCTCTCGACCCGGTGCTTCATCAGTGCCGCGAGCTGGTCGGCACGGTCGGCGAGAAAGATCAGGAACGGGTTGAGGTCGAACGGCTTCGCCCCGAATTGCATCTCGTAATTCGGCAACGACACCTCGCCGATCGAGATCTGGCACGACGGGCACCACGACAGGACGGTCGACGCCCCGGCCGAGGCCAGCCCATCGATCGTCGCATAGGCGACCTTGCTGTTCGTCTCGAAATCGCCGGCGCGGTACTGGTAGACGCCGCAGCACTGGCCGACCCCGCCCATGACCTCGTAATCGACGCCGAGCAGGTCGAAGATATCGAGGCAGAGGAGCGCGATGTGCGGCGTCTTCAAGACGTTGCAGCCGGTATAGAAGACGACATCAGGCGGGGTGGTACGGGGCTCGTGCGACGGCGCGAACCGCGCCAATGTCTCGGGCGGCAATTGCAGGCGCGACAGGACGCGCACGCCGCGGCTCATATTCTGGAACGGCTCGCGCCAGCGCGTTGGCAGCGGCGCCGAGCCCGCATTGCGCCGCGCAAAGCCGCGCGCCAATTGCACCATAAAGCGCGGGTTGATGCCGTGCTGGCAGGCCGGGATGCAATTGCCGCTGCCGCTGCACACATCGGCCCAGCGGATCGCGTCGGCATTGCCGGTGCCGCCGGTGATCAGGTCGACAATGGCGCCGGTCACTTCTTCGGGATCCGCGGCGGCGAGACCGGCCGGCTCGACCATCGGGCAGGCGCGGAAGCAATCGCCGCAACGTGTGCAGGCATCGGCAATCGCCGCCCCGCGTGCCCGGAACGTGTCGAGAAACCCTGCGGTGCCGACCGTCTCACTCATGCCGCCTCCACCTGGCTAGCAGCCGTGCTTCGCCCAGGACCACTCCCGGGATCATAACGCAAGCGCTCGAAAAATGACGCACCGAGTTGCGTCAAACCCGTAGCTCTTCGCCTATCCGCCCGTCGCGCCTCGGTTATAATGGCTAGGTATCGAAAGGAATTGTCATGGCGTCGGACCCGGCGGTCCCGCTCCACGGTTCCGGTCCTGACGCGGCAATCGCCAGCGCGCCGGAGCCTCGGCGGCGCCGCTGGTTCGCGGTGCGCGCGCCCGCCGGCGAGGCGATCCGCACGCTGCGGTTGCTGTTGCTCGGCTCGATCCTGGCACCGCTTCTCGTGCTGCTCGGCGGCAGCTATGTCGCCTACAAGACGACTGTCGATCACGCCCGGACCGACCTCATCGAGACGGTCGCGATCGCCGAAGAAAACATTGTCAAGGTGCTCGACACGCATGCCCTGGTCGCCGCCCGGGTCAGCGATCTCCTCGGCGGGCTGAACGATGAGGCGATCCGCGCACGCGAAAAAGAGCTGCACGACAGCCTTCGCCTCCAGATCGCCGATTTGCCGCAGGTCGAGACGGCCTGGGCGGTCGACCGGACGGGGCACCTCCTGGTCGGCGCCCGCAACTTCCCGAGCGGCAGCCTCGACCTGTCGGACCGCGACTATTTCCGCGCGCTGCGCGAGCCCGGCCCGGAGATTTACATCAGCGGCCTGCAATCGCGCTTCGACAACAAGCCGTTTTTTGCCGTGGCGCGACGCCGGGTCGGATCCACCGGCGAGTTCCAGGGTGTCGTTGTCGTCGCGGTCTCGCCGGATTTCTTCCGCAGCTTTTATGCAAAGCTGCTTCCCGACAATGTCGACTACGCCGCCGGCATCTTTCGCGCCGATGGCGCGACGCTGGCGCGCTATCCGGAGATTGTCTGGCGCGGCTCGGGGCCGGCGCCGCCCGGGGTCCTGATAAGGGCGGCGGCGCAACAGCCGCAGAGCGGCGTGAGGATGGAGCCGTCGGCCTTCGACGGCATCGTCAAGATGATCGCCTATAAGCGGCTCGACCGCTATCCGATCTACGTGACGATCGGCCGGACCCGCGCCTCGATCCTAGGCGAATGGGCCGGCGTTATTCTTTCGCACCTTTATTTCGGGGTGCCCGCGACAGTCGGCCTCGTCCTGCTGTGCCTGGTCGCGTTGCGCCACACCCGGCGCGAGGGCGAAGCCATCGCGCAGGCGAGGGAAGCAATGGCGCAGCGCGAGGCCGCCGAAGCGCAGCTGCGCCAGGCCCAGAAGATGGAGGCGCTCGGTCAGCTGACCTCCGGCATCGCGCACGACTTCAACAATCTGCTGACCGCCATCTTGGGAAATGTGGAGTTGTTGCAGCGCCGCGTGCGCGACCGCGATCCCGAATTGCTGCGGCTCGCCGGCGCGGCGATGCGCGGGGTCGATCGGGCCGCGACGCTGACCCAGCGGCTCCTGGCCTTCTCGCGCCGCCAACCGCTCGACCCGAAACCGCTCGAGGTCAACCGGCTGATCGCCGGGATGTCGGATCTCCTGCGCCGCACTTTGGGCGAGGAGATCGAGCCCGAGACCGTGCTGGCCGGCGGTCTGTGGCCGGTGCTGGTCGACGCCAACCAGCTCGAGCATTCGCTCCTCAATTTGGCGATCAACGCGCGGGACGCGATGGCCAGCGGGGGGAAGCTGACAATCGAGACCGCAAACACCCTGCTCGACGAGTCCTACGCCGCCCGACATGAGGAGCTGGCGCCGGGGCAATATGTGATGATCTCGGTCAGCGACACTGGCAGCGGCATGAGCGCCGAGGTGCGGGAGAAGGCGTTCGAGCCCTTTTTCACGACCAAGGAGACCGGGCAAGGCACAGGACTCGGGCTGTCGCAGGTCTATGGCTTTATCAAGCAATCGGGCGGGCATTGCGCGATCTACAGCGAGCCCGGTCAGGGCACGACGGTGCGGCTCTACCTGCCGCGCCATCTCGGGGATGTGCAGACAGTCGGGCTGCCCGAATCGCCGCGGGCGGGGAGCGGCCGCGGCGAGATGATCCTCTTCGTGGAAGACGATGCTGATGTCCGCATCTTCGCGACCGATCTCCTGCGCGAGCTTGGCTACGACGTGCTCGCGGCCGCGACCGGAATGGAGGGGCTCTCGCTGCTCGAAGCGCATCCCGAGGTGCGGCTGCTGTTTACCGATGTCGCGCTGCCCGGCGGAATGACCGGCCGCCAGCTCGCCGATCAAGCGGTGCAACGCCATCCCGGTCTGAAAGTGCTTTACACGACGGGATATGCCCGCAATGCCATCGTCCATCAGGGGCGGCTCGATCCGGGGGTCGAGCTGATCGTCAAGCCATTTACGAGCGCCGCCCTTGCCGGCCGGATCCGCCAGTTGCTCGACGCGGCGTGATAAGGGCGGATTAAAGGCACGGCCGGTCTGTTACATTGTAACGGTCGCGGCCAACGCCCCCACGGACCACAAGCCCGGGTACAAAGTGCAGCCGACATCAAAGACTCCGGCGCGGTTCGGGGCGGTTCGGCCGTTATGCAGCACGCGCATGGCTACCCTGCACCAACGAGATGGGATAAATTCGTGTTACAGATTGTTAGAGAACTGTCATCAGAGAGACATCGGAAGCGACCCAATTCGGACAGACCGGCGTCAAT
>Ga0209155_1000135_pt1 | contig 31474 bp, 26 predicted proteins | sample GraSoiAngelo_122_FD_185879 | JGI IMG/M metagenome (GOLD analysis project Ga0209155, IMG submission 185879) | Grasslands soil microbial communities from the Angelo Coastal Reserve, California, USA - 14_0927_02_20cm (SPAdes) (version 2) | ecosystem: Environmental > Terrestrial > Soil > Grasslands ... | reverse complement strand
ACCCGGGCTCTGTCCCTGAACCTGCAGCCCCAGGCTCATCAGCAGCAGGGCGGTGGAAATATGTCTAATCCTGATCACGTCGATGCCTTGCGCGGACTCAATCGCTTCGCCCTGTCTTATAGCTCAGCCTTTTGATGAGTGGCAGGAACTGCGGTTCATCCCGGGAAGGCACCCCTGCCGTTCCGGCCCCACCGCCCGCCTGGGCGGTCTGCGGGCGCCTGAAAGCGCTCATGATCGCAAAAAAGCCCCTCAGACGACTTGAATTCGCCGGCCGCCTCCCTATTATTAGCAGCCGCGACAGGGGAGTGCTAATAGCCGCCTGGGCGCATGATTTCTTCCATTCACATGCAGTCTTTTAAGGAGCGTTAACCATGAAGATTCGTCCTCTTCATGACCGCGTGATCGTGAAGCGCCTGGAAGAGGAGCGTACCTCCCCGGGCGGCATCGTGATTCCCGATACCGCGGCCGAGAAGCCGGTGCAGGGAAAGATCGTAGCGGTCGGCAAGGGCAAGATTCTCGAGGACGGCCATGTGCGGCCGCTCGACGTCAAGGTCGGCGACAAGATCCTGTTTGGCAAGTACAGCGGAACCGAGGTCAAGGTCGAGGGTGATGAGCTTGTGGTCATGCGCGAAGAAGACGTCATGGCCGTGATTGAAGGCAAGTAACCGAGGATCACGACAATGCCAGCTAAAGAAGTCCGATTCAGCGACGACGCACGCCAGCGCATGTTCAGGGGCGTGAATGTCCTCGCCAACGCCGTCAAGGCGACTCTGGGCCCGAAGGGCCGCAATGCCGTGCTCGATAAGAGCTTCGGCGCCCCCACCGTCACCAAGGACGGCGTGTCGGTCGCGAAGGAAATCGAGCTCAAGGACAAATTCGAGAACATGGGCGCGCAGATGGTGAAGGAAGTCGCGTCCAATACCTCCGACGAGGCCGGCGATGGCACCACGACCGCCACCGTGCTCGCCCAGGCGATCATGCGCGAGGGCCTGAAGGCCGTCTCCTCGGGCCGCAACCCGATGGACCTCAAGCGCGGCATCGACAAGGCGGTGATCGCCGCCGTCGAGGAGCTCAAGAAGCTCTCCAAGCCCTGCAAGGACTCCAAGGCGATTGCCCAGGTCGGCACGATCTCGGCGAACCTCGATGAGTCGATCGGCAAGACCATCGCCGAGGCGATGGAGAAGGTCGGCAAGGAGGGCGTGATCACGGTCGAGGAGGGCTCGGGACTGGAGAACGAGCTGGAAGTGGTCGAGGGCATGCAGTTCGACCGCGGCTACCTGTCGCCGTACTTCATCAACAACCAGCAGAACCAGACCGCCGAGCTGGAAAAACCGGTGATCCTGCTGGTCGACAAGAAGATTTCCAACATCCGTGAGCTACTGCCGCTGCTCGAGGGCGTGGCCAAGGCCGGACGGCCGCTGCTGGTGGTCGCCGAGGACGTCGAGGGTGAGGCGCTGGCGACCCTGGTCGTCAACAACATCCGCGGCATTCTCAAGGTGGCCGGCGTCAAGGCTCCGGGCTTCGGCGACCGCCGCAAGGCCATGCTGCAGGACATCGCCACTCTCACCGGCGGCACGGTCATCTCCGATGAGGTCGGCCTGTCGCTCGAGAAGGCGAGCATCAACGATCTGGGCGAGGCGAAGAAGATCGTCGTGGAGAAGGAAAACACCACGATCATCGACGGCGCCGGCAAGCCCTCCGACATCAAGGCGCGCATCGAGTCGATCCGTCAGCAGATCGAGGAGGCGACCTCCGATTACGACAAGGAGAAGTTGCAGGAGCGCGTGGCGAAGCTCTCCGGCGGTGTCGCCCTGGTCAAGGTCGGCGCGGCCACCGAGATCGAGATGAAGGAGAAGAAGGCCCGCGTCGAGGACGCGCTGCACGCGACCCGTGCGGCGGTGGAAGAGGGCGTGGTGCCCGGCGGTGGCGTCGCGCTGATCCGTGTGCAGAAGGTGCTCGACAAGCTCGAGGCGGCGAATGAGGACCAGGCGGTCGGCATCCGCATTCTCTCGCGTTCGATCGAGGAGCCGCTGCGCCAGATCGTCGACAACGCCGGCGAGGACGCCGCGGTGATTCTCAACCGCGTCAAGGAAGGCAAGGGCGCCTTCGGGTACAACGCCGCTACCGGCAAGTTCGGCGACATGCTCGAGGAGGGTATCCTGGACCCGACCAAGGTGACGCGGCTGGCGCTGCAGAATGCCGCCTCGGTGGCCGGACTGCTGCTCACGACCGAGGTCATGGTCGCCGAGGCTCCGAAGGACGAGGAGCACAGCCATGCCGGCCCGCCGGGCGGCATGGGCGGAATGGACATGTAAGACCCTCTCTAAAGAGGTATCGATTCCGTAATCAACAGCCGATTAACATAACAGCCAAGGGTTCGCGTCCGGTTCTCAGCCGGACGCCGCCCCCAAAGCCGCGGAACAAGACCCCCTATTCCGCGCATTCCTTGCAGGCCCCACCTAGTGGGGCCTGTTTTTATGCGCGGCCTGCGCGCGCCTCCGCGGCGGCCCCGGTGGCCGTGAGTGCGGCGTGTCGCGGTGCAACCACTTCCCGCACCTGCGCCTAAGGTTTATCGTCCTAACCAGGAGGCCGACCATGGCTACTGTCTGCTACCGAGCCCTGCGGGGCGCCGCGTGCCTTGCCGTCCTGGCGCTCGCCGCGTGCGCGCAGCAAGGCCAGGACGAGATGAGCTGGGCGCGGGCGGCGCTCGCGCGCAACGACCGGATCGAAGTCGTGTCCGCCGACCAGCAGAGCCGCACCTTCACGGTGCGGGTGAAGGACACGGGCGAGTTGCGCATGATGCGCGCGGATGAGCTGATCGCCGGCCCGGCGCTCGCGGCGAAAGCGCCGGCAGTCGCGGCGGCGGCCGACACGGCTGCGCCAGCCGCAACGGCGCCGGTCAGCGCCGACAACGGCCCGCTCGCCGGCGCCGGCGAAGCCGCGGCCCCGGAAGACTCCGGCGCGCAGTCCTCACGGCCTGCGGCGGCAGCGCCGGCCGCGTCGGCGGGTGGCGGACGAGTGTTGAAGGAAGGACCGGGCTACACCATCAAGGCTGCCTCCACCGCAGCGCCGGCCGCGGGCGGGCGGGTGCGCGATAGCGCCGTCACCAGCGCCGCCGTGGAGCGGCGCCACGAGCCGATCGTGTGCCAGGGCTCACGTCTGCTGCACATCGACAACCGCAACCTCGAGTTCGACGGCGACGCGGTGAGCGCGCAAGACGGCTGCGAGATTCACATCACCAACAGCCACATCAGCGCCACCGGGGTCGGGGTCACGGCCCGCCACGCCAACGTCCACATCGACAACAGCCTGATCGAGGGCGATGCGGCCTCGATCGATGCCTCGGATGGTGCGCAGGTGTATGCCGCATCCTCGCGCTTCAGGGGCCTGAGTCGTCGGGCCGACACCGCGGCGTTCCACGATCTCGGGGGCAACATCTGGAACTGACCGCGGGCGGTCGGGATCAACCACCCACGAAATCGCGCTTGCCGTGACGGGAGAGCTTTCAGCCTTCAGCCAGAGGCGCGATTTGGGGACCCCGCTCAGCGCGGAGCTCGCCGCTCTCGTCGCGGGCTCGCTCGAGGCGCTCAACGCCGACGAGGCCGCGCGAGCGGCGCTCGGCGCCGCGCCGCCCGCCATTCGCGACTCGATCCAGGCGGTATTCGCCGCCAGTGACTTCGTGGCGCAATCCTGCGTGCGCGATGCCCAGTGCTTCGCCAGCCTCGTCGGCGGCGACCTGCAGCGGCGCCTCGCTGCGGCGGACTTTGCGGCGCGCGCCCCGCCGCCTGCGGACCCGGCGACACCCGAGGCGCTCTTCCAGGCCGAGCTGCGCCGCTGGCGGCGGCGCGAGCTCACACGCATCGCCTGGCGGGATCTGGCCGGCTGGGCGGATCTCTGCGAGACACTCGCCGATCTCACGGCTTTTGCCGATGCGGCGATCGGCACGGCGCTGGCTCACGCCCGCCGCGCACTCGTGGCCCGCTACGGCGAACCGCGCTCGGCGGCCGGCGAGGTTCAGCCCCTCATCGTCATCGGCATGGGGAAGCTCGGCGGCGGCGAGCTGAATTTCTCCTCCGACGTCGATCTGGTGCTGCTGTTTCCCGAGCATGGTGAGACCGACGGGCCGCGCGGCGCTGCCAACGAGGAATTCTTCACGCGCCTGGGACAGGCGCTGGTGCGGCTGCTGGAGACGCCCACCTCCGAGGGCTTTGTGCTGCGCGTGGATCTGCGCTTGCGACCTTTCGGGGACTCGGGTCCCCTGGTGGCGAGCTTCGCCTCCTTCGAGGATTACCTGCCGCGCCACGGGCGCGACTGGGAGCGGTACGCGTACGTCAAGGCCCGCCCGGTCACCGGTGCCGAGCGTTACGCGGAAATCGACGCGGCAGCCATTCGGCCGTTCGTCTACCGCCGCTATCTGGACTACGGCGTGTTCGAGAGCCTGCGGGAGATGAAGACCCTCATCGAGCGCGAAGTGCAGCGGCGCGAGCTCGCCGATCACGTCAAGCTCGGTCCGGGCGGCATCCGCGAAATCGAATTCATCGTGCAGGCGCTGCAGCTCACGCGCGGCGGCCGCGATCAGCGCCTGCAGACACCGTCGCTGCTCGCCGCGCTGGCCTGCCTCGGGGAGTCGCAGCTGCTGCCGCCCGAGGCCACGAGCGAGCTGCGGGCGGCCTACGTCTATCTGCGCCGGCTCGAGAACCGCCTGCAGATGCTCGCCGACGCGCAGGTCCATTCGCTGCCGGCGGAGCCGCTGGCGCGCGAGCGCCTGGCGCTCGCCATGGGTGCGCGCGACTGGCCCGCGCTCACGCAGGAGCTCGATGCGCACCGCGCACGGGTCAGCCGCCACTTTCGCCTGCTGGTGCAGGGCGGGGCGCAGCCCGATCCGGGCGCCGTGCGCATCGATCTGGGAAGATTCTGGGACAGCCAGGCGGAAAGCGCCGCGCTGGCGGAGGCACTGGCGCGCGCCGGTTTCACAGACAGCGCGGAAGTCGCGCGCCTGCTGCTGGAGCTGCGCGCCTCGGCCCTGGTGCGCAAGCTCGATGAGCCCGGGCGCAAGCGCCTGCAGGCCCTGCTGCCGGCGCTGCTCGCGGACGTCGCGGGGAGCAGCGCCCAGCTGCCCGTGCTGCGACGGATCCTCGCCATCATCGAGGCGACGGGCAAGCGCTCGGCGTACTTCGCGCTGCTGCGCGAGAACGGCGCGGCGCGCGCTCGCCTGGTGCAGCTGTGTCGTCACGGGGATTTCCTCGCCGCGCAGATCGCCGCGCATCCGCTGCTGCTGGATGAGCTGATCGATGCGCGGCTGCTGTCGCAGCCGCCGACCCGTGCGGGCTTCGCGCGCGAGCTCGAATCCAGGATGGAGCAGCTGCGCAGCGAGGATCCCGAACAGCAGGTGGAGGCCCTGCGGCAGTTCCAGCGCGCGGCCCTGTTTCGCGTCGCGGTCGCGGATCTCACCGGCGTGCTGCCCCTGATGCAGGTGAGCGACCGGCTCACCGACATCGCCGAACTCATCGTCGAGCGCGCCCTGCAGCTGGGCTGGCGGCAGATCACCGCGCAGTTCGGAGTGCCGACCTGCGGCGACGGTGAGGGCCCGCGCCCGGTGGCCATCTGCGCGGTGGGCTACGGCAAGCTCGGCGGCATGGAGCTCGGCTACGGGTCCGATCTGGACCTCGTGTTCCTGCACGACTCGCACGGCGAGCATCAGGAGACCAGCGGCGCGCGTCCCATCGACAACCAGCTGTTCTTCGTGCGGCTCGCGCAACGTATCGTGCACCTGCTGACCATGCACTCCGCCGCCGGTCGGCTCTACCAGGTCGACGTGCGCTTGCGCCCGAGCGGCAAGGGGGGCCTGCTGGTCACCAACATCGAGGCGTTTGCGGACTACCAGCGCCGGGAAGCGTGGACCTGGGAGCACCAGGCGCTGCTGCACGCCCGCGCCGTGGCCGGCGCGCCCGAGCTGTGCGCGCGCTTCGAGCGGGTGCGGCTCGAGGTACTGTGCCAGCACGTGCGCCGTGACAGCCTGCGCGAGGAGGTGCGCAACATGCGCGAGCGCATGCGCCGCGAGCTCTCCGCGGGCGATGCGCAGCGCTTCGACATCAAGCAGGACCCGGGCGGGATCGCCGACATCGAGTTCCTCGCCCAGTACTGGGCGCTGCTGTGGGCGCGCGAGTACCCGCCGGTGGCGATGTTCTCCGACACCATCCGCCAGCTGGAGTCGGTGGCCTCTGCGGACCTGGTGCCGCAGGCGAGCGTGGACCTGCTCACCCGGGCCTATCGCGAGTACCGCGCCGCCACCCATCTGCTGTCCCTCGAGGGCGCTGCGCCCATCGTGCCGGCGGCGGACTTCCGCGACACGCGTGCCGCCGTGACAGGGCTGTGGAACGCGACGCTGGTCCCTGAGGCACAGGGCGCGCAGGTATAATCAGCCCCGCCCATGGTCGCTGCGGCCAAACCGCTCATCGAACCCAACGCGCAGAACCAGTACCAGGTCAGCGCCGAGGATCTGCCGCTGTGCTGCCCGATGCCGCAGATGTACCTGTGGAGCTCGCATCCGCGCGTGTATCTGCCCATCGAGGAGAGCGGCTGGGCAAAGTGTCCCTACTGCGGCGCGGAGTTTACCCTGCGGCGCTGAGGGACGGCAGACGGCTGCCGACAGCGGCGCAGCTCTTTCGCGTGTGGCCTGGCCGCAGAGCGTGCCGGCGCGCCGCCCACGCTCACTCCCGATCCGCCACGTTGAGATCTCTGGGAGGCGGCAGCTCGGCGCGGATCGGGGCCAGCTTCGCTGCGCGCAGTGTTGCGTTGAGCGCGGCCAGATCGGCCTGCAGCTTCTGCCAGCTGCCCAGGAGATCCGTGAGCGCCTGGTGTGCCGTGGCCGTTGCGCTCAGTTGCGCGGCGGTCGGGGCGGCGTCGCCGCGGTTGACTTCCGCATAGAGGGCCGCGATACGCTCCTGCAACGCCGGCAGGAGGATTTTTGGCTCGCCCTGCTCCGGTTTGTCGCCCTGCTTCTTGTCAGGCGAGCCTAACAGCTGCGCGAGTCGCGTCCCCCAGGCGTGAAGCGCATCGGCGGTTGCGCCCGAGGGCGCCAGGGCTTTCAGCTGCGCCTGCTCGGATCGGGCCGCGAGCACCGCGCGGGAGCTCTCGCTGAGGAGTCCGGATAGCTCGGTGGCCACGTGCAGCTGCTCGTCGTAGGCACCCGTGGGCAGGGCTACGCGCGGGTCGGCCTGCACTGTGAGCGGCGCTTCGAAATGGCGAGCCTCGACCGTGAGGCGAACCAGATAGTGTCCCGGTACGGCCACCGGGCCTTCCGGGCCCCGCGGGGTGGCATGGGGGACGGCGGAAATCGGGTAGCCGCGCGCGGTCGCGACGGGCGCCGGGTAGTGCAGATCCCAGACCCAGCGGTGCACGCCGGCCTGCGCCGGCAGGACACGCGCGGGTTTGAGCCAGTACTGCGGGATCAGCTCGCGCGCGAGCTCCGCGGGGCTCGGATCGGGCGCATCGTCGCTGCGGAAACGCCGCACCAGGGTGCCGCTGCCGTCGAGCACCTCGAGCATCACCGGCCCCTTGGCATCGTGCGGCAGATAGAACTCCAGCACCGCGCCGTCGGGAGGATTCGCGGCCGTGGGCTCATCCGGCTGAATGGGGGTGTCGGACCAGGTGCTGCGCTGCACGCGTGTCGCCGTGGCGGGACGGAATAAGGTGACCACGTGCACACCGGCGGCGGGCAGCTGCCGGAGCCTGGAGATGTCATCCAGGATCCAGATTGAGCGGCCGTGGGTCGCCAGAACCAGATCGTTGTCGTGGACGATGAGATCGCGCATCGAAGTATGCGGCAGATTCAGCTGCAGCGATTGCCACTGCTGCCCGTCGTCGAAGGAGATCCACACCGCGTTCTCGGTGGCGGCGTACAGCAGGCCGCGGCGCTGCGGGTCCTCGCGCACCGCGTTCACCGGGGCATCCGGCAGCGCACCGGACAGCGACTGCCAGCTCTTGCCGCCGTCGACGGTGCGATAAATGTACGGATGTAGATCGTCGACGCGCAGGCGGCTCACCGAGACGTAGGCGGTGTTGACATCGAAATGCGAGGCCTCGATCTGCGTGACCTTGCTCCAGGGCGCCAGCTCGGGTGGGGTGACGTTGCTCCAGTGCGCCCCACCGTCTTGGGTCAGCCATACCAAGCCGTCATCCGTACCGGCCCACAGGGTGTCGATGTTGCGCGCCGAGAGTCCGAGGGCATAGATCACGCCGCGTTGTTTCTCCGCCCCCGGGGGGTGCAGTGTGCCGACGCTCGCGGGCAGTACGCCGGCTTCGCGCGTGAGGTCCGGGCTAATCGTCTGCCACGTCAGACCGCCGTCGCGAGTCTTGTACAGGTGGTTGGCCGCGTAGAACAGCGTGTGGGGATCGAGCGGTGAGAAGGCGAGCGGCTCGGTGCGATCGACCCGGGCGTCCGGCCCGCGCACCGGGATCGGTGTGACGTTCTGCACCTGCCCGGTCGAGACGTGGAACTTCGACACCTCGTTGCGCCCGGCGCCGTAGATGACGTCCGGGTCGAGCGGATCGGGGGCGACGTAGCCGTACTCGATGGCCCCGACGGGGTGCCAGTCGTGCTCGGTGATCTCGCCGTCGTTGCCGCGGCTGGCGATGCACACCGAGCCGCTTTCCTGCTGACCGGCGCACACGCGATAGGGAAAGGTCGGTGTGATGCTGACGTGAAACAGCTGCGCGGTCGGCTGGTTGAGCCAGGAGCTCCAGCTCTGCCCGCCGTTCAGGGTCACGATCGCGCCCTGGTCGCTCACCAGCGCGATGATGCGGGGGTCTTTCGGGCTGATCCACAGGCCCTGGTAGTCATCCCCGCCCGGTGAGCCGCGCAGCGACAGCCAGGTCTTGCCGCCATCGCTGGACTTCACGGTCACCAGGCCGGTGGTGTAGACAACATCGGGGTTGGTGGGGTCGACGCGCACCACCGGCAGATCGCCGCCGCCGATGCGCAGCGCCGGCCGCGGGTCCTGCGTGACCCGCGCCCAGTTCTCGCCGCCGTCGTCGGAGCGGAAGAACCCCAGCCCCTCGGCAGAGGAGTACTCCCCTGGCGCGGTGGTACCGACGGTCGCATACAGCCGCCGGGGCGCGCTCGGCGCAATGGCGATGTTGATCTGCGCCAGATCCTTGGGCAGTCCCGCCGCGAGCGGCTTCCAGGTGCTGCCGCCGTCGCTCGATTTGAACAGCCCCCCGCCGGTGCCCTGAAACTCGTTCTTGTCCTCCCAGGGGCCAAGGCGCGACTGCCACAGCGCGGCGTACACGGTCTGCGGCTCGGCCGGATCGATGGCCACCGCCGAGCCGCCGGTGTTCTCATCGCGGTACAGGACCCGCTCCCAGCTCGCCCCGCCGTCGAGCGAGCGATAGATGCCGCGCTCACTGCTCGGACCATAGGGGTGACCGAGTACCGCGGCGAACACGCGGTTGGGATCGCCCGGGTCGACTGCGAGCTCCGGGATCTGCTGGGCGTCGGTGAGGCCGCGATGCGACCAACTCACCCCGCCGTCGCTGGAACGGTAGATGCCGTTGCCGACCGAGAGGTCCGGGCGTAGCAGACCCTCGCCGCTGCCCACGTAGAGGACGTTCGGATCCGAAGGCGCCACCGCGAGCGCACCGATCGATTGCGTGGGCTCGGAATCGAAAATCGGCTGCCAGGTGCGTCCGGCGTCCTGTGTCTTCCACACCCCGCCGTTGACGGCGCCGATGTAGAACACGTGCTCCTGGGCGGGCACCCCGGCTACCGCGCGGGTGCGCCCGCCGCGGAAGGGCCCGATCATGCGCCAGGCGAGATCGCCGTACAGGCCCGGTGGTTGCTGCTCGGCGGCGCCGGCACGGGCGAGCAGCGCCAGGGGAACGAAGCCGAGCGTCGTCACGAGCAATGACTTGTGTATCCGCACTGCAGCAACCCCCGCGCCTACCGATACGGCTTGTACGACTTCTCTTCGATCAGCCGCGACCCGAGCAGCACATTGATGCGCTTCTTGATCGCCGCGCGCTCGTCGTTGCACACGTACACCGCGCGCGCCAGCTCGATGAAATCGCGATCGAAGCTCTGTTTGGCCTCCTTGTCGCGGATGCGATCCTCGATGTCCCACAGCCGCTCGTTGACGTCCTGCAGCGCGCGCTCATCGGCGGCGAGCTCCTGCGCGGCGCAGCCGCAGTCCCGCCAGGTCTGCTCCAGCAGCGCAAGTTCCAGCTTCACGTTGGCGAGCTTGGCGGCCTCAGGGATGCGCACCTGCTTGATCCTGAGGATGGTGATCTTGTCCAGCAGCTCGCCCGGAGAGATGGGAACCAGGAGGTCTTTCATGAGCGTGATCCTGCGGGGTGCTGCGAATCAGGATACGCGGAGGATGCCCGGCAGTCCGTCGAAGCCTGAATCGAAGCTGAGAATTCGCTCGATGCCGTGTCGTTGCATTACAGCTGTGTGGAGCGCATCACGCGCCGACAGACCTGTGCGCCCCAGGACGATCTCCTTGGCACGTTCTGCGGCAACCTGATCGATCGGCAGGACCTGATCGACGATGCCCAGCAGCGCATCAAACGCCGGCTGAATGGCATCGCGGCGATCGATGGCCGCATATCTGTGCAGTATCTCCTGGAGGACCTCCGCGTCCGTCACCAGTCGCTGCCGGTCGCTCACCAGGCGCTCGAGCAATCGCTGTGCATCGGCCTTGTGAGGGTGAGGCGCGCCGATCAGATACATCGGAATGTTTGAGTCGACCAGGATCACGGAGGTGCTGCAGAGCCGTAGCCGCTCTCGATGTGCGCGAGCATCTCGTCAATATCCGCCGTGGGGTAGGCGTGGCGCGCGGCGGCGCGCACCGCGTCGAGCTTCTTGCCGACATCTGTGCCGGGCTCCTGCCGTTGGGCCGCCCGTAACGCTTGCCGCACCCACTCGGCAATAGACATGCGCCGAAGGCGAGCTATGCGCTGGATTTCCCGGTAATCAGGGTCCTGCAGAATCACTTGCAGTCTTTTAGCCATGGCATAGTCTAGATGACTCATTGATATGAGTCAACGGGTCAGCGCTGGCTACGGCGCTACGCCGCCGGTGGCTTGGGTCAGCCTTGGCCCAGCAACTCGTCGAGTTTCGCGGTGACCTGCGCGACGCTGATCAGGTCCATCACGCCCGGCTCTTCGATCTTGTGGTTCCACGGCAGCTCGCCGGACTCACAGCCGCGAAAGGCGCGCGCGGCCGCGGGGTACGCGTCGACGCACCAACGGCCCGACAGATACGGGCCGCTGCGCGCCGGGTTGGTGGCGGCGTACAGCCCCACCACCGGGGTGCCCACCATGGTCGCCATGTGCACCGGACCGGAGTCGGGGCTCACCAGCACCCGCGCGCGCGCCAGCAGCGCGAGCAACTCGGGCAGCGTGTCCTTGCCGATCTGGTTGACGAGCCCGCTGCCGTAGGCCTGCTCGATTTCGGCGCCGGTGCGCCGCTCGAGCTCGCTCGGTCCGCCGGCGAGGATCACGCGCATGCCGTGACGGCTGGCGGCATGCTGCGCGAGCGCTGCGTAGCGCGCCGCGCGCCAGTTGCGCAGTGCATGCCTCGAGCACGGATTGATGATGAGCGTGGGCCGCGCGTCCGGGATCAGCCGCTCGGCGTAGGCGCGCGCGGCCGCCGGCAGCGGCAGGTCCCAGCGCAGCAGCCGTTCGGGGATGCCCAGTGCGGCGAGAAAGCCGAAAAAACTGTCGAGCACGTGCTCGCGGCGCTGCGCGGGGATGCGCGCGTTGGTGAACAGCCACTGCAGCTCGCGGGCCCGCGCACGGTCGAAGCCGAGCTTCACGGCCGCCGGCACGCAATGCGCCACCAGGCTCGAGCGCAGCGCGAGTTGCATGTGCAGCAGCGCGTCGAACCGCCGGCCACGCAGCCGAGCGCGCAGCGCGCGCAGGGCCGTGAGGCTGGCGCGCTTGTCCACGGTGATAAACTCGACGCCCTCGATGAGACTCATGAGACCTGCTTCGGTCTTGCCGATGATCCAGCTCAGCTGTGTCGCGGGCCACGCCTGCTGTAAGGTGCGCACGATCGGCACCACGTGGCAGGTATCACCGATCGCCGACAGCCTGAGGATGCACACACTGCGCGGCGGTTCGGCGAAAGGCAGCATCATGGAGTCAGGTTCGTGAACGGGCGCTGGGCGCTCGGCCCGGAAGTGAAACACGGCGCCCTCGCGGGCGGCGCCATGCTATATGACGCCTCGCGCGTGAGCAATTTGAGTCCCAACTGGTTCGACCCGAAGTACTGGGAGGCGCGCGGCGAGCTCGATGGCGCGGCGCGCGGCCGCGGCACCACCCATTTCGTCAGATCCGCGGGCAAGGACTACGTGCTGCGCCACTACCGGCGCGGCGGGCTGATCGCGCGCGTCTCGGGCGATCGCTACGTCTGGCAGGGCGAGCAGAGCACGCGGCCGTTCGAGGAGTGGCAGCTGACCTACCGTCTGCATCGTGCGGGGCTGCCGGTGCCGGCGCCGCTCGCGGCGCGCTACCGCCACCACGGCCTCACCTACACCGGCGACATCATCACCGAGCGGGTGGCCGTAGTCGGCTCGCTGAGCGAGTGCCTGCGCACCGGGGCGCTGTCGGTGCTCACCTGGATTGCCATCGGCCGCTGCATCCGCAGATTCCACGACCTCGGGGTGTGCCATGCGGACCTCAATGCGCACAACGTGCTGCTGAGCGAGGAGGCCGTGTACCTCATCGATTTCGATCGCTGCGAGCTGCGCCGGCCGGGGTTGTGGTGCGACACCAACCTGGTGCGGCTGCGCCGCTCGCTGGAGAAGGTCACCTGGGCGCTGCCGCCGGAGCGTTTCGGCGAGGCGGACTGGTACGCACTGCTCGACGGTTACCGCGAGAGCTCTGCCCCGCGCGCGCCGCCGGCGCCTTAGAACGCACCGGGCGCTCACTTGCGATTCGTCTATCTGCTCGCCGTCTATCTCGCCGCTCCGGTCATCTGCGCCGTGTTTCTGTGGCGCGGTCTGAGAGATCGCGGCTACTGGCGCAACTTCCGCCAGCGCTTCGGCTTCGGCGCGCGGACCGTGCCGCACGGGGTGTGGATCCACGCGGTCTCGGTCGGGGAGGTGCAGGCCTGCGCGCCGCTGGTGGGGGTGCTGCGGCAGCGCTATCCGGAGCTGCCGCTGACCGTCACGACCGTCACGCCCACCGGCGCCGCGCGGGCGCGGGCCCTGTTCGGGGGCGCCGCGCAGGTGCGCTACGTGCCGTTCGATCTGCCCGGCGCGGTGCGGCGCTTCTTCGCGCGCGTGCAGCCGCGGCTCGCGGTCATCGTCGAGACCGAGCTGTGGCCGAACCTGTACCGCGAGTGCGCACGGCGGCGCGTACCGCTGGTGCTGGCCAGCGCGCGGCTCTCGGCGCGCTCGGTCGGCCGCTATCGGCGCCTGGGAGCGCTGTTTCGCGACACCCTGTCGCAGGCGGCCGTGGTGGCGGCCCAGGGCGCGGTCGATGCCGAGCGCTTTCACGCGCTGGGCGCGGATCCTGCCAGCACCCACGTGACCGGCAATCTGAAGTTCGACTTCCAGCTGCCACCGCGAACCGTGGAGCGCGGCGCGCGGCTGCGCGAGCAGTACGCGCACGCCCGCGCGCTGTGGGTGGCAGGCAGCACCCACGGTGGCGGCGAGGAGCAGGCGCTGCTCGAGGCGCAGCGGCGGGTGCGCGCGCTGCACCCGGAAGCGCTGCTGGTGCTGGCGCCGCGTCATCCGCAGCGCTTCGCCGAGGTCGCGGCATTACTGCACCAGGCCGGCGCGAGCTTCGTGCGCCGCTCGCAGGGCGCCGCGGCCGCGGCGCAGACCTGCGAGGTGCTGCTGCTCGACTCCCTCGGGGAGCTGCTGGATTTCTACGCGGCCGCCGATGTCGCCTTCGTGGGCGGGAGCCTGGTGCCGATCGGCGGCCACAACCTGCTCGAACCGGCCGCGCTCGGGGTGCCGATCCTGACCGGCCCGTACAACTCCAACAGCGAGGAAATCGCGCGTCTGCTGATCGCCGGCGGCGCCGCCGAGATCGTGCGCGACGCCGCCACGCTCGGCGCGCGCGTCAGCGCGCTGCTGGCGAACCCGGAGGCCCGGGTGCGTATCGGTGCGCAGGGACGCGCCTCGGTGGACAGCAACCGCGGTGCGCTCGGCAAGCTCCTGGGGTTGATCGAACCGCTGCTGAACGAGCCGTGAGCCTTCAGGGCTTCGCGCGCGGTGGCGGCGCTGCCGGCGGGACGGTGGGCGCGAGGCTCTCGGGCGTCGCTTCCGCGGGCGAGGTCGGCGCCGCCACCGTCAGCCAGTTGTTGATGTCGGCGAGCTGCGCGCGGTCGAGGTTACCGGCCGCCAGGCGCAGCTGCAGCACGCTCACGATGTAATCGTAGCGGCTGCCGGAGTAGTCGGTCTTCGCCTGCACCAGGGTCTTGCGCGAGTTGAGGACGTCGACCGCCGTGCGGGTGCCGACCTCGTAGCCCGCCTCGGTGGCTTTGAGCGCCGTCTGACTCGACTCGAGCGCCTGGCGCAGCGCCTGCACCCGTGCGATGCCGCTGATCACGCCGAGGTAGGCGTCGCGCGCCTGACGCTCGGTGGCGCGTGAGCTCTGCACGACCGCTTCCCTGGCGGCGATCCACAGGTACTGGGTCTGACGCACCTTCGACTGAGTCAGGCCGCCCGCGAACAAAGGCACGGTGAGCTGCAGTGCGATCTGGCGGTCGTTGAGCTTGCTGTCGATGGGGGTGGACGTGGAGGTCTGCGGTACTGGCGGTGGCAGGTTGATGATCTCGCTGGCGCTGGTCTGCGTGTACGAGCGTCCCGCGACCAGGTCGAGCGTCGGGAAATGGCCGGCGACGGCGATGCGCACGTTGTCGCGCGCGATCTCCGCCCCCAGGCGGCTGGAGATGAGCGACAGGTTCTGCTCCAGGGAGATGCTGACCCAGCGGCTCTCGTCGGCGGGCTCCGGGCTCTTCAGCGTCATGTCGGCGCCGGGCTTGGCGAGCTGCGGGTACTTCTCGCCGGTGATTTCCTGCAGCTGGTCCTCGGAGGTCGCGAGCGTGCGCTTGGCGGCGATCACGGCCGCGGCCGCGGTGTCGCGCGCCGCCTTGGCTTCCTGTACATCGGTGATGGCGATGAGCCCCACCTCGAAGCGCTTGTTCGCCTGATCGAGCTGGCGGGAGATGGCTTCGAGGGACGCCTGGTTGGCTTCCAGCCCGTCCTCGGCGGCCAGCACGTTGAAGTAGGCCTGCGCGACGCGCAGGATCAGCTGCTGCTCGGCGGCCTGGTAGGTGGCCTCGGCCTGGGCGACCTCGCGGCCGGCTTCCTTGAGCGCCATCCAGTTCGCCCACGAGAACACGTTCTGCCGCAGATTCACCGCCCACTGCCTGGTGTTCGTATCGGTCGTGATCTGAAACCGTTCTGCCGTCGGGGGCTGGAAGACCTGGTCCTGATATCCAGCGCTGTGAGCGCCCGAGATGCCCGCGGTGCCGCTGAGCTGCGGCAGCAGCGCGGCCAGGGCCTGGGGGCGAGCCTCGCGCGCCGCGAGCCGGTTGGCATCGGCCTGGCGGATGACCGGGTCATTGTGCACCGCGTCTTCGAACACCCCTACCAGATCCTTGGCGGGCGCGGCGCCCGAAAACGCGAGTAACACCAGTGCGAGAGTCGAGGCACGATTCATGGCATTCCCTTCATTCAAAACTGCAGGGGCGGATCCGGGTCAAAAAGTGAACCCCGCTGGCCGCACGGCGTGCACCAGCGGGTCGATCACCGTCTCGAACAGGCTCTCGGTGCTCCAGGCGTCCTCGGCCGTGCGGCGCACGAGGCGTGCTTCCATGACCGGCGCCTCGCCGACCACCACGAACAGCCGCCCGCCGGGCCTGAGCATGCGCTCGAAGCGCGCATCGTAGAGCGGCAGCGAAGCGCTCAGCGCAATGGCGCCGTAACGCGCGCCGCTGTCGGTGGCGAGCGCATCCGCGTCCAGTACCTCGACATCCCGCATACCGAGGGCCGCGAGATTGTGGCGCGCCGCGTCCGCCAGCTCCGGAAAGATCTCCAGCGAGCGCACCTGCTGCGCCATGGCGCGCAGGCACGCCGTGACGAATCCGCTGCCGGCCCCGATCTGCAGCACCGCCTCGCCGGCCTCGGGCAGCAGCGCCTGCAGGAGCCTGCCGGCCACGCTGGGGCGCAACATATGCTGCCCGCGCGCCAGCGGCACCTCGACATCGGCATAGGCGCGGTAGCGCTGCCCGGGCGGGACGAACAGCTCGCGTGGTACCCGGCGCATGACCTCCAGCACACGAGCGTCCAGCACGTCCCACGCGCGCACCTGCTGCTCGATCATCTGTTCGCGGGCATCGGAGGTGTGCATCGTCTGGCCTCGGAATTGGACTTATTGCTTGTACGTTGAAAAGGCCGGAGAAGTTAAGGGTTTTCCCTCGCGCTGCCAAGCGGGCTTGCGACGAGATATGGTGAAATACCGACGGGGCGAGGGGGTGCGTGCGCTATGCTTGCCTGGACCGCAAGCCTCAGGCGCGACAAATCGAATTAGAGTGCCTGACAGGACCGCGCGGTAAAACCAAGCGGAAGGCTTGAAGAAGAAGGTAGATGTCGATCCTTGGGCTGTTGTGCCTGCTGTTGGCGCTCGTCGCCGCTCTGCTCCTGGTGCTCTATGGGTTGCAGCGTCGCGAGTTGCACAGCATTGGGCAGCTGTCGCAGCAACTGCTGCGCATCGCCGCCGGCGGGCCGATCCCCGAGCGGCTGGATCGCGGCAGCGACAAGGCTGAAATCGCGGGCCTGGTCACGGCCGTCAATCACCTGTTGAGGCGCGCCAGAGGCGGCACGGAGCGCGATGCCGCCCAGGCACCCAGACTGTTCACCGACCTGGGCGACCGCATTCACGAGGCAGTGCTGTTGCACAGGGAGGTGATCCTGTACGCCAACCGGCAGTTCGCGAGCCTGATCGGCGTCGATCGCGTGGAGCTCATCGGACGCCGTCTGGCGGATCTGGTGCCGCCGGAATACTCCGAGCTGGTGGGCGAGAACATCCGCCGCCGCCTCGCCGGGGAACCCGCCGCCGAGCGCTACGAAATCGAGATGGTCGGGTTGCAGGGCCAGGTGAGCCGCCTGGAGATCAGCTCCGCGCCGGTCGATTTTCACCCCGGCCACGCGCTGTTGATCACCGGAGTGGAGATCATTCCCACGCAGACGACTCCGGCACTGCGGGTGGCGGGCGAGGGCGCCGCCGCCGAGCCACAGCTGCTGGCGCTGCAGTCACTGGCGGAGGCGATCATCACCACCGACAAGGACGGCCGCATCAGCTTCCTGAACCCCGCCGCCGAGCAGCTCACCGGCAGCGGCGCGAGCGCGGCCCAGGGCAAGCTCCTCGAGGAGATCGTGAGTCTCGTCGACGAGACCGACCGGCGGCTGCTGTCCGATCCGGTGCACCAGGCGCTCACCACCGGCGCACCCGTCAACTTGAGCCGCCGGGCGCTGCTGCTGTCGCGCACCAACGGCAGCGAGCGCTCCATCGAGCTGTCGGCCTCGCCCATCCGCAACAGCGCCCAGGAGCTGCTCGGTGCAGTGGTGCTGCTGCATGACGTCACCGAAATGCGCGGCCTCGCCCGCCAGATGTCGTACCAGGCGACGCACGACGCGCTCACCGGTCTCGTCAATCGCCGCGAGTTCGAGCGGCGCCTGGCGGAGGCGATCGAGAGCGGGCACCGCGGCGATGGCCAGCACGTGCTGTGTTATCTCGACCTCGATCGCTTCAAGCTCGTCAACGACACCAGCGGTCACCTCGCCGGGGACAGCATGCTGCGCGAGGTCGCCAAGCTGCTGCGCGACGCGGTGCGCGACAGCGACACGGTCGGGCGCCTCGGCGGTGACGAGTTCGGCACGCTGCTGATCGGCTGTCCGCTGGACAAGGCGCGGCAGATCGCCGATGACTTCACCCGCTCGGTGGGCGAGTACCGCTTCGTGTGGAAGGACAAGATCTTCAACAGCGGCGTGTCGGTGGGTCTGGTGGAGATCTCGCGCGAGAGCGGCACGCTGGAAGAGCTGCTGGCGGCCGCCGATACCGCCTGCTACGTCGCCAAGAAGCAGGGCAGCGGGCGGGTGGTGGTGTACTCGGCGCGCGATGAGGCCCTCGCCCGCCACACCGGTGAGATCCAGTGGCTGCAGCGCCTGCAGGGCGCGCTCAAGGAAAACCGCTTCCACCTGTACCAGCAGGTGATCGTTGCGACGCACGCCGAGGAGGGGGGGCCTGCGATGGAGGTGCTGGTGCGGCTGCAGGACGAGGCCGGTCAGGAGCTGCCGCCCGCGGAGTTCATGCGGGCCGCCGAACGCTACCGGCTGATGGGGCTGGTGGACCGCTGGGTGGTGCAGGCGACGTTCGCCGCCCTCGGGCGCGGGGCGATCTCGGTGCCGGCCCGGCGCAGCGTCGCCATCAACGTGTCCGGTCAGACGCTCGGGGACGCACAGTTTCTCGAGTACGTGGTCGAGTGCTTCGATACCAGCGGGGTCGCGCCCGCGCAGGTGTGCTTCGAGATCAACGAGAACGCGGTGATCGCCAACCTCGATCACGCGCGCCGCTTCGTCGGGGTGCTGCACGGCATGGGCTGTCAGTTCGCGCTCGATGACTTCGGCTCGGGCGTCGGCTCGTTCTCGAATCTGAAGAATCTGCCCCTCGACTACCTGAAGATCGACGGCAGCTTCATGCGCAACCTGGCGCGCGACACCGTCAATCAGGCGATGGTGGCGGCGATGATCAAGCTCGCGCGCACGCTCAACTTCAAGGTCATCGCCGAGCAGGTGGAGGACGCGGCCGCGGTCGACGTCGCGCGCCGGATGGGCGTCGATTACCTGCAGGGGTATGCCATCGGACGCCCGCAGCCGCTGTTGCTGGCGGCCTGAACGCACACGCGCCAGGCGAGGGGGCGGGTGCCCCCGCTCGATGTCTACTTGGCGGGCTCGAACTTCAACGCCACGCCGTTCATGCAGTAGCGCTCACCGGTGGGCTCGGGTCCGTCCGGGAACACGTGGCCCAGGTGACCGCCGCAGCGCGAGCAGTGCACTTCCGTGCGGCGCGTGAACAGGCTCCGATCCTCGCGCGTGCCTACCGCCCCCGGCAGCGGCTGAAAGAAGCTCGGCCAGCCCGTGCCGCTGTCGAACTTGGCGTCCGACGCAAACAGCCTCTGGCCGCAGCCCGCGCAGCGGAAGGTGCCGGCGCGTGCTTCGTGATCGAGGGGACTGGTCCCGGCGCGCTCGGTGCCATGCTGGCGCAGCACCCGGTAGGACTCGGGCGTGAGCTCGCGGCGCCAGTCGGCGTCGGACTTGTGCAGCGGAAACTCCTCGTCCGGGGACATGCTCCCTCGCCTCACAGCAGTGGCACCAGCAGCAGCGCCACGATGTTGATGATCTTGATCAGTGGATTGATGGCAGGCCCCGCGGTGTCCTTGTACGGATCGCCCACGGTGTCGCCGGTGACAGCCGCCTTGTGCGCCTCCGACCCCTTACCGCCGAAGTTGCCCTCTTCGATGTACTTCTTGGCGTTGTCCCAGGCGCCGCCGCCGGTGGTCATGGAGATGGCGACGAACAGCCCGGTGACGATGGTGCCGATCAAGAGGCCCCCGAGCGCGCGGATGCCCGCACCGCTGCCCATGAGGGTGTTGATCACCAGCACCAGTACGATGGGCACCAGGATCGGCAGGAGCGAGGGCACGATCATCTCGCGGATCGCCGCGCGCGTGAGCAGGTCCACCGCGCGCGAGTAATCGGGTTTGGCCGTACCCGCCATGATTCCCTTGATCTCGCGGAACTGGCGCCGTACCTCGTTCACCACGGACCCCGCGGCGCGTCCGACCGCCTCCATGGCCATGGCGCCGAACAGGTAGGGCACCAGTCCGCCGATGAACAGGCCGATGATCACCGCCGGATCGGACAGCGAGAAGATCGCGAGCTTGCCGGCCGCCTCGAGGTTATGCGTGTAGTCGGCGAACAGCACCAGCGCGGCGAGCCCGGCCGAGCCGATGGCATAGCCCTTGGTGACCGCCTTGGTGGTGTTGCCCACGGCATCCAGCGGGTCGGTGATGTCGCGCACCTGGCGCGGCAGGCCCGCCATCTCGGCGATGCCGCCGGCGTTGTCGGTGATCGGGCCATAGGCATCGAGCGCGACGATCATGCCCGTCATCGACAGCATGGAGGTCGCGGCGATGGCGATACCGTACAGACCATCGAGCGTGAACGCGCCCCAGATCGCCAGGCACACGGCGATGACCGGCAGTGCGGTGGCCTTCATCGACACGCCGAGTCCCGCGATGATGTTGGTGGCATGGCCGGTTTGCGAGGCGGCCGCCACCTTGCGCACCGGAGAGTACTCGGTGGCGGTGTAGTACTCGGTGATCATCATCATCGCGGCGGTGAGCGCCAGGCCGATGAGCGCGCAGCCGTACAGCGCCGCGAGGCTCCCGGGCATGATCTGGCGTGTGATGAAGTAAAACGCCACGGCGGAGACCACCCCGGAGACGATCACGCCCTTGTAGAGCGCGTTCATGATCTTGCCGCCGGCGCGCGCGGAAACGAAGAACGTGCCGACGATCGAGGCGACGATCGAGGCGGCCCCGAGCGCGAGCGGATAGATGACGGCGGCGAAGGCAACGTCCGCCCCCCGATCGGCAAACAGCAGTCCGCCGAGCAGCATGGTCGCGACCAGCGTGACGGCATAGGTCTCGAACAGATCCGCAGCCATGCCGGCGCAATCCCCGACGTTGTCGCCGACGTTGTCGGCGATCACCGCGGGGTTGCGCGGGTCGTCCTCGGGGATCCCCGCTTCGACCTTGCCCACCAGGTCCGCGCCGACGTCCGCCCCCTTGGTGAAGATGCCACCGCCGAGGCGCGCGAAGATCGAGATGAGCGAGCCGCCGAATGCCAGGCCGACGAGGGCATGCAGCGCGCCGTCGGCGCCGACGGCGGGGAACTGCCGCAGCAGCAGGTAGTAGCCGGCAACCCCCATCAACCCCAGGCCCACCACCAGCATGCCGGTGATCGCCCCGCCACGGAACGCCACGGTGAGCGCGGCGTTCAGGCCCTCGGTGGCGGCCTGTGCGGTGCGCACGTTGGCGCGCACCGAGATGCTCATGCCGATGTAACCGGTCAGACCCGACAGCAGCGCGCCCACCGCAAAACCGCCCGCTGTCGGCCAGCCGAGCGGCGAGAAGCCCATCACCACGAGCAGCACCACGCCCACCACCAGGATGGTGCTGTACTGGCGGTTGAGGTACGCCTTGGCGCCGGTCTGTATCGCGGCGGCGATCTCCTGCATGCGGGCGGTGCCCGCCGGCAGTCGCAGAATCAACCTCATCGAGAACACGCCGTAGAGGACGGCGAGCACGCCGGCCGCGATCGCGACCCACAGCCACAGGGTGGCATCCATCGGGAAATCTCCCCCAAAAAAGGCCGCGCACTATAGCATGGCGGCGTCAACGCTCAGCGCCGGCGGCGGCTGCGCCCGCGCCGCAGCAAGCGGCGTCAGATCTTGAACTCGCCGCTCAGCTTGCGGCGCACCGCTACGCCCTTGATGCGCGCGTAGTCGGGCAGCCCGTTCTTGTAGGGCGGATAGGCTTCGCCGGCGATCAGCGGCTCGAGGTAGCGGCGGCAGGCCTCGGTGATGCCGAAGCCGTCCGCGCGGATGTACCCGGGCGGCAGCTTCTTCTCCTTGTTGGCGACCTGCGCGAGCGGCACCTGCCCGATCACCCATCGGTAGGGCTTCGAGGCCTTGCGTACGATCGCCGGCATCACCGCGTTCACGCCCCGGACGGCCAGTTCCACCGCCGCCTTGCCGACCGCATACGCCTGCTCCACGTCGACCCGGGAGGCGATGTGGCGCGCGGAGCGCTGCAGATAATCCGCCACCGCCCAGTGATACTTGTAGCCGTGCGCCTGGCGCACCATGTTGGCCACCAGCGGGGCGACCCCGCCCAGCTGGGTATGCCCGAAGGCATCCGTGGTACCGGCGTCGGCGAGGAACCTGCCGTCCGCATAGGCGGCTCCCTCGGAGACCACGATCACGCAGTAACCGCAGTCGCCGACGCACTGTCGCACGCGATCGAGAAATTTCTGCTGCTCGAACGCAATTTCCGGAAACAGGATGATGTGGGGTGGCTCGCCGGCGCCGCGGCCGGCGAGCCCGGCGGCCGCGGCGATCCAGCCGGCGTGACGACCCATCACTTCGAACACGAACACCCGGGTGGAGGTGCGCGCCATGGAGGCGACATCGAGCGCCGCCTCGCGCGTGGACACCGCGACGTACTTGGCGACCGAGCCGAAGCCCGGACAACAATCCGTAGCGGGCAGATCGTTGTCCACGGTCTTCGGTACGCCCACACAGGTGATGGGATAGCCGAGCGCGGCGCCGAGCTGCGACACCTTGAGCGCGGTGTCCATCGAGTCATTGCCGCCGTTGTAGAAGAAGTAGCCGATGTCGTGGGCGCGGAACACCTCGATCAGGCGCTCGTACTCGGTGCGGTTCTGCTCGATGCTCTTCAACTTGAAGCGCGCCGAGCCGAACGCGCCGGCGGGTGTGTGCTTGAGCGCGCGGATGGTCGCAGCGCTCTCGCGGCCGACGTCGATGAGATCCTCGGTGAGCGCGCCGATGATGCCGTGACGCCCGGCGTACAGCTTGCCGATCTGTCTGCAGCGCATCGCGGTCTCGATCACCCCGCAGGCGGAGGCGTTGATGACGGCCGAGACCCCGCCCGACTGGGCATAGAAGGCGTTCCTGCGGACGATCTTTTTCATGGCCGTGAGCGCTGCCGGCAAGGGTGGCGGAAGGGTGGCGGGCAAGAATAACGCACGCGTGCCGGGAAGCGCAGCTCCGGCGGTGGCGCCGGCGGGTGTTTGACCTCCCGGGGGGGCGCCGGTAACGTGGCGCACCCTCGTGGCTGCCACGGCAGCGCTGTCGCGACTGAACAAACATGCGCATCGTTCTGTTGGGCGCGCCCGGCTCCGGCAAGGGCACCCAGGCCCAGCGTCTGGTGGAGCGGGCCGGTATTCCGCAGATCTCGACCGGAGATCTGCTGCGGGCGGCCGTCGCCCGAGGCACCGAGCTCGGCCGCCAGGCGCGCGAGGCGATGGATGGTGGCCGGCTCGTCGAGGACTCCCTGGTGCTGGGCATGATCCGCGAGCGCCTGGGCGAGCCCGATACCCGCCGCGGTTTCATTCTCGATGGTTTCCCGCGCAACCTCGCCCAGGCTCACGCGCTCGAGCGGCTGCTCGAAGCGCTGCAGCAGCCCCTCGACGCGGTGGTGCAGTTCGACGTCGAGCCCCGCGAGCTGGTGCGGCGCATCTCCGGCAGGCGCAGCTGCGCGGACTGCGGGCGCGTGTTCAATATGCTCACTTCCCCGCCGGCCTCGAGCGAGTCGTGTCCCAGGACCGGGGCCCCGCATCGGCTCATGCAGCGCCCGGACGACAACGAAGCGACGGTGGCCGAGCGGCTGCGCGTGTACGACGAGAAGACCCGGCCGCTGATCGATTTCTACCGCGCGCGCGGCCTGCTGCGCGTGATCGACGCCGCCGGGGACGTGGATGAGGTCACGCGGCGTCTGGCACGGGCGCTCGGCGCGCCGCTGCGTGCGCTGCGTGGCGCGAAACGGCGCGCCCACAAAGGCGCTGGCGCCCGGCCGACTCACCACAAACCAACACGCAAGCGCGCCGCGCGCCAGAGTCCGGGCAAAATCGCGCGCCGCAAGCGCGCCGTCGCCCGTAAGGGGCGCGCGGTGGGGCGCGGGAAAGCGCGGCGCGCGACGCCGGCCGGGCGGGGGCGGCTCAAGGGGAGGCCGCGCTGACAATTATGATCAAACCTGCCGGGAAACCAGACCGCGGCAGCGTTGGTCGGGGCTCATCAGAGCGCGGCGAGCAGCCGCTCCCCGAGCATCGCGCGGCGCCAGCCGCGCAGCACCGCGCCGTCGCGTCGTCCGTCGGCCAGCTGCTCGAGGTCGCGCCGCGTAGCCAACACCTCCGGCACCAGGTTCAGCTCCGCGGCCACCGCCTGGCTGACGGCGCCGAGCTTCTTCACCAGCGCGGCCTTCACCGGATCGGGACGCGCCCGGGCCACAAGCGGGGGCGCGGGGTGCGGAACCTCGGCGGCGCGCACCTGGGCGAGCAGCTCCTCGCCGCGCCGCTTGACGAGCCCCGGCGGCATTGCCGCAATCTGCGCCAGCGCCTGCAGCGTGCGCGGCACCTGCACCACGATCTCGCGCAGCAGGGTGTCATCGAGGATCCAGCCGCGCGGGCGGTCGTGTTCCACCGCACAGCGTTCGCGCCACGCGGCCAGGGCGCGCGCCAGCCGCGCGCGCGCCGGGTCCAGGTCGCGCAGCCCCTTGATGCGCAGCCACGCGTTGTCGGGCTCGATCGTGAGCGCGCCCGGGTCCTCGAGCGCGGCGAGCTCTTCGGCGAGCCAGTCCAGGCGCCCGAGGCGAGCGAGCTGCTCCTGCAGTCGCGCGGCCAGCGGCAGCAGGTAGCGTACGTCATCGAGCGCGTACTCGATCTGCGCGGGCGACAGCGGGCGGCGCGACCAGTCGGTGCGCGTGTGGGACTTGGCGAGCTCCCGTCCCAGGAGTCTGCGCACGGCTTCCGCGTAGCCGATCTGGGCGGGCAGGCCGGTGAGAGCGGCGGCGATCTGGGTGTCGAACACCGGCCGCACCAGGCCCGTGAGCGGCAGCAGCACCTCCAGGTCCTGGCGGCAAGCATGCATCACCTTGACGAGGGCCGAGGAGGCCAACACCTGTGCCAGCGGCTTCAGATCCGGGAGCGCGAGCGGATCGACGCACGCGGCGTCGTCAGGCGCCGACAGTTGCACCAGGCACAGCTGCGCGCGATAGGTGCGCTCGCGCAGGAATTCGGTGTCCAGGCCGAGGCGCGGCTCCCCGGCGAGACGCGCGCTGAGCGCGGCAAGGTCGGATGATGTACTGACGTAGCGCTGCAAACGGAGTCTGGTAATGATCTGTACAATCGGGCGCGCCCATTATGCGAGGCGCGCGCCGGCACCGGAAGTCATGAAGGAGCTCATTCAGCTCTTTGCGCAGATCGCATTGCTGCGCCGGGGCCCGCAGGACCTGCCGGCCTCGACGCTGCTGCTCGCGCTGACCGTCAGCGCTTACCTGGGCGTGAATCTGGTGGTGAGCAGCGTGCTGCCACCGGTCAAGAGCTGGCCCGCGCAGGTGCTGGTCGACACGCTGTTCACGCTCGCCTGGTATGTCGCGCTGCTGAAGCTCGCGGGGCGCTCGGAGCGCATCCTGCAGACCGCGACGGCGGTATTCGGACTGCAGGGGCTGCTGTCGCCGCTGCTGATCGCTTCCGATTGGCTCATGCTGCGCCTGGGCGAGGATGCGCTGTGGCAGGTGCCGGTCGCCTGCGCGGGGCTGTTGCTGATCATCTGGCTGGTCGCCGCCAGCAGCCAGATCGTGAAGGCGGCGCTCGAGTGGTCGAGCCCGGCGAGCGTCGTGCTGGTGATATTGCAGATCTTCACCGGGCGGCTGCTGGTGTTGGCACTGTTCCCTCCCGTCAAGGCCTGAAGTCAGCCCCCATGCACGTTCATATCCTGGGCATCTGCGGCACGTTCATGGGGGGGGTCGCCGCCCTGGCCCGCGCCGCGGGCTTTCGCGTGAGCGGCTCGGATCGCAACGTCTACCCGCCCATGAGCACACAGCTGGAAGCGCTCGGCATCGCGGTGACCGAGGGCTTCGAGGCCGCGCAGCTCACGCCGGCGCCGGACGTGGTGCTGGTCGGCAACGTCATGACGCGCGGCCAGCCGGTCATCGAAGCGTTGCTCGAGAGCGGCCTCCCCTTTGCCTCGGGGCCCGAGTGGCTGGCGCGCGAGGTGCTCAAGGGGCGCTGGGTGCTCGCGGTCGCCGGCACCCATGGCAAGACCACGAGCGCCTCGCTCCTGGCGTGGATCCTCGAGCACGCCGGCCGCAACCCCGGGTTTCTCATCGGTGGCGTGCCGGCGAACTTCGGCGTGAGTGCCCGCCTCGGCGCCGCACCGTGCTTCGTCATCGAGGCGGATGAGTACGACACGGCGTTCTTCGACAAGCGCGCGAAATTCGTGCACTACAGTCCGCGCACGCTGATTCTCAACAATCTCGAGTATGACCACGCCGACATCTACCCCGACGTCGGCGCCATCCAGCGCCAGTTCCACCACTTGGTGCGCATCGTGCCCGGGGGCGGGCGCATCGTGTGGAACGCCGCCGACGCGCTGCTGCGCGACACGCTGCAGATGGGGTGCTGGACGCCGCTCGAGGGCTTCGCGCGCGAGCCGCGCACCGATGCGCTGTGGAGCGCGCGGGCGGTGCACGGCGTGCAGGACTTCTCGCGCTTCGAGCTCCTGGAGGGCGGGCAGCCGCGCGGCACCGTACAGTGGTCGCTGATCGGGGCGCACAACGTGGAGAACGCGCTCGCGGCGATCGCCGCCGCGCGCCATGTGGGTGTGGAGGTGAGGCAGGCGCTGGATGCGCTGCAGGCATTCCAGGGCATCGCGCGCCGCCTGCAGCTGTACGGCGAGGTCAACGGCATCCGCGTCTACGACGATTTTGCGCACCACCCCACCGCGATCACGACCACCATCGACGGCCTGCGCCGCCGTGTCGGAGCCGAGCGGATCATCGCGGTGCTCGAGCCGCGCTCCCACACCATGCGCATGGGCGTGCATCGGCTCACGCTCGCCCCGGCGCTCGCCGCCGCGGACCAGGTGTGGCTGTACACGGCAGCGGATCTGGGCTGGGACACCGGCGGGGTGCTCGCCGCGCTCGGCGAGCGCGCTCACGGCAGCAGCGACATCGACACGCTGGCGCGCGATCTCGCCCGCGCGGCGCGCCCCGGAGACCACCTGCTCATCATGAGCAACGGCGGCTTCGGCGGTCTGCACGGCAAGCTGCTCGCGGAACTGGAACGCGCCGCCGCCGCCGGGCCGGGGCGCAGGCGTTAGCGCGCATGCCCCCGGCCGGCCTGGCGCTGTTGCCGCTGAATACGGTGTTGTTTCCGGGCGGGCCGCTGTCGCTGCGCATCTTCGAGGCGCGCTACCTGGACATGGTGCGCCGCTGCCTCAAGGAGCACAGTGCCTTCGGTGTGGTGCTGATCCTCGCGGGCGCGGAAGCGGGTGCGGTCTCGGCCGTGGCCGACACCGGCACCAGTGCGCGGGTGGTGGATTTCGACACGCTGCCCGACGGGCTGCTCGGGATCACCTGCCTGGGCGAGCGGCGCTTTCGGGTGCGGCGGCGCTGGCAGCAGAGCGATGGCCTGAATCTGGCCGAGGTCGATTACCTGCCCGAGGACGCGTCCAGCGCGCTGCCGGCAGCGCTGGCCCACCTGGGCGGGCTGCTGCGCGAGGTGCTGCCGAGGCTCGGCGGCGCGTACACGCATGTCGACAGCCACTACGAGGACGCCGGCTGGGTCGGCAACCGCTGGGCCGAGATCCTGCCGCTCACCCCCGCGGAGAAACTGGAGCTGCTCGAGCTCGATGATCCCCTGGCGCGCCTGGCACAGGTGGCCGCATGGTCAGAGCGGCAGCCCCCGGCTGCGGGCGTATAGCGCGAGGTATTTGCGCCGCACGTAGCTCGCCTCGATCAGGGCAAACACCAGCCCGCGCCAGCCGTCGAGAAAGCCCAGCCGCAACAGGTAGCCGCGCACGAAGCGCCACTGCGGATTCACCACCACCGGGGTCAGTCCGCAGCGCCGGCCGCGCTCGTACATCGCCTGCGCCATCAGCTCGGCGTAGCGCTGCATGCGGTTCTGATGGTCGGCGAGACTGCGGTAGGCGTAGTGCTCGAGACGGCCGTGCAGCCTCCCCGTGCGGCCCTGCACGTGCGTATTCTCGTGAATCTCGTAACCGCTCCAGCCGCCGCGGCGCCGATCGAACAGGCGCACCAGACGGTCCGGGTAGGCGTTGCCATGGCGCAGGAAGCGGCCGAAGTAGTCGGTGATGCGCGGTATCGACCAGCCGGCGGGGCCCGCGAAGCCCTGCGCCCTGAGCGCGAGAATCTCGGCGCGCAGCGCCGCGCTCACGCGCTCGTCGGCGTCGAGGCACAACACCCGGTCGTGGCGCGCCGCATCGACGGCGAACTGCTTCTGCGAGCGGTAACCGGGCCAGTCGCGCTCGATGACCCGCGCCCCGAGGGCGGTGGCGCGTTCGCGCGTGCCGTCGGTGGAATGGGCGTCGACCACGACGATTTCGTCGCAGAAGGCGACGGAACGCAGGCAGGCTTCGATACGGTCGGCTTCGTTGAAGGTGATAATGCAGGCCGACAAGCCGCTGTCACTCGCCACGCGCACCTCAGCCGTCGCCTCGCGCAAAGTCCGTAGAATACTCTCAAAATGAGCTCGGTCCTGTTCTACGACCCGCTGTGCCGGCAGCCCTACGACACGCGCACCCTGCACACCTGCGCCCTGGGAGGCACCGAGGCGACCCTGACACGGGTGGCCGATGCGCTGGAGGCGTTCGTGATCCAGCACAACCGCGCCGAGGACTGGGGCCGCTATCGCCGGCCGCAGCGCATTTCCGGCATCACCCACGTGATCGTCAACCGCGACTCGCGCGCGCTGCCGCTGATGGCCAAGCACTACCCCGGCGCCCGCACGTACCTGTGGCTGCACGACCAGGTGAATCCGGGCTCGCGGCGCGCGCGCTGGCTCGCCGGCACCGCCGCGCTGCTGCGCGAGAGGGCGGCGACGGCGGTGTGCGTATCGGACTCGCAGCGCCGCGGCGTCGAGGCCACGCTGCGCCGCATCGGCGTTGCCGCGCAGGTGCGCACGCTCACCATCTACAACGCGGTGGAGGAGGCGCTCACGCCGGACGACACGCCGGTGGATGAGCGCAAGCTGATATTCTTCTCCTCTCCCAACAAGGGACTCAACTTCACGCTCGATGCCTTCAGCGCGCTGAAGCGCCACATGCCGGATCTGCGCCTGGTGGTGGGCAATCCCGGCTACAAGGCCGGCGGCGACGCGCGCCGCGCGGGGGTCGAGTTCCTCGGCCCGCAGCCTCAGGCCCGCATCCACGCCGAGGTGCGCAGTGCGCTGTGCACCTTCTTTCCCAACTTCGTGATTCCGGAGACGTTCGGCCTGGTGTTCGCCGAATCCCACGCCCTGGGTACGCCGGTGCTCACTCACGACTGCGGCGCGGCGCTGGAAGTCGTCGGCGACCCGCGGCAGGTGCTGCCGCTCACCCCAGGGTACCGCCTCTACGAGGCCGCGGTGGGCGGTCTGCCGTCGCGCTGGCGGCGGCTGCCGGCGCGGCTCGCGGCGAGCGCCGGGCTGTTCGATGCCTATCTCGAGCGCATCCGCGCCTGGCGCAGCGGCGGGCGGCCGCGCACCGGCCCGGATCCGCGTTTCCGCCTGAGCACGGTTACGGAGCAGTGGCGCGCGCTGCTGCGGTCCTGAGGGCGTTGTCCTGCGCGTCCAGTGCACACCACGCCGCGAACACCGTCTCCACCGAAATCTGATCGAGGCGCGTGGACTGCGGCGGTCCGCCTACGCCCAACACCGGCGAGCCGCAGGGGCTGCGCGGCAGCCACTGCTGCTGGGAGTGCGCGCCGAACAGCACCACCAGCGGCAGGCCTAGCGCCGCCGCCGCATGCGCGGGACCGGTGTCGACGGAGATCATGCTGTGCGAGCGCGCGCACAGCGCCAGCAGGCGCGGCAACCGCAGCTCCGCCGCCGCCACCGCCGGCAGCTGCGCCGCCGCGGCAATCCACTCGAGCAGCCGTGACTCGCGCGGCGCGCCGCATAGCACGATGAGCGCCTGCGGCAGCCGCGCGTGGATGCGGTGCAGCAGCCCCGCCCAGCGCTCGAGCGGCCACGCCTTGTCGTCCGCGGGCAAGACGCGCAGCCGCCGGCCACGCATGGTGCGCCGGTTGCCGGGCTGCACCAGTATCAGGGTGCGGTCGCGCCAGCCCTGCCGCTCGAGCCACGCGGCGCACTCGGCGCGCGCCGCATCCGACACCGTAAGAAGCGGCGCGCAGCGCGGCGCGGGCGCCGGCCACGGGTAGTCGGCCGCGTTGAACGCCGCGGGCGTGAGGCGGCCGAAGCTCACCAGGCGGTCGACCCAGTGCGTCGGCGCAATTTTGGACGTGTGGGGTAGGGCCGTGTCCAGGTCCGTCTGCGCATCGACCCGGTGCGTCGGCGCAACTTTGGACGTAGGGGGTTGGGCGGTGTCCAGGTCCGTTTGCGCGAGAAATACGCAGCGCGCCGCTTCGATGCCGCTGAAGCGCAGCAGGCGCCGGATTCTCGCCAGCTTGCGCAGATCGGTCTCGCAGACATAGACCGGGCCGGCGCGGCTGGCGCGCAGCGCCCGCCGCGTGCGCCACCAGGTGGGGTCGAATGCCCAGGCGGTGTAGCGATGCAGGCACGACACGCGCGCCACATCGGCGTGCGCCGCGTAGATCTCACCCAGCCAGGCGCCGGCGCCGATGACGTGACACGGACTGCCGAAGCGACGATGCAGGATTTCCAGCAGCGCGGACAGCAGGATCAGGTCCCCGACCCGGCCGAACCAGATGACGATCGGCTGCACGGGGGGTGCCGGCATGACTCCTCACCGCAGTGGCAAGCACATAAGCTAGTCGGGTCGGGTCGGCCGTGGCAAGCGAGTCATAAACGATGCGAGCTTTTGCCTGGTTTCTGGCACTGATGGGGCTGGCGCTGGCGGCCATCGCCGTATTCAGCTACCCGGCGTGGACGCTGCTGCACCCGTATGTCGACTTCCCGTTCCACCGCGTCGGCGAGCGCATCGGCATGCTGGCGTTGCTGGTGGGGTTCGTGCTCATCGCGCGGCACCTGAGGCTCGCCGACCGCACCAGCCTCGGCTACGGGCTGCCGCGCCGCGCGTTCCTGCGCGAGATGTCGCTCGCGCTCATCCTCGGCGTGGCGAGCATGCTGGCGGTGGTGGGCTTGATGAGTGCGTTCGGGCTGCTGGAGTGGACGCCGGCCGCAGACTTCAGCGGCGCGGATCTGCTGCGGCTCGCTGCGCTGCGCCTGGTCAGCGGCTTCGCGGTGGCGTTCATCGAGGAGACGTTCCTGCGCGGTGCGATGCACACCGCGATCGAACGCGAATCCGGGACGCGCCTTGCCGTGCTGCTGACGGCGCTGTTGTACGCGGCGACGCACTTTCTCGCCAGCCACCACATCGCGCCCGCGCAGGTCACGCCGCGCAGCGGCCTGGAGCTGCTGGCCGGGACGCTGCATTCGTGGGCGCAGCCGGCGGGCATCGTCGATGCGTTCCTCGCGCTGCTGGCGGTGGGCGTGCTCCTCGGCCTGGTGCGCGCGGCGACCGGCAACATCGCCGCGTGCGCCGGGCTGCACGCGGGCTGGGTGTGGGTGATGCTGGTCGCGCACGAGCTGACACGGCCGGCGCGCGGCGCGCCGCTTGGCTTTCTGCTCAGCCGCTTCGATGGCTTCGTGGGCTGGCTGGTGCTGGCGTGGACCGC